>Ga0164315_10000552_pt1 | contig 26315 bp, 27 predicted proteins | sample GuaBasSedimGuay6_FD_113737 | JGI IMG/M metagenome (GOLD analysis project Ga0164315, IMG submission 113737) | Subseafloor sediment microbial communities from Guaymas Basin, Gulf of California, Mexico - Guay6, Core 4569-2, 0-3 cm | ecosystem: Environmental > Aquatic > Marine > Hydrothermal vents... | reverse complement strand
CTTGCATTGGCGATGTTATCGGAAATAACATCAAGTCTGAGACGTTCAGCAGTCAGCCCGGAAGCCGCCGTATTAATAGTTGTGAATAAACCCATATGCCTAAACCCTCCCGTTCCAGGAACAATTCTTCAGAGGCTGCATGAATTGCGGAAATTGATGACAGTCGAAGACGTAAATCGTTTCACGCAATTCATTCTGCAGACTCATGAATTGTTCCGTATTAAGGGAAGCGGTTACTTCATAATCTTTCATAGACATTACTAAATCCTCCCGTTCCAGGAACAATTCATCAGAGGCTGCATGAATTGTTCCGTATCAAAGGAAGATGCTGTTCTATTCAGTTTCATTTTTCACTTCCTCCCCTTACCTGAGCACGATATTAATCTGACGAAATTCATGACTGACTGCCTTGGTCATCAATTCATACATCATCTGATTTTCAGTGGCCTGCATCATTTCCCGCTCTATATCCACGTTGTTGCCGTTATTTTTTGACGTAGTCAGATAATCCAGCGCAATCTTAGGACCGACTGTTCGATAATCCACAGTACTATTGAAAGGAATATGCTTCTCGTTGGTAACAACCCCGATGGATTTATCCAGTTTCTCCGAAGCCAGAGCCCGGCCGAGTTCAGCTTCAAAACTCACCTCAGACCGCTTGAAATTCGGTGTCTCGGCATTGGCGATGTTGTTTGAAATAACCTGCCGCCGCAATGTTGATACCGCCATATTTCTCTGGAGAAGATCTACGGATTTGGCAAATGTTGTGTTTTCTAACATGTATTCCTCCCGGGATTCTTCCTCATCACCCACTCCCCGGGTTCTGAAGGACATCCCCTCATCTTCATTTTCGGCACGTTTCAGGCTCACACTGAGTTCCAATTTCTCATAATATGTACCTGGATAAATCACGGTCTTCAATTATCTTATTCAAGCGTTCATTCACATAATCAGGTGTTACTGTTACCGTCTGTCCTCCAAGGTTCGGAGCATCAAAGGAAACATCCTCCAGTAGGAGTTCCAGAACTGTGTGAAGCCTGCGTGCGCCGATATTCTCAGTACTGTTATTTACTTCCGCGGCTATATCCGACAAACGTTTAACAGCATCATCCTTAAAGATAAGGGTAACTTCCTCAGTGGCAAGCAGTTCGATGTATTGTCGGGTAAGGGCATTTTTCGGTGATGTGAGAATCTCCTTGAAGTCTTCTGCCGTGAGGGATTCCAATTCCACCCTGAGGGGGAATCTTCCCTGAAGTTCCGGTATAAGATCTGAAGGTTTTGACAGGTTGAATGCTCCGGCGGCAATAAAAAGTATATGAGCTGTATCTACAATACCGTATTTTGTATTGACCGAAGATCCTTCAACGATTGGCAGTATATCCCGTTGAACGCCTTCTCTTGAAATATCAGGTCCTCCGGAGCGGCCTTCCTTCACAGCAATTTTATCGATTTCATCAATGAAGATAATACCGGCATTCTGAACCCGCTCCCTGGCTGTTTCTATCGCACTTTCTGCATCAATAAGCTTTTCCTGCTGCTCTGCTTCCATCAGCTCTCTGGCACGGGCTACTTTTACCTTTCGGGGTTTTTTCGGCCCCTGAAAAATGGAACCGAGATTACCGAAATCGAAGCCCATCTGCTCGACACCGGCTCCGGAAATAACCTCAACATGGGGTTTTCGACCGCCACCGGAAGTTATTTCCACCATCCGGTCGTCCAGAGCCCCTTCCCGAAGTTTTTTCCGGAGAACATCCCGGGCATGAGCACCTCTGTCCGGCTCAACCGGCGTATTAATATCTACTCCTTCCGGTGGAGGAGCTGATGAACCGGGAACCAGAACATCGAGAAGAGCTTCTTCAGCAGCCTCTTTTGCGGCCTGTTCAACACCGGCTTTCATCTCTTCTTTCACCATGGATACAGCTTGTGCCATAAGGTCTCTCACCATGGATTCCACATCCCGGCCGACATATCCCACTTCGGTGAACTTTGTCGCTTCAACCTTGATAAACGGTGCTCCGGAAAGCTTGGCCAACCGGCGGGCGATTTCGGTTTTCCCCACGCCGGTAGGACCGATCATCAATATGTTTTTCGGTGCAACTTCATCTCTGATATCATCAGGAAGTTTTGCCCGGCGCTGCCGGTTTCTTAAAGCAATAGCAACAGATTTCTTGGCTGCTTTCTGACCGATGATATAATGATCCAGAGCATCGACAATTTCCTGGGGTGTCAGTCCCTCAAGTTTACTCATTTTCCAAAACCTCCAAGGTGATGATGTTATTTGTAAAGACACAAATTTCAGATGCTATTTTTATAGATCGCTGGGCAATACTTTTTGCATCCAGATCTGATCCATCCAGATAGGCCATTGCCGCGGAATAGGCATAATTTCCGCCGCTTCCGATGGCCACAGCCCCTTCATCCGGTTCTATAACATCCCCGTTTCCACTGAGAAGAAGAGTTATATCAAGATCTGCTACCAGCAGCATGGCTTCCAGACGGCGTAGAATGCGGTCTGTCCGCCAGTCCTTGGCCAGTTCCACAGCGGCTCTGGTAACATCACCGGAAAACTCTTTTAATTTCCCTTCAAAACGTTCTTCAAGGGTGAATGCATCGGCTGTTGAACCGGCAAAACCGACAAGAACTCTATCGTTGTAGAGCCGCCGGACTTTCCGGGCCTTCCCTTTCATTATTACCGATTCGCCCAGGGTTACCTGCCCGTCTCCGGCCATAGCAACCTGTCCGTTTTTCCGGACAGCAACTATAGTTGTTCCTCGTATCTCAGACATTACTTCCTCCGGTATTTACCGTACGCTTTGCATGGGGATGAGACAAGCGGTAAACCTGTTTAATCCTCTCAATCCCTGTATGTGTATAAATCTGTGTTGTTGAAAGACTGGCATGTCCCAGTAGTTCCTGAACGGTTCTGATATCGGCACCTTCATCAAGCACATGGGTTGCAAAACTGTGCCTGAAAGTATGGGGGGTTACATTTTTCGCCATACCTGTCAGAGCGGCATATCGCCGGATGAGATAGTACACACCACGGCTGGTTAAACGTTCACCCCTCAAATCGAGTATCAGAGCCTGACGGCTGTCCGAATCTTCTGCCGAGTGCTCGAGCCGGAGGGGCAGATAGCTATCCAGAGCTTCCGCCGCCCTGCTTCCAATAAATACCATTCGCTCTTTATCGCCCTTTCCCCGGACTCTCACCTGCCGGCGCACTACATCGGCTACGTTCAAGGAACAGATTTCACCAACCCGGCAGCCGGTTGAATATAGAAGCTCAAACAGGAATTTGTCTCTTAATCCCGCAAAATCAATCCCTGTTGAGTCGAGAAACACCTCAATTTCCTCATGGGTGAGATAACCGGGAAGCCGCCGGCCCTTTTTTACCGTCCGGGTACTGAAAAACGGATTAACCGTACCTGGAATTCTCCGACGGCGCCACTCGTAATATCCTTTGAGAGCAGACAACCGACGATTCACCGTTGCCGAGGCCATGTGCCTGGAAGACATCCGGGATATAAACATCCTGGCTTCACTTTGCCCTGCATCCGAGTCGGTTATACCCTGTTCCCCGAGAAATGCCGACCACGAGGCCAGATCCCTGCGGTAAGAGCGAATTGTTGCTTCGGAAAGCCGTCTGACATCCCGCAAATGTTCAAGCCAATCATGCGCCTCGATACTCAAACCAACCTCCCATATACCGGTACAACCGGCCATCAAGTTCCGTTTTCATCATTCGGGCCAGATCGTCAGATCCCCCGGGACCCGGTACGTTATCTACCGTAGGAATATCCATAAACCTGCCCCAATCCCTCATCACATCTGAGATACCGGAAATTACCGGGGCACCCTGACGTTCCAGATTCCGGGTTCCATCAGAAGAAGCCCCTTCCAATCCAGATGATGCAACATACAGATCACGATTCTGATCCAAGGCAAAATCAGCTGTTATCAGTGCTCCTGATCCGGAGGGGGCCTGAACAACAATACACCCACGACTCAAGCCGCTTAGGATGCGGTTTCTCCGGGGGAAGGCATATTTTGCCGGATAAGTTCCGGGGTGATTTCACCCAATAGGGGCACGCCTTTTACCCGTTTTTTTGAAGCCAGCCTACGGTGTGAGAGTGGACTGGGGCGATCCAGACCACCTGCCAGAACAGCCCAGGTTGCACCGTAGCCGTCCAGAGCTCCTTCATGCACAGCTCTGTCAATTCCAAAAGCCAGGCCGGAAATAACCGGATAATCAGCCAGAGAAAACTCAAGTCCCAATTGGTAGGCCTGCCTCATTGCAGAGCCTGAGGGCCGGCGGGTTCCCACGATGGCAATTCCCGGTTTTCGGTTGAATGCCGGTGTTCCTCTGTAATAGAGGAGCAGCGGCGGATCTTCAATAAGTGCCAGAGATGCAGGGTAATCGGATTCCCCCAGAACTTTATACCCGATGCGGTAGTACTTGAGTCTTCGGAGTTCTGTTTCTGCTTCTCTGAGCAGACGATCAGCTTCCGGTATCCTTCCTTTCGACCTCAAGGGACGCTTTGACTTGTATTCAGCAATGGCCTCGGGAAGATCTTTCATGTCCCGACAGGATGAAAGGATTGAGTGCTTAAGCCAGCCGTTGTGACCGGGCAATCGATTCAAAACGCTTAAGAGCAGTGGATTATGAGTCATTTCCACCCCCGGCAACCCGATTGTAGAGTTCTTCGGCTTTCACAGCGTCTGTTTTATCTCTTGCCAGATCCATTATCTCTTCATAAAGATTGAGAGCTTCACTCTTCATTCCGGCTTCCAGATACACTCTGGCAAGGAGAAATCGTCCATTAATATTACTACGTTCGATTTTAAGATAGTCCTGAAGCAGGGGTGCAGCTTCGAGAGGCCGATCCAGTTCAAATACCAGAAGAACAGAGAGGGCATACAGAGAGGGCGTATACAGGGGATCCACCGTTATAGCTCTTCGGTAACCGGTTTCAGCCCGGGCAAAATACGATGCCTTTAACTCCGGGGTATCGGAAGATAAAGCCATCTGTGCAGCTGTAAGGGCCCTGTTGTATAGGAGGGGGGCATTTTCGGGATAAATCTCCGTTGCTTCATCAAAGGCTGCCAGAGCTTCACCCCACATTTTATAGTCCATGTATTTCAAACCCAGAAGACGCCAGTAGGTACCTTTGTCCTTTACCGCTTCAATTGTATTCTCAACCTGTTTGTCTACTCCCCGGATTTTCGCCTTGAGTTCAGAAATCCGTTCATCGTCCTCAGCCATTCGCTCTGCCAGTGATTCACGGTTCCGGGACTCTCCGCAGGAGCTGATAAGAGGGAGTATCGCAAGGACAGCTATCAGTAGTGCGCGGGAGAGAAAAGTAGCCACTGTAACTGCGCCAGAGGTCAAATTTTTATTTCTCCCGACAATACTCTTCATACTTTCCTATCCCCTTGGATGATAGGCTCTATGAGCCCGCTCGAGATCATCCCGATTCAGATGTGTGTAAATCTGTGTTGTACTGATATCCGCATGCCCCAATAATTCCTGAACACTGCGAAGATCGGCTCCGCCTCTGAGAAGATGGGTGGCAAAAGAATGCCTGAGTGTATGAATCTTTCCATTCACATCAGCCCGGGATGCAATTCCTTTGAATCTTTTCCACATACCCTTACGGCTCAAACCTTCTCCCCGGTTGTTCAGAAAAACCCGATCGTTATGAGACGGCCCCTTGAGGAGAACAGGACGGCCTTCACGGAGATAAGTTTTAAGCCACTTCTCAGCTTCATCACCCAGAGGTATAAGGCGTTCCTTATCTCCCTTACCCCTGACTCTGATTAAACCTTCTTTCAGGAATATCTGAGATAACTCAAGATAGGCGGCCTCACTGACACGCAGACCGCAGGAATAAATCAGCTCAAAGAGAGTTCTGTCCCGCAGTCCGTAGGGGGATCCCAGATCGATGGAATCCAGGAAACGCTCCACTTCACTGAGTTCAAGAACTTCGGGTAAGTTCCTGCCGATCCTTGGACGCTCCACATCCATAGAGGGATCGTCTTTCCGGTACCCGGCTTTAAGCATGAACCCGAAAAAAGACCTTAGAGTGCTGAAAATACGGGAGATGGTTCTGGCGCTCAAAGGTTCGGATCCACTTCGACCCGCTACGTATGTTTCAATATCTACCCCGTTCACAGCTGAGGCATCCAGTTCCAATTCATCCAGCCAATGGCCGAATCTTCGCGCTTCGGCTGCATAGGTGCCGGCGGTGGAGTCGGCCACCCTGAGTTCGTTCCTGAGATAGCCTTCGTATTCCACGGCCAGCTTTTTCCCGCTCACCTTATCTCCCGCCTCCGAATCTTTTTTCCCGCATCACGGTGGGAATCAACAGATCGGTATCATCCATTGCAGCAATTGACTCTGCTGCCGGAACTGTAAGTGCGGGTGGTGTTGAAGCCGCCAGGCCTCGCCCGCCGCTCAACCCCAACCAGACATCGTAGGGAAGAACTTCTTCAATTTCTTCCTTTACGGCTGTCTTATTCTGTTTCATCGAGCGTTCCATTGCCCCTCCGAACCCTGTGGCGATAACGGTTACCCTTACCTCATCACCCATGGAATCATCGGTATCCTGCCCGGAAATAACATTGGCCTGTTTATCAACCCGTGAAGAAATTATGTCCATAACCTCATTGTATTCAAACAGTGAAAAATCTGGCCCGCCGGTAACATTCACAAGCAGTCCCCTGGCACCTTCAATATTCACATCATCCAGCAGGGGATTCTCTATGGCCATGGTAGCCGCATCTACGGCCCGGTTGTCACCCCGGCCTTCTCCGATACCCATCAGGGCATCTCCCTGACCTTCCATCACTGTACGGACGTCGGCAAAGTCAATATTGATTTCACCCCGTTTTGTAATAAGATCGGAGATTCCCTGTACGCCCATCCTCAGCACATCGTCGGCCATCAGAAAGGCTTCCCGGATCGGGGTTTTCCGATCCACCAGTTTAAGTAGATTTTCATTGGGTATGGTAATCACGGTATCCACATGTTCCCGAAGCTTTTCTATTCCGGCTTCTGCAAGATCCATTTTTCTCTGGCGTTCAAAGCTGAAGGGACGTGTAACAACGGCAACAGTGAGGCAACCCATTTCTTTGGCGATCCGGGCAATAACAGGAGCTGATCCGGTTCCCGTTCCACCGCCCATACCGGCAGTTACGAACACCATATCCGCTCCTTTGAGAACGTTCTGAATGGTTTCTCTATCTTCTTCAGCAGCCTGTTCTCCAATTTCCGGCTTTCCGCCAGCACCAAGACCTCCGGTAACCTGACGGCCCAGAGGAACTTTTGTTGATGCAAGAGACGACTCAAGGGCCTGCAGATCGGTATTTGCGGCAATGAAGTCCACACCCTGAACCCCCACCTGAATCATTCTTGCTACAGCATTACTCCCGCCCCCGCCACAGCCGATTACTTTAATGACGGTTTTACCTGCAACACGTTCATCCATAATTTCCAAGTCCATATTATCTACCCCTCCCCGGGTTCCTATTTGCGTTTCTAAAAGAATTCACCGAGCCATTTCATCAATCCCTTGAGAGGATTGACAGATTCTTCCGCATAATCTGTATTTTCTCCGTTATTTCCACCGCTTTTCACCGCATCTCCCAGTAATATCAATCCTGCTGCTGTAGACCACCTGGAATCACGACAGGATTCAGGCCATTCCACAGAAGATCGTGGATTCCCGAGTCTCACCGGCTGATTGAAAACCCCGGAAGCAACATCTGCCACACCAGGAAGCAGGGCTCCTCCACCGGTAAGAACAACACCTCCGCTGATTCCGGCGTTTCCAGAAGTTTTCTCGATTTTCTTTCGAACAATCCGGAATATTTCTTCCATCCTGGGCTGTAAAATCCTGCACAATTCGGTTACCGGTACCGGTACAGGCGGCCTTCCGCCGACACCAGGAATAATAACCGGCTCTTCTGCATCGGCCAGGGCATCCCAGCAGCAGCCGGACTCACATTTAATCCGTTCTGCAGAATCCAGAGGAGTGTTCAGTACGATGGACAAATCACTACTGGCCTGAGCACCCCCAACAGGAACTGAGCCGGTAACTCTTGGAGCACCTCCGTGTACCAGAATGAAGTCCGTGGAGGAAGCACCGATATCTATCATCAGAACACCCATTTCTTTTTCATCTTCATTCAAAAGTGCCCGGGCAGCGGCAAGACTGCCCAGAGCTACATCTCCAAGCTTGTAATCCGCCCGTTCGATGGCTTTCTCAATATTCTTAATGGCGGAAACAGAAGCTGTTACAATGTGTACTTCTGCTTCAAGCCTCACACCGATCATATCCATTGGATTCCGAACACCACCCTGATCGTCGATGATGTATTCCTGAGGAAGAACGTGAAGGATGTCCCTGTCCATGGGAATAACAACAGCCCGGGCAGCATCGAGAACCCGTTCAACATCCGCCTCGCCGATTTCCCGGTTTTTTCCGGATACAGCCACCACTCCCCGGGAATTCAAACTGTCCACTGAAGCACCACCTAAAGCGGTCCACAGCTCTGTCACAGTTCTCCCCGCTTCATGCTCTGCAGCCTCAACAGCCTTTAGAACAGCTTCCCGGGCCGCCTCAATGTTCACAACGATACCTTTACGCATACCTTCGGAGCGGCTCTCACCCCAGCCGGAAACTACCAGCTTGCCCCGGGTGTCGTATTCAGCCACAAGGACTCGAATACGGTTTGTACCGATATCCAGACCGGCGATTACTTCACTGTCGGTCATCAACTTCCCTCCACAGGACGGTATACAACATGACCGCCACGCATATCTGCTTCTTCTATATCTCCATTATTCCCCGAGGCCAGCACATCCAGCACCAGTACAGCCTGCCGGACAGATTCAACAGTCAGGTTATGATCAACCATGATAGGAATGGGAATATGGTTCATATAAAGTTTCAAATCGTAATTTTCATTTCCACGAGGAATAATTTCTATCTCAGAAATCAGAGCGAACAGATGTAAGTCTTCCGAGCGCATTTGTGAAAGATCTCTTAGAATTGCACAAATAGATTCTGGAAGACGGGAGCCCAGAGGCGGCTCGGAGAAACTCGGACCGGAAATGATGGGAAGATTCACCGGTTCTGAGCCCGTCCCGATCTGTACGGCATATCCTTCTTCATCAAATACAGCAGGAACGGGTTTCCCATCTATGCTGAATAACGCAGCAGCCAGGGGGCGTCGCCGATAGATATAAAGCTTGAGAGTATCGGGAAAAACTTTTACCACCCGGGCTTTACGTACAACCGGGTAGGATTCAAGCCGTTTCTGCACGTTTAATTCATCAAGTGAGGCCCATGTGTCTCCATCCAGATTCAGCATCTCCAGAAGTTGTCCATCACTCAGACTCAAATCGCTTTCCAGCTTGATTTTTCGGATAACAAGCCTGGGGGATAAAAGCATGTCCCAGACCAACTCTGCAAGAAACAACAAAAGTAGAACAATAACAACAGATAAAAGAAATATACGGGAACGGCTTGAACGACGTACAACAGTCATTTTCCAGCCTCCGAAAGATTGTATATCAGGCCGAAAATTATCAGAGTGATAAATGCAGCAGAACCGCCGGCAGAGAACAGGGGAAGTGGTATCCCCGTAGCCGGAAGAAGCCCTGAAACTACAGAAAAATTAATAAGAGCCTGCCAGTAAACGGCGGAAATCAGCCCGAAAAGCCCCCAGCGGGAAAAAGTATCCGAGGCCTTTCCCGCGGCCTGCCATCCTTTGACGGCAAAAACAGTGAACAGCAGCAGAACGAAGAAAACTCCGATAAAACCTGTTTCCTCCCCCACAACGGCAACAACAAAATCGGAGTGAGCCGCAGGTAAACCGCCCATTTTCACTTCACCACGGCCGAGCCCTAAACCCCATATACCACCGTTTTCCAGCGCCGAACGGGCCTTGAGCAGTTGATACCCGGCACCTGAAGGGTCGGCAGACGGATGAAACCAGGATTTCAGCCGTTCCAGGCGATATGGTTTGAGCAGCAGCATCGCTGCTGCAGACATTACAGCAGTTACCCCGGCAATACTGACAGCGGCCCGAGAGACTCCGGCGGCAAAAAACATCCCGAAAGAAATAAACAGCAGGTACATAGCTGTTGAAAAGTCATTTTGAAAATAAACTGTCAGAATTAATGCGGAAACAACCAGTAACGGGGGGAGAAGTCCGTCCCGAAAGTTCTCCAGCCGGCTTTCATTCTTTTCCAGCATTCGGGCCAGATAAAGAACCAGGGCTACCCGGGTTAATTCCGATGGCTGAAAAGTCATACCGGATATTTCAATCCAGCGCCGGGCACCTCCGGAGGAATATCCCACCCCCGGTATGTAGGTGGAAAGATTGAGAATCAATGCTGACCAGACAAGATAAGGGACAGATTTACGTATCAATTTACCCGGAACTCTGGCAATAACCAGGGCGCCGGCTGTTCCGAGGATCATCCAGAAGATCTGACGTCTCCATATTCGAAAAGGATCGCCGAACACAGTCCGGGCGAAATACCAGGATGCGGAGAACAGAGCAACGGCACCGATTCCGGCAAGAAGAAACTGAACGGCTATCATGCCCTTCATCGGTTCATTCCCGCCGAGACGCTCCGATCTGAAAACTCCGATACCCACAAGCATCTCCTACTGGATTTTCAGGGTACTTAAACCCAGAATCGCAAACATTCCGCCCAATATCCAGAACCGTGTAACTACTTTACTTTCCGCCCAGCCCGACAGCTCAAAATGATGATGAAGAGGTGCCATTTTGAACACGCGGCGCCCGGTTCGCTTGAAATAAAGAACTTGAATAATGACAGATAATGTTTCCATAACAAAAACCCCGCCGATAATAAGCAGGAGGATTTCTTTTTTCAGCAGCAGCGAGAAGACGGCTAGAAGACCGCCCAGAGAAAGGCTGCCCGTATCTCCCATCATCACCTCTGCCGGATGTGAGTTAAACCAGAGAAATCCCACACAGGCTCCCAGCAGGGCTGTTACACTGACTGTCAGCTCTCCTGCCCCCGGGAGGTATGGAATAAACAGATAATTGGCAAATTCCACATGACCGGTGAGATATGCAAGCAGAGTGAAAGCTATCAGGCTGATAATAACAAGCCCTGAGGCCAAGCCATCCAACCCGTCTGTCAGATTTACGGCATTGGACATACCCACAATCATCAGCATACCGAAGGGAATATACAAAAGTCCCAGGTTAAGTACGGCACTTTTCAGGAAAGGAATATAAAGCAGAGTCGTTTGGTCGTTCCGCGTGAGGTAGATAAACAGCATTATAACAAACGATACCAACAGCTGACCCGAAAACTTGACACTGGCCCGCAGTCCATCAGAGTTTTTCCTGGTGATTTTCAGAAAATCATCCATAAACCCCAGAGAGCCCAGACCGACAGCCGTGAGAAGCACAATCCATGTGTAGTTGGACGATACTTCCTGCCATAGTAAAACAGAGACAAGAAAAGCAATGATAATCAGAGTTCCACCCATAGTCGGTGTTCCGGCTTTGGAGAGGTGTGATTTGGGGCCGTCAATGCGGATTTCCTGTCCGAGTTTGAGTTCGGTGAGTTTCCGTATTACCCAGGGGCCCAGCAGGAAAGACATCAGTAGAGCTGTAACCGCCGCATAGGCGGATCGGAAACTGATATATTGAAAAATATTAAACGCTTTGGCGTAATCCACCAAAGGATAGAGAATAGCTTTTATCATTACCCCTCCCAGTTCTCAGCGGTTACCCGGAACTGACCTCCCCTATAGTTTTATTTAATCTTTCAAGAGCGCTTCCCCGTGATCCTTTCAGCAAAACAAGATCACCCGCTCTAAGATATTCAGAAAGAGCATTCTGCAGCTCTTTTATATCCACGTATTGTTTCATCAAGCCTTTATATCCGGCATCGACAGCCGCATCTTTGAGATTACCCAGGGATTTACCGAATAGAAAAATTGAATCCGGATTCTCTTCAGCTGCGGCTCTCCCGGCCAGGCGCAATAAATCGTTCGTTTCATTACCCAGTTCCAACAGCTCACCTAGAACCAGCACTCGACGGCCGGTTGTTTTTACAGACGAAAACAGCTTCAAAGCCGCATTCAGGGACTCAGGATTGGCATTGTAGCTATCCTGTATCACCTTAACGGCGCCGTTGATGACTTCAGAACGTCCCGGCAGAGGCTTTATAGCTTCCAGGCCCTTGACAATTGAACTCTCAGGGGCTCCTAATACCGAAGCGGCTTCCACAGCAGCCATGGCATTTAACAGGTTGTGTTCACCGGGAATTCTGAATATTACCTCAATTCCATTACGAACCAGTAAAAAACCATCAGCACCCAGGTTTTCATACGAATTCCAGCCGTTTTTTCCCCATTCCCCGAAAAATCTAACCTTACCGGGATAGCCTTCCAATAAAAAACTGCTCCATTCACTATCTTTGGCAATAACAGCAACGGAATCTTTCCCGGACCCGATAAAGATTTTACGTTTTTCCTCCGCTACGGATTCTCGAGACCCGAGCATTCCAACATGAGCACTGCCGACATTGGTAATTACAGCAATTCGGGGTTTTGCCAGATCCGCAAGAAGTTCCATTTCATCAATCCGGTTCATTCCCATTTCCAGAACGGCAATTTCGTGCCCGGGATGGAGATTAAGCAAGGTAAGCGCCAGGCCGATATCCGAGTTGTAATTCCCTTCGGTAACAAGCACGGAATCTTTTTTCCAATTCACCAGTATGGCGGCAAGTATTTCTTTGGTTGTGGTTTTCCCATTACTCCCGGTAATCCCGATAACCTGAAGTTCAGGAAAATCCAGACGCCGCTGCCTGGCCAGTTTCTGGAGAGCCTCAAGAGGGTCGGAGACCGAAACCAGGGCTTTCCCGGCCGGCGGGACAGGCAATGTTTTCTGTTCATCGGCGAGAACAACATCCGCACCTGATTCCCATGCCGGAAGCACAAAAAGATTGCCGTCGGTACGTTCCCCCTTAAGGGCTACATATAAATCTCCCGGTCTGCACAAGCGTGAGTCGGCTCTGCCTCTGAAGATTTCAGCATCCGGATTACCCGTCAGACAACCACCGGTAAGATTTGCAACCCAGGCGGCATTCACTGTACAGCCTCATTATTATCAGGGAATCTCACCAGAAGAACACTTTCCGGATCGGCTTCCCTGAGCCCGAGGGATTTTTCAGCAACCTGGTAAATCCGTTCGGGTGCATCATAAACAGCAATACCGGCAAGTATTCGTTTATTTTCTTCCAATTTATCCAGCTGCTTTGCTTCTGAGACTTGAGTTTCTTCAACAGCTACGGCAAAGCGATAGCCCTGGAGAACCTGAAGCATCATCAGAAGAGGAACACTGATAAGAGCCAGAGAAACAAGTACCCGCCTCATTTCATGTATCCTTCAGCCGGTTTTTCAATTACCCTGAATTTTGCACTGCGGGATGGAGGGTTCGACCGGCACTCCGATTCCAAAGGAACCAGGGGCTTTCGAGTAAGCACATTGAAGGTTCCGCCGAACCTGATATCAAGAGCCCTGAAAGCTCTTTTCACAAGCCGATCCTCCAGGGAATGGAAACTGATAATTCCCAGACGCCCTCCAGGGGCTAATAAGTCCGGAGCAATCGCCAATAAACGACTGAGACGGTCCAAATCACCATTAACAGCTATCCTCAAAGCCTGAAAAGTTCTGGTTGCAGCATGAATACGTCCATGCCGGGCTTGAGGAGGGACGGCACCGGCAACAATTCCTGCTAAAATTGAGGCGTTGTTAATTGGGGCCTTCTTTCGCTCAGCAACAATTCTCCGGGCGATTCGCCGACTGAATCTCTCTTCCCCAAAAGTAAAAATCAGGTCGGCAAGATCTTCCTCTCTTAAAGTATTCACCAGATCCGCAGCATCACTTTCACCGTCACTATCAAGCCGCATATCCAGAGGTTCGTCCGATTTAAAAGAAAACCCCCGGCCGCTGCCGTCGTAGTGGTATGTAGAGATACCCAGATCCATCAGGATAAGATCGGGAGAATTACCGCCCCAGTTATCAAGAACTTCATCGGTCCATCCGGTTTTCAGCTCAAACCGCTCCTGCCACTCTGATAGTCTTGCACCGGCCCGCTCACCCATCACAACATCAGCATCGATACCGACAACACGGCAATGAGGGTAGGCTTCCAGGAAACGGAGTGTGTGTCCACCTTCGCCCAGAGTGCCGTCAATAATCAAAGCATCCGGCCGGGACGGGACAAGATATTCCATTACCTCATCCGGCATAACCGAGGTATGAACGGGAATCACGAGACCGCCCCCGATCCGCCGAGACCCTCCCAGGTCTGTTTCACCTCGGCGGAACGGTCTTCTTCAAAACTGTCGTAGACAATCTCATCCCATATTTCAAGACGCTCACCCATTCCCAGCAGATAACAGTCCCGGTTCAGTCCCATGGACTTCATCAATGACGGTGAGAGCTTAATTCTCCCGGCCTTGTCCACAGAAACCTCTTCCGCCGGGGCAATAAATCTGCGCAGGACATCCTGGGTATTCAGTGAGAAAACAGAAGCTCCGTCAACAAGCTGCCTGGAAACTCTTTCCCATTCTTCAGGGAGATAGAGCCAGAGACATTTTTCCGCTCCTTTTGTAAGGATGAGGCTGTTGCCCTGAATCTTCCCGCGGATTTTTGAAGGCAGGGACATTCTTCCTTTGTCATCAATTGTGATGTTAAATTGTCCCCAAATTCCAACTATTCCCACGTTTTTCTACATCTCCCCACTTTTTTCCACTAACCCATGTTAGCCCCGGGAAATTCTATCGTCAATCAAGAGGGGACAGAAAACGGTCTTTGAGTTATCAAGTTGACGGAAAACTACTATACATACGATTAGCTCTACTCAGTTTTTCAATATTTTCGTGCTGAAATATGATCAATCGTTCAAAATCAGTCCGATGATAAGAATAATACCCAGTGCTGGAGAATAGAGTGGAACATCAGGAGAAAATAATTTTAACCGGGGAATTGAACTCCGAAGAACAGCGTCAGAAAACCAGAACCTTACTGGAAGAAAAATGGGATTCCGGTATTGAATCTCTGAAAATTGATTTCTCAGGAGTAACGGCAATTGACTTTGATTCATTAACCGATTTACTGATGATACGGAACCGCTTTCTTCATGCTGAGACTGAAGTTGAACTAATCAATATCCCCGAAAGGATTAACCGTATTATGCGGATATTCCAGGTTCCCGTCTCCGAAAAGCACGGTAATCAATATCTTTAAATATATTATTACGCTTCTCCAGTTTGGTGAGCCATTCAGTCTTTACGGTGTTACGGCATAGACTTTCGTAAATCCTGTTAAAATTACTGATATGATTTTTTACCCGCCGCTCAGCATAAAGTACAGTTGTTCCTGTCTTGATAATAAAGGGCCAATCAGAGGCCTGGGATAAAAGCAGCTCCCTGGCAGCCTGATTCAAAGTTCGAAGCTTCAACCCCTTCTCATCGGGGAACCGGTCGACAAGCTCAGCCATGCGCTCAACCATTTTATGTGTATGACGGTAAATCCAGTCATTTGAGCCATCAAGCCATACCTGGCCGTAACCCTTGTCTCCCCAACTGGAAAAAGCCGGACGTGTAACCTGGGAATGCGGCCAGACATGCAGATACTCACTGGGAGTTACCTGAGCCAGCTGATGTTCCGTGGAATGGAACTCCCGGAATAGTGCATCAAGAAATTGCGGCCCTTCAAACCACCAATGGCCGAACAGTTCCGCATCAAAGGGTGCCACAATCAAAGGCGGCCTATCCATCAGCGCGGATATTGTTTCACATTGCCGAATACGATTCTGGAGAAAGGTTCCGGCATCCTTCCGTGCCTGAGCTGTACCTTTTTCAGGATCGTAAAGTTCTTTTTTATCTGTATCACCGGTTATGGCGTGATACTTAAAACCTGTATTCACGCGATTCCCCGCTTCTATGGCATAGGGGGCGATGTACTCTTCAGTAAGATCGAAACCGATATCCCTGTAAAATTCACGATAATCGGGATTGCCCGGGAAACCATCATCTGCCGACCAGATAGCATTGGATGCTGCCCGGTCTCTTCCGAATACAGCTGTGCCATTGGGAGTTCTTAAAGGAGCATACACCCCGTAGTTCGGGGGATCGTCCGCATGAAGCACCCCGTGGGCTGATGAGAAGAAATATTTAATGCCGTAGGGCTTCAGGTAATCTTCCAGGCCGGGGAAGTAACCACATTCCGGTAGCCATATCCCCTCGGACATGGATTTGAACAGACGATCATGATTTTCCAAAGCAATGAGAATTTGATTCCTTATCATGTCCGGAGATTCCCGATACATAGGTAAAAATGCATGGGTAGCTGTGGAGGTTATCAGCTCAAGATTACCCAATTCATGAAAATGTCTGAAACCAACAAGAATATTCCCGTTATACAAGTTCAGAAAATCTTCCCGGTTGTTCCTGTAAAGTTCCCGGTACATCCGGGAAACTTTTAATCCGGGGATGTCCCCGTTCAGGCGAACCAGTTCCTTTTCAGATAGTTCCAGCAACCTGTCCAGATGATTAACATACCGTTCACACAGAAGATTATCCTCCAGCATGGAGGTTAATGTTGGGGACAGGGATAAGGTGAGCCTGAAAGGGACACCATCCATTTCAAGGCCCCGAAAAACTCTGAGCAGGGGCAGATATGTTTCAGAAAGAGCTTCAAACAACCAGTTTTCCTCAAGAAACCGACTGTACTCAGGATGACGAACGTAAGGCAGGTGTGCATTAAGCACCAGGGCAATAAGCCCCCGGCTGCTTTCCAGATTATTCGTCATACTTCTTTAATCTCCACTTCACCGGAAACTGTCATGATTCGCTGAGGGTTGTCTTTATCAGAATAACTATTGCCGGGGAATATTCCGACATCTGTCGAGAAGCCGGAAAGTTCTATCAGCTTATTCTGTGTGTTATCAACTTTTCCTAATATCGGTGCAATATAGTCCCTGGAACTTTCGACAATATTGGATCGGACAATAAGTGATTCTTTTTCGCCCAGTTGCGCATATATTTCCGCACCGTAGAACGCATCCTCACTGGGTAAGTTGATGTAACGCCGTAAATCACCGAATTGGATGGGGATATCAAACCAGTCAACATAGGAGTCTTTACCCCAGTCCGGTGCAGCCAGTTCAGTTACCCTCAGAACCAACCCTGAGTAATCGCTGTTTTCATCCAACTCATTCAGGATTCTATCTTCAATATCCCAATAGCAGTAAACCCAGGAAGGATCTCTCAGCATCAGTACAAGCCGTGTTTCTCTGTATCTCTCAGGAAGCTCAACTTCATCACCGAAATCAACAAAAAGCTCCTGATCCTGACTGACTGAGTATTTCTTTGCTTCAATCTGAATTGTGAGATTATTGTTCCCTTCACGATCGAGACGCTCTTCCTCCAGTGCTTCAAAAATCAGGGAGATAAGGGCCTCTTTCTCCATATCCTGAAGAACATTGATATTGCCCTTGTCAGCGATATGGGATAGTTCATTGTAACTCAGGGATCTAAGCCTGTCTTTTGTCATTGATACTCCGTAAGACGACTTGCACTGTCAGGATTGACGGGCTGGAGGCATCCTAGGAAACTTACAGACAGAGTGTCAAGAGGAGAAATCCCGAACACATCAAGAGGAAAAGTAAAATAAATGGAAAAATATGTAATTCTGCACGGTCATTTTTATCAGCCTCCCAGAGAAGATCCATGGACAGGATTGATTGAAGTTCAAGAATCTGCAGCTCCCTATTCCGACTGGAATCGCCGAATTACAGCTGAATGCTACGCTGCCGGCGCCTCCAGCCGAATCCTGGACAGTAAGGGCGCTATTCTTTCCATTAAGAATAACTACAGCCACCTGTCATTCAATTTCGGCCCTACCCTTCTCTCCTGGATGGAAACCGAAGCTCCGCAGATATATCAGCGCATCCTTGATGCAGACCGGCTGAGCGTAGAACGTCTGGGCCATGGGAATGCCCTGGCCCAGAGCTACAATCATACAATCCTCCCTCTGGATACTCCCGAGGATGCACTTACTCAAATCCGTTGGGGGATATCTGATTTCACACATAGATTTAAACGCCCTGCCGAGGGGATGTGGCTTCCGGAATGTGCAGTTAATGAGATGGTTATTGATATTCTTATCGATGAGGGGATGAAATTTCTTATACTTTCTCCATGGCAGGCTCACTCTCTGAAAAAGGATAATGGAGAATGGGAGCAGCTCTATAATAATCCGGCTCCTGCTGACAGGCCGTTTTACATCAGCAGACCCAGGGGACGGATAGCGGTTTTTTTCTACAATTCCGAGCTGGCTTCCAGTATATCCTTCGGTCATCTGCTGCGCTCAAGAGAAGGCCTTGAAAAAGCCTTGAGAGAAACCCTCGACAAATCGGCAAATCCACTGGTAACCATTGCAACCGACGGAGAAATCTACGGACACCATGAGCCTTTCGGAGATATGTGTTTCTCCGCTCTTGTGGATAATCTGGGAGAGAACCCGGAACTTATCTTCACAAATTATGCCGCGTACCTTGAATCCCACCCTCCGGTGCAGGAGGTGAAACTCCGCCCCGGAGATGACAAAAAAGGGACTTCATGGAGCTGTGAACACGGTGTAGGCCGGTGGTTTCGGGACTGCGGCTGTACAACAGGAGGGGAAGAAGGCTGGAATCAGGCCTGGAGAACCCCTTTAAGAGAAGCCTTCGATAAATTGAGGATTCAGGCAGAACCTCTATGGACAAAAAAAATTGAATCACTCACGGGAAGCGGGGCCAGAGAGATTCTGGATTTTTACGGCGAAGTACTCTCCGGGGCCGTATCCCCTTTGGATTTTGCTGAAAATGCAATACCTATAACAACCGGCAAGACTCTGCAGAAACAGCAGAATCTTTTGAAATTGCTTGAAGGAGTGAAATTTCTCCAGTTCATGTACACATCCTGCGGTTGGTTTTTTTCCGATTTGGCGGGTTTGGAACCGGTACAGAATATGCGTTATGCCTACAGAGCTGCAGGTTTAATGGACTCAGATGGATCGGCTGGGCTGATTCAGAGTCTTCAATCAAGTCTCTCCGAAGCAAAAAGCAATATCGCAGCAAAGGGCAGCGGATTCCGGATACTTGAAGATTCAGTTATTCCGAAAATACTGCCGGAAGCTAAATCAGCAGCGATTTTTTTCTGGAGAAATCTGTACAATCTACCAGATAAAGAGAGAACCACCTGCGGTGTGTGGAAAGGGACAGAAGTCCTGAAAAAATTTATACCTGTCGATGGCGGCGGCCAGAAATTAACCGGTTCTGTCTCATTCAAGAATGTATCTACATTGGAATCATACAACTATAAAATCAGAGCCTTTATCAATAGACATTATTTCTGTAAAGAAGTCGACATAGCTATCGACGCCCAATGGTTAACTATTCCCATCAGAACTATGCCGACAGCATTGAGAATGGAAATACAGGAAACAATGCTCAACGAATCTGAAGACAGTTTGAAGGACTTCCTGGGATCTAAAGCAAACCAGCGGCTGCGGGATCTGCTGATAGTTCAGACGTTAAATGTCCCTTTCGGAGCCTCAGGATGGCAAAGTCTGGAACTGTCACTTCATTACGGCCCTCTCCTGATTCTTGACCAGCTGGAAAAGACACCAGCAGAGAACTGGGAGGAACTTCTTTTATCCCTTGAGGAGATACTCACCCATCGTGATACCATCGGTATGGACGCCGACAATGGATCTGTTGAAAAACTTTCGGGGAAACTGGTATCCCGGGTTGCGGGTATTCTTCAAAAGAGAAGTAACCGGGAGGCTCTGGAACAACTGGTGATATTTCTGGAGATTCTTCACCGGCATGGACTGCAGCCCTTAAAACCCTTTGTTCAGAATGCTGTATACATACTCCTGGAAGAGCGCTGTAATTGTGATGAAAAGAACGGTTTAATAGAAGATGAATGCCCCAGCAATAACGATCTGATTGATCTTGCCAGACTGGTGAATATCAACCCTGAAAGGTTTGGTTTATGAGTTTCGTTCTAAAGTGGTTTTCGGGCCAGCACCAGTACTACATCACCGAAGTTCCATTTTTTAGCCAGTACATCGGCAATTTTTTTTATCCATCCCGGAACCGAACCTACAGCCAATCCGCCCCATGTCCGTACCAGCTCCACTTCCAGTCCGGAGTTCTTCAGCAGCTGCGTTAAAGTGGATTTACTGAATAATGTCACATGGTCCGGTATGGCAGAACGCCAGGAAGAACCGTGCAGCCGGGCCTGAAAGCCGTCGAAAGAAGGGGTAACACAGACAAATACCCCGCCGGGCAGTAGCACTCTCACCACTTCTGCAACAAAGGCCGATGGATCGCTTACATGCTCAATTAAATGGGAGGCATGTACAAAGGAAAACTCAGAATCAGAAAATTCAGCATTTTCCAGGGTTACTGCCCGGATATTCACCCCATACTCACGATTACCGAAATCAACAGACTCTACGCAGGGTTCCACCCCGGCTGTTTCCCAACCGGCCAGTTTAAAGTGTTTCAGAAGACGTCCGGTGGCACAACCAATATCAAGGATGTTGCGCTTATCCGGCAGAGTCGGAACTATTTTTTCAAAAAAGTCGGCATCTTTCAGCCCCAGCATCATCAGTTTAAAGAACGATTCTTCATTCTGCATCTCATAATCAAAGTATTCCGAGTCATATCGGGCTTTTAAATCCGTCGGAAACGGTTGTGGGTTCTGCAGAATCAGCCGGCAATCAGAACAGGAAACAAAAGAGGCACCTTCAATCTCCCACTTTCGACGAAACTGTTTACCTCCGCAAACAGGACATTTTATCAGACGTGATTTTTCACTGTCCCCTGGAATCTTCGAAAACGTTCTCATCTAACTGTCAACTTCCATGAACGGGACACCACCCTACCGATTTCATCACGTATCCGCAGTTCCAAAGTTCCCGTCCCTGCATTCAGAAGAACATCGGGGAACCACAGCTGTCCATCCGGATTGTAGACATGCCTGAAGAGAAAGGGTTCCGGTGTTTCCAGAACAACACCATTGTCACTTTCCTCAAGAGCATCAAAACGAAGGCTCCCGATACTTTCTCCAACCCAGAACAGGGAGACTTCCACAGGTATGGCATCGTGCCCGGAAGACAGAAAATCAGAAACAACAACAGTCCAGCGCCCCGGAGGCAGCTCTACCTCTCCCATAAGTTCAAGATGTCTGCTCCCGTTTACCAGCTCAACAACCCCCACAGGAGCTGAATTTAAATTCTTTCTGGAAGGAAGAAGTGTTATAGGATCTACAATACGGGATTGTTTGATATCAGTTATCTCAAACAGCCAGGAATCCCCACCGGCATAACCCAACCATTCCCCCCGGGTAACGCTTCGGTTCAGATCAGGTCTCTTTTCTATACCGTTGTAGGAAGATCTGAAACCATCCTCATGCTCCACAACAAGAAGACCATCACCGGAATCTGATGTCCAGATAACCTCTCCCCCGCCCCAGGCTTTTACTCTCTGCCCTTCTGATAAAAAGGACAAACCACGGCTGAAATGCCCGCCTTTTGCCGCCCCGAAGGGCTCCATAACAAAGGTAGGATTATCCGGCCATTCCCTGGCATCCACAGTAAATGCGATAATAGACAGTGTAGAAAAAATAAGAAAATAACGAAGAATTTTATTCATCGAACTGAGAACTCCAGAACCGCGATGCTGTTTCCGGTAACGATTAGGGTATAATCCCTGTCTCTGACAATTTCAGCCGTATCTGATGGTAAAGAGCTTTCAAACAGTGTTCTATCTTTCCAAGTGAGTATTTTTATCGAATCTTTCCCATCATCTTTGCCAAAAAGGAGCAGTGTATCATTCACCGGATTATCGATAACATTCATCAGTCGCCCGGAAAATCTCAAAGGATGAATCCCATATCCATTCAAATTTACAGCATTGACAAATCCATTGTTTTCATACAGAACCTGCCCGTCGTGCCGGATAAAATCTATTGAAACCAAACGGCGGAAATCAGTGTCTGTATCATGATGTGCAACAGGTCTGTAACCGTTTTTTCTCTCTTCCAGAAGTACAAACCTCTGGGGATCCAAACCGCTTATCAAGGCAATTTTCGATCCGTCACCGGATAAGGCTCCACCGTAAACAGCTTCAACACGACTGCCGCCGGGGCGGTACTTTAACAGAACCTTCCCCGAATCATCAATCAGTTCCACCCGTCCATCCAGCAATCCAACCAGAGTTTTACCCGGAATACCATCAAGAACTGTAATCGCAGAAATATATTCCATACTCCAAAGATATCTTCCATTTTGCGGATTGATTTTTGAAAGGATTCCGGAATCATTTCGGTAAAGAAACAATTGCCCGTTTCGGACAATCGGATACCCGGAATCCTGGATTCGGCTGATAAGCCGGCCGTCGGGTTCCATAAGGGATAAACCGTCATCCCCCGAAACGGCTATCCAGTGCCGATCCGCAGCCATACGCTCAGCCTGGAAAAGGGTGAGTAATTCATGATCAGAATCAAGGTATCCGGTATTACTTCCATTTCGAACCACTGAAGCCGGAATGGAAGAAGGTGATACAGCAGAGTCGGTTAATTCCAGGATTGTCAGTGAATCAGGCGAGACAATGATTTCCTTTCCGGAACCCCGGGGGAAAAGAAAGTAATAAACAGTTATCAGTATCAGGCCGATGAGGAAGACACCCCGTTGTTTCATACGTGGACGGACGCCTCCTTTCTCCCTTGGATAATCCATCCTATACGATAGCCGGCAACGAGGTCAAATATTAAGGAGATAGATGGTATGAATGCTGAAGAACTGATGAAAGAAGCCGCCAAAGCTGCAGAGAATGCCTACGCCCCATATTCAAAATTCAGAGTGGGGGCTGCATTGCAGATGGCAGACGGAACGGTGATTACCGGAGTTAACGTCGAAAACAGGTCTTTCGGCCTTTCCAACTGTGCCGAGAGAACAGCCATATTTACCGCAATAAATCTGGGGAAAAAAGATATTATAAGCATCGCCATAGCAGGACCGGATGCATGGGAACCTCTTCCCCCCTGCGGTGCCTGCCGACAGGTGATGACCGAATTCTGCCCGGCAGATACCCCGGTATATTACGATAATGGAAACGGTGGCTTTATATCCTCGTCGGTGGGAGAACTGTATCCTGCCAATTCACTGATGGACATGGCAGAAAAAAAATCTTAGTTATTACTCATACCGCCGATACGGCTGATTCGGGAAGCATCCTCACGGCTTTTATGGTCAGAATCCATTTTCTTCTTCCATATTTCTATTTTTCTTTTAAGATTTATCGCTTCATTCTGACGTCCCAGCATCATTGAAAGACGCCTGAGGGCTCCCAGAAAGCTGATAGCCTTCCTGAAATCATCGGCACGCTTGGTTGCCACCTCGTACTTCAACCTGTAATCGTCTGCAGCACTTTGAAGCATTTTACGTGTGAGGTTAAAGAACTCAATACGATCACGGTAGCCCTCATTCCGGGGATCCATGCCCTGTACCAGAGTTTTTAAATCCAGGCAGTTTTTGGCAATTGCAGCCAGGCGGGCATCCAGATCCACCATCGGCCACTTCCATTTTGAGTTCTCACCATAACCTGTTTTTACCATGGAAAGAGCCAAACCCGCCTTACGTATCAAGTCGTAACGCTTCATCTCATTAAATGAAAGGGTTGCTTTAAGATAATCTTCATAATCACCAAAAGGAACATCTATCAGATCTGTAAATACTTTCTCCAACTGAATAATGGCAAGAGAGCAGGATTTTTTAGCGTCATTCAAGGCGCCTTCGTTTTTTACTCCCAACAGGGAAACCGATAAGGAATTCATCACCAGATGGTAGGAAGCCGCAGTCAGATTGTCCTCTGCCAAAGAGAGCCGTTTATATGGATCTCCGACATTATGCCCTTTGAGAACAGCCTCTATCCGGTGTTCTTTGTCTTTCAGTTCTGTAATTTTTTTTCGATATGGAGCAATGCGTTCGAAGTATTTCTTTTTAGCTTCTTCTTTAACCTTCGCCACTCAGTGCTCCCTTTCTTCAAGTAACCGGGCTGCATAAACCAGGGATTCGGCATTATCACCGTCCCCTGCAAGCATCCGGGCTATCTCACGAACCCTCAAATCACCGTCAACATTCTGAACTCTGGTAACAGTTCTTCCATCCAGAGAATTCTTGTTAACCTGCAGGTGATTATCGGCGAAGACGGCGATGGACGCAAGATGTGTGATACAAAAGACTTGCTTGGATAACGACAACCCATGAAGATGTTCACCCACCGAACGAGCCACCTCTCCGCCGATACCCGTATCCACTTCATCAAAAATCATTGTCTGTATGGTATCTGACTCGCTTAAAGATGTTTTTATCGCCAGCATCACCCGGGATAATTCACCACCGGAAGCAACTGATTTCAAAGATTGAGGTGATTCCCCCCTGTTCGCCGATAAAAGAAACTCAACCACATCAGATCCGTAGGGTCCTATCACAGCCCGTCCTTCACTACTTCGTTTCCCTTCCAACTCCACCTTGAATCTGGCGTCCGCCATCCCCAGAACATGCAGATGCTTTTCAGTTTTCTCCTGAAGCTGAACGGAAGACCCTCGACGAATCCGGCTGATTGCAGCTGCTTCAGCAACAACTTCAGCCTGCACGGCATCCCGCTCTGCGGACAATTCACGGCGTTGTTCATCCCGGGTATCAAATCCTTCCAGACGTATCCGGGCCTGTGAGGCATACGCTTTCACTTCTGATATCCTGAGAGCACCGTATTTTTTCTCCAGCATACTGATCCGGGCAAGCCGCTCATCAATACTCTCAAGTTCCGCCGGATCGTATTCTGCCGTGTCACGTCTCTTTCTCACTTCATCAATAATATCTTCAATCTCAAAAAAGGCACTATCAAAACGCTGAACAATCTCCGTAAGTGAGGAATCGATACCGAGCGTCTTATTCAGAATCTCCCCGGCATTCCGTAATCCGCTTAATGCACCGTTGCGAGCTTCAGCTGATACATCAAGTATTTTTTCAAGATTGCCGGCCAGCTCTTCATACCCGGATAGAATCTTCTGCCGCTCTTCCAGTACTTCCTCTTCTCCATCACTCAACTCGGCAGAATCGATTTCATCCACAGCAAAACGCAGGAATTCAGCTTCCCGGGCCATTTGGGCATCCTCCCGGTCGAGCTGCTCAAGCTGTTTCCCCATTTCCGAAAGCCTTGAAAAAAGTGCGGTGAAGTTCTGTACACGTTCATCAATACCGGCGAAACGATCCAGGAGTTTCCTGTGAACGGCAACTTTGAAAAGAGACTGATGCTCGTGCTGTCCATGAATATCCACCAGGGCATCCGACAGCTCAGCCAGGGCACCCCGAGTAACTGGAACCGCCTGGACACTGGCCGAACCCCGGCCGTTCCGCTTTAAGGTTCGGCGTATCAGCAGAGCTCCGTCTTCCGGCTCAATACCGTATTTTTCAATCCAATCGGACAGTTCAGGGCTTGAAGAAACCCGGATGGTTGCCGTTACTTCCGCCTCGAGTGCACCTTCCCGTATGCTCTCCCCCCGGCCTTTGGCGCCCAGAGCCAGTGAAAGTGCATCGATCAGGATTGATTTACCGGTACCGGTTTCACCAGAGAGAACGTTGAAGCCAGGTTTAAAATGAACAGAAACCTCATCGATGAGGGCATAGTTCCGTATATTGAGTTCCTCAAGCATGAGGGCCTCCCGACCAGCCCAGCTTGGTTCGGACAACTTCATAAAAAACCCGTCGATCGGATTTAATCACCCGTACACCTCCGGCCCTGCCGGTAATACTCACAACATCACCCTCTTCCAGAGGGAAAGACTCCTGACCGTCCACAGTCAGCAGAACATCCGCCCTCTGATCCTCATCCACACTGATAACAATCTCATCCCGGTCGGGGATTACCATAGGCCGCCAGCTTAGTGAAAAGGGGCTGATGGGAGTAAGAACAACCGCTCTCATCGGCGGTACAAGAATCGGACCGCCGGAGGCCATTGAATACGCTGTAGAACCGGTTGCCGTGGAGAGAATAAGCCCGTCTCCCCGAAAATGTCCGGCCTCATAGCCGCCCAGCTGAAGGGACAATCTTACAAGCTTGCTGATACCGCTTACCCCGACAACCGCATCATTCACACCCCTGAACCGGCCTATCTCAGCATCGTTCCGAAG
>Ga0164315_10000551_pt1 | contig 26321 bp, 32 predicted proteins | sample GuaBasSedimGuay6_FD_113737 | JGI IMG/M metagenome (GOLD analysis project Ga0164315, IMG submission 113737) | Subseafloor sediment microbial communities from Guaymas Basin, Gulf of California, Mexico - Guay6, Core 4569-2, 0-3 cm | ecosystem: Environmental > Aquatic > Marine > Hydrothermal vents... | reverse complement strand
AATTTGCTTATCGTTTGAAAAAGCTTTAATTAAAGAAGCTAATACAGAAATCGCATACGGATGCAAACCTAATTCAGGTTCATCTATGATAAGGGTATCCGGCGGATTGGGCTGTAAAAGCAATGTTGCTAAACAGATAAATCTAAATGTTCCGTCAGATAAGCCAAAAGCATCAAAATAGTTATCACTTTGTTGCCATTCTAATTTTATTTTTTCAGGTACCGATTATTGTTAGTCGTTTCATTCAATTTCTGTAATTTGTCCAAAAAATATTTAGCACTAGAACAATTGAGGTGAGCAGCAGCGCGTTCTATTGAAAATCCTAACTTATTGATCATTATTTTAGCAAAATGTATCTTTCTTGTCCCAGGACCACGTCCTTCTTTATGGTAACTTTTAGCTATTTCTTTGAGACGATTCCAGGGCATATCAGGTGTATTTTCCGGATACACTTCTCCCTGAAAATCATTATTTTTGAGCCAACGACGCATTGCTATCGTATCAGCCATAAACCACGCTTCTAATGCTTTTTTTGCCACGATGATTTGATTAATTTCATAACCAATGCGAGCTTTAGTTGCAGTCACACAAGGATCACATTCTAAATCGGTCAGTATTATAATTTTATCAGGATTCGCAAGTCTGTGACATTCTGTAATAGAGGCTTCAATATTTTTTGGACATAAATTGCCACCGCCTCTTGCATTAATAATCGGCTCACAAATTAAAATATCATGTTGTTTTGCCCAATCATGAAAGTGGCTTGATTCTAATAATATTTTTTCACAATAACCTTCCACTACAAAACCAACTCTTACCATGGTAATCCCCCACCCAAAGCATTGGTTAACCAAGCCTGATCTAAAGAAGATGCTAACTTATCAACAACTTGTACTTGCTTCATTTGCGTCACACCTTGTTTTTTATCAACTAGCCATAGTTCATTATTTTTTAAACTTCTTACCAAAGCTTCATTATGGGTGGTTATCCAAATTGGACGTTGATAAGTGGCTTGCTCACGAAAACTATCGACTAATTCCATTATAGCCTGAGGGTGTAAGCCCCGTTCTGGTTCTTCAATCAAGGTGGCGCCAAAGTCAGGACGATCAAGTATGGCAACCAATAAACTTAATAGATAAAGGGTGCCATCAGAAATTAAATGCGCTGGAAAGGCTTGTGCGACGTTTTCTTCTTGGAAAGCTAAAACGATCTCGCCGGTCAATCTTTCAGTTTGAGTACGTACCTGTTCTAAACCAGGTATAATGAGTTCCATCCATTCATTGATAGTTTCACGTATTGATTTGTTCGTTTCTAAACGACTTAAGACGGCAGGTAAATTGCATCCATTTTCACTCAATTCAAAGTCATCATCGTTTTTAACCGTTGTTTTAATTTCTCGTGGCTCAATTCGATAGAAACGGAAATGCTTAAAAAAAGGCATCCCGGAAAAACTAAGTGGAAACAGAGGTAAAAATGATTGACCACGACACTGAAAGGCTTCTTTAGCCTGATGACCTTCTTGATTATCTTTAAAAAAATCAGCCACAGTCCATTTTTTGCCACGACTACCTTGCAATAGATATTCTTCCAAATACGGATGAGTTTCTAGTTGAGAGATTTTAAAATGATAAGTAAGCGTTTCAATTTGACGGGTTTCAGTTTCAAATTCAAAGACGGATTTAAACTCAAACACGCGTGCTGCATCAAAATTCCGCTTCCAACAATGAATATTTTTAAAGCCTCCCCTTTTTTTGATTGCTTTATAAGCACCAATATGAATAACCGAATTCACAAAATCCAATGCTTCAAAAAAATGGGTTTTTCCAGCACCATTTGAGCCGGCAAAAACCGAAAAGGGTTTAAGCTCATGTAGTTCTAGTTGATCAATACTGCGAAAATTAGCGATTTTAATATAACGTATAGAGCCTCTCATTACCCATCTTTCTCCTAAATTATTTGATTTTAACTCTCAAAAAAAGTATTTAAATCTAATTCATAAAAACCAGTTTTATATCGAAAACGAAAAGAAGGACAATTTATCTAACTTATTGATAGATTTATAGTTTTTTATGGTTATGGTGTTAATTTTCATGATTCAATTTCCACCCGAATAAGATTATTTAGTTGATTCGTTTTTTCAATCATTTCATCCATTGAGGAATAATATAACATGACTATCCCTAATTTTTGTACCAGATAATTATCAATAACATCCCCTTTTTTCCACCAAAATAGTTCATCATAAATATTATTTTTTAGGCTGGCATCAATGATAACATTCTTTACTATACCATTTTTTGAACTCATAATGCAATGCCTTCCACAATATCCTGCTTGCTTGACAGTCGGAAAATCAGAACAATCTAATCCTGCCTCTGCCCTGACTATCCAATATGCCCAATCCAAATGAGTTGCATAATTAACGGGATAAGGGTATAAATCTCCAGAGCATCGTCTAGTTATATCAATTATTTTCGCCCTATTATTAGCAAATATATATTGAATATGAAATATTCCATCTCGCAAAGATAATAAATTTGCCATCTTTTCCACTGCATTAACTAAAGTTTTAGAAACTTTTTCACCATTTATTGCAGGTGCAGCAGAAGTCGTCACCATATAGGGATTTAAATAAGAATATTCATTATCACTAAAGTAAAAAACAACCTTGCCATTGATGAGAAATGTGCTAAAACTATGCTCCGTACCCACAATCAATTCTTCAATGACGATACGTTTTACACGGGATAGATTAAATGCTTTTATAACTGCCCTCCTATATTCAGCCCTGTCAAATACCTTTGAAATGCCCTTACCGCCACTTAAATCAACTGGCTTAATAATAAGTGGAAAATGATCATGCTCAACTGCTTTTAGGGCTTCATCTTTGTTATCAAAACTTTGTGTGTATGGCGTTGGAATTTGATGCTGAAAGGCAAACTTCTTAAATAAATCTTTTTGATGAAGTAACAGTGTCGTTTGATATGAATCATGCCCTCCTATTCCCATTTCTTCAGCAACATAAGAAGCGGTTATCGCGCCAAAATCATTTGCATTTGAACAAATATAATCTATATGTAACTGTTGTGATAGTTTAAGAATCTCATCCTTGTTTGAAAAATCTATGCAATGATATTCATCAGCATAATGATGCCCAATCAGATGTGGTATATTACCAGTTGTAATGACACGCAATTCAAGCTTTTTAGCTGCCTGAATCAAAGGGATATCGGAATGATCACCGTTTAAAATTAATATTTTTTTCTTTCTTGACATTTAATTATCTCTATAAAGTTTCATACTAAACCTGCCAGGTTTGGCAAACATGGCAGGTTTTTACCGTTAGCGTTCTTAAAGGTTATCAAGATGAACCCAAGTGGTTTTAACATAACTATACTCATCAAAAGCATAGAGTGATTTATCTTTACCTATCCCTGATTCCTTAATTCCGCCAAACGGAACCGTATTATCATCATCACCATAACTATTGACATGAACAATACCTGCTTGTAATTCACGCGAAATTTGATGTGCCTCATCCAAATCATTAGTCCAAATGGAAGCAGCCAAAGCTGAAGCGTTGGACTCCATCATATCCGATAATTTATGCTTCAGTACTTATTTTTTAGCCAATAATTTTTTCCATTTACCATGCTCTATAAATTAGAAGGAGTTAGAAGGAGGAGGATGTTCGCTTGCCATATAAAGTACTCGCCGTAGGTTGACTAATCCGGCTCGATTTAATCGCAAAGTTTCTACCGTAACACGTCCAATCGTTGTCATTCCAATAATGATACTAAAATCTTCATTCCAAGTAAAATGAACAGGCCATTTTTGTTGTCTTGGATTGTACAATGGCACAATCTCTCCCATTATTGGATCAATTGCCTCAGTTTTGTTGTATTTATGAATATTGCAGCCTTGACAAGCTAATGCTAAGTTATCTAAAGTATTTTGTCCACCTTTGCTCTGTGGGATAATATGTTCAATTGAAAAAGATTGTGTGGCAAAACGTACTTGGCTACGACAGTATTCACAACATCCTTGTGCGCGTTCCACAACCTTATTTTTTAGTGTACTATACATAAGCCGGTGATTTAATGCCTAAGTCATTCATTAGTTGAGTCAGTGAAATTTGGCGTAAACCACCGAGTTCTGTCATTGCTTCGATTCGTTTCGCTTCAAATTGTTCTACTTTTTCAGTGAAATCCAATAATTCTTGGCATTCTTTAGAATTTAAGGTTTCAGTTTGACGTTTAGCAATTAAATTATCATAAGCCACTTGAATCTCAGACGGCAACTTTTGATTAATTTTCATGACCAGTTCAGATTCACGACGTGGTAGAGAAGGTGCTTTACGTTGTGCGTGTATCTGATACACAAATAAGGCAAACCTTTCTAAATCAGAAGAATTGAATTGCTTAACCACATTTTGCAATTCATCAAAAGATAATTGTGCTTTAATTTGAACGGTAGGCATGGTTTTAAATTATCCATTTTTTTTAGATATTTTATAAAATGGGTTATCAAGATGAACCCAAGTAGTTTTAACATAACTATACTCATCAAAAGCATAGAGTGATTTATCTTTGCCTATCCCTGATTCCTTAATTCCACCAAAGGGAACCGTATTATCATCATCACCATAACTATTGACATGAACAATACCTGCTTGTAATTCACGCGAAACTTGATGTGCCTCATCCAAATCATTAGTCCAAATGGAAGCAGCCAAACCATATTTAGAATTATTTGCAATAGAGATTGCCTCTCGCATGGAAGAGACACCGATTATAACCAACACTGGTCCAAAGATTTCTTCTTGAGCAATGGAAGATTCAGGATCAACCTGATCAAAAATAGTGGGTAATACGCACAAATGCTTTAAATCAACATCACAAGGTGTAATAATTTTAGCCCCCGCGTTTTTACCCTTTTCAATGTAATCTAAAACTCTCTGTTGTTGCTCTTTACTAACAATACACCCTACCTCAGTCTCAATATGAAATGGATCTTGGGGTATATAGTTTTGACTTTCTTCAATTAATAATTTAACGAATTCTTCCTTGATTTCGTTATCTACAATGGCTCTTGAAGGTGCTGAACAAATCTGCCCTTGATTATAAAAGATATTTTTAGCCAAAACCTGTGCTGCTTTATGCAAATTCTTACAATATCTTGAAATGATAAAAGGGCTTTTACCACCACATTCCAATCCAACTTTTTTCATATTGGACTGCCCTGAGTATTGTAAAATCTTTTTTCCGACATCAGATGAACCCGTAAAAAAAATGCCTGACACATCAGCATGAAGGGCAAGGGCTTTTCCAGCGGTTTCACCAAATCCAGTTACAACATTAAATACGCCATCAGGAATCCCAGCCTTTTTCGCTAAATCTGCTACACGCAAAATAGAAAAAGAAGATTGTTCTGCCGGCTTAATGATAACCGAATTTCCCATTAATAATGCCGGCGCGAATTTCCAGATTGCTACCACAAGTGGATCATTCCAAGGAGTAATTAATCCAACAACACCCAATGGTTCCCTAGTGATAGTAGCAAAGACATTAGGGCGAGGCGGAATGGTGTGATCATAATATTTATCCACGCTTTCAGCGAAATAGCGTAAAGTTTGAATCGCTTTCGGAATAGAGTCAAAATAATAATTCTTGAATGCTCTGCCGGTTTCAACCGTATCCAAAAGAGCAAGTTCTTCCTTGTTTTGTTCCATTAAATCTGCAAGCTGGAATAAAATTTCCTTTTTTTCTTGTGGTAATTTATCCAGCCAAATCTTTGATTCAAAACTTTTCTTAGCAGCATTTACTGCAATATTGACATCTGCTTCTTTGCATGAACTGAGTCCCGAAAGATCACGCCCATCAATAGAACTTATTTTGCGAATGATATCACCATCAACAGCATTTATATATTTGCCATTGATGAATGCGCGTTTTTCGAGGGTTAATGCGGATGCTTTTTCTTTGATATTTGTAATCATTGCTATGTTTATCTTAAATACAAGTTTATAAAAACTACTTTCTTCTAATCTTAGCCAATAAAATTGGCTTAATCTTTCTATGAAACATTGTACGACATACCTTTAAAAAATACCTAAAATCTTCTATACTTTTGATTTTAGGCAAAAAATAGTTATAAAAATTGCGTGGTTTAAGGAAAAAAAAGAACTTATGAGTAAACCAAGCACTATGTGCTTTATTAACTATCTCTGTTAATTCCTTTGCAGTCATGGTAAGAGTATCATAATCACTCCTATAAAAATCAGAACCTCTAACGACTGCTTTTTCAAGCAATCCTTCTTTTTTGAAATCTTCGTACATATCACTGCCCGCATTCGGCTTGGCAATTAAAAATGAGGTGAAATCTAAAACGGAATCATATACATACTGAATTGACTCCATAACTTCTTCTTTTGTTTCGTGAGGAAATCCCACAATTATATTGGATGATGTCCAAAACCCCAGACTATTTGCTTCTTCAATTAACTTCTTGGCTTTATCAAGATTGACTGGTTTTCCGACATATTCCAAAGTTTTTTTACATCCACTTTCTATTGGAAACCTTAATGAATAAAATCCGGCTTTCTTCATTTTAACCAGTAGCTCTTTATCTACTAGCCATATACTTATTCCAGCATCCACGGAAAAACTAATATCCATCTTATTTTCAATAAAATAATCACAAAATTGATGAATTCTTTTTTTCCTGGTCATAAATTGATCATCATTAATGACAAACTCTCTAATCCCATAGTCTTCATTTAACATCTTTATTTCTTCAAAAACACTTTCAAGACGACGATGCCGCCAACGTCTTGTCCATACAACTTTAGTGCTGCAAAACACACAATTATAAGGACATCCTCTTGATGTCATAATGGTGGCTACAGGCTCTTTTCGTACATACCAGATAGCTTCCTTATTAAAATATTTATACTTCTCCATGTCTATGTAACGACGACTTGGTATAGGCAATATGTCAAGGTTTTTTATCAATTCACTCGGTTTGTTAATGACAATTTCATTGTCTTTTCTAAAAACTAACCCATTAACTTCCTCAATCTGAATTTCCCCTTTTAAAGCACGAACCAACATTTCTAAGATTATTTCACCCTCACCTTTTACCACATAATCTATGCTGTTATTTTCTTGTAAGATGGAATAAGCTTCAATTGTTGGATGAGCTCCACCAATAACTATTGGGATATTGGGAAAATATTTTTTAACCGTAGAAGCAAGCTCTAATGAATCTTGAGCGTAAGCCGTGAAATTACAATGTATGCCTATTAAATCCGGATTTAATTTTTTTAGCTCTTCGTTAATGAAATTCTCATCATCAATTCCTAAACAAAAGAACCCCCCCCCTACTGATTTGGGGCTTGTAGCACCAAGTGCGTATAAATCCAAAATTGAAACTTTAACTTGATCCTTAAAAACTTTATCCAAGTAAGTTGCGAGACATAATAATCCCAAAGGCTCAGAAAGATAGGTTTCTACCTCTCTTACTTTAATATATGAGTGTATTAGTACAATGTTCATATTCCATTATTCCTAATGTAAACCACCGTCTTTCAGTAATCAGCTTTAGCACGGTAGCACGGTAGGGTGTATAAGCGAAGCGTCATACACCCAAAAAACTATCGCTTATGCACCAGACGAATTCTGATTGATTAATCAGACATATGCGGCTTACGAGTTCATCAACATTGAGATTAGGTGGGTTTTCTAGTGGCGACGCTCGCTACCAGGCTACCCTACGGGCTTGTTCTTCAAGTCGTTCAACCAACCAAATTTTAATTATTGATTGGCGCGTCACACCCATTCGATTGGCTTCCTTATCTAAAGAATCTATTACCCAAGCTGGAAAATCCAAATTAACTCTTTTCTGAGTCTGATTTGGACGTTTTAAAGTAGACATATCAAGATCGTCAATAATATCTATTTCGTTATCATCAAATTTTTTGTCAAAATCTTTAGCTTTCATAAAGTTCTACTTCCTTCTTGCGTGAACGCCTTACTGAGATTATTCGAATGGTATCACCGCGATATGTTATAACTGCCGACCAGTGTTTGTCCGCAATGCAGCCAACTATTAAAAAGCGAGGTTCATTATCTGATTTAGCCTGAATTTTGATAAAGCTAGAATCATTCCAAAGTTCTTGGGATTCAACAAAATCAATTCCATGTTTATGTCGATTTGAACAACTCTTTTTATTATCAAATTCAAAATAGTACATAACATAAAAAATATATTATTAAGTAGGGTGGATAACGTATTGCCTACCGAAACATTAAAATATTTTGAGTTAAGAAATCCGAATTTTTCCAAAAATCGGATTTCTTAACCCTCGTTTTTTGGTTAAAAACTACGCTCGCTTTCAGTAATCAGCTTTAGCAAGTGGCAATTGATATTCACAATAGTTCTTGTTCTTGCTAAAAATTATTCTATCTGAATTTTTACGCCAAACCGTTGTAAAAGTCTTTTAAATTCATTTCCACATTCAGGTGTAAATGCCTCTTCCAAAAAACTGCCCTTGTATTTATCAATACCAAAACGAACTTTGGCTTTATCCAGATGGTTCTGAATGCCTTTGGTACGAATAGAAGATGAAGGGCAATTTTTAGGATAAAAAACAACTATATAAACGAATCTTGTACTCACCAATTTTTTAGCATCAAGATTCATAATCGTACCAACAACTCGTTCATATAGAAGAATACTTGCCAAAAGTTTAAATTGAAGTTGTTGTTTTTCTATCTTCACATTTTTACCAGCTTTGAATTCAATTAGCAAAACATGTTCATCACCAAAAGCTAACATATCCACCGTAGCGGGTGAGTTTTTCCCACTAAAATATTTTTGAGCGACACAATCAAAATCAAGATATTTTTCATCACTGATACAAAGCCTACGCTCATTAGCATGATCATAACTAATTTCTGTCAGGGTGCGTTGACAATCCCCATACATTTGTTCATAAGCTGCTTGTAAATGTTGCATTAACTGATTCCCAACACCGTTTGTTCTAATTTCTGAAATGGCAAAGAAAGTGTCTCAAACAGAAAACTTAAATCATCAGTGACTTCTTTGACTTCAACACCTTCAGGCGTTAACTTATTAAAATAAAAATGGGTTTGCTCCTTTATACTTCTATCACTATAAACTTTTAAAGCTTCTATCATATACGGGCTATGCGAATTGATGATAACATAAACTTTATGCTGTTTAACTAAATTGACAATCAATTCTGCCAGTAACAGTTGTCATTCTGGATGTAAATGATTTTCAGGTTCATCAATTATCAATAAATGATCAGGTTTCAATTTGTGGTTTTCAGCTAATTTTTGCAACAAACCAAAATATTTAATACCTGTGGCTACATTCATCAGTAATATAGATTCATTTTGGCGTTGAAACACGATTCGTTTATCGCGTTGTTCAAAACTGCCCTGAATTATCTGACGAATATTTTTCACTAAATCATTCGTTTGTGAATCTTTATCAACTGGTATATTGGTAATTTTTAGATAAATATCCCAAAAAATATAAGGATATTTAATTGAAGACGATACGATGTTTTGAGTCATTTCTTGATTTTGTTTGAGACGTAAAACGGTATCAAAAAAATCAACTAAATCCCACACTAAGGGAGTTTGAATAAAAACGCTCTCTCTAAAAAAATGGGATGATTCTGGCTGGCAACAATCAAAGCGTACACATTGATGTTGAGAAAAATCGACTGAACATAAGGGGATATCCTTATCTTGTATGCTCACTTCACCCTGACTTGATATTTGTGAATCAAACACTAAGTTCACCATCGTATTCATAAACTGGCAGTGCTGGTTAGCCGTCGCCATGTTGTTTGCTTTGATGATGCTAAAAATAACCTTACCAATAGTGCTTTTCCCAGTATCATTTTCACCAGCAATCACTGTTAAGCCATCCAGAATAATTGTCGCGTTTGGCAATGGTCCTATTTTTTTAATGGTTATTACCATAATTTATTGAATTTTTAAGAAATGTCGAAACCACCGTCTTTCAGCGATCAGCTTTAGCAGATGGCAATTGATATTCACAATAGATAACCATAGAATTCCTGCTCTTTCTAAAAATTAATTGCAACAAGTAAAAGGGATACATCGTAAACTCATTTATAAGATAGCGAAACCAATAAGGAAAATTGGTTTTAAACTTTATCTGTTTTGCGCCACCGGCTGAGGAGAGTTCTGTTTGCTCATCTTTGCTTAAAGATGTTTTCCAACCATCACTCTTCTTAACTAAGTAATTAGATAACCCAAAAAGCAGGTTTGACAATGGATAAGTTAGCCCAGCTATGTTTTTAACCATAAATCCGTTAGCTGTAGCAATATTCTCAAAATCTTCAAACTCAAAACGCCTGTAATGCCCAACAGTTTCATCTTCAATGCCCCAATACTTCATACTTGACGGCACCAATGAAACAATTACCCCCCCTATTTAAGAATGATTCGCATTTACAAAAATATTTACCCAGAAGTTCATCTGACAAATGTTCAATGACATGAGAAGAAATAATGACATCCACTTTCGCACCTCTATAGTCAAAGTTGAGAAGCATAGCTGAAATATTACCATTTCCAGAACCTAATTCTATGAATGTTGTTTTCCGCAATTTTTTTAGCCTGCGTTCCAAATACATATTTTGCAAAATATTTCCAGGAGCCAGATTATAAGTCAATTGTTCGTGTTTCATACCTTTTCTCTGCTAGATAAACCGATCAAATTGAGTTGCAATTTGCTTTTTATAAATCAATTGAGTCTAAAAAATCATTATTGTCGAATTCTGATTCTTGCCTCTTCAACTACAATCATATTACCCACTGAAAAATCTTGTTCCAGCTTTAACAAATTTTCAAATATCCTGATAATGTTCTGAAATTTGAGACTCCTCAACCTAAGATAAATTATACCGTAACATTTATGACCTTGATGAATAGCTAAGTTTCCAAAATCAGAATCATGGGTTAAAACAAAACGTTTAGCCAAATAAGCCTGTTTTAAAAGATATTTATCTTCTTTACCTTGCCAAGTTTCTTCTTTGACATCAAGAACATCAAGACCCTGTTGTCTTAGAAAAGAGACCATTTTGGGAGAGATATTTTCATCGGTTAAAATTCGTAACTGACTTAATTTCATGCGACTTTTTCCAGTTCAATATATATTTCGTTTTTAGCTGCACGAGCCGCATACATTAAACAAGCCTGTATATCTTCTGGGCTCAAATGTGGATAATCTATAAGTATTTCATCAGAGGTGATTTGAGAAGCTAATAATTCAAGAATAAACTCCACTGACATTCTTGTACCTTTTATGATAGGTTTTCCACCTAAAATTTCCGGATTGGCAGTAATTATTGACATAGTTGTTTCTCCAATTAAATGACTCCTACTAAATAAACCGATCAAATTCATCAACGGTATCAACTTCTTTTCCATCATTAATTGCCCTGACAATATTGATAACCTCAAGGTTAGACTCATGTCTAAGACAATGAAACGTACACTGCTTGCTTGGATTTAAGAAATCCATTACCTCTTTACGCCCTTCCCCATGCCACATTTCAGAAAAAGAGTGGTTATTCAAATCTCCAATCCGAAAAGGTTCTTTTGCCCTCCAATATGGACAAACGAATACACCTGAAGGGCAAATGAGTGTTCTAAGTTCAGCAACAGGGCATGTATTATAATCTTTTGGCTGTACTAACTGTCTTCCTTCAAGTGAAAAATCAAGATTGATTGCTTTCGTGATTGAAAAATCATCTGTTACCAAGTCATCTAAACGAGCAATTTCCTCTTTAGCTTGCGACATTAACGTTTCATTTTGTACCATAAGAGCATGATCAATACCATCACGAAATCGGTAACTGGGTTTAATTTCAAAATAATCACAGCCAATATCTCTAGCTAATTTAGCGGCTTGGTAGATTTCATGTATATTTGATACTAGCCCTGGACCATCTTTAGGCGTTTGAATTAAAAATGAATAACCCAACTTGCCCTGTTTAATTTCAGCAAGTAATCTCATATTTTCAACAATACTATCAAACTTTGACCTTCCACCTTTTGAAGGTCTTAATATCTTGAAAGTTTCACTCGTAGCAGCATCCATAGATACGCGTGTCCAGCTTGAATACATGGCTATTTGTTTCAAATATTTCCGAATAAACGTACCATTTGTCGTTATTCCAAGATGAATATCATGTTCCCCCAAATATGCCATGAAATCACCTATAACGGGATGTGCCAATGGTTCACCCCCCCCAATCAATACTACCCCTTTAATTCCATTTTCATAAAATTCTTTGCCTAATTGGAGTAAACGTTCATTCGTAAATCGGTTGTTAGTCTTCATCATGTCTTCACTAATACACCCTGGACATGCCAAATCACACGCCTCTGTCGTATCCAGTTCAACAACTAATGGACTTTCACTACCTACAACAGCCCAATCTGTTTTCTGTATTTTCTCAATGACAAAATCTTGATGTAATTTTGAAATCAAGTTCATTTTTTTTGGCATTTTATATCCTGCTTATACTTTAAACTGCTTAAATATGGCATGTTATGTAGGGTGGGCAAGTTTTTTTGTGCAACGGCAACCGTTAAAAAAAAAAGTCCAAAAATTACCCGTTAGTAGTATATCAAAATGTATTGTCTTATTAACTACTATCCAGTATTATAGAGACTGGATAAAGATTTTTCAAGTCGCTGCCATTAAGTTAAGGGCAGTGAAGCGTAGGATGCGTCCCACGCACCTATTTCAAAAACGCATTGCTTCATCATCATCATAACCCACCAAAAACGGTGCGTACCCTACATTTTAGAAATTTTTAAAAATTTTTTGATTCGCCAAAGTGACAAACATCAAACTTGACAGGTTTTTTTTGGCCTTTAACTCGCAGGTTTATTGAAACGCCTACCAAACATCTTCTGAATAGGTAAGTGTACGTCCATTATTTCATCAACAACCTCTTTTGAAATAGAAACCGCACCCGGTTCAAAAGGACGAATGAGTTGTCGCATAATGAATTTGTTCCTGACGTTTATGTTTAAATGTTCAATTAAACTCAAAAAAAGAGTTTATTATCTTTATAAATCAGTTAGATATAATTTTTATCTCTTAAAAATCACTTCCAAACCCTAAATTTTATATTATACATTAATTTGAATTCAAATGGGTTTTCGTTCAGGCACTACTTAAGTCAAATGTTTTTTGCGTCATTTTTAATTTTGTATAAAATAAATGCGTATTTTATACAATGTATAATTGCTATAAAATGTCTATTTATGCTGGATAGCAGCTATTTATCATTTTAATTAGGACTTAAATAGACCGACTTTCAAAAATAATTATTCATACCGCCTACCAAGTTGAAGTGTGATTAAAATATACTTGCCCTTGCTACACCTAAACTTAAAACAAGGGAAAGTTATCAGTTATTAATTTTGGTTCAGAGTAATAATTGGAGGTTTTAGTTTTTTTTCCAATAAGGAAGAAGTTATTTCAGGCACATTTCTAAACTAAAACTTCGATTAGATTATTTTCAATCAAATTAAGCGTGTCAGCCGGAAATTTCTCAATGCAGAGTATAATTGAGGAGTATAATTGATATAAAAAACTATCATTCCCACATTCCCAATTTCAATTTCCAAATTATGCAAATTGGTTCTTACACTTTTAAAAATCAGCTCGTATTGGCACCTATGGCAGGTGTAACAGATAGCCCTTTTCGACAATTATGTAAACAATTGGGGGCTGGAATGGCAGTGTCTGAAATGATTTCTTCCAATTCAATACTTTGGGGAAGCGAAAAAACGAAACGCCGCGCTAACCATGAGGGTGAAATTGAACCACGTTGTGTACAAATCGTCGGTGCAGAACCTCAATTATTGGCAAAAGCAGCACAATATAATGTCGATAATGGTGCCCAAATAATTGATATTAATATGGGTTGCCCTGCGAAGAAAATTTGTAAGGTAATGGCAGGTTCAGCTTTACTCAAAAATGAAACTTTGGTGGGTAAAATTATTGATGCTGTGGTGGGTGCAGTTTCGGTGCCGGTAACTTTAAAAATGCGTACTGGTTGGGATAAAGAGCACCGTAATGGTGTGCGGATTGCCCAAATAGCGGAACAAGCTGGGGTGCAAGCTATTGCAATACATGGGCGCACTCGTGCTTGTGGGTTTAGCGGTGAGGCGGAGTATGATACGATTGCGGCGATTAAGGCAACGGTTAAAATTCCTGTGATTGCTAATGGCGATATTCGTCGCCCTGAAAAGGCGAAATATGTATTAGATTATACCGGTGCCGATGCGGTGATGATAGGAAGGGCTGCTTTAGGATATCCCTGGCTATTTCGTGAAATCGAACACTATTTAAAAACAGGTGAAAAATTATCTCCTCCGACTCTCACTGAAATCCGTGACACTTTGTTAGTCCATCTCAACACGCTCTATCAGTTTTATGGAGAATATACAGGAGTGAGGGTGGCTCGCAAGCATTTATCATGGTACACCAAAGGGCAAGCGCATGGGGCTGTTTTTCGTCATACTGTCAATCGGGTAAGCAGTTGTACTGAACAGATCGCTTTAACCAAGGCATTTTTTGCACAATTGTGAAAGGCAAGCAGTATAAACCTGTCAGCTATTCAAGATCTGACAGGTTTTCTGAACCTCTATAGAATTACCAATTATTGAAGACGATTAGCATCTAAGCGTTGAATACTTAAAATTAAAAACAAGACTATAAATAACACATAGTAAACCACATCAGTGCTGCTAAATAAGCCCTTGAGTAAGGGCTGATAATGTTTGGTAATGGCTAAGTAACCTAACACACTGCTTTGTTCGCCGGCACTTTCAGCCCAATCAAACATCCATAATAATAAGAAAGCAGCAAAGGTGCTAATAGCAGCAACCGTGGGTTGTGCTGTCAGGGTAGAAATATAGAGTCCAAGTGCGCTCAACGCGCCCAAAAAAAGGATGATTCCCAATAAACCTGATGCGAGTTGACCGAAGTCCAGGTTTCCCCCCAGTAGCAATGACAATGGCATTAGCATGAGCATGGCAACTAGAATCAGAAAAAAGCCCATCACCCCTAAAAATTTACCCAGGATAATACTGGTCATTGACAATGGAGCTGAAAGCAACAAAGGTAAGGTGTTATTGCGCCGCTCTTCACTAATCAGTCGCATTGTAAGTAATGGGGTAACTAATAAAAGTACAATCCCAATCCAATCAAATAAGGAAGCTACTACCATCGCAGTTAAGCCAGGGGCGTTAGGATCACTTGCCAAGCTGGCTTGTACATCAGGTCGTACAAAAAAATAGACTAGCCAAACGAAAAACCAGCCAAAAAGGATTTGCACTGCCCCTAAAATACTCCAACCCAGCGGTGATAAAAATAAACTTCGTAATTCTCGTGTTGCAATCATCCACATTTAAGTCGCCTCCACAGTTATTTTCTTGGTTAAAGTATTATTATCAATTCCCTCCGTTAAAGTAACCTGATTTATTTCCCCCTTTGAAAAAGGAGCACTAGGGGGAATTTCATCAGCCCCGGTCAATTCTACAAAGACTTGTTCTAAGCTACGGTGTTCCGGAATAAGCTCATAAAGTCCCCAATGACCGGCTACGGCTCTTTCTACCAACATTTCTGCGGGATTTTTATCAGCAACATGTCGAATGCGAAAATGATGATTATCTTGCACCTCTACTTCTTCAACATCTTGAATTTGCTGTAAAACGGAAATCGCCGGGGGGCGATGCAATGCGATTTGTAAATGAGTCGATTGTATTTGAGAAAATAAACCACTAATAGTGTCATTAAATATTAATTCACCATGATTAATGATTTGAACATGATTACAGACTGCCTGGACCTCTGGCAAAATGTGAGTGGATAAAATAACACTATGTTCTTCCCCCAGATGGCGTATTAAATCTCGAATCTCCCGTATTTGAATTGGATCTAAACCAATCGTTGGCTCATCCAAAATAACGACCGAAGGGCTATGAATAATAGCCTGAGCAATACCAACACGTTGTTGATAGCCCTTAGATAAATTAGCAATTAAACGTTTACTAACGGCTATCAGACCACATTGTTCCATGACACGATTGACCGCCTTATTAATAGCGGAACGCTGTATAAGGTGTAACTTAGCACAAAATCGCAAGTATTCTTCTACCAGCATTTCCTGGTATAAAGGCGGTTGTTCGGGCAAATAACCAATGCCAGCCTTCGCTAATTTGGGATAATCTAATAAGTCATAGCCGGCGACAGAAATTTGTCCGATTGAAGGTGCTAGCGTACCGGTGATGATTTGCATTGTAGTGGTTTTCCCAGCCCCATTGGGTCCTAGAAAACCTAAAATTTGTCCACGTTTCACTTCAAAACTGATGTCTTTGACAGCACAAAAATTGCCATAAAAACGCGATAGGTTTTGTACGGAAACCAAAGTATCTAAATTCATTTATGATCTCACTTGACTAAAAAAGTTCCGATTCAATCCTAATTTGTAACAATTTACAAACTTTTTATAATACTATAAAATTAATGTTTTCGCTAATTTTAAAATGTTTAACATTTTAGAAACCGAGAGGCTGGAGCTAAGGATTGCCCTACATATTATGGTTGCCCTGATGTATTATTCTTTGCTATTTGCTTAAAAATACTAGACTGATAATTAATTAATAATTAATAATTATATTAAACATTAAATATTAATTTAATTTTTAATAGCCATTTAGCTATAAAAAAACCGATTAACATAAGATAATTAAAATGGCAATATTGAAAACATCAGTAAAGAACTCAATATACTTACTTTAAATTAGAAATATTGATTTATTAATCAATAATTTATCACATTTCTTAGAGCAAATTGGTTAACTTCTAATACAAGTAAAACCTCAAGCACTGAGCAACAGATCACTTAAACTTCTAGGATAACTGAAAAATGACTAGAATGAAGCCGCTAAGTCATTATGAAACGGTGTTGGCTTACCATGAGCGTACCAAGCATCATTTTGAGCGCTATGCAAGGGGACCTGGTCAAATTAATTGGGATGCACAGCCCGATTCTTTTCGTCATTATACGGGTGTTCAATGTTTTGAATTGCCCCTGGTCGCTGATACGTTGACATGTACTTACATTGATTTATATCATTCCAAAGCTATCGCACCGCGCCCGATGACTTTAAGCAATATAGCGGCTTTGTTGGAATTATCTTTAGGTTTTGCAGCTTGGAAAGAATATGCTACCCATCGTTGGGTATTACGTTGCACACCTTCCAGTGGTAATTTGCATCCAACTGAAGGGTATGTAATTTTACCTAATATAACGAGTCTGCCAGCAGGAGTTTATCACTATATTAGTTATGATCACCTATTAGAACAACGTGGCTCTTTTGAAGAAAATGGTGCTAAAAAATTTGAAGCAGCATTGTCAAGCGGTCGTTTTTTGTTGGGTTTGAGTTCAATTCCTTGGCGTAGTTCTTGGAAATATGGTGAAAGAGCTTTTCGTTACTGTCAACTGGATATTGGACATGCTATTGCGGCGGTGCGTTATGCAGCTGCAACTTTGGGTTGGAGTGTGCAATTGTTAGATCATTGGGCTGAAGCCGAAATGAGTATGACGCTAGGCTTAAATCAAGAAGAAGACTTTAGCGAGAACGAACGTGAAGTGCCAGGTATGTTGTTATGTATTAATACTCAAGGTGAACGTCCACAAGCGGGTTCAAAGGGGGAAAAAAAGCATCCTTTTTCCAGGGGGGGGTTTGAACGTTCTTTTTTAAAGGGAGAGCCGGAACAGTCTACTTCAAAGGAGGAAATAGAATCTTCATTATATTTATCAGAAAATTTAATTGTGTCAGCGATGGCTGGAGTTAAATGGGTTGGAAAAGCAAATGTGTTAGACCCTAAGCATCAGCATGAATGGCCTATTATTGATTCTGTGCTTGAGGCGACCATCAAACCCGCTACGGAAAAAATGAATTGGACAGCTCCACCGTTACCTCTATTATTACCTCTTACATGTACCAATCGTGCTGCTGAGTTGATTCGTCAACGTCGTAGTGCCCAAATGTTTGATGCTACCACACCACTCAGTTTGAAGGTATTTTATCGTTTGCTTGATAGTACTTTACCACGTAAAGGTGTTGTGCCGTGGGATACTTTTCAGCGTTTGCCCCGTATTCATTTAGTCTTATTTGTGCATAGAGTGACCGATTTATCGCCAGGGCTGTATGTTTTACTTCGACGCGAGGGCATAAAAGAAAGTTTACACGCTGCTTTTCAGAGTGTCTATTTTGAGTGGGTAAAGCCAAACAAGTGTCCTAAATATTTACCATTTTACCAATTAGTGGGTGGCGATCCCCAAACTGTTGCTCAACAAATTTCTTGTAACCAAGAAATCGCAGCTGATAGTGCTTTTAGTTTAGGTATGTTGGCGGAGTTTGAAAATAGCTTGAAAAATGGTGCTTGGCACTATAGACAATTATTTTGGGAAGCGGGTATTGTGGGACAAGTGTTATACTTAGAAGCTGAGGCTGCAGGTGTTCGTGGGACTGGTGTTGGGTGTTTTTTTGATGATGCTTTTCATACAATGTTAGGTTTAACCGGTACCCATTATCAAAGTATGTATCATTTTACGGTGGGAACTCCCCTTACTGATAAGCGTCTGAAAACCCTACCTCCTTATGAACATTTGCAAAGAAGGAAAAAATAATGGTTAGGCAAAACTCCCAAAAAATAATATACCCATCCACGTATTATGTGATTGTAGGGCGAATTTTCGTTATTGCCCTTAACTTAATCGTATTGCCCTGACGGGTATATTATTATTTGGGAGTTGCCTTAAATTAAAACGTCAATTCAATCGCACGGGAGATTTTTTACGGAAATATTATTATGAAAATTTTAGTAACAGGAACAGCCGGCTTTATTGGCTTTCATTTAGCTTTAAGGTTACTTGAAAGAGGAGAAAAGCTGAAAAAAATATGTTACCATGCAACCGGGAGATGTCTCTGCAACTTATGCGAATGTGGATGACTTAGTCATGGATTTAGACTATAAGCCAAATACATCTATCAAAGTGGGTATTGATAATTTTATAAGCTGGTATCAAGACTTTTATGTTAGATAAAGGTGGGCAACCAAAACACTTTGCCCAGCCTACCTAAAATGTTAAGACAATTATTTGATATTGAGAGAGCTATCTTTTTCAATTATCTTTTTCATACAACTGCCCTTTTTCTAACCACAAATTTCGCCATTCCGCAACCAACACTCGCTCAAATGTTTGGGTATCACCAACATCGTGCGATATAAATAATAACGTGGCTCCCTGCCAGTAGCAACGACATCGTTCTAACCATATTCTGCGTTTTTCTCTGTCTAATCCGCGAAATGCTTCATCAAGTATCACCAATTAGCTTTGATCGACACCTTCATAAAAATCATAAAAATCATAAAAATCATAGTTCAAAATTATTTAGAAATATGTCTCATAGCGACAAGGAAGGCAGAGTCATTACGATTTTTGTACGATTTTTGATTTATAATTATACCAAACGCAGGCATACACTTTAGAAATTATTTTATCCCTGTTCCTAACGACTAAAAAATTTAGTGAAACGATGTCAAAAAATTTATATCAAATTCTCGAACTTTCACAAGATGCGACTTATAAACAAGTCAAAGCGGCTATGATACGCTTAGGTAAAATCTATGCCCCTCAAGCTCAAACTAATGAAAACGCCCGTGCCGATTTTAATAAAATAAAAGAGGCTTACCAAGTTTTATCAAATCCATACCAACGCGCTCATTATGATGATTCACTAACAGAGAATGAGGAAAAAAATCAAAATATCAAAAAATATGGGCGTTATTTTGTTAAAACCTGGAAAAAAGGATGGCAAGTCAGCAAAAAGTGGGTGATAGCAGGATGGCAAGTCCGCAAAAAGTGGGTGATATCAGGATGGCAAGTCAGCAAACGGTGGCTTATTGAAAGATGGCAAATGAGTCAGCGATCTTTTATTGAAAATCGGGTTATCCGTGAACAGCAGGTGATTAAGAAAAGCGAAAATGCTAAAAAATTAAATGCTAAAAAGTTATCTGTTACCAATAAAAAATTGCCGAAACCACCATCAACTACAAAATCATCGAAGGCTACAAAACTAAATAAAAATATTCTAATAACAGATGAAAAGATTATTTACCAGGCTAAGACTCACTGGTTTTTTTATTTAGATTTGGGGGCAGTGTTGCTGGTTATACTTTCTAGTTATTTTTTAGCGTTTGCTCCGGCTTTCATTGGGGAAGATATGCCAACGGTATTGATATGGGTACCCAAATTGATTTCAAGGGATTTATTAGAAATAGCAGTATGGCGTTTGGGTTTAATGGCATTATTATTCGTTGGATTAATGATGCTTTGGGAAGTTTTTGTTATCAAACAAACGACTGAATTAGGGATAACTTCAAAACGCGTTCTATTTAAATGCGGTTTGTTAAGTCGAACAATCATTGAACTCAAACTTTCACGATTTGAAAGCATCACTATACGCCAAGGTCCTTTGGGTATTATTTTTAATTACGGCACAATAACGATTACCGGGATGGGAGGCGTAAAAACTATTGTACCTAATATTGTCACACCTTCTAGGTTTAAAAAAATCTTGTGGAATGTAGTTGATAAATATGAGAACGTAGCTTATTGGTAATTATGAATTGTGAATTGTGAATTAGGATAAAATGCAAAAAAAAAGCTGAAAATCAACATTCTATTTATTGATTTTCAGCCGCACAATGAATATACAAGGATGTAAAAAATCGCCCTGAAGAGGAATTGAACCTCTGACCTTCCCCTTAGGAGGGGGACGCTCTAATCCAACTGAGCTATCAGGGCATTCAGTTATTAATTTTTAATTCCCGAAAAAACATGACCTGTGAAAAAATGGTGGAGCCGAGGAGGATCGAACTCCTGACCTTGGCATTGCGAACGCCACGCTCTCCCAACTGAGCTACGACCCCAGATTTCTATCTTTTTATAATGTGTTTTATATACTACCATATCATTTAAGATAATGTCAAGCTATTTTTTATAATTCATTAGAAATATTATTTTTTTTGACTAATTTTGCAAAATGATTACCCATTTTGGATAAAAAAGTGATTGACGTTTGCGAAGCATATACCAGCAATTTGAGCTTAGAAATCCGATTTTTGGTTAAAAACCAAACGATTGGAATGAAGGGTTCCGCATTTTTGAATAGTGGGATAGGTTTATGTTTTTACTCACATTTCAAAATAGTTTCTATATCTGCCCATAAGCGAGTGACTATCCCAGACACCTCACCGCAATTAAAATCCACCACGCTCTTGCGGGCGACTTGGGCTTGGTTGATCGCCGCTTCAAAGGGAATTTCCCCCACCAAGGAGATACTATTGGCAACGCAATATGCCCGAATTAGCTCACTGTTGATGGGATTGATATCGTGTTTGTTAATACAGAGCAGCACTGGAATATCGAAGTGTTTGCACAACTGAGAGACTCGTTCCAAATCGTGTATACCAGACAAGGTTGGCTCAGTGACAATGAGTACACTATCGACACCCGTAATGGCAGCAGTCACAGGGCATCCAATACCGGGTGGACCGTCATTGATGATCAAGCTAAGATTCTGCTCTTCAGCAATCCGTTTAGCTTGGCGACGTATTAGGCTAACTAACTTGCCAGAATTATCCTCGCCAATACCAAGCTTGGCGTGTACCAGCTTGCCAAACGGTGTATCAGAGATGAACCATTCACCGTTGATTGCATCCTTTATAGCAATCGCCTCATCTGGGCAGACTAGGGCACACAAGCCACACTGCTCACAGGCTAGAGAATCTATGACATAACCGTTTTCAAAGTAGATGGCATCAAAGCGACACGCCGCTTTACAGTCTCCGCATTCTGAACACAAGTCCCAGTCTATCCTATAGGATCGGCCACCGATGAAATCTTCCCTGTGGCGCACCGTGGGTTCCAAGAGTAGATGAAGATCAGCTGCATCCACGTCGCAGTCAGTGAGTACCTTCCCTCTCGCCAAAGAAGCAAAGGCTGCACATAAGGTGGTTTTACCCGTGCCGCCCTTGCCACTGATGATGGTCAATTCTTTCATAGCTCTAACTCCTGGCGGATTTTGACAACCATCTGTTGAAATAGGGTTCTGTAGCGTTCATCTATTTGGACAAAGGGTATCCCTTTAGAATAGGCTTCTGCTAAGTCGCGGCGAAATGGTATTTCCATCAACACGGGAATACCCTCCAGCTGGCAATAATTTTTCACTTGATTATCGCCGCTATCGCTACGGTTAATGATCACCCCAAAGGGCAGGGATAGCAAACGCATCACCCCCACTGCCAATTCCAAATCGTTGAGTCCAAAAGGTGTAGGCTCTGTCACTAGAAGACAATAATCAACCCCACGCACTGTTTCCACTAATGGGCATGATGTGCCGGGCGGTGCATCAATAATCACCGTTCGTGCGGGATCAGAAGTCTTTCTAACTGCCTTGATCAAGGGGGTCGCCATCAGTTCCCCCACGTCCAGTCGCCCTTGTGAAAAAAGGACATCATGCGTGTTCATATCCTGAAACACGCCTGTCTCGACCATACCAATGCGCCGTTCAGTCTCTGTGATGGCCCCATCTTCTGGGCAAACGTAGCTACAAACACCGCAGCCGTGGCATAAGTCCGCAAACACGAGAACATGTGTTTTGGACTGTGCTAGGGCATTGAACTCACAAGCTTCGCTGCACAGACCGCACAAGCTACATCGGTGCCATATCGCCGTCCAAACCGAGCTCATCGTTTGCTGTTAATACAATCTTTTTCATAACGTTTTCCTTAATAGTTTATATGACTTACCATTGTTTTGTCGGTTGCTCGCGCAACCGAATTCTATTCTTCATTCTGGCTTGTTCTTCTTAGCCTTTTTCACCATCAGAAGCTCATGATGATACGAGTCTTCCCGAAGCATCTTTGCGCCGCATTTAGGACACCTTTCATCTTGGCAGGGAATGCCACGTTTGTGTTCCATTCGTGCTTCACATTTTGGACAGATGCAATCTCCACCTGTGCCCATATCGTGTCTCTTTTCCATAACTTTCTCCTATTAAACTGATTCCGCCCTATCTTCTAAACTATCGTGCGCTTCTAACCATAAGAGATTTATAATCCCTACCGAACAAGCCAACAACACACCTAAAATCCAAGTAAAATACCACATACGACTCTCCTAGCTAGTAAGAAGAATATTCATTTTCACGAATATATTGCACTGTAATTTTACCACGCAATACCCGATAAACCCAACTGGTGTATAAAACAATCAATGGCACCAAAATGACGGTTACCCAAAACATAATGGTTAAAGTGAGATGACTCGAACTGGCATCCCAGACGATTAAGCTACTATCAGGTTGAGTGCTTGATGGCATGATGAAGGGAAACATCGACACGCCCGCTGTTAAAATCACGCAGACTAAGGTAGCACTGCTACTGATAAAAGCCCGTCCCGGTGCGTTAAAGTGTGATAATAAAATGGTGAGAAAAGCCCCCACAAAGGCGAACCCTGGTATTAGCATTGTCCAAGGAGTCATTTCATAATGACTCATCCACGCGCCTGGCACCATTTCAACGCTTTTTGCTAACGGATTGGGTAAGGCATCAAGAGGTGGCATGGAAATCACCTTAAACCCATCAATTCCCACTGCTACCCACACGCCGGCTAAAGCAAATGTGATGATCAATAATCCCCCAAAGAATTTAACCGCTTTCTGACTACGAACATAAATCACATCTTCAGTGCGTAATTGTAAATAAACCGCTCCGTGCATCACTAACATCGATAAACTAATGACACCTGCTAATAGCGCAAACGGATTGAGCAAGCCCCAAAAACTGCCTGTGTAATAAGCACGTAATTCATTATCAAAATGGAAAGGCACTCCTTGTAGCAAATTACCAAACGCGATACCAAATATCAGGGCTGGTACCACCCCACCAATAAACAAGCCCCAATCCCAAGTGGAGCGCCAACGTGGATTTTGTAATTTACTGCGATAATCAAATCCAACCGGGCGAAAGAAAAGCGCAAATAACGCTAATAACAGGGCAATATAAAATCCGGAAAAGGCAACCGCATAGACAATGGGCCATGCTGCAAAAATGGCACCTGCTGCGGTGATAAACCAAACTTGATTACCTTCCCAAGTTCGCCCTATCGAGTTGATAATCACGCGGCGTTCTTCATCATTTTTTCCCAAAAATGGCAGTAATGCCCCGACACCCATATCAAAACCATCTGTCAGCGCAAAACCGATTAATAACAGGCCGACAAATACCCACCAAATCAATTTTAAGGTTTCGTAATCAATTAACATTTTATAATCTCTCCCGTTTCAACAAAACCTTATTAGGATTTTTCAAAGTGATAGCGTCCTGTATGCAAACTACTTGGACCAAGTCGCGCATACTTGAACATCAAATAAAGTTCGACAACCAGCAATAGCGTGTAAAAACCAATAAATCCGGCTAGACTAAAGTACAAATCACCGATACTACGAGTTGAAGTACTTAAATAGGTTGGCAATATTTCAGCAATTGACCAGGGTTGCCGCCCCACTTCTGCGACAATCCAGCCCATTTCGCAAGCAATCCAAGGCAAAGGTATTCCAAACAAGGCTAACCACAACAGCCAGCGATTTTCCATAATGGTACGTTTCGCAGTGAGATAAAATGCCATCACAAAAATAAATAGCATGAGAAAACCACAAGCAACCATAATCCGAAATGACCAAAAAAGCAAGGCAACTGATGGAATCGTATCGTGAGCGGCGCTGATAATTTGCTCATCGGTGGCATCAACCACTTTTGACGTGTATTTCTTCAGCAGCAAACCATAACCCAAGTCTTTTTTATATTGATCAAATTCCGCTTTCGTCTCTTCACTGACTTTTCCTTCCTTGAGCTGTTGACGGAGTTGCTTAAACAAGCCGTATGCGATGATGCCACGACGAATACGCGCCTCATTTTCCTCAATCAATTCTTTAATGCCCTTCACTTCTTCATCAAATGAACGGGTAGCGATAATTCCCATGACATAAGGTATTTTGATAGCATAATCCGTCTGTTGCGTTTCTTGATTCGGCAAACCAAAGAGGGTAAAAGCGGCGGGCGGTTCCTCCGTTTCCCATTCTGCCTCAATCGCAGCCAATTTCGTTTTTTGCACCTCACCGGCGGCATAGCCACTTTCATCGCCTAACACAATGACTGATAATACTGCGGCTAATCCAAACCCGGCTGCCACGGCAAATGAGCGTCTGGCAAAAGCCAGATCGCGTTTTTTGAGCAGATAATAGCTACTGATGCCTAACACAAACATTGAACCAGTGACATAACCTGCCGAGACAGTATGTACAAATTTAACTTGAGCGACGGGATTAAAAATCACTTCTGTAAAGCTCATCAACTCCATACGCATGGTTTCATAATTAAATTCAGCCCCAACTGGATTTTGCATCCAACCATTGGCAATCAAAATCCATAAAGCGGATAAATTCGATCCAAGGGCGACTAACCAAGTCACCATCAAATGTTGGCGTTTGCTCAACCTATCCCAGCCAAAGAAAAACAATCCAATAAAGGTTGATTCCAGAAAAAACGCCATCATCCCTTCAATGGCTAACGGTGCACCAAAAATGTCACCCACATAATGCGAATAGTAAGCCCAATTGGTACCAAATTGAAATTCTAGCGTAATCCCGGTGGTGACTCCAAGAGCAAAATTAATCGCAAATAACTTGCCCCAAAATAGCGTCATATCTTTGTAAATCTGCTTATTCGTCATGACATAAACGGATTCCATGATAGCCATAATAACGGATAATCCCAACGTCAGTGGCACAAATAAAAAGTGATACATTGCCGTAATGGCAAATTGTAAACGGGACAGTTCAACCACGCTTTCTGACATATTTGCTTTCCTCTATTCTACAGATGTGTGGGAATGAGTATTTTTCAAATCTAATAAAACCTGATCGATGTCTGCTGCTTTCCATGAAACAGCGACTGGCTCGCTAAAAAACATCACTTTTAAGAAGTAAATAAGAACGAGCTTGATGAGTAAAACTAAAGTCAGTTCACGCACCAAGGCACTGCGCCAAAATATCAATTTGCTCATGAGTTTCAATTTGAAAAAGCTTCATATT
>Ga0164315_10000549_pt1 | contig 26350 bp, 19 predicted proteins | sample GuaBasSedimGuay6_FD_113737 | JGI IMG/M metagenome (GOLD analysis project Ga0164315, IMG submission 113737) | Subseafloor sediment microbial communities from Guaymas Basin, Gulf of California, Mexico - Guay6, Core 4569-2, 0-3 cm | ecosystem: Environmental > Aquatic > Marine > Hydrothermal vents... | reverse complement strand
TCATCAATAGTAAACGAATCGAAATTAAGCACTGGAGCATGGGCAATAATACTGAAACTAGATTGCCACAATTCTCTACCGCCGTCATCCTCAGTTGTGATATTGATATTAATAGTTTCACCATCAGGGATATTATTGTCTACATCAAAAGCAAATCCGTTTTCCACAGTTACAGTATCGTCAATAATAATACTGCCATACAACTCAGTATTGTCTGTTATTGTTACAAATTCATTATCAGTCGATATTGTTGAATTTACTCCTTCAGCATTTTCAGTGCCTGCATTTGAAAGAGAAATTGTAAGTAAAATACTTTCATAATAATCAACCTCTCCATTGTTATTTCCACTTTCGTCATTTACCGTATTGCCTGCATAAACAATAAATGGTCCGCCAGCAGGAATAATTTCAACAGTTGATTCGTAAGGAATAAAATTGAAGGCCGTAATAACCAAGTCCATTACGCCAACATTATTTAGTGGATCGAAAAGAATAATTGCAGATCCGCCTTCAACGCTTGCAGTTCCAATAATTTCTCCATTCATCGTAAGCGCAGCAAAAGCATCTTCAGCATCACAATTAACTGTTAGCGAACTCGCTCCAACAAGAATTGTAGGTGAATGGGTAACTGTCATATTTTGAGGAGTTGCTGTTCGTACCATTAGCGAAGGGTCACCAAAAATGGTCCAGGTATCTGTCATTTCCTCACCTGCAGAACCGTATTCATCGTTCATTCCCATACAGCCATTCATGGTAATTCCACCAAAAGTTCTTTTAATATTATTTTCATCTGCTTCAGTAAGAATGTCATTCATATCATCCTGTCCTTGCATTGGAGGATCCCAACTTTGGTTGATGGTTGACATGAATGTAGCAACGGCACCTGTTGGATTTCCATTATCCTCAGCCCTTAGCCATGCTTCGGCAAAACAAGTCGTATTCACGAAATTACCATTTACACATGCAACAGAAATAATAAGAGGAAATTTTTCAGTATTCGTAAGCGTATTAACATTGTTACTTGAAAATCCTGATGTACTCCATGCCGTATTGCTGCCATGGCCTGTGTAATTTATGATAGAAGCGCCACTATTAATTGCAGTTGCCACCTGACTAGGAGTTGGACTTCCACTCTCATCCTCACCACCTTGTGAGCCATCATAAAACTCATATCCATAATTGTATGTAAAAGGAATTAATTTATTATTCTGAATATTTCTGATATGTTCATAATCCATTTCATTATCATCTCCAGGACCCTGATTAGAAGCAATCCCAATTGCATTTTCATACCATGATAATTCCTCTGGTGTTCTTTCATACGCTATTGTACGCTCGACCATTGTGGTCACATGAGCAATATTTTCTGCAGAGAACCTTCCAACAAAAAGATCCGGGTAATGGTCATCGCCAACTATGTAAGAGTAATCTACATCAGAGTCGTTTCCACCAACAATACTTGAAGGAACTTGCTGGGCATCACCCACAAGTAATACAAATGTTAATCCATTATCTGTGTAGTAATCAGCAATATATGTTTTTATTTGTGAAGCACCACCAATTTCAGCAACATCGATCATTTCTACATAGGTTCCGGTTTTTGTTTTCCAATCGATAAATGCTACCATCTCATCCATGAAATCACCATAGGAAATAATAAGCATATTACCTTGGTCATCAACAGGGTCATACCTACTGGCTGATGATTGATAATTAATAAAATGTTGCTGGTAGATATTACTAAAACTCTTGTCAATATTTTCAGGAATAGCATCAGTACTTAAGGTATTGATATTAGAAATGCCATCCTCAGAAACCTGCAGAGTGATATTGTAATAAACTCTTAGAGTTTTTGTAACAGCATTGTAAGAAAATGGATTTATTAAAACTGTCTCACCTCTGAAATCCCTAATGATGTATGGTTTACGCAAGTCGGTAGTTTTGGTAGGGAAAAACTCATCTCTATTGTATTGAGGACCGTACTCAAATGCAATTGATTCGGGATCAATTGTCCTGTCAAAATTTCCTTTTGATGGGGCAATTAATACATCTTGATATTCAATGAAACTAGAACTAATAACCTCAACTTTCATTTTTGCGTTGGCAGGAATAACAACCGATGTAGCAAACAAAGGAAGTGCCGGACTTCCTTTTAAAAGCCTGTTGGCAGCACCATCAATATTTATTTTCCATGCTGTCCCTCTGTCTGTTTCTACTTCATTGTACCAAAAACCGCTTAAATTAAATTCGATGGTAGTTTGACTACTATTAGAATTTACCAACTGGATATTAGATTCGTAATTAGTATTAGCAGAAATTGTTACCCAATTTGTAGCTTTAAGACCAACAGTTAATGTAAGAATAAGAAAAAGAAATACAATTCGTTTCATAGTTTTGGTTGTTTTTACCCACACATAGATTATGTAAAGCAGTTTTGCTTTTGCCTTATTTTTTCCTGCTTATGCAGAAAAAGGAGGTGAATTTATATTTATTTAAAATTAATTAATTATCATTTTTTTCATGGCAAGTACTTTTTTGCCTTTTAGCATTACCATGTAGATTCCAGGCTCAACATCGTTTAAGTTTAATGTTTCATAATACTTGCCTTCTGCAATGATATTGCTTTTTAAGATAGTTTGTCCTAAACTATTCATAATAGTAAGTTCCAAATCTTCCTTTTTACCTGTCTCAATAAGTATGTTAAAATTACCAGTGTTAGGATTTGGCATTAAACTCAAGTTCATATCAGTGGTGGCAGAAATCATTCCTACCGGATTTGAAACAATAACTAATAATGAGTCTGAATATTCACCCTGACCACAATTATTAACGGCTGCTACTTTTATCCAAACCTCTCCTTCATAATCCATATTCCAGTTCACTACTATTCCTTCCGAATCTCCACTAATTGAACCTGCATAATCAGGATAAATCTCCCATTGGTACCAATCAGCATAAGGAATTGATTCTGTAGCATAATTACTACTGGTAGTATTCTCGAGGTTAACTGCTTCCGGACCATCTGGTTCATAAGCAATCCCAGGAACTGAATTCAGACTAAGTGTCATTTCATCTGTTTGACTTAAATCATCAACATCAATAATGTTTAATGTTAAAATCACTTCTCCATTCTGTAAATCATCTTCCGATGGAGTGTATTCTGCATTTAGTAAATTAATGTCATTAAAAGTTCCACTACCATTTGTTGTCCACCATAGTGTGTCATAATTTGTTGCAGATCCAAGGCAATGATAAATGTTCAAATCACATGACTCATCATCAGGACCAGCAAACAAAGTAGTCGCCATCATTGTAGGCAAACTTATGTAGTCAATCCAAGCTTTATCTGCACCTCCAATTTGGGAATAATCTTTTTCATAAACCCACTTGAATGTATGCAAGCCCGGACTAACAGCAAATACTTCTTTTGACCAGGATTGTGAACCTGACCATTCTGCCATTACATTATCATCGATATAAAATTTAAGAAAGTCGTAATCTGGTTCTGATGAAATTTTCTTGTAAAATTTGATGCTATCGGCCCCCATTACTTCATATTCAATCTTAAATACAGAAACTTCTTCATTCTCAATATTACCAGAAGCAGCATGGTAATTACCTTGATAAGGATATTCTGAAATTATTTCCCAAACCTCATCGCCCTCGGTTTGCCAACCATATTTACTAAAATCACCAGTTTCCCAGTCTTCAATTATCTCACTAATTTTTGGATAATAAGTCTCATTTACATCATAACCTGCACCATTAAGGTTATAATGCATTTCAGCGAAAATTCCTTCAGGTGCATCTTCAGCAATACTAACATTGAAAGAAGCATGGCAAGGCATTAGCAAGCCAACAGTAGTGAGTAAGGTGTCAGCACTTTCAACCGTTACATATTGATTGTAAGCAATCAGCGAAGCAACAACATCATTAATAACACAATGACCTGTGTTGGCAGTTTTGAAAGTCATAATTGCACTTTCTCCCGGATCAAGAAGCCCGTTTCCATTTCCTCCTTCACTATCATCAACAGTAAGAGTTTTGGCTTGCAATTGGGGAGCATACGAAAGAATATTAAAATCACTTGTCCAGGTAGAATCATTTTCATCAGTGACAATAATATCAAAATCGATATTCATTTGATCAGGGATATTATCTGCAAGTTGAATTAGAAAACCATAATCTCTACTCACACTTTCATCAATAAGAATAGTTCCGTAACTCTCTGAATTATCAATAATTGTTACATATTCATTATCAGTAGAAATAATTACCTGAGTATTATTTGCATCCTCAGTTCCAAAATTTTTCAAAGTAATATTTATAAAAACATTCTCGTTAAATTCTGCTTTCATGTTACCATTGCCCAATGAGTCGTCTTGTATGACAGAACTCTCATAAATACAGAAAGGGCCATCTGGCGCAAAAACAAGAATGTCCTCAATCCATGGTTGTTTGTTTTGTGCAGTAATCACAATTTCGGCATAACCAGGAACTGTGAAACCTTCAAATTCAAGTAGGGCCGTACCATCAGCATCAGCAAGAGCAACTGCTCTGTTTTCACCTTCTTTGTTAAGGGCAACATAGGCATATGGTTCGGTTTCAATAGTAAATGTAGTTTGACCAATGGTAATTACTTCATCATGTGAAACATACATAACACCTGGATTTGATAAATAAATCATTAATGATGGGTCGCCAAGAAGATTGTAAATGTCCCAATAATATTGGGCAGAACCAGGGGAGCCTTCAAGAACAGCAAGGTTACCTGCAAAAACAATCTGATCCATTGTTGTGTACCAATCGCCAAAATCCTCTCCATGATCATGAAAGACACGGTCATAATTCCCAAGAGTCGTCTCCTCGTAAGAAGGTGGATTTTCTGTAATTTCTCCTACTCCTACACCAAAATAATAATCTTCATCCCAATATGTGCTATTTGATCCACCTATATATCCAACGGCTCCTTTACTTTCTGCTCTAACTATTTCTTCACCAAAACAATCTGTTTGATATTCACTTGAAGAGCAGCAGTTTCCTATTAACAAACCATATTTATCTTGATTTTCGAGAGCAGGAATATCATTAATAACAAATGAAGGATCTGCCCAACCATTAGGACTGCAATGTGCGGTGTAGTTTCCAAATGTTACACCATTTGAAACATCTTGTTGTATTTGCGCACTACTACTTCCTGACTCTGGATACAAATATGTATGACTTGTAATGCCGTGCTCTTCGTTAAAGTAGTTTATTGTTCCATAATTAATCTGACCATTTCCCCAATTCGTAGCATAACTTCCATCAACACCAGAAACCATTACTACCTCGTCGAGGTAAGAAGGATCGGGCATGGTGTATTGTTCATACTGAAGTGTTTTGCCAATAATAATATCTAACTCTGCTGTGTTCTCAGCCGACATACGTCCGTAAAAAATCTCTGGCAGCAAGTCACCGGTGTATTCAACATAATTTCTGTCGGTAACTCCATCACCATTATTCCATGTTGGCATTTGGTCGATGTCTCCCACAAATAAAATAAAAGATGGAGCAGGGTCTTCAACAGTTCCATCGTTGTAGAGTTGTTGGAGATATGCCTTGATTGCCTCTTTTGTTGTACCAACTACATCAGTGTAAGCTTCAACAACATTAAAACCTTTTTGCTTTTTCCATTCAACAAACAGTTGCAGACTGGCTTCAAACATGGGATCAGAAACAATAACATATTTTACCGGGTATTGAGTAAGATTTTCTCTTTCAGAAAGTGGGATATGATTAATCATACTTTTTTGCATACCAGAGAAATAAGGTGAATAGTGCTTTCTCTTAATTTCTGATGTAAGTGCATAATCAGCATTTTCAAAAGTTACCTCAAATACTAGGTTTTCATAAACCCTTAGGATATTTGTTACCGGATTGTATTCGAATGGTGAAACTTTTAGAAGTCCTAAATTCTGAGATCGCATCATACCAACAACATCAACTTCAACTAATTCTTCTTTTATAAAACCGTTGGTTTGATAAATGCTCTGGTCTATTTTAAAAATATCTTCATCAGCACATTTTGATTGTGGTCCCTGACAAGGATAAACAACTGTGGTTATTCCAAGATCAACAAGATTGTATTCTTTAAGATCGTATGACAGGATTTTTACTTTTGGCTCTGTTCCTTGTGGGAGTTCCATTAATTTTCTTAGAACCGGCAGGTCGGGATATCCTATCTTTTCTGATTTTGAATATGTGTTAGCAGACAAAACCGAATAGTCAATATCTTCGATTTGGATAATACTTGAGTTGATACTTCCAATCGTATTTGAGAAAGTAATTTTAGTGCTTGATTTTGATTTAACTACTAGTTTTGTTTTTGTGTCTGAAATCTGTATTTCTGCTGCGTTCAGCGGAAGAACATAAATGCCTAATAATAAAAGCATTAATACTTTGGGAAATGTAAAAAGTTTCATAGTGTTGTTGTTTGGCGTAAAAGTACTAAGTTCCTGATATTAACAAATAATTATCTAAGTATTAATTGACAAGATAAATGAGTGTGACGTTGCCTCAAATGGTTGGCACATTACTATTGATGGGTAATTTAAAACCTTTACAAATAGTAATGGTCATCAGTCATTAGTAGTCATTGGTCATTTGTTGTCATTGATTGTCATTAGTGTTATTTGTCAGGACAAACTGAATCTGCTTTGTGTTATTCGCAATCCTGAAATCAAATATATTGAAAGTGTTTATTTTGCCGACTGAAGACTGATGATTGCCGACTGAAGACTGTCCACTGAAAACTACTTCAGTTTAACCTTACTAAAGTTTTTAAGTAAGAAATTGACAGGATAAAGAGTTGCTAAATAGCCAATTAGCATTACAGTGCCAAACACATAAACGAATTCAATCAAATGCATTTTTACTGGATACGCATTAATAATAAAATCACCTTCACCAGATCCTAATCTAACCAGGCCATAAGTTTGTTGTAGAAATAAAACTAAAAATCCCAAACCCAATCCAACTATTCCTCCGATAACACTTATTAATATTCCTTCGATGGTAAAGATATTTTTGATTAGTTTTTTATCGGCTCCCATACTTTTTAGTACGGCTATGTCCTTTGTTTTTTCAACTATTAGAATTGATAAAGAGCCAATCATATTAAATGATGCCAATGCAAGAATAAAAACCAATATGAAAAATATTGCCATTTTCTCTGATTTCATCACTTTGTACAATGCCATGTTTTGCTGATACCGATTTTTGACAACAAAATTATTACCAAGCAATTCTTCAAGTTCATCCTGTAATTGGGCTATGTCGGCATTTTTCTTAACGAATATTTCTACGGCCGTCACTTCATTTTCGTAATCCATTAATTCTCTTACAAAACCTATGGGTAGGAAAACATATTTCTCATCAAATTCCTGCTGAACAGAAAATACTCCAGTAGCATGTACAGCCTTTTGGTTAAAGGCGTTTGAAAGATTAAATGATGATGCATTGCCACGCTTTGGAACAAAAACATTTAATAGTTTTGAAATATTATCAGGATACAGATCCAGAAACCAGGCTACCCCGGAGCCAACCACAGCAAAATTTATTTCACCTTCTTTTAAAACAAAATATCCATCCACTAGCATGCTATCGATACCAGAAAGTGAAATATAATTTTCGTCTACGCCCTTAATTTTTCCAATGTATTGCTTGTCACCATACTTAAATAAAGCATCTTCTTCAACAACTGAAGAGAAACCATTTACACCATTTAGTTGGAGTGTTTTTTCTGCAGGAAATTCATTGATATTAAATATTTTGCCATTTATTGTGCTTATTTCAAAGTCAGGCTTGAAAGCACCATACAAACCTTTTATCACATCTTCAAAACCATTAAATACCGACAATACTACTATCAAAGCAAAAGTTCCAATGCTTAGTCCCACTACCGAAATGGAGGAAATAATATTTATGAGGTTATGTGATTTTTTTGAAATCAAATACCTGCCAGCAATGAAGAATGAGGTGTTCATTAATAAAATTTGAGACAAAGATAGGAGTTATTTGCTGTAGAGACGCATTGCAATGCGTCTCTATCATTCCATACATTTCAAATCACCATTAGATTTAGATAGCCTATTTCCAAGCCTTCGCAACCAGTCCAGTTCCGGTTTTGTGATTTCCTTTCACATCCAAATAATTTAGTATTAGACTGATGGGAAATGTAAGCAGATAATAAAAAGGTAAAACAATAAAAAATAAATAGGATTTATTTAGTATTGTTATCGGGTATTTCATGCTTAGTTTCCATGACAAATTTCCAGGAGGGCCATACTGATAAAAGGCTTCAGATTTAGAAAAACCTGCACGTTTTAGTTTAGCATTAATATCATCAATACCATATCCATCTCTCACATGTTCGTCAATGAACGAGTGACTGCCATCATTTTCATGATGATCGTGGTCATGATGATGTACATCGGAGCCACCCTGATCTGATGGTGTTGAAACTAAAAGCATTGCCCCTGGTTTCATTGAATTGTAAAAATTAATAAAAACCTTTTCATCCTCTTCGATGTGTTCCATTACATCAACACAAATCACCAGATTATATTTTTCAGTTTCATTAAACTTTGTAAGATCGGCAAATTTGAATGAAGTATTATTTAGTCCTATTTTTTTGAAGAAACCATTACAATCGTCAATCTGTTCCTGTTTTACATCAACTCCTTCGATATTCCAGTTCTTGTTTCGCTTTGCCAAATAATAGTCATACTGTCCAAAGCCAGAACCAGCATCCAAAATGGTTTGCGAGCCATTAGCAGATTTCTCCCATTCCTTTATTGCCTTACGTATGTGCCACGACCTTAAAAGTAAAAGATCAAGTAGTCGGTAGAACAATTTTCGGAGAAATGGAGCAGAGTTAAATACGTTGCCTAATTTTCTTTTTATGGGATCGTATTGCATGGAATGTTAAATGTTATGAGTTATTTGTTATTAGTTAATAAGAGAGATCGATAATAATCTAATCACCAAGTAGATTATTAATATTTTCTATGTAATCCAATGAATCGTCGAGGTAAAAACTAAGACTTGGTACAATACGCATTTGATGTCTGATACGATTGCCTAGTTCTCTTCTAATTTCTGAAGTATGTTTTTTAATGTTGTTTAGAACCTGATCTTTTTTGTTGGTGGCAAACAAACTCAGATAAACCTTTGCCTGTGATAGATCGGGGCTAATATGAACTTTGGTAACAGTTACCATGGCCCTCATCGTAATATGTTGCATTTTCATCTGGATTATCTCGCCCAAATCCTGTTGTAGTAACTTAGATATTTTTTCCTGTCTCTTAGATTCCATGCGGCAAAAGTAATTAATTTGGGAATTGGTTTTAGGGGAATATGGAAATAGGGAAAATAAGGCTCAAACGCTGTCAAATCTTGAAATAGATTGACACAAAAAGCAAACAAATTTCAGGAATATGAAAGGACCCCTATTACCTTTATTTCCTTATTCCCCTCTACTACCTAAACAATATTTTCGTAGGTTTGTGGATATGTTCAAACCTGAAGATATTAAAACCAAAGTTAAGATTTTTGCAGATGAATTGAAAACCATCCGCAGGTATCTACATGCAAATCCAGAACTTAGTTTTGAAGAAAAGGAGACATCAAAATACATTAGTGCTTTACTGAATTCCTGGGGTATAAAACACAAAATCAATATTGGTGGCTATGGTATTGTTGGTGTTATTGAAGGCAAAAATCCTTCCTCAAAAATTATTGCCTTACGTGCCGACATGGATGCATTACCAATTGCTGAAGAGAATAAAATCGACTACAAATCAGTTAATTACGGTAAGATGCATGCCTGTGGTCACGATGTTCATATGACTTGTTTACTTGGGGCATTAAGGATTTTAAATGAGATTAAAGAAACTTTTAAAGGGAGCATAAAATTTATTTTTCAACCTGGTGAAGAAACCCTTCCTGGAGGGGCAATTAAAATGATTGAAGAGGGTGTATTGGAAAATCCAAGACCAGAATTAATAATTGCTCAGCATGTTTTCCCTGAAATGGAAGTAGGTAAAGTTGGATTCAAAACTGGAGTCTACATGGCGTCTTCCGACGAGGTTAATCTGACAATAAAAGGTCAAGGTGGGCATGCTGCAATTCCCGATCGGTATGATAATACTGTTTTGGCAGCATCTCAAATATTAGTAGATCTAAATCATGCCATTGAGAAAGAAAAACCTCTTGAATTTCCATCCGTTCTGGCATTTGGAAAACTTATTGCCGATGGCGCTTTCAATGTTATTCCTTCCGAAGTTAAAATTACAGGAACATTCAGAACATTTGATGAAGAATGGCGGAAAAGAGTTTATGAAATTATTCAGGAGGTTTCATCTGAATCAACTGATAAACATAATTGCACATGTGAGGTGGACATAACAAACGGTTATCCGGTTTTGATTAATAATGATTTTGTAACTGAGAAATCGAAAGTTGCTGCAGCAGATTTTTTGGGAAAGGAGTCCATGGAGGGCTTAAAAATAAGAACTACAGTTGAGGATTTTGCCAGATTTGCAGAGATAATTCCGGCATGTTTTTACAGATTGGGAGTTGCTAATCAAAGTAAGGGGATTAACTCGAACTTGCATACTTCAACATTTAATATTGATGAAGAAAGTGTAAATATTGGTACAGGATTGATGATCTGGGTTGCATTAAGTCATTTGGTGATGAGTGAATGCGAAAATGATCGAATGCATGAATGCTTAAATGAGTAAATTTAGAGAGTTAATTATTACTTAAATAAAACATAAACCATAATTCATCCTCCTGCACTAAGGCTTCGGCGGATAAATAGCACGTAGAAAATATGTTGGTAAACGACAAATCATATCAAACAGTCTGGATGGAAGGATCTTCCGTTTTCATGATTGAGCAGAACCTGCTTCCTTTTGAGTTTAAGATTCATGAAAGCAAAACATACTGGGAAACATGTATGGCCATAAACGACATGGTTGTTAGAGGTGCGGGTGCTATTGGTGCTGCTGCTGGTTTTGCAATGGCTCAAGCTTTTCTTTTATCGAAAAATAAATTGAGGGCTGTAACAATTCGTGAGGCAAGACAAGACATAGAAAATACCAGACCGACAGCTAAAAATCTATTTTATGCTGTTGACAGGGTTTACCGGGCAGGATTAATTTCTCCTGAAAATGCTATGATTGAAGCTCAGAAAGTAGCCGTTCAGGATGCCGCCGACTCAAAAAGAATTGGAGAATATGGTAGTGAATTAATTGGAAAGAAAGCCAATATACTGACTCATTGTAATGCTGGTTGGCTGGCATTTGTTGATTATGGAACGGCACTGGCTCCTATTTATCTTGCTCAAAAGCAGGGTAAAGATGTTTTTGTTTATGTTGATGAAACAAGACCACGTGGACAGGGTGCTCGATTAACAGCCTGGGAACTTAATAACAACGGTATAAATCATGTCATAATTCCTGATAATGCCGGAGCAGCGCTCATGTCTCAGAAAAAAATAGATATGGTAATTGTGGGTGCTGACCGTATTGCTGCCAATGGCGATGTTGCAAATAAAATAGGAACTCTTGAAAAAGCAATTGTTGCCAAAGAATATGGTGTCCCATTTTATGTAGCCGCTCCCGTTTCTACATTCGATAAATATTGTATTTCAGGCAAGGAAATCCCCATCGAGCAACGTTCTGAAGATGAGGTACTTTATCAAACAGGAGTTGATGCAAATGGTAATCTTGTGAAAGTACTTGTGGCTTCTCCTGGCTCAAAAGCCATAAACCCTGCATTTGATATTACCCCTGCCAAGTATATCACAGGAATAATTACTGAAAAAGGTATTGTAAAAGCACATTACAAGTCCATAAGGGCTTTGTTTGAGGATGATAAAAACTAATAAAATGTTACAAGAAATAAACAGATGCTCCTGGCCAAATGGCAAAGAAGAGGATATTAAATACCATGACACAGAGTGGGGGGTGCCTGTACACGATGACCGGAAACTGTTTGAGTTTATTATTCTTGATGGTTTTCAAGCTGGACTTAGTTGGTCATTAATTTTAAAAAAGCGTGAAAATTTCAGAAAAGCCTTTGACAATTTTGATGCTATCAAAATAGCATCATATGATGATAAAAAAGTGGAACAACTTATTCAGGATGCAGGAATAATTAGAAACAAACTTAAGATAAATGCCACCATAAAAAATGCTAAACTTTTCTTGGAGACCCAAAAAGAATTTGGCAGTTTCGATAAATATATTTGGCAGTTTACAGGCGGAACTACTATTAAAAACAAATGGAAGTCCATGAATGAAATACCTGTTAGTACTCCCCAATCAGATGCTATGAGTAAAGACCTGAAAAAGCGTGGTTTTAAGTTTGTTGGCACCACCATTTGCTATGCCTTTATGCAGGCTGCTGGTATGGTAAATGATCATATGGTAAGTTGTTTTAGATATGAGGAGGTTGGGTAGAAACTAGAGACAAGCATCAAGATAAAAGATAAAAAAGGAATTAATTAAAACAAAACCTTATCAATATCCCTTTCATTATTAGGGTAGGAAACTAGGAGATAAAGACGCATTGCAATGAGTCTCAACAACAAACAAGAAGCTCGCAATAAAGTATGTAAATAACAAACAATAACCCACCAATCAAAACAACTCTCAAATAACATTTTTACTATTTTTGTAAAACATCAGTCATAATCTGGTAATAACAGGATTAATGGACAGTCTAAATATTAAGCAGTATCTGCAAATTTCAGTATTATCACTAATCACAGCATTGTTTGCATACCTGCTTGTGTTTTTTGCTGGGAATTATGCGTCATTATATTTTGCTTATGATTTCGATATTGGAGCCTGGTTTTCGCTAGGTGGTATTTCATTTGAAGTTGCTAGATCAAATCCACTTTGGACCTATGATGCGGAGGTCACAATTTTCATTTCCCGACCAGTATTTTCACTTCTAATTGGTATTATCAGTTTAGTTGCTTTAATATTGATAAAGAAAATAAAGTTGGTTTTTTTCTTCCTATTGTTGTGGCTGAATATTTTTGCGTTTAATGCGGCCTTCGGTTTATTTGTAGATGATTTCATCTCCAGTACTGGTTTATTTTTTGTTGCTAAAAGAATGGAACTTGAACTTCCAGAAATTATCTTTTCTCTCTCAATTTCAGTTTTTATTATGTATCGTTTAGGCATGGTGAATAGTATGATATTTGCTCAATTGTTACCTAAAAAATGCCACACAAAATATAAACAGAAAGCACTAATAATTTTATTAACAATAATAATTCCATGGCTTTTAACAGGAATAATTTTGATAATATTATCATATCCAAACCATATTCTTTCAGAGCATCTTAAAACCTTATCAACTGCAATTATTTTTGTCCCATTTTTCTTTTGTAAAGGAAATGAGCCATCTAAAAAAGCAGGTAATATCCTGAAAGTCAAAAAGTATGAGTGGTTAATAGCATTTGTAATACTTGGGGTTGCATTCTTGCTGTATCTTAAGATGGTGAGCCCCATTGTAATAGTTGGGTAAGCAATTTATCTATTCCGAATTTTACTACTTTTAGCCTTTCAATTAATCAATTTAAAAATCAAATCATGTTAAGAATCCAAAACCTCAAAGTATTGTTGCTTATGGTTATTTTCCTTTTTGGAATAAATATATCATATGCAAAAAAGAAAAAGGATACCAAAGAAGAAGAAACTAAAGTTGATGCTTCATTATTTAGTGGACTAAAATGGCGTAGCATAGGGCCAGCCTTTGCATCTGGCCGCATATCCGATTTTGCTGTTGATCCTGATAATTTTAGTACATATTATGTTGCTGTAGCTTCAGGCCATATCTGGAAGACTACAAATAATGGAACCTCTTTCGAGCCAATATTCGATAATTATGGTACCTATTCCATCGGCTGCCTTGCCATGGATCCTTCGAATAAGAATGTATTGTGGGCGGGTACTGGTGAAAATAATCATCAGCGAGCGCTTGGTTATGGTAACGGCGTTTATAAATCTGTTGATGCTGGTAAATCGTGGAAGAATATGGGATTGAAAGAATCTCGTCAGATAGGTGAAATTATTGTTGATCCACGAAACTCAGATGTTGTTTTCGTGGCTGCTGAAGGTTCTACTTGGGGGCCAGGTGGAGATCGTGGTTTATTTAAAACTACTGATGGTGGTGAAACTTGGGAAAAAGTTCTTGAAATAAGTGAAAATACAGGTGTCGCAAATATCTGTTTCGAGCCTGGTAATCCGGATGTAATTTATGCTGGTGCAGAACAAAGACGCAGACGTCAGTTTACAAAAATTGGTGGTGGACCTGAGTCAGCATTTTACAAATCTAAGGATGGAGGTACTTCATGGAATAAACTTGAAAAAGGAATTCCTGGTGTTGATAAAGGAGGAATGGAGATTGTTGTTTCTGCTGTCAACCCCAATTATGTTTATGTTATGTTTGAAGCTTCCAATGATAAGGGGGGTGTTTTCCGTTCAACCGACAGGGGAGGCTCTTTCAAAAAAATGGATGGATACCATAGTAGTGGACAATACTACACGGAACTAATTTGTGATCCTCATGATGCTAATACGGTTTACAGTATGGATACATGGTCGAAGGTTACCAAAGATGGTGGAAAGACCTGGAAAAGTATTGGAAACAAAAAGCGTCATGTTGATGATCATGCAATATGGATTGATCCTGTAAATACCGGTCATTTTATTATTGGTGGTGATGGTGGTGTTTACGAAAGTTGGGATAGTGGGAAATCATTTCTCTTTAAGCATAACCTACCTGTTACTCAGTTTTATCGTGTTAACGTTGACAATACGGAACCATTTTACTGGGTTTATGGCGGTACTCAGGATAATGCCAGTTTAGGTGGCCCATCAAGGAACACAAATTCTACAGGTGTAATTAGTTCTGAATGGGTTGTTACACTTGGTGGTGATGGCTTCTGGCAAGCTAGCGAAAGCAGTAATCCCGACATTGTTTATTCAGCATATCAGTATGGAAACATTTATCGTTACGATCGAAAATCTGGTGAGAAGATTAAGGTGAAACCAACGCCTCGAAAAGGTGAACTTACTTATCGTTGGAACTGGGATGCTCCTTTTATTTTAAGTCCGCATAATGAGACCAGTCTTTACATGGCTGCAAACAAGGTGTTTAAAAGTGATGATCGTGGCAATTCTTGGAAAGTAATAAGTGAAGATTTAACAAGAAATGAAGATAGAAATCAGTTTAAAGTTATGGGCAAATATTGGCCTTCCAATGCAGTGGCTAAAGATGTTTCCACCTCGCAATGGGGTACAATTGTTTCACTTACTGAGTCTACAATTAAAGAGGGCTTAGTCTTTATTGGAACTGATGATGGTCTTATTCAGTTCACAGAAGATGGAGGCGAAAACTGGACTAAAATCTCCGAATTTCCTGGTGTGCCAGAGTACACTTATGTAAGCGATGTTTACACTTCTACTCACGATGAAAATGTAGTCTTTGCTTCTTTCAACAATACAAAAAGCGATGACTTTAAGCCATACATATTTAAAAGTACCGATAAGGGTCAAACTTGGGTTTCTATTTCGGCCAACTTACCAGAAAATGGTAGTGTTCATTCTATTCTGCAAGATCCTGTAAATCCAGATCTGTTGTTTGCAGGAACAGAGTTTAGTTTTTATTTCAGCCTTGATGGCGGAATTGAATGGACAAAATTTGCCAATGGTTTGCCTGATATTGCTGTTCGTGATATTGTAATTCAGGAAAGAGAGAAAGACCTTGTGATTGCAACTTTCGGTCGTGGATTTTATGTATTGGATGATTACTCAGCCTTAAGAGATCTGGATGCGGATAAGTTAAAGAATGACGAAGCAATTCTTTTCCCTGTTAAGGATGCATTGATGTATGTACAGCAAGGAAACCGTTATGGTACAGGCTCTGGAGTTTATCAGGCAAAAAATCCTGATTTTGGAGCAACATTTACTTATTATTTAAAGGAAGTTCCAAAAAGCCTAAAGTCGAAAAGACTAAAAAAGGAAAAGGAACTTTTTAAAAATGGAGAGCCAATTCCACAACCTTCTAAGGAAACTCTTGACGAGGAAAAGGCTGAAAGAGGTCCATATTTAAAGTTTGTAATAAAAAGTACAAATGGTGATATTGTAAAAACTTTTTACAAAAGTGCTTCCAAAGGAATTAGCAGAGCAAATTGGGATTTGAGATATCAGAGCCCGGGAGCGGTTAATCTTAAAGGAGATAAATTCAATCCAACTAAGAATAATGGAAGTAGTTTTAGAGCATTACCCGGAGGTTACACAGTTGCATTTTCAATGTTTCACAATGGAGAAGAAAAGCATCTTGCTGGTCCCGTTTCTTTTGAAGCAGTTGTGTTAAATAATTCTACTCTTCCTGCTCAAGACAAATTAGCGCTGGATAGTTTTTATAAAAATGTAATTGAGTTATGGCGTGTGATGAGTGGCTCAGAAAAATATTTCAATATGCTTGAAGAAAAAACTGCTTTTATTCAGCAGGCATTGCAACAATCATCAAATGCATCAGTTGATCTCAAAAATAAAGCCAATAACATAAAGACGGAATTGGAAAAAATTGAGTTCTTGTATGAGGGAACGCCAGCGAAAGCAAGTTCAGAGGAAGTTCCACCAGAGCAAATGCCACTTGGACAACGCTTTAATGCAATTTTATGGGTAGCATGGCAATCCACTTCGGCACCAACCGAATCTCAGAAGAAGAATTATGAAATCATGATGGAAGAGTTTCCACCTATTCTGGATAAACTAAAAGAAATTGATGGTAGTTTAAAGGAAATGGAAGTAGAACTTGATAAGATGAATGCACCATACACCCCTGGTCGTGTTCCTAAGTTTTGAAAATAAGTAAGATAAATAAAAGATTATAAGAAAGAGGCTGTCCGAAAAAGGTAATTTCTGCGTCATTGCGAGCAGTGCGAAGCAATCTCACTGCTTGATTTACAGGAGATTGCCTCAGTCGTACCTCCTTCGCAATGACGGTTTTCTGTCTTTTTGGACAGCCTTTTAATTTTAATAGTTGGGCGTTTTTTTTAAGATAATGGAATAAAATCCATTACCGAGTTGTCAAACATATCAAAAAGCATTTGCGAAAAGAATTTGCTAAATATTCTGATGGGCAGTTAATAGATGCAATAAAGGCAGGAGATAACTCTGCTTTCGAGTGGCTTGTTGAAAACTATGAACATGATATTGCAAAAACTGTAAAAGGGATGATTGGCAATGTTCCTGTGGCCGATGATGTAGGGCAGGAGGTTTTCATAAGGTTTTACCATTCGGTTTCAAAATTCAGGGGTGATTCCAGTTTGAAAACATATTTAACACGCATTGCCATTAATTTATCGCTTAATGAACTTAAAAGGAGGAAGGCCAAAAGGTGGTTGGTTTTTGATAATGACCACCGAGAGATTAAGTCAATTTCAGATGTTCATAAGCAAAATGATATAAATGAAATGGTTCAGTTAGCATTAAGTCACTTAGAGACTAAATTTAGGAGTGTAATGGTATTAAGGTTGATGCAAGGCTATTCAACAAAAGAAACTAGTGAAATACTAAATTTACCGCAGGGAACAGTACTGTCAAGGCTTGCAAGAGGGCAGGAGAAGTTAAGGCAAATAATATTGAATCTTGAAAAAACGGAAAGTTATGAATGATGTAAGGGAACTGATGTTGAAGTCGCTGGAAAGCACTTTAACTCAAGATGAGCAAATTAAATTGAAAAATGCTCTCGATACTTCAGAGGCGATGCGAAAAGAGATGCAGGATTATGAGTTAATCAGAGAAAGTTTGGCAAGTTCAGAACCTTCTTTCGGTGAGGGTTTCTCCAATAGGGTCATGCAAAAACTTGCAAAACCACAGATAGACTTGTTCGGAAGTTTTAAGAACATTGCAATTTCTTCTGTGGCAGCAATAGCACTGCTAATGATATCTGTTTATTTCATGGATGGTAGTCTCGATCTCGATGCTTTGTATGGAATACAAGGCTACTCTGTAGAAGAAGAATTTTACTCATTTCTTAACTTTTAAAGACTTTTATTATGAGTTCTAAATTAAAAAATAGTTTGATTATTGTCGCCACATTACTACTTGGAGTAATAATAGGTTTTCTGATTAGTGGAAGGTTTACTAAGCTTCGTCTTGATAATATGAAACTAAATTTCACCGAGCAGGGAATGAATAGACATATGATGAAGGTGCTGCAGCCCAGCCCTGAACAGTTAGATGAAATAAGTCCAATTTTTGATAAATATGGAGAAATAAGACGGGAACAACTGTTTGAACATCATCAGGTACAGCAAAAGATATTTAAAGATTTTGAGGAAGAATTAATACCTTATCTAAATGATGATCAGATTAAAAGATTAAAGGAAATGAAGGAAGGTGGTCGTGATCGATTCCCTGGCATGAATAATAGAAACAGATCTGGAAAAGGACAAGGCAGGCAACAACAACATAGAAGGGGTAATAACTAAGTCAACTTTATCAAAAGTTTAAGTATCAAGTTTTAGATACTTGCACTACTAACGACAAATTTTCTATCAATCTTTTTAAACAGACCTTGCAGTACTTTACCCGGACCAACTTCAGTAACATCTTTGGCACCGTTAGCGATCATATTCTGCATTATTTTAGTCCATCTTACAGGTGCTGTCAACTGAGAAATAAGGTTTGATTTAATAATTTCAGAATCTGTAACCGATTGTCCTGTAACATTTTGATAAATTGGACACAATCCTTTATTGAATTTAGTTGAGTTGATTGCTTCTGCAAGTTCAATGCGGGCTGGTTCCATAAGTGGAGAGTGAAATGCTCCTCCAACTTTTAAAGTAAGTGCTCTTTTTGCTCCTGCCTCATTGCACTTTTCTATTGCAAGTTCAATGCCTTTTAATGAACCAGAAATTACTAATTGTCCGGGACTATTGTAGTTTGCTGGAACAACTATTTCTTTAATATTTTTACAAATATCCTCAACAACATTATCATCGAGGCCAATTATCGCAGCCATTGTTGAAGGCTCTATTAAACATGCTTTCTGCATTGCATCAGCACGTTTTGCAACTAATTTTAAGCCATCCTCAAACGAGAGTGTTTTATTTGCCACCAATGCAGAAAATTCTCCCAATGAATGACCTGCAACCATTTCTGGTTTGAAATCATCACCAAGTGCATGGGCTAAAATAACAGAGTGAATAAATATGGCTGGCTGAGTAACATTGGTTTGTTTTAACTCATCTTCAGTTCCGTCAAACATAATGTCAGTAATCTTAAATTTAAGAATACTGTTTGCTTTATGGAACATATCTGCCAATTTGGAAGATGATTCGTACAAATCCTTCCCCATGCCAATATATTGGGCGCCTTGCCCTGGAAAAACGTAGGCTTTCATAATTTCAATTTGTTAAATCTAATTCTTTATTCAGTTGGTATGGTTGATTGGCTGACTTATTTTCTACTTCCGAAAAGTCTCAGCAAAAATAGGAATAAATTGATAAAGTCGAGATATAATGTAAGCGCCCCCATTATTGTAAATTTTCTGCTGGTTTCGTCTTCAGTTGTCATCTGACTTCCAATCCTTTTTAGTTTTTGAACATCATATGCTGTTAAGCCTGTGAATATCAATACGCCTCCAAAACTAATAATGTAGTCCAGAGTGCTACTACCCATAAACATATTCACTACACTGGCAATAATTATTCCAATTAATCCCATGTACATTAGGCTCCCAAATTTTGTAAGATCTGTTTTAGTTGTGTAGCCTAAAACTGCCATGGAACCAAACATCCCAGAAGTGATAAGGAATGTTTTTGCTATAGATGCTCCAGTGTATGCAAGGAAAATAAAACTTAAACTAATCCCCATCAATATGGAGAATGTAATAAAGACTAATACCATTGTTGATGCCGACATACGCTGAAAGCCCATTGACATCCATAATACCAAGCCAAGAGGAGCAAGCATTGCAACCCATCCTGCTATTGACATAGAGCCAGTTTCAGGATTTATTAAAATGGTCATAAGGTTGGGTGAGCTGGCAAATAGCCAGGATGTGGCTGCCGTGATGGCCAATGCCAAAAACATCCACATAAACACTCCTGCCAAATATGTTTTGGCAAGAGGCATTGTTGATTCTTGTTGTGTGAAACCTAGGTCCCTATTAAATGTATTCATAAGTTTACAATTTATGTAATAACGCTTAAATATTATTTGTATTTCCCTTTATGAAAGATGTGATGAAATCAGGCTAATAAATTCAGCTCTGGTTTCAGGTCTTTTAAAGGCACCTGTAAAATCAGATGTTGTTGTTACTGAGTTTTGTTTTTGCACTCCACGCATTGCCATACACAGATGCTTTGCTTCAATTACAACTGCTACACCAAGAGGGTTGAGTGTGTTTTGAATAGCGTCTTTTATTTGAGTAGTTAGCCTTTCCTGTACCTGAAGGCGTCTTGAAAATGCCTCCACAACACGTGCTATTTTACTTAATCCAGTAATATATCCATCAGGGATATAAGCAACATGAGCCTTACCAATAAATGGTATCATATGGTGCTCACACATTGAGAAAATTTCAATGTCCTTTACTATTACCATTTCCCGATAATCTTCTTTGAATTTAGCAGAAAGTAGAATTTCTTCAGGGTTATGGTCGTAGCCCTGGGTTAGAAATTGAATAGCTTTAGCAACTCGGTGAGGTGTGTCAATCAATCCTTCTCTAGTCGTATCTTCTCCAATTAAATCAAGAATTTCCTTGTAATGATATTGTAACTTATCCAGTTTTTCCGGAGCAAAAGTTTCAATTTTCTCGTATCCGATAATTTCTTTTTGTGTACTCATTATTCTAATTAATGAATTTGTAATGACAAAAAAGATGCCACTAGGGTAAATTTCAATTAGCCAAAGTATTCAGCATAATTGTTTTCTGATTCACTTACCTTAATACAGTGTAAATCAGCACCAAGGATGATCACGCCAGACTTAAGTTCATGCCAAATGCCTACTGCCAGATTTTCCGTTGACGCTAGTTTTCCATGCATAAAATCTACTTCTAGATTAATGTTCTTATGGTCAAGTTTTAAGATTACTGTATTTCGGATTAACTTACTCAAGGTTTTGAGGTTTACTAAAAAACCAGTTTCAGGATTTATTTCACCTTTTAGAGTAACAAATAGTTCGTAGTTATGTCCATGCCAGTTTGGATTGGAACATTTTCCAAAAACTTCCTGGTTTTTCTCATCTGAATAATCAGAGCGAAAAAGCCTGTGTGCTGCGTTAAATCTTTCTCTTCTGGTGATGTAAATCATTCAATAATTATTTAATTGCAAAAATAGTGTTTAAAATGGAAGGCAGAAGTTAGGAGTCCGGAGTTAGGAGTTAGGAGTTAGGAAAATGATTTGTGAAGATACTAAACAATAATACATTGAAGATTAAGCATATTAATAAACCTACTCATCTGAGAATTCTTTGAGTAGTCGTCTGTAGTTAGAAAAAATTCTTGCTCTGGAAACAAAACCAACATATTTTCCATTGTCAATTACGGGCAGATTATAATTTCCAGTATCCTGAAATTTCTGTGCAACAGATTCCATACTTTCATTTGGGTCAACTACTGGATCAGGCATGTACATAATGCTCTCTACAGTTGTTGTTTCGTAAAGTTCAGGCTTAAACATAATATTTCTAATGTCATTAACGAATACTACTCCATAAAACTCGCCTTCATCATCAACAACTGAAACTACATTTCTTACAGATTCTGCAATAACTTTAACCAAATCACCTAATGTTGCATCCTTAGAAATTGTTTTAAAATTTGTTTCGATAAGTTTCTCCACACTCATCATCTGTAATACATTCCTGTCTTTATGATGAGTCATGAGTTCTCCTCTTTTGGCCAGACGTTTAGTGTAAATCCCATGAGGTTCAAATATCATAATAGTGAGATATGATATTACCGAAGTAATAATAAGGGCAGTGAATAGTTGGTAGCCACCGGTGAATTCTGCAATAAGGAAAATCCCTGTTAAGGGCGCATGCATAACACCAGCCATAACGCCAGCCATGCCCACCAACGCCAAATTTTTCTCAGGAACATCATCAAGAAATGGAATAGTTTTTAGAATTTTACTGAAGAAAACACCAGAAACAGCACCCATAAATAAAGACGGTGCAAATATTCCACCAACGCCTCCACTTCCTCCAGTAACTGCCATTGCCACTATCTTAAAAACTAAAATAAGTCCAAGAAATAAAATCAACCAGGCAATATTTGTAAAGTCGCCAAATAAGGATTCGTTAATTAAACCATCTGTTTGGTCATTAATAAGAAGATGCATAAACTCATAACCTTCCCCATAAAGGGATGGGAAAATAAATATTAAAACACCAAGTAAAATACCGCCAATCAACCATCGTTGCCATTTGCGTTTTAAATTAGCCATTTTTCCTTCAATACTCATGGTGGCATGAGTAAAATACAGCGATATCAGACCGGTAAATACTCCTAGTCCAGCATAATAAATTAGGTGGTTTACTTTAAAGTCTTGTACCATATCAAAAGAGAACAAAACTCCACTGCCAAGAAAGAAATAAGAAACCGTTGCAGCTGCAGCTGCAGAAATAAGCAAAGGAATTACAGTCACCATTGTGATGTCGAGCATAAGAACCTCAAGTGAAAAAACCACTGCTGCAATTGGAGCTTTGAAAATTCCAGCAATTGCACCCGTTGCTCCTGCACCCACCAAAACCATGATTGTCTTGTAACTTAAATTGAACTTTCTGCCCAAAAAAGAACCCATGGAACTTCCTGTAAGAACTATTGGTGCTTCAAGTCCCATTGATCCTCCAAAGGCAATTGTGAATGTACTTCCTATCATTGAGGAATACATATTGTGCGATTCAATCCTTCCTTTTTTTCGCGAAAGTGCATAAAGGATTTTACTCACTCCATGACTGATGTCGTCACGGATAATGTATTTTGCAAATAATATTGTGAGCCCAATTCCTATGAGTGGAAAAGCAAGATAAAGGTAATTGCCTTGTGTAAAATCAAAGCCATGAGTAATAAGGTCGTTGGTGTAGTGAACTGCATTTTTGAGTATTACAGCAGCAAGTCCACTAACCAGACCAACTACCAGACTTAGAACCATAACAAGGCGTTTCTGGTTCTTGCCACTTAAATACCTAAAATGAAGTTTAGTGCCCAAATTAATGCTATTAATATGAATAAGTTCAGTAAAATGAACTTATGTCGGGATCTGTAAAAACAAATGCAAAAATATACTATTTACTCTTCTGAAAGGTCTTTCAAGATTTCACGATAGTGAGAAAAAACATTTGCTCGTGAAACAAAACCAACATATTTATCTCCATCCAGCACTGCCAGATTGTATTTACCTGAATGCTGAAACTTTGTTGCTACGGCTTCCATGTCATCTTCATTAATGTCGATTGTTTGCGAGGGCATAAACATCAGACTGCTTACCAGAGTGGAATCATACAACTCAGGTTTAAACATGATATTCCTAATCTGATCAAGGAAAATAATACCATAAAAAGTATTTTCATTGTCAACAACAGGATAGATATTTCTATGTGAATTTGCTATTACGTTTACCAATTGTCTAAGATTTGCATTAACATCAATTAAATCGAAATTCCTTTCAATTAAAGTACTCACATCCATCATAGCAAGCATTGCTTGATCTTTGTGATGAGTAATAATATCTCCACGTTTTGTTAACTGTATTGTGTAAATTGATCTTGGGGATAAATATTTGCTAAACGCATAGGATGTGGCTGCAACAATCATAATAGGGAAGAATAGTTTGTACCCACCTGTTATTTCAGCAATTAAAAATATTGCTGTAAGAGGAGCATGTACCACCCCTGCTAGAAGCCCTGCCATGCCAACTAATGCAAAATTACTTTCGGCCAGGTTAACAAATCCAAAATGGTTTAATATTTTAACAAACAGTAGTCCTGTCATAGTGCCAATAAATAATGTCGGTGCAAATATTCCACCAACTCCACCTGCTCTAAAAGTTAAAGAGGTAGCTATAGCTTTGAACAAAATTATTGATGTAAGAAGGATAAAACTTATTATTACACTGTCTTTGTAATTGTTGAAAATGCTGTTTTCAAAAATAAAACCCGCATCACCTTTTAGTGCCCCGTTAATTGCTTCATAGCCTTCACCATAAAGTGATGGGAAAAGAAAAATTAATAAACCAAGTGCGCCAACACCAATAATAAATTTCCAATACCAAGCCTTTATTTTTTCGAAAACCTTACCACTAAGAACATAAATTTTAATAAAATAAGCAGAAACAAGTGCTGTAAAAATTCCCAATCCTAGGTAATATGGTGTTTGACTAATATTGAATTCTTCAATTACCTCAAAAGGATAAAGGACAGTTTGTCCCAGAAAAAAGTAAGAGGTGAGAGCGGCAGTTATTGATGCAAATAAAAGTGGAACAAGTGCCGACATTGTCATGTCGAAAAGGATAATTTCGAGTGCAAAAACAATTGCCGCAACAGGAGCCTTAAAAATTGCTGACATGGCAGCAGCAGCAGCAAAACCAAGCATTGCAACTGTTTGCTTGTAATTAAGACCAAGAATTTTGCTTAATCTAGAACCATAGGCAGCACCAGTAACAACAGTTGGACCCTCCAGCCCAACGCTACCGCCAAAACCTACAGTTAAAGCACTCGTGATTATGGAAGAATATGTATTGTGCTTTTGTATTATTCCATGCTGTTTAGAAATGGCATGAAGCACATTTGGAATACCATCTCTTACTTCTTTTCGCAGAATATATTTAACGAAAATGATTGTTGCCAAGATTCCAACAGCAGGAAAAATAAGGTAAAGGTAATTGTTGAATTCAACATTAAACCCACCTGTCAGCAATTCAATTATTCCGAAAACAAGGGTTTTCATAAAAACAGCAACCAAGCCCACAACAAAACCTATGATGATGCTCAAAGCAATCATTTTTTGCCTCACAGGTAGTTTGCGTGACAATAAAAGTAGTTTAATTGATATTTTTTTTACCCTATTCATTAAGTGGCGCAAAAATAGCGTTTTAGGCAATATATTAATTGTTTATTTCATCATTTAGATAAATTATTAATTAGGGGATTATTTATCCATGAGACTTTTGAATTTTTAACGTTTGGTTGTAAGTGACATTCGAGCATAAAATCTCAAATTCAGTACTTTCGCCAAAAATTTATTAATGACAAAGATCATCACCTACAATGTTAATGGTATTAGAGCAGCGGTAAAAAAGGGTTTTCTTGATTGGCTGGAGGCTAGTGCCGCTGACATTGTGTGCATACAGGAAACTAAAGCACAGCCAGATCAGATACCTACTTTTGACTTTGAAGCATTAGGCTACAAAACATTTTCATATTCAGCCGTAAAAAAAGGCTATTCCGGAGTTACAATTCTAACAAAAGCAGAACCAGATAATGTAGAATACGGTATGGGGATAGAGAAATATGATTTTGAAGGTAGATTTATCAGGGCCGATTATGGCGATATTTCTGTTGTAAGTGTTTATCATCCTTCAGGTTCAAGTGGTGAGACAAGACTGGCATTTAAAATGCAGTGGCTTACTGATTTTCAGGATTATGTGAATGAACTTAGAAAGACAAGGCCAAAACTTATTATTTCCGGAGATTACAATATCTGTCATGAGGCAATTGATATTCATGATCCGGTTAGGAATGCAAAAGTATCCGGTTTCCTTCCTGAAGAGCGCGAATGGTTAACGGGATTTATGAATACAGGATTTGTGGATTCATTTAGGCATCTTAACAAGGAACCTCATAATTACAGTTGGTGGAGTTATCGTGCTAACGCGCGTGCCAACAACAAAGGATGGCGCATTGATTACAATATGGTAACAGATAATCTGGAAGATAAAATAGAAAGAGTGGCGATCCTGCCGCAAGCTAAACATTCAGATCATTGTCCGGTATTACTTGAAATAGATTTGTAATTTGAAAAAAAAGATAGCAATACTGGGTTCAACAGGCTCAATAGGATCACAGGCTCTTCAGGTTGTTGATGAGCAAAATGATTATTTACAAGTTGAAGTATTGACGGCTTATGAGAATAGTGATCTCCTCATAAAGCAAGCCATAAAATACAAACCCAATGTAGTTGTAATTGGCGATGATAGTCATTATTCAAAAGTATTTAATGCTCTAGATAAGCATGATATTCAGGTTTATGCTGGTAGTAAGGC
>Ga0164315_10000548_pt1 | contig 26361 bp, 20 predicted proteins | sample GuaBasSedimGuay6_FD_113737 | JGI IMG/M metagenome (GOLD analysis project Ga0164315, IMG submission 113737) | Subseafloor sediment microbial communities from Guaymas Basin, Gulf of California, Mexico - Guay6, Core 4569-2, 0-3 cm | ecosystem: Environmental > Aquatic > Marine > Hydrothermal vents... | reverse complement strand
TTCATCCATGCAACCCCAGGTTGCACCTGGGGCTATGATCTCGCTACGCTCGTTACTGCGTTTCACATTCAACCCCTACGGGGTTGTGCATTTTAATTTTTTTTGATTGATTTTGTATTTAGCTTCGCTGACCTTCGGTTCATGCAATCAAAAAACGCTATAAAAAAGGGGGCGGCAATAACAATACCCACTTTACAGACAGATGATGTTCACTATTTTGCTATTCAATTGCCGGTTATCCCGCACAACCCCGAAGGGGTTGAATATGAAACTTCGTTGCCGAGCGTAGCGAGATCATAGCCCCAGGTGGCAACCTGGGGTTGCCAAAAGTGATGTGATAGAACGCTGATTTTCTGATTCGAGTATTTGAATGTCTCAATGAAAATGCTCATCTGTTTACCAAACTATAAAAGATTCAATGATGTCTCAATCTGTTTGTCTTTACAGTGAACTTGAACCCTATAGTGGTTCGATTCGTCATGATCCATCAGATTTGCCGCGTCTGATTGGGGATTTGAAATTTTCATGTTTGTTTTATGATGTGGTTGTGTTGCATCGTAGAAATCTATGGGAACATCCTCTGACATTGCCCGCTTTTGAAAGACTTGCTCCATTTGTTCAAAGTGCTCAATTATGGACAAGTGCGAACGAATCCGATGGTTTACCTGTGGATTACGTTGAGGAAAAAGTGCAAAAATTAGAAGCATTTTTTGGCAAAGGCTATCTCAAAAAAATAAACGCGGAGAATGATATTAAAGAAAGGTGGTTGCGTATAACCCCTCCCGGTGATTGGATGAATCCTCGTCGATGCGTTAGTGAACAAGCGGCTTGTGTATTAAAAAATATTGCTGATTATCTGTCTAAATTTGAAGATAAAAAATTCAGACAGCTACACCCTTTACTTAATTTAGTTGAACGTATGCGGGCTGACAAAGATTTCGATAAAGAAAAGACTCTAGCCAAGGTGGGAACATTACGTGGCCTACTTGATCCCGCTGATTTATCTGAAATTGCGACGTTGATTCAAACAGAATTTGTCAGAGCCGGTGCAAACTTTAATGATAATGCCGTTATTTATCCTGGTCAATCTGTTCAATGTCTGACAAATCCTCACTTTGAACCACTTCCGTTTGATCACCAAAGATTGCACTATCTCAAAAAACGCATTAACAGTGTGGGTTTTAATTTAGATGAATTAATCAATTTGCCTGTGCCGATGTTATTTGATATGGCCCAATCTCCGCACTGGCGAACTATCAGAAATGCGTTGTTGAAAGAGAGTTTTGATGCAGACATTGAAGAAGAAATGCGTTCGGTTTTTAGCACTCATCTGAGTTTTCAGAACAAAGTGGAGAAACTATTAAATCTCTCCTGTCATTTTCAGGAGGTTGATAATTCAAAGCCTGATTTATCTCCTCTTTTCATGCCCTCGCCTTGGGGATTAGTGAGCCAATCTTTATTGGGCAGTGCGCGTGTTACCGCATCACTCAACCGGAACAAAGCCAGCAAAAGCTTTATTTTAGATTTAGAGAGGCGTGTGCTTTATGATGAGAATTTACCGAATGTTCAAGTTAAACTCTCTGCACAAGAGACGCATTTACTATCCCTTCTAGTGAAGGAAAAATCTGGTTTAACTGTTGAGCATATTAAGCAGCTTTGCTTGGAATTGGATTTGATCACCTGGAAAACATTAAAATGGGAATCTCAAGCCAAACTAGAGTCAGAGCGTGGTGAGAGTTTTTTTCTATTAAGGGATAAAGTTTATCAATTAAAATCCGGCCTCAATAAGAAACTTAAACGGCTTGGTTTAAGAATCGCAGGTGAAAAGGGAGAATGGTACTTGAATAGTAATTCAACTGATAAAGACTTTGTTGTCAAAGTGTATGGCACAGCTTGGGAAGAAGGCGTTGAACAGAAAGAGAGGCCGGAACCGCCTAAAGGTTTATCAAAACAATCTCAAGCGATTTGGGAATGCTTATCGCAAGACTATCCCAACTTTGTTCATGGGAAAAGATTGGCCGATGTGCTTAAAAAAGAATGGCATGAGAAAACTCAAAAGCAAATTTCTGATGCCATTTACAAATTGAAACAACGCTTAAAGAATGAGCCGTGGATGATTAAGGTTAGTTCGATGGGTGAATATGCGCTTGTGCGAAGATAACCGGAATAATACTTTTTGCTGGGCGCATTCCCAAAAAAAGGTCATTATCTCAGGCCTTCGCAAAATAAATTTGGAACGAAAAAAGAAGCAAAATGAATTTTGCACTCCAAAAGAAGCAAAATAACATGCATTCCAAAAGAAGCAAAATCAATTTGGAACGAAAATAAACCACAATAAATGAGCGGGATGGTGGGCAAGTTCGTTTCGAGGCGTCGAAACGAACTTACCCACCCTACATTTACCCGTAGCAATCGTAAAATGCTTTGAAGGTTTTCTGTTGAGATGAGGTGTCTAAAACCGAAAAAACGATTTTTTGAAAATAGCCCCAAAATGCTCCTTGAGGGTAAAGATGTTCGTAGAAGGTTTTGGCTACCCTTTCAGGATCGTTTCTAAACACGCCGCTTCCCCAGGCCCCTAATACTAAAGCATCACACCCAGAAGAAGCCGCTAAGCTTAGGATTTTTGAACTCCGTTCCTGAAGCACTTGGGGTATTAAGCTTATATTGTGAGGTTGTTTATGATAAATTGCGCTAGCATTGGGAGCGGGGCTGGTTATGAAATCAACTGAATACGGTTCATCCAAAAGGGTGCCATTATCTTCTCGAAAGATGGGGCAACGGGGTGAGTGAATCATATGATCTGAATAGAGGCAAGTTTTTTGGGAACGGTGATAATCATAATATAAGGGGCATTCCAATAAACTGTGATATAAACCGGAACTGCGGGCTAAACTCTCTTCTTGAGCATGAGCGCCGTTGAGAAACCCGCCACCTGGGTTTTTTGCGGAAGCAAAATTTAATACGCCAACACGCTGATAACCTTCAACCTCAACTAAACGTTTGGCTCCCACTAAGCTGGTTTCATTCACAACTTCAAAAATCGTCTGGGAATAAGGCTTTGTTCCTGATAGCACGTCTTCTCGCACCTTGCCCAGCATTTCTGGCGTATAGCATTGGGTTTGTTTAATAGACGAATTCAGTTGAGCCATCAAGTTGACTGTCATCCCTTCGCTGGTGTGATAAAAACCTTGCTTTAAAATCTGTACTGTTTCGGATGCTATTTGTTTTCTTCGCATGGTAATTAACTCTGTGAAACTCTGTGTTCCTCTGTGTGCCCTGTGTTGAAAAAAACACTACGCTGTCTACGAAACCAAGGTAGGATCAATATCATCATCAATCCAACCAATAAGTAAAATCGTTCATGCCATAATTTTTGAACCATTTTATCTTGCCCAGCTTCATTGAGACTGTGTTCCACTTCCCCTAAAATCGCTTGAGTATCTTCGCGACGATAATCGGCTTTTCGATAAATACCGCGCCCTGCTACGGCTAATTGACGCAAAGCGTCTTCATTTAAACGAGAAATGACGACTTCTCCATTCGCATCTTTTTGCCATGTGCCCTCTTTGACTGGAATAAAATCGCCTTGTGGTGTGCCTACGCCTAAAGTGTGCAGGTAAAATTCACCTTTTTCTACTTGTGCTAAGCTTTTTTGTAAATCATTAGCTTCAAATTCACCATCACTGATTAACAAGAGATGAGGCTGGTTTGCGGTTTCCTCTCCGGTTAGCCAACGGGCCGCCGTTTCAAGCGCGGGTGCGAGACGACTGCCTTTTATCGGTAATAAGTCAATATCAATTTCATACAATAAATGCCGTAAAGTCTGATAATCATCCGTCAGCGGGGCTACTAAATGTGGAATCCCTGCAAATACCATGAGCCCAATGTCAATATTCTCTTCTTTATCAAGGAGTTCTTCAATATCTTGTAGGGCTTGTTCCAAGCGTGAATGCGGTAAATCTTTAACACGCATGGATTCTGATAAATCCAGTAAAATCATAAAATGAGCGCGTTGTCTAAAGACTTCTTGTTCTTCATAATCCCAACGCGGGCCCGCTAAGGCTAATACTCCCAATAACCATAATATCACCCACATTGTCGTAAAACGCAGCCTTTCCCGAATCAATGGGGATTGGGGGGATTGATTGATCAACAAATGGGGTAATAAATGGGGTTCGGCAAAATCATGTATTCGCCGATAATAAGCAAAACGGCGTTTCACTAACCAGGCTAATAACAAAACGAAAATAGGCACAAGTAATGCCCATAACCACTCAGGATGTGCAAATTCAAATTCTGAAAAATTCATGTTGTCTTTATCACCTCAATCTTATCAGTTATCAGTTTCACATTTCACGCTAAAGTTTCGCTCCGCGAAACTTTAGCGTGAAATACAGTTTTGCGCGCAAAACTTTTGCGTGAAAATCAGTTTCACATTTAGCTTCGCTGGCCTTCGGCTCACGCGCTTTGTGTAGCGAAGCGAAACTTTAGCGTGAAATAAAGTTTTTGCGCGCAAAAACTTTTGCGTGAAAATCAGTTTCACATTTAGCTTCGCTGGCCTTCGGCTCACGCGCTTTGTGTAGCGAAGCGAAACTTTTGCGTGAAAATCAGTTATCAGTTATCAGTTATCAGTTATACTCAAAGAGGTAATAAACTTAACTTTTTTTTCAGGAGTTTAGGGAATTGTAGGGTGGGCTTTGTATTTTTAAAGCCCACCAAATTGATAGAAAAATTGTAGGGTGGGCTTTGTATTTTTGCTGCCCACCGGCCTGCCCGAAGCATGGCGCGATTTTCAAAGCCGCCTTCATATATAGCGTTTCCCGATCTCATGACGTACAGTTATATCAAGAAAATCGAACCGCAAAATCAATTTGGTTTGAAAATCAGGCCGCAAAATAACAGGCATTCCATTCGGGCCGCAAAATCAATTTGGAACGATAATGATTTGTACTTCATTCAATCGGAAAACGCTATACATAATGGGCGCATTCCCAAAAAAAGAGTCATTATCAATCTTGGCTGTTGCAAAATAACAGGCATTCCAATCACCGTCGCAAAATAACAGGCATTCCAATCACCGTCGCAAAATAACAGGCATTCCAATCACCGTCGCAAAATAACAGGCATTCCAAAGCCTTCGCAGAATCACCGAACCGAGGGTATAGATGTTCAAAAAAATAATTTCATACCAAGGGGTATTTATCGCCTGTTATGTCAGTCATAAAGAGATGAGATAAGTGATTGATTTTATTATATATTATATTTTGTTAAGATACCGTAGGGTGGGTAGCGTGTTTTTGTGCCGGCCCCATTTGACATATGAATAATATACCGTAGGGTGGGTAGCGTGTTTTTGTGCCGGCCCCATTTGACTACTATGAATCTCTCACATAAATTCGCAATAGCTGTAAAATCAACAAGGCTAACATGGCAACCCCTAAGGGCCATTGATATAACGGGGTGCGTTGTACATAGACGCGGCTTTCAGCCTCGGTTTGTTGCAAGGTGTTATCAATATGATTGTAAATATTGGCTAGGGCGTTGAGATTAGAAGCGGGAAAATAAGCGCCTTGTGTGAGTTTTGCAATTTGTTTTAAGGGTTTTTCATTCAATCCCCGTCTGAACATATTACCTTCTCCACCGACACCAATGGTATAAATGCGAATATCATATTGCTTAGCCAATTGTGCGGCGCGTAAGGGTTCTAAACTACCGGCGTTGTTATCGCCATCAGTGAGTAAAATCAGTATCCGCGAACCTTCAGGCCGATCACGCAATTTTTTGACGGCCAAACCAATGGCATCGCCAATAGCCGTTTCTCGTCCGGCCATGCCGATCACGGCTTTTTCTAATAAAGTTTGTACAGCCAGATTATCGAGCGTCAAGGGGGCTTGCAAATAGGCTTGATCGGCAAATAAGATCAAGCCAATACGATCACCGATACGACGTTCAATAAACGGACTTAATACTAATTTCACCGCATCCAAACGATTGATCTGCTGTCTGCGGCGAGTCAAAAAGTCGGGCGTTTCCATTGATCCCGATAAATCGACAGCTAACATTAAATCATAGCCCGTTTGAGTGACTTCAATATGCTTATCCAACCATTGTGGATACATCAATGCGATAACGAGGCTTATCCAACATAAAGTAAGGAAAAAGCCTCGCCATTGTAGACGGCGGCGCGTTTGAGAAAAATCCAGTTGTGCAAAGGCTTGTTGTATGCGCTCAATTGCGGGTAAGCGTAATTGAGGTAAGGGCTCTGCGCGACGAGAGTGTGTAGGCCAAAAGCGCCACACGATGAGTGGTAAAGGTAAAAGTAAAGCTAACCAAGGCCATTGAAATGTAAACATGTTTTTTTTTGTATGCTTTTTTCAACTGTGTTGCGTTAAAAACGCAAAATATACCTATATTAATATAAAATAACACTAAATAAAGAGTACCGTTAACCTTTTGATATCTATTCATGTCATTTGATCTTGACTTGTCAAATTGTCGGCTAATTGTACATTAGACAATTGCTCCAAGGGCAATACGATGGCAATTCACCTTGCCCCATGCCCAAACCTGACCGGTTTTCAAAACCTGTCAGGTTTTTATGGCGATACGCATGTATTTGTGATGCAATTTGGTTTTAAAACCAGGCTCAAAATCATGTTTTAACATGCGTTGCCCATGCACTTCAAGGATACGGCTGCCAGCTTAGGATAGAACAAAAAACAGTTAAAATATATACTGCACGCGAGCACAACTTAAACTTATTGCTAGTATTAAGTCAATCTGTTTATTTCGTTAATCCGCTATACTAAACTAATAGATGTTAAGTCCACACTTTAACTCAGCTTGATTTATGATTGTAAAGAGCCTATCTTTGCAACGTTTATTATAATCATTCACTTTAAGAGGAAATTTTTAATGACTAATACCAATCCTTATACAAGCCCAGAGGCTTCATTAGAAAACGCACAGGATGCCGAAATGAGGTATGGCGGCTTTTGGCTTCGCGTGATCGCGTCCATTATTGACGGTATTCTGATACAAATTGTGGTGTTTGTTGGTGCATTTTTGGTAGTGATGCTTGTGATGGGAGAAGGAACAGAAGAATCATTGCACATCATCGCCAATTTAGTTGGCCTTGTGATTAGCTGGCTGTATTACACTCTGTTGGAATCATCCAATTGGCAAGCGACTATCGGTAAAAAAGCGCTTGGGCTCAAAGTGACTGACTTGCAAGGCCAGCAAATTGGCTTTGGACGGGCCAATGCGCGTTATTGGTCAAAGATTTTATCGGCCTTGATTCTGATGATAGGCTTTTTGATGGTGGCCTTCACGGAAAAGAAGCAAGGATTGCATGATCTGATCGCCAGTACTTTGGTAATTAAAAGCTAGTGCAGGATAGCGAAAATATCCATACTACCTAGCAACTAAAAATGGGCAACTTTTCCCGTCATTATCCGAAAAGCTGAATGAAAACAAAACTCTTGTTATCCAACCCACGTTGGTTATTCGCTATAGCTGTTGGATTACTTGCACTACACCCGTTGATATGGCTGATTAACACTTGGATTAATCCCGCTTACCAATCCAATGGATTTTTAGTCGCGTTACTCGTTGCGGGTTTATTGGTATGGAGTCTTGCCCCTTCTAGATCAACCCCTCAACATCCGACAACGACCAAAATCGCCTTCATCTTGCTGAGTTTAACAGCCTTAATACGTTTAATCAGCCAAATTTTAGGGGTCAATGTCATTGGCGCACTAGCATTAATAGTCGATGTATACGCACTGGGCTTATTATTGAGATTGCACCTGCGGCAACGAGCGATTTCACCGTTTTGGTTAGCCGTCTTATTTGGTTTTGCATTGCCATTAGAACACATCATGCAACACACCATAGGTTACGGTTTACAATTGATATCGGCAATGGGTGCCTGTCAACTTTTAAATTTGGGTGCTGAACCGGTGCATTGTGAAGGAGTCAGAATCTTATTAGCGGGCAAAGATGTCTTAGTAGATTTACCCTGTTCCGGTGCCAGAGGTTTATTATTATTATTCATTCTCTTTAGTGCGTTAGCGACGATTACTCGCCCTAGTTGGCTTTATGCGATTTTCGGTATTGTGATAACGCTGATGGCTGCCTTCATTGTCAATATGATACGCATTGTATTATTAGCGATTGGATTGGCTTATGCAGACAACTTCAGTAGCATTGACGTTATGGCGCAACCTTATCATGATCTGATCGGATTGACAGCATTAGGTATCGGCATAATACCAATCGTTTGGTGGGCGATGAAAGTACCCAAACCCATTTCTCCTCACTTTCCTGTATCAAAGGAAACAGATTTTTGGGTGCCATCAATTCAGCCAGTCCGCTTTATTGCTATCAGTTTTCTTCTCCTCGCTATACTGATTATCAATTTACCGATTTATCCAATAGATGTCGCACGAAAAATAGAATCGCCAGTGCTACCCAATTTCATCAGTCATTTTTCAGCCATTCATCACAATTTGTCGCCTTCTGAACAGCATTATTTTACTCAATACGGTGGTGGTGCGGCAAAAGCCAGTTATGGGCCTTATGGTTTATTAATGGTCAGTACTTCCGCGCCTTTACGCCATTTACATACACCGCTTGAATGTTTATCCGGTGCCGGTCATAAAGTACGTTATGTAACCTCTATTTATAGGCCTTTACCGACAGCTATTTACCATAGTATCGATCCACAAGGCCAACAATGGTACATTAGAGTCACATTTTTATCCGACAACGGCATGACAACCCCTTATGTTTCTGAAGCAGTCTGGCAGTGGTTAAAAAATCGAAATATCACTTGGACAATGGTACAACGAATCGCGCCTTTTGATATGCCAAACAAAGAGATAGAAACATGGGATATTGCCGTATCAAGGGCCTTGGAATTACCCTTTACGCAATACCTTTTTTGAAAGAATTGGGATATTAGCCACGGAATGACACAGAAAGCACGGAATATTTCCGTGTTTTTCCGTGTTTTTCCGTGGCAAAATCTGCACTCCGAGATCACGGCTCGAAATCGCAACAAAGGATGAAAAACTATGTTGAACTCAGTTCAAAAATCAATTTTGCTAATAGGTTTTAGTATTGTATCCATTACTCACGCCGAGATTGATAGAGACAAACTTGGTGGTAGAGTAGAAGCGGTTACTTCCAGCGGAGAGACTTTAATTTTTCCGACGCTGAAAACCGATATTGATGTTGATATTCAAGGCAATTTAGCCCGTGTCAGTGTCCAACAAACCTTTGCCAATCCCCTCAATACACCGCTTAACGTGACTTATTTATTTCCGCTGAATAAAGAGGCTGCCGTTTACAAAATGGTAATGGAAGTTGGCCAAGAAGTGGTTCAGGCTCAAATTAAGAAAAAAAAGGAAGCCCAAGCCACCTTTAATCAAGCGAAACGAAGAGGTCAAAGTGCCGCCTTGTTAAAACAACAGCGTCCCAATATGTTTATCCAAGACATCGCCAACCTCATGCCCTCCATACCGATTAAGGTGACATTGCATTATGTGCAAACCTTACCCAAAGTAGACGGAGATTATGAACTGGTCATGCCATTGATTGTCGGGCCACGTTTTCAACCTCCTCATGCCGGTATTGCTCCAAAGCGTGATGACAAAAAACCACAACAAACGACCCAATTCGGTCAATGGGAACTTGAAGCCTTACCGACTTCTCCGCCAGTCAAAGGCCTCAATATACCCGAAACCATTGACGCGGAACGAGTAGCCATTCACATTCATCTCAATGCTGGCATGCCAATTCAGCACCTGTCTAGTCAGACTCATCAACTTGAAATTAACCCGATTGATGACAATCAACGGACTATTCAGCTTGCTAAAGGTAGAGTCATTGACAATCGTGATTTTGTATTGCGCTATAGTTTAGCCGCTCAAAATCCTCAAGCCGGTTTATTAGCTTACTATGCTCCTGAACAACAAGGTTTTTTCAGTTTACTGATAGAACCCCCTGCGATGCCCAAAACTCACCAAATAACGGCGCGTGAAATGGTATTTGTGCTAGATTGCTCCGGATCAATGAGTGGTTTACCTATAGAAGCCAGCAAAGCGTTTATGCGAGAAGCTTTACACAACCTGCGCCCCAGCGATACTTTTCGGATTATTCGGTTTAGTGAATCAGCGACCGAATTTTCCCGTACCCCTTTATCAGCAACCCCACAAAATATTCAACGCGGAATCTATTATACCAATAGTTTATCGGGTTCCGGAGGAACCATGATGACGACAGGCATTAAGCAAGCATTACAAGTGCCCGTACCCAAAAATTCAGTACGGTTGGTCACCTTTTTGACCGATGGCTATATTGGTAATGAGCGTGAAGTTTTAAAGTTAATCAAACGCTTACTGGGTTCATCCCGTTTATTTGCCTTTGGTGTCGGTACAGGAGTCAATCGGTTTTTATTGTCAGAAATGGGACAAATTGGACGGGGTTTTACGCGCTATATGGACCCAACTGAAGAAGTGCAAGCGGTAGCCAAAGAACTCGCACAACGCCTACAAACGCCCGTATTGACAGACATTATAATTGACTGGGGTAAATTACAAGCTACGCAAATGATGCCACAAACCCTCCCAGACTTGTTTGCCGGACAATCTATTCGGGTTCAAGGACGTTATGCGACACCAGGACACTATGTCATTAAAGTCAAAGGCAATGTACAAGGACGCGCCGCCACTTTACCCCTCGCAATTCATTTGCCCGCACAAAGTCAGCAAGGCGAAGCCATTGCACTCATTTGGGCCCGTTCTGCCATCAAAGACAAAATGCGGTTATTTAATATACCCAACAATATGCGCTCAGTACGCATATCGGATAACGTCTTGAAAAAGCAAGTGACCCAATTAGGCTTAGATTTTTCGTTAATGACTCAATGGACAGCATTCATTGCCGTATCAAAACAAAAATATAATCCCAATGCGAATCAAACACCCACTCAAGCTGTACCATTGCCAATGGTGAAAGGGGTGAGTCAGCACGCTTACGGCAATCCAGGTCAAGCCAATTCAGCCAATCAGAGAAGACCAGTTGGTAGTGTTGTGCCAGAACCCGCGATGATATTTGGATTCTTATTGCTTCTAATCATCTTGGGTTGGTTTGTACGGAAACAATTGCAAACCGTTTAGGAATATCCAAAAAATAAATTATCCCATTCTTGTAGGGTGGGTAACGTGTTTTTGTTGCCCACAATTCCCCTATTAACTTTAGGTTAAATGTTAGTCACCTTTAGGTGACTTGAGCTTTTAGACAACTGCTTTCACGCCAAAATTTTTGCGCGCAAAAATTTTGGCGTGAAAAGCTGTTGGCTTAATAACCTTAATAACCCCCGCACTTTTAATCGCCCCCCCGTAAAGCATGATATAGCGTTTCCCGATTGAATAAACTACAATTATCAAAGCGCACAACCCTTCAGTTGTTGAATGTGAAACGCAGTAACGAGCGTAGCGAGATCATAGCCCCAGGCCCAATGCCATATCGGGCAGACACGCAGTTCAGCCCCTACAAAACCCCATCATGACGGGACAGTAAGGGCAACCCTTGCGTGTTCGCCCCAGGCTTAATTTAATGGTTTTAACCTTCAAATATGACTTGTTTATTGGCATTTATTCATGCCATCACCATAGCTCACATTGTGAGTTAGTTTTCCAATGGTATTGAAACTTTCGCTCTCCTGCACTAGCTACCCGGTTAATAATGATATCTAAGTTGGGCAAGATTTAGGGCATCATCTTCAACCTTGTAAACCATTCTGTGTTCATCATTAATCCGACGAGACCAATATTCTGATAAATGGTATTTGAGGGCTTCTGGTTTACCTATTCCTTCAAAGGGTTGTCGTTGAATATCTTTAATTAATTGGTTAATACGATTAAGCATTTTTTTATCTGTTTTTTGCCAGTAAAGATAATCATCCCAGGCTTGTTCAGAAAAAATAATTTTCACTCGATGAGTTCCTTTTCTATGCCTTTACCCTTATCTAATTGCGCCATAGACTCTGACAAGCGTTTAGCATTTTTAGGGCTACGCAAAAGATAAGCGGTTTCTTCTATCGATTGGAAATCTTCTAAAGACATCACCACAACGGCAGGTTCATTTTCACGAGTAACAATAATTGGCTCATGATTATCACATGCCTGCTGCATTGTTTTTGCCAAGTTATTTCTAGCATAAGTATATGTGATAGCATCCATAAATTTATCCGAGTAAAGGGTAGGTTTCAGTTCATTCTATTTTCCCTACACGGGTTGTCTAAAAAGCTAATCCCCAATATCCGCCTTTATTTGAATTGGGTGCAGTTCCTTTTTTACGACGATTTATACCACAATAAGAGAAAAAATCAAATAATATTAATAAGTTACGTTTTTTTAGCCGTTTCATAATACACTATAGAATTCTTCATCATTTTTTGATTTCTCTGTTAATTGCCAATTGTTGAAAATAGACTTTTATGTATTTCACGCGTGAAATGGTGGGTAACGTGTTTTTGTTGCCGGCCCCAATAGATCAATGTAGGGTGGGTAACGTGTTTTTGTTGCCCACCACGCCATCAATCAATGTAGGGTGGGTAACGTGTTTTTGTTGCCCACCACGCCATCAATCAATGTAGGGTGGGTAACGTGTTTTTGTTGCCGGCCCCAATAGATCAATGTAGGGTGGGTAACGTGTTTTTGTTGCCCACCTTAAGCTACCGATAGGTGGGTTATCGTCGTTAGTCATCACATTTTTCTTATACCAATGTAAATAGGTATTTAATTGTCCAATATTTTCAGGGTTAAACTCTGCCAGTTTTAATTCTACGAGAACATGACATTTCAAGATTCGGTGATAAAAAACTAAATCAACAAAATAATGCTGTTCACCAATTACAATGCGTTTTTGTTTGGCTTCAAAACAAAAGCCATGCCCCAGTTCCAGTAAAAAATCTTCAATATTATTAAGCAGTTCATTTGGGCGCATTCCCAAAAAAAGGGTCATTGCAAAATGAATTTGGAACGTAAATCAAACGCAAAATGAATTCTAACGATTCAGTTGTTTGGCTGTGTGTGGGGATGCTGTACCCACTTTTTGAATTATCGCATTTTTAGGCAATAAATTCTTAAATTGTGCGGATACTGCCCCCACTATTTGCGGATAAAGTTTATAAAATTGATGATAGCGGTAAAGTTGTCGTTTATTGCAATTGCTTAATCCCTTGAGGTTTTTATACTTAGCACGGTAACAAACTTTCAGGCAAAAGTTTCGCTTCGCTGTACTTTTGCCTGAAAAACTTTTTAATGAGGATGGTGGGCAACAAAAACACGTTACCCACCCTACAATTCATTGGTGGGCAACAAAAACACGTTACCCACCCTACAATTCCCGCAGGCTCATTTAAAAAAAGTTCATACTCATGGATATACATACCAATCAACCAATTACGCAAAGTCAGGCTAACATTTATTGCTTTACTTACTTGCGTTGATAACTCTGTGTGAATTTGCTGAATGCTTATTACTAATTTGTTAAAATCGCTTGTGGTTTTAGACGTATTCATGGTGTTGTCATTCATTTTAAGTTCAAACATTCTACCAGATGGTAAAAATATAAACCGTTCCAGTAAACGTTTTTTGAAACAGGAAAACCGAACCAAATATTTTAAAGTATAAATTAAGGGCAAAAAAAAACTGACAGGTTTAAGGTTTGTGACTTTGGCGAATCCAAAAATCGAATTTATAAACTTGTTCTGGTTTGTAACAAAAAAAAAGAAGCTGGCTCGAATTAAATTCGTACCAATTAATTTTACTCTGCCCCCAATTATTTTGACTCGACGTGCATATACATAAATACATTTCGGGGCTAAATCTTCACCGAGAATATCACGCACAAATTGTTCCTCACTATGTCCTTCAACTACGATATTGATACGAATCATCGTGTAGGTATCCCACCAATGACATTTTTTTCCCAGAGTTCGCCCAAACTATATTCTTCCAACCAACTTCTCAGTTTTTCCTCCTCAAGACGGCGAAAAACCGATTGCCCATTTTCCCGAACAACAACAATCACATCACTGGCTTCAAATTCATCCAGCAAATTCAACGATTGCGTTGATACAATGAGTTGACAACGTTGTGAGGCAACTCGAAATAATCCCGCCAGTACCGAAATAGCATAAGGATGTAGTCCCAGTTCTGGTTCATCAATTAAAATAACTTTGGGCATTTCAGGTTGCAATAACAAAGTCACTAAACACATAAAGCGCAAAGTGCCATCCGATAAATCGTTAGCAATAAAAGGATAGTCGCTTCCTTTTTCCGTCCATTCCAATTGGATTTTGTGTGGATTTTCTGGAAAGGGCCTTAAATAAAAATCGCCAAAAAAAGGCGCGACTTGTCTGATCGTCTTAAGGATGAGTTCATAATGTTTAGGGGAAGTTTTTTTGAGCTTATATAAAAAAGCGGCTAAATTACCGGCATCATGACGCAATTTCACATTATCATTAATGGCTTGTAAGCGTTTGATATTGGCAGTGTCACTGGTATCGTGAAAATGATAAACCGCACAGTCTGCTATAGTTATAACAAGATTGTCACCATGCGGGGAGGTGGGCACTAAACTTTCTGCATGACTACAGCCCAAGTTGATTGGCGCATCTTCTTGAAATTGCATAAATTCTTTGAAGAATATGAATTTATTATCAACTGTCGGTTCTAAGTCAAAACTATAACTATTTGAACCAAAATACAAATTGGCTGATAACACGGCCGTTTCTTTGCGCCCATAATGCAAAAATGAATCAGCACCGCCAAGTCTTGCAAAATGCAACTGTAATTCTCTTTGTGTCAGTGCCTGAAGCATCCTAAAAAAAGCCATCAAGTTACTTTTACCGGCACCATTGGCACCAATGAGTACATTAAATGATAAAAGCGGCAAATCAACTTCTCGAATAGATTTAAACCCTTTTAAAATTAAACGTGAAAGCATTTCAGTTATCCGTTATTAAATACAACTATTTGATATCAATAAAAATAAATGGTCGCAAGGATAGGCAAATAAGTGAAAAAAAGCGGCAGCAACCTTTGCAACTCGTTTGCCTACTTACACCATTTTTACTCGACATTTTCAGAAAGCATTTTCGCAAGGTGAGTACGACGATTACGAAACTCCTCATTGTCAGGATCGAGTTCCACCGCCCAATCCAAATATTTCAAAGCCTTATCATACGCTTGCAATTCAACTTGTAAACGAGCTGCCATGTACAATGGGTGAGCTTTTGAGCCATGAAACTCATTGTAATTGACCGCCGCTTGCAAAATTTCTATGGCGAGTTCCAATTCACCCCGTTCATACGCGGCTTCTGAGAGATGAAAAAAATCGCGAATACCACGGCAATTTTGTGTCGCTTGTTGAGCTGCTTCGCTAATTTCCTCAAATTGATAAGTGTCTAAACGAAATCCATATTCAATTTTGGATGGAATTGGATTCCTTTCTTTCCTCCGACGTTCAAGGTTTAAACCTGGATCATCATTTTTCAGTGACAGTTCGTGAATCTCATCAGCTTCTTGGGAATATTTACGAAGTAATTGTATATTATTATCAGAACCGATAGACATCCCTCGACGCATGAAAAGTTCAGCAAGGTAATATTCGCCTAATTCACGATGAGACCTACCCATATTAACCCAATCCTGATAATCTTTACCCGCATGAGATATATTACTATATACATAGTGATCACAAGCCTTTACCCATTGATTATGTTCCCTATAATTATATCCCTTGATGAGTATGTTTTTCTTGATCATGATATCATCTGATCTTGAAATGGGACCAATAATAACTTCTGGATTGTCATCAAAGGATTGTAGTTTGCGTCGCTCACCCGTTTTTGATTTGGGTATCAGGTTTTTGTATTGCAAAGCTTCTCGCATAGCGATGAATGCCAGTGCTTTTTCATCATGTACCTCAAAACAGTAGGATAGGTATATCCAAGCTAAAGGTAAAATACTAGCTTGCTGAATTTGTGTTTCTCCTAACAGCAAGCTTGAACAAAGAAACGGTATTGCTTGACAATATGACTTTTCAGCCATCCATTGACGCGCTTGTGTCCACATTTTTTTCTGCTGTGGCTCATTATCCTCAACTGGTTTCTGTTCCCAAACTAACTGTTCTCCCCAATCTCTCTGATCTACAATGTCGTCTAAGGTTTCAGGATCAATGTTGTTCCATAATTTACAGATGTGTATGCCTCCTGCATAGTATTTGTTTATCTTACAAGGAAAAAAACGACATTGAGGACACTCACTGGATCCGTCATACCTTTCATCAGTATGGATATAAATTCTTGAATCATCACCACCAATTTTTTCAATACGAATGCCTCTAAGATGAGGTACATTATCTTCATTCGGGTATTCACCAAGATTATTTAGTGCGGTGACGATTCTTGATTGCCAACAAAAATGGTATCGCTCTGCTAAAACTTCGTAAAGCAGAGGAATAAATTGAGTATTACCCGATAATCCCATAAATTTGCTTAGAAAAGCACATGCTTCCTTAGAACCTTTGGAACGTGTCAATGGATCGGAGGTTAAAAGTAGTTCCCGAAAATAGGCATCATCATCGGCTCGTCGGGTGATTAAATACAAAGAAGCAGCTGCGATACACAGGGAACCTCTTTGTTGTGATAAAATATTATCTAATGTTTCTTGTGGAGGAACTACATCAGTATCTTGCACTGCCAAATATATCAGTGCACCACATTGACTCATTGAGACATGAGATGGCTCTAAAAGTGGTTGAATAACTTCTTTATCATATTCTTTAGTGATTTTTCTGATATCCGTTAAGAATGCATAATACTCTTGTGCACTATTAATGTCGGCACAGCGTTCTACTAAACGCTTATCTAGGATATCGATTGACATCAGTGTACGCCTATCATATTCATGTTTATCTCGTGTTTATCAAGCAAGAACTACCGGGATTATCTATAAAAAAAGATTAGATTCAAACATACCCAGCTTGTTTTATCCTTTATTATAAATAATCCTTGTAGTTATTTAGGACTGGCTTTTATGATGAATCATCCAAGGAATAAAAAATGGCGATTGTCTAATGTCATCTGGAATGGTCTCAGAACCCGGTATAAAAGAAACCAGAGAACTCAGCGAACTTCCCGCGAATGCTGCAGCCACAAGGGACGCAACATCAATTCCCGCGGCAGTATAAAGTACCACAGCCAATGCGCCAGAACCCGCCGCCCTCAGAGTGAATCGACTGGATTGACGTTTGGCACTTTGATACTTTGCTTCTAGTTCCTGAATACCTTCATCAACTGCTCGGAGTGCATAGCGGAGAGCCTGGGTATCATCTTCCGGATGAATTGAAGTCATGCTATTTTTTAAGTGGGTTTGGAAATACTCATATTCTTTTGGATAACGATCGATGAAATCCCAAATCTGATCAAGAGGCAGTCCTTCACCATTAGGTGATTTAAAGACCATTGTTCCTTCTCGTTTGAACATTTTACCACTTTGTAGGAAAAATCCTTTGACGACTGGATCACTTAAATCCACTGCTACGGTATCTAGGTGGAGTATGTTGAAAGAACATTTTTCCTTAATATCCCCCAGTTTTACAATTTTCACGACTTCCGGGACAATACTCATTTTACCGATTTCTATCAGGGAACGGTGTTGGAGTAGTAAGTTTATGGTTTTTTCATCAAGAGTTGGGTTTTCAACCGCACGATTTGGCTGTTGATCAGCTGGCATTCTAATGGAAGGAATGCAAATAAGTGAATGATCAGAATAAACAGCCGTTTTACGATGTAAAATGTCCCACGGTTCCTGTCCCGTTTGACGAACTTCTTTTTTTAAGAGGTTTTTGGGAAACCGAGTATTGACATGATTCAGTTCTAAAAGCTCGTTGGGTGAACCGCCAAGGCCAGTCATTTTATTGATAATTTCTCTATCAAGCCAAATGCGTGCGTGCTCATCTAAGGTTTTATAATGAGACAGTGAGTGAATTCCTAACTCATCAAAAGTCTTATAAATGTCTTTTTGGAATTCTTTGAGCTTTTTGGTATTGGTTTCTTCTTCATCGGATTTTGGCTCATCCCACTCTTCGTCATCAGTCAAAAACGAAAATCCAGAATCATCCTTTTTATTTGTTTCAGGTGGTGTGACAGAATGCTGTTTTGATACGTGTTCATGATACTGAACAAATGCCATTTCAATTGCCCCCTGTAACGAAGCCTTTTCACCCAAGCGGCTACGTAAAAAATCAACAAAAGCAGACTGTAATAACACATCAGGATAAAGGCGCAATAATCCCCAATCTGCCACGTTTTCTAAAACGTTTTCCCAATTATCAAAAGCCAAATGCGCTAAAACGGCCTGTTGCCGTAGTCGCTGGCTATATTCTGGTAACGCATTGATATTTATAGCAAACTTTAACGGGGCTAAACATAATAACAACTCTTGTTCATCAGGCGCGAGCGTGTTGTAAATAAAATGAATGGCGGCCTGTAAAATACTTTGCTGTTTTGCCTCGCCTTGGATATCCATCCTTGTCATTTCGGCTTGTAAGGTGGATAGCATTGCGGTTTGATTTTCCAACATTGCCCGTGTCATTATTTTTAATAACAACGGGTGTTGTTCTACATTTTGAGATAAATTATAAAAAGCTTTATCGTCATGGTGAGTCAGTTGCCTTTTCATTAACATAAAAGCCGATTGGCTATCAAGGCCCGATAATGGATAGCTATTTTCTGCAAACGTTCCACTTGATAACCACTTTTCATTTTGTTGTGAACCCAATAAGATAAGGGTTTTACCACCGACTAATTGTGCCAATAAATCGTGCAAAGCGGGTTTTTCTTGAGACTCAATATAGGATAAAGCATCAAAAATCAGTAGGTTAGGCGTTTTCAATAAATAATCGATCACCATCGCTAACTGTTTTTCTAACTCTAGCGATTCAAAAGTACCACGCATCTCGGCATTAAATTTTTGAATCACGCCCTCTAAAATTTGTTGCTGTGTCCAAGTTTGAGCATCGTAGCCAAAATAAAAAACCTCATTAATAAAATGCGTGGCTTGCCACCACCTGCCTAAGTAGTGTAGTAAAGCCGTTTTGCCTATGCCACTGCCACCGCGTATTAATAAAATATTATGCTGACGTAATTTGGCTTCGATGTGATAAATCTCCCAATCTCTCCCCATAAATTGATCATAAGGCAAATTGGGATCATAGTGCGGTTTATGGGCATAATAAACGGCTTGCTCTTCAGGGGTAAAATCACGTAGCGGTAAAGAAACTTTTTGCGTATTTTGATAAACAACGGGAATAATCCAATCTTCTAATTCAAATTCTTGATGATAGGCATCGAATCGTTTTTTATTATCGTAAAGGTTTTGACGCGCACGCTGGATGGCATTGACAACATCATCATCGCATTTATCAAATAAATGTTGATACAAAGCCCCCATAAATAAAGAGGCCGCTCGAACTGTGACGGTATAACGCATTGCCAATACGAGCGGTATTCCCGCGCCCATCAATTGCCCACTCAAACTGGTTTCAAAAGCACTCAACACTTGTTTACCCGATTCACACGCATTCAGGATAACAATGGGTATCCGATATTGATAAAATAATTCGGCTAATTCGGCGGCTTCTATGAGATCAACATGATTCGGCTGTTCACTTTCCAAATATATCAAGGGCGTGTTGTCGCGTAACTTCCCATGCACATCAAGATGGATAATATGATAATGGCCTTTTTTTTGCGTAGCGAGATGTTTTTTCAAAGCTGAGCGAGTACCGGGGCGCAACATTTCAATATTCACCCGCAATTTGGCTTGGCGTAAACTTTCAACGAGGTGACGAGAAATCGCACGATAATTAATATCTCGTTCACGGTTAGGGCGAGCGGTAACCATGAGCAAATTAATCGTGGGCGATGATTCCAGCAGTTCAACTTTTGTAGGCGTGGTGTATTTGCGGATGAGGGGTATATCTAAAGCCAACCACTGTGAATCCACCGCATCGTATAAAGTTTCCCAATGCAAACTATGAAATGCGGGCGAGCCGGTAATTTCTATGAACAATTTTGTGTCATGGGTTTGTTGTTTTTGTGCCTCGCGGTAACGTGCATAAAGCTCAAAATCACTTTTAAATATTTGCTCAAATAATTCGATACCCTGTTTTTTTAGATCGTCTTTTACTTGATTTGACTTCTGTTCATCATCGGCATTTGCAACGTACTCATCAAAATACCATTTTAAATCAGCCTCTTGCACAGTTGTGAATGGATTGGTAATCGTGCAAGGCGGAAATTCATCATTGTTGTTAAATGTAACGGTTACCTTGTACTCGTTTTGAGTATTGTTAGGTTGTTCGCGGATGGTGATGATGTTCATCTGAAAATTAATATCGTTATAGTTTTCAACAAGTTATAATGAATTAGCGTAAATATACTCCAGAACGTTCCTGAAATAAAAAAATAAACGCTAAAGACGCTAAAGACGCTAAAGACGCTAAAGGGCGCTAAAGATGGCTTAAAATTGCGTCCTTTTGCGCCTTTTGCGCCTTTTGCGTCTCTTGCGTTATCTTTTCTTGAAATCTAGGCTCCTTTGGGAAGTTACCCCACATTTCATTTTTCGCTTCTGCAATTTCTGCTTCGCTAATTTCAAGGCTTCGCCATAAACCACGCAACGATTGACGAGATGCTTGTTGAGTGACTTTTAAATCAGATTCAATTTGCGCTTTCGTTTACTCAGTATAAAATCTCTACTAACTAAATTATTGGAAGACAATGAATCGTTTTGTCAGTCAATCGGTGTAGCCCAGTTTAGTGCCAATCGTGCCCACAATGGTAACATTGTTTTGGCTCTGCCAGTCCTAAGTTTTTGACTACAGCGAGGGCAATAAGCGGTACTTTGTAAAGTATATTGATAGTAAGCGTATCGCAAGTCACGTATCATTCCATTAATGATAATGACTATAAAAAGCATTAGCACAAAAATAATCAGCACTAAAGCTAAAATCGGATATAACCAAAGTACCTGTAAAACATGGTTTAACACGAGTGAAATCAAGCAGAGTAAAATTAAAAAAACAATCCAAGCTCTATATTGGACTAAGAGAAATTTGACTGAGAGAGCAATCCATAAAAAGGAAATGTATAACTTGCTTTTTTGACATAATTTGGGTTTGAACATCTTTCTCCTCATTTCTGTCATTCCTAATAGGGGAAAACAAGATTTTGTTTCATAAAAATTATTAATCAGCGTAAATCATGACAATCAGCACAATCAGCGTTCTATCACGTTTTTAGATTTGTTCAAAGCCTCATTAAATGGGGGATGGTGGGCAAACGGGCGGTGAAATCTGGGTTTATTATTGAGTTCATTGTCGCCCGCTTACCCACCCTACAATTCTTGGGTGAAAAAAAAGTGACTAAAATACCTGAACAGACACTTAAAAAAACAATCCAAGCTCTATCATGGACTAAGAGAAATTTGACTGAGAGAGCAATCCATAAAAAGGAAATGTATAACTTGCTTTTTTGACATAATTTGGGTTTGAACATCTTTCTCCTCAGTTCTGTCATTCCTAATAGAGGAAAACAAGATTTTGTTTCCTAAAAATGATTAATCAGCGTAAATCATGACAATCAGCACAATCAGCGTTCTATCACGTTTTTAGATTTGTTCAAAGCCTCATTAAATGGGGGATGGTGGGCAAACGGGCGGTGAAATTTGGGTTTATTATTGAGTTCATTGTCGCCCGCTTACCCACCCTACAATTCTTGGGTGAAAATAAAGTGACTAAAATACCTGAACAGACACACCCTAGATTGAGCCCTCTTAAAAGCCTTATTCCAACACCAAGCGTATTTTCTGAAGCGGTTTATCCTTCGTCGCTTGCTGCCAATATTGATTAATACGCCGTTGTAATTCTACCGTCGTGATTGGAAAACCACCTGTCATAATGGCTTTTTGCAGCGCATTGAAATTCAAAGTCACCTTTTCCAATCCCGATAAGGCTTCTTCCACCGCATCCAAAAAGACATAGTTAATGTTTTCTGGTAGCGTTTTCTCATTTAAAAACGTCTCCAATAACACCTTGTTGTCAGCTTGTAATAGTTCCCATTGTTCAGATTTAGCTACGCTTGCTAATTCTGTGATTAAGCTGTGTGTCCATTCATTGTGAAGTTCTTCTAATGTGTCGCTGAGTTCGGCTAGGGTTTCACTGGCCGGTGTCTCTTGATGCCCTGTTGGTTTAAATTGACAATGGGGGCAAAAGGCTTGGGAAAGTAAATCATAGTCGCTTAAATCAATACAGCTTGTGAGCTGCTTTAAGTCGGATTCAAAATGCGCCAATTGTTGTTGTGACATTAATTTAATCTTAGCCAGTTTTTTTAACTGAAGCAGACGGGTGTCACATAATAAGGCCTGTTTCTCTTCCGCTTCCTCTGCGTTGAGTCGCGCTTGTTGGTGTGCTGTGCGGTAGATTTGCCGATAGGTTTGTTGCAAAGTGCCCAGTTGTTGTTGGATTTGATATGTCAAACCCTTGTTCGCACGTTGTTTGGCATCCGCTAGGCGAGGCAGTAAGCTCTCACGCACTTTTCTCATTTCTTGAATCCAACCCTGTTCGGGCGGTAATACCGCTTCTGCGGCCATTAAATATGCGCTTGCTTCATTCAGTTCACGCAGGATGGTTTGCAATTCATTGAAATCTGCCAAAGTCTCAAAACCACTCTGGTATGCCGCGATTTTTTCAACAGGCACACTAAAATTTTTGAATTGGGCCGGGGTAGAGTAGGCGCGTAAGGATTCTAAAAAGCGTTTGGTTTCTGTCAGTTGCTTTTGATACTGTTGCAAGTCCGTTTTACTGAGTACGGGTTGCCCCCAAAATATCAGGCCTTTGCCTAAATCATTTTGGGCCGTTGCCAGCCTGTCTAAGCGTTGATTTGATTCGCTGCGTAATGCATAGACGGCTTTTTCCTCATTTTGGGTGAGTTGAATCGCTAACTCAGTGGATAAGCCTAATAATTCAAACAAGGCTTTTAAAGCCGGTACGTTGAAATCTTTAGGGCGTTCAAGGTGTTTAAACGCCAGTAACTCTTTCAGCGGAGTGTCAACTAACCTCTTGATATCAGAAGCATTCCATTTTTGGCCCGGCAAGGCGAATACCAATTCGCCAGCATAAACGAGTGCAGCGAGTATCACGATCACAAATTCAGGTTCTAAGCCATATTGCTCAGGCAATAGCGTGGGTTCAGGGAGCAATTCGTTGTGATTCAGCACTTGCCCTTGTGGTTTGTTATGCAACAAATCAATGATATGGCGTGCATATTGAGACTCTGCATTCAGCGGCGAAAGCTGTTCGCCATCTAATAGTTTCAAGGCATCCAAAATACTATTGGCTGATTTAGTGCGTTTTGAACTGGCTAAACTCCGCAACGCTTCTTGTGCAGATTGGAATCGGGTTTCGCTGGTAATCAAAAGGGAGAATACAGGATAATCGGGGGTTTTGTCATAAAAAGTGTTTTCTAAACAAACGCTTGCGACTAATTCGACTAATTCCCGAAAATTGAGGCGTTCCTCTTTGTTCATTCTCGCTAAATCGCGTATTTTTTGCCCCTTTGTCCAATCTAATGGCGATAGTGTCTTGCCTTGATAAGTGACTTGAAAGGCCGTGTTGAGATGCGTTTGCAGCCAAGCAATTAATTCCGCCAAATAAGCATTCGCTTTGGATTCATACACCAATTTCGGATGCCCAGAAGCATTGAGGGTTAAAAGGGCGGCGGCGGTGTAATGGCGTAAACTGTGATGAAAGGTTTCATCTGGTGCCGTGAGGTGAAAAAAAACTTCATCGGCTGTTGTCGCGCTTTTTTTATACTTGGGCGGATCATAAGGCTGTATCAAATACAGATAAAAGTCTCGTTCAGGCACTGCGGTAGCGCGTTCATTCGGGGTACCAAAAAACAAGTAGCCTTGTCGCGTGACTTTATGGCTGATCCATTCTAATTCATGTTGCCAGACGAGAAAATGACTGACATAAGGTTGATCCGTGACTTCCATCAATTGGCGTAGTGCGGTATGGTAATGACGATCAAGTTCATCATTTTCGATAATTTCAGCGCGGTTTTCAATAATGGCATCAAAATCTTCTGTCTTTTTGAGATCAAGATAATATTGCCCATTATTGGGATTGGCAGAAATAAATTGTCGATTAACCGTTTTTAAAATCTCTCGCAATACCAGTTCGACTTGAGACAGTAAATCATCAGCTGGTTCCCCTAAGTCTTCAATACCCGGTTGATACAAGCATAAACTATCACGCAATTCGCGTGCAGTGACACCGACTGAGGTATAAAAATTGTAAGTGGTGAGCCGATGTACCGATAACGCCTGAATAATCCGCAGCGCCATCGCTTTATAATTAGGGCGCGTAAACGCTTGCTCAATGCGATTTTCTAAAACTTGACTACAATCAATCACTTTCCGAATTTCGTCATCAGCACGAAACGAGAAATTTTCCCGTAACGTTTTCCAGTAGCTATCATAAGCCAACAATTGCAGTTCATTTTCAGGCACGGCTTGATCAAGCAAAGCCTGCATAGCGCGTTCAAGGGTTTTCAGCACTTCGCGCTGTTCCACGACGATAATCCGTTCAAAGATATCAATATAATCAGGATGCACGGGAAACAGGGAGACAAATTCATCCAGCCGCTCATTCATGGCAGCGTAAAATGGGGTAAAACGGCCCAAATAATCTCGGATTTTGGCTTTCTGTTGATCATTTTTTTTCAGCAGCCGTTCAGAAACGACAAACTTGATATCTTTGCGCGTAATCAAGACTTGTTCAAAACGATCTTTGACGCGCCGCAATTCATTTGCTGCAAATTTAAAGCGCGGATTATCAAAAATCGTTTCTTGTACGCCCGCGATAAAGCGAAAGCGTAAATCTTGACACACTTCACCGATTTCGCGCAAAAAACTGAGATCAAGAATTAATTCTCTATCTTTACGCCCACTGAGAAATTCTAACAATTCATCAACCACCAACAGCAAGCCTTGCCCTGGACATTGGGCCTCGAAAGCGGCCATCATGTTTTCAAAAGCGGCTTTATTATTCGTAATCTTGTCGGCCGCTGGAAATTGGAAATTCACGCCAATCGTATTCAAATAGGATTGAATTTCTTCAGTCAGACAATCGCGTAATGAACGTTGTACGGCACTCAGTTCGACTCGTACCAGATGGAATTGTCCAGCAATACTTTGCTCGGCTGCTTCTGCCACCGCTTGATGGTTCAGTTCGGATAATAATTCTGCCTTTTCGGCAATACTGGAAATCACGGCCATCAGATGGGATTTACCCGTGCCATAGTTACCGACGATAAATAAACCTTTGTTATCACCTGCCTTATCAAAACGCAATTGTTCAAAAACGAGCTTGATCAATTTAGCTGCCATTTCGTCTGAAATGACATACGTTTTAATCAGGCGTTTGATTTTATCCGCTTGATCGGCATGTCGAAATTGGATAACGGTTTCTAATTTTTCAAATTGAATAAGTTCAGCGTATTGCATGGAATGAATTTGTAAAAAGTTGATTTTTTGAAGGCAAAGTTGGAACGAAAAGCGAGAATTGAAATTCAAATTTTAGTTTGGGCAAAACCGTTTAAATTATGCCAAAAATAGCTTATTAATTACAATACAAACGCAATTGTAGCGTTAGCATCTATCAGTTTTCTTTAAGTCATTGAAAAATATAGGTTAAACCAAAATGATAGGTGTTAAGCAATTGTAGATTGTCAAAATGCAATTAATAGATTCAAAAAAAATAAATATTTAAAATGGGGGCTAACAATCTTAATTAAAGGATACGCCAGTCGTATTTTTATGATCCAAGTAGTCATTGAAAAAGGTAAAGGTGGTCAAGGTTTGGCTGAGATCACCGTGGAATTCTTCTTAATTATCCTTAGATATTAAAGACTTATATGATAGGTAGTCAGGTCACGTCCTTTTCTAACTTCGTTTCCGACAAGCCACCGTGCCATTCCTTGTATATTTCCTATAGCCAACAGCTAAAGCAGTTGTCTAAAAGCTAAAGTCACCTAAAGGTGACTACCTCCCCACAATCGTATTTATTAGCATCATTCTTATAATTAAATTGTGAATATACTATTCACAATTATAATTTGCGCTTTTTTGGAAGTATAAATCCATTTAAAGTTGCTCGTTTTAGCAAAAACGTGCAGCATGTTAGTCACCTTTAGGTGACTTGAGCTTTTAGACAACTGCT
>Ga0164315_10000547_pt1 | contig 26370 bp, 20 predicted proteins | sample GuaBasSedimGuay6_FD_113737 | JGI IMG/M metagenome (GOLD analysis project Ga0164315, IMG submission 113737) | Subseafloor sediment microbial communities from Guaymas Basin, Gulf of California, Mexico - Guay6, Core 4569-2, 0-3 cm | ecosystem: Environmental > Aquatic > Marine > Hydrothermal vents... | reverse complement strand
GTTGTAGCAACAATCCTAACATCTAAGTCATAGTCATCTAAATCTACTAAAATCTTATGGATTCTTTTTTGAAATTCATCTTCTAGCCCATCGACGTTGGCCAAAATAACCGTACCACCGTTATCAGTTTCATGCGCTCCTTTTCTAAAACGTCCTGTCTCTTCATCGCTAAAGCCTAAGATGGCGTTTTCAACATCTTTATGGCCTTTAGTACAATCGACTACCAAAATTGGATTATTGGCACGATTTGAATTCATATGAATCAAATTGCCCAAAGACCTTTTTCCGACACCAATTTCACCTACGATAAGTATGGTGGCCTTAGTAACTGCGACGTTTTTGGCCATCGAAATCGTTCTTTCTACTTTTGGATCCTGACCAAACAATTCCACGTTTATAGTTTCCATTAGACCTCCTGTCTTTCTTGCTCCATCCTAGAGCAAGAAACTAAAGTGTTTTACTTTTTATATTTATCAAGGAAATTTCTGACCTTGCTAACTCCTTTATATAACTCGACGTACTTTCTGCTTCAACCAGCTCTTCAAATATGCCTTGACCTTTTTCAAGTTGATTTCCTTCAACATAGGTCACACCTAAAACATATTTTATTCGCTCAAGATATGAAGATTTATTAAAATCTTTTAAGAAACTAACAACTGCAAGCTCAAGCTTTTTTAAATCTTTGTCTGCTGCTAAAAGTTCAATATTTATATATTTAATCCATTCTTTAACAGCTTTAAGATCCTTATTTTCTTTACTTGTCCTTTTCGTATCTTTTAGCAATGCCTTAGAAACCTTTTTGAATTTTTCAATAAATCCTTTTTTATACAGTGAGTCCGTATAAGACTTCAACAAGGAGGCAATCTCAGAACTTGAATGCCCTCTCTCATCTGTTTTTTTTGATAAATATTTTTCAAGATATTTGATAGAACTTAAATATTTGTTCTGTGAATAGGCCATTATTCCTTTAAAGAAATTTGCCTTATTGTCTCTCGGATATTTCTTTTCATATTCCACGATTAAATTTCGTGCCTCTTGATCATTTTTTAATTTCAAATTTTTAGTAATACGCAAATCAAGAAGATATTTTTCAGGATAAAACCCCTTCCCTCTTTCAATCCATATAGGAAAAGATCTCTTAGGTTTATTTTCAATCTTTTTAAAGTGATCATAAACTTGATCAAATATTTTATAAAACCCTAAATTAACCAATGCCTTGCCAACAAAATAGCTCATCAAGGGATCCGGCGCGGTATTTTTCTCGTAATCCCCTTTATGCTTTTCATATAAAAGGATTAATTTTCGATACTCCTCTTTATGGAAATATTTTCTAATAAGCCCATTAGTGACTTCCGCCCCATCGGCCATAAAGACTCTTCTTTTTGAAGGTTTTAAAGATTCCAGCGGAATCACTTCAAGGTAGGCCAAGGCCTTATTGAAATCTTTATCCACAATAAAAGTTCTAAGTCTGGTAAGCCATAAAAGGTTTTTTAGATTCTGAGTGAGAAATTCATCCTCTCTATCTCTCACTTTCAAAAATGCTCTAGTTTCCAAGTCATCTTCATTTAATTCTTTTTTCCTTACCGTTCTTATCCCCACGTAGCGAATTCGGGCCTCTAAACTACTGGTATAATCCGATGAGCGATCAATGGCATTTTTATAAAGCTTAATGGTTTCTTCTGGATTCCCTCCCATTAGTTCATGAGATAGGGCAATTCTTAAACGGGCCTTTGATGAAACTTTGTGAAAGGAGTAATATTTAATAAACTTTTTAAACAGTTTAAATGATTTTTTAAATTTTCCTTCCCGGAAATAGGACTCAGCGACATTAAATAATATTGCTTCATGAATAGGATCTGCCAGAGATCTTCTATTTTTTTCAAATAATTTAATGGTCTTATAGGAATCGTTTTCTTTTAAAAGGAGTGTTGTTTTTACTGCTAGCATTTCCTGAGCAGAAAAGAATTTACTAAACTCACTATCGGCGGTTATTTTTTTTACTTTTTCTTTTTGCCAAAATTCAGTCACTAAATATAAAAGTGTCTTGGCCGAAAATCTCGTCACTTCAATATCAGAGTATTTTTTACTGTAAAAATAAAGTTGCTTGGCCGACTCTACTGCATTTACATAATCTTTTTCTGCCATGTAAAGGCCGGTCAAATACTTTAAGATGGCCCGTTTGAGGGGATATCTATCAGTTCTTTTATAGATGTTCTTTAACATATTTAGCGCATACTTAGCAGCTTCAGAGTCTTCTTGTTCTAAATTAAGTTTAAGAAAAGCATTGGCCTCTAAATATTCATTGAAATCAACTTCTGAGTCGGGCCCATATTTTTTTCGATACAGATCGATTGATTTTTTCATCAATCCAAACTTTCTTTTCCTGTAGAGATTTATAGAGAGTTGAAGATGGGCCTCTCTTTCATCTTTTATGCTGGTTCTATCTGTTATGGGATAGAAAAAATCAGGGGTTTTTCTCTTAAGATTAAGAGCTTTTGGTGGTGCTAAGCTAATTGCCGGGTAATTCCAAATAAAAGAGGCCCCATAGCGAAAATCACGATAATTTGTATCGCTGATTTTTAAAACGGGGGCCTTCTTAGGAGGTTTAACAGAGGCAATTTTACGACTAGGTCTAGTTTTGTACTTTTTTGTGATGATTTTTACCGGTTTAATATCCGGTGAAATCATCTCTTCATTGATCCAAAAATCCAGAATAAATTTTTTCTGTCTCTCTCTATAGAAACTAAAGATTTCAATCGCCTTACCTGAGAGTTTTACCTCAATAGAGGGATTGGCCTTCTTATGAATTGGTGCGTGGACTTTGATGCCTAAAATATAGTCTTTATTAAGTGATAAGGCGGTCAGCTCCTCGCTTAAGGTATTAAAGATTTTAGGGGAGATACTTTTAAAGAAGACTGAATTTCTCTTCTTATCAATAACCACTGAATTTTTAGGTACATTAATATCCCAGCGTAAATTACGCTTCATTTGTTTTTGTACCAAAAGGCCTTCTGCAAATGCAAAATTTTCCCCTAGGGAAAATAAGGCCAGGGTGAATGTCAAAAATACATTATATTTTAGGGACATCTGTTGAAACTTCCTGTTTCAAATTACCTTGTTAATCGGCATCCTATTAAAAACACTGCCGTGTGTCTAAATTTTACTATCTTTTGAATTTATTAAAAGGAAAATATTTCTAGGGGAAATATTTGTCAGTTAGAATTTTGACGGTTGAAATTTTTTAAATATTAACAAGGCCTTAGGGTACCTGATTATTTAATTCTCGTTTTCTTTTCTTGAGTTTTTCTACCAGAGTAGTTCTGTTTATTTGAAGTAACTTAGATGCACGGTTTTTATTTCCACCAGTTTTGTCCAGTGCCTGCTTGATCAGCGAGTCCTCAATATCTCGCAGCAGCTGCCGCAAATCGATTCCCGTTTCCGGAAGTTGGTAGGGTGTACTCTCGAGGATTTGTCCTTTGAAAAACTTATCTAGCAGATGATGAGTTTCTATTAAACTTCCAGTATGAAGTATCACTAACTTCTCAATTAAATTTTCTAACTCGCGAACATTTTCCGGCCACTCATACTCTCTTAAAAGTGAAAGGGCCGACTCATCAATACGAATCCCCTCACAGCCATGAATGGCCGAGTATTTCTCATTAAAATGAGTAATTAAAAGCTCTAGGTCACCCTCTCTATCTTCAAGGGATGGAAGAATAATCTTTGCTCCAAAAAGGTTTAAAAGGTCCTTTCTAAAATCTCCTGCATTTGAAAAATCGATTAAATCCTTCCTAGTCGAGGCCACTATTTTAACCGCATCGACACTTTGATTTTTTAGGTGTTTGATCAGTTTGGCCTGAGAGAGCAGAGGTAGTTTGTCGATATCCTTAAAATAGACCACTCCTCCCTGTCCTAATTTGCCATCATCTGGGCCAAACATTTCATTTTCTAAAAGGCCTGGAGAAAGGTGTCCACAATTTATGGTATGGCCGGAAATATTTTTATTTATCGCCTCGGCCACGGATGATTTACCCGAACCCGCAGGGCCTGAAATTAAAATGGGCCTTGGCCCTGCATTTTTAATTTTACTGAAAACTTCTTGCATTAAGGTGCTATCACCAATTAATCCCCCAAAAGATTGCTGCTCTGGTCTTTTTACAGAGGTACCAAAAATATTTTCCACTAAAACTTTTAAGCGATCATAAGAAATCGGTCTTGAGAGCTCTAAATGATCTCCAGGCCTTGGCATATCAGTTATAAGGATAGTTTTAAAGGCCAAATTCTTTTGCTTAAGCTTGGCAATTAGCTCTATTCCCGCAAAGTTACCATCGATTATAACCAGAAAAAGTCCCTCAGGTGCTTTAAACTCTTGCCAGTAATGAGTGGCGTCTTTGAAGTTTAAAACTTCAACCGGAAATGCCTTTTCCAAATAATCTTTAACCGTCCCACTTGTATGGTAATCCGCAAGAACTAAATGAATAGAGGGTTTAGTACAGACTTGATTATCAAGACTTGAGTGAAGAAAATTTAAATCTTCTAGCATATCTAAAATGGTAGCTTTTATTTTTTTTCGGTGTCAATTATCTTATGAGTTTTAAAAACATTTGAGGTGTATTATCTGGCCCGCCGGCCCAAATATAAAATAAGGTGACAACAAATGAAATTAATACTAGGGAGGCCAAAGAAAGCGAAATCTTACGATAACCTTTTAACCAATAGATATAGGAAAATTGTCCTGCGATAATAAAAATAGGCACCGACCAAAAGGGAGTGTACCTAAGTAAAAACAGAATCGGTTCAGTAACCATATATTAAAAGAATCTAGCTCGAAGCTCATCTAGCTGATCTAATTTTTCCCAACTAAAGCCATTTTTTGAAGTTCTTCCAAAATGCCCATAGGCAGAGGTTTCACCATAGATTGGTCTTAGCAGGTCTAATCTCTCGATAATGGCCTTTGGTCGCATATCAAAGATTTCATTAACTGCTTGATTTATTTTTTCTTGATCAACTTTATTGGTGCCAAAGGTATCTACTAAAAATGACATTGGCTCTGCCACACCAATAGCGTAGGCAACTTGTACTAAACATCTAGAGGCCAGTCCTGCGGCAACTACGTGCTTGGCCACATGCCTTGCTGCGTAGGTAGCAGATCTATCAACTTTTGATGGATCTTTTCCCGAGAAGGCGCCACCACCGTGAGCTCCATGTCCTCCATAAGTATCAACAATAATTTTTCTACCGGTAACTCCACAGTCACCCATAGGGCCACCAATAACAAATTTACCAGTTGGGTTGATATAGAGTTTAGTTTCTTTAGTCCATAAATCGGCAGGAACAATTCTTTTAATAACTTCTTCCGTGATTCCTTCTTTAATTTCTTTATGAGTAATTCCATCTTCATGTTGTGAAGAGACAACGATGGCATCAATTGAGGAAATTTTTCCATCAATATATTTAGCAGAAACTTGGGTTTTTCCATCAGGTCGAAGGAAAGGAAGAATTCCTTGTTTTCGTACATAGGTTAATCTTTCAGCAAGACGATGAGACATATCAATAGTTAGGGGCATGAAGTTTTTTGTTTCATCATTGGCGTAACCAAACATGAGTCCCTGATCTCCAGCACCTTGATCTAAATAAGCACCTTCACCTTCATTTACCCCTTGGGCGATATCTGGTGATTGCCTATCAAGAGAAAGTAAAATAGCACAAGTATGGCCATCAAAGCCTTTATCACTATGATCGTATCCAATATCTAAAATCTTGTTACGAACAATATCTCGCTTATCAATTTTTGCCTCAGTGGTGATTTCTCCAGCGACGATGGTCATGCCGGTAGTAATCATTGTTTCGCAGGCAACACGAGCGTTAGGGTCTTGCTCAAGCAGCGCATCTAAAACAGCATCCGATATTCCATCTGCCATTTTATCTGGGTGCCCCTCAGTTACTGATTCTGAAGTAAAAATATAATCCTTAAGCATTGGATATCTCCCTCTTATTTTAAAATTATCCCGAGACTATACCCTCTAGAGACCCGGCCTTCAATCTCTTATTTACATTGATTTCAAGTGCTTAACAAAATCTGATTCCCATAGACCCAAGCAGGTGCTGTTGCTTAAAATTAGAAAGAGCGAGTTGTCTTGCGCTAGTTTATCAAGGGCACTTCGAAGAGCGGTTAAATCCTCAACTACGGAAGCGTTGCCATGGCCTGCGGCCAGTTGGTAGCAATCTAAATTATTGCTTCCCTCAACGGTGGTCGCTGTCTGGGGTTTTGCTAAAATCACCTGTGGAATCTCTTTTAGGGCATGGGCAAATTCGCTTTGGAAAATATTTGATCTGGCGGTGGCGGAGGCGGGCTCTAAAACCACCACAATATTTTGCTTAGGGTACTTGGTAGATATTGCTTCATAGGTCATTTTCACCGCACGGGGGTGATGGGCAAAATCGTCAATAACCATTGAGCCTTTGTAATATCCTCTGACCTCTTGCCTTCTTTTTACCAAGTTTAAATTATAAGTAGCTGTCTTTAATTTATCAGCTGAAATGCCATTATCGAGAGCAAAAAGCAACGCGGAAATGAGATTTAAAATATTGTGATGTCCCACTAAGTTGGTTTTATAGGTTTCACCTCTTAAGCTAAATTCACTGCCTGCTCGGTGCATTTTTAGATCTTTAGGCAGAACTAGCTCGACCCAATCGCCACCAAATTCCTCTCTTAACTCACGCAAGGCGGGATAGCTCATATTAGCGATAATAGGATTTTTTAATTTAGGAATCTCAGATCTAAACTGATCTTTTATTTCTTCCATGCCCTTAAAAATATCAGCGTGATCAAATTCTAGGGAGGTAAGCATAAGGTGATCTATTTCATAAGATCTAAACTTAGAAAATTTTTCAAAATAGCTACTATCATATTCATCGGCCTCAATAAAAAAGTAACTTCCATCTCCTAAATGTGATGATGGCCCTTTTGGTAGAACCCCGCCGATTAAATATCCTGGATCAAAACCTAGCTTTTTAAATATTTGAACTAGTAGGTAAGTGGTGGAGGTTTTGCCATGAGTTCCCGCCACTCCTACGACATTTTGGGTATCCAGTACCAAAGCTCCAAGTGCTGTGGGGAATGAGGTAAAGGGTGTACCAGTTTTTTCAATCATGCGGGCATCATCAGATTTTTTACCCACCACATTTCCCACAATGATGAGATCAAAGTCTTTTAAGTTAAAATCAGCTTTATCATAAAGTTTGATGCCGCTATTTTTAAGGTAATCGCCCATGGGAGGGTAGAAATTTTTATCAAAACCTGAGACCTCATATCCTTTTTCTTTTAAAAGCATGGCAGCGGCACCCATTCCAGTGCCACAGATGCGGTAGAAAAATATTTTCTTAAGCTCTTGCTTTTTGAGGTCTTCTTTTTTTAAATAATTTGTTAGATCCATTTCCATAGATACTCTCCCAACTCAAGTCGGAGTTTATTAAGACCTTCCCGGTCGTACCAATAATTTTTTGTCGCATTGGTTAAAATTATATGTCCTATTTCTTTTTCCCCATCGATCCAAATTGAGGTTCCAGTAAAACCTAAATGGCCGAAAGTGAGTGGTGAGTATCCCTCACCTGCCAGGGAATTTCCAACAGGAGTATCCCACCCCTCGCAAAATCGTTCTTTGGAATTTTTCAACTTATCTTTCATCTTAAGTATAAATGAGGTCTGATCATTCAAATTTAAAAGACTTTTAGAAAGTCCATCAATGGTGGCAAATAGTCCTGCGTGAGAGCAAAACTCATCTATATTATAGGCATTATCATCGTGGACCTGACCTGAGATTGGTTTCCCCCGCCTGGTTCCTGTGATGGGAGATTTTTTATTTTTCAGATCTTTCCAAAAAACTAGCTTTTCATCCCAAAAAAAAGAGGCGAGTTCTTTTAGGGATTTCCCTGATTTTTTTTCTAGCTCCACCATCAATCTTAACGCACCATAATCTGAATAGAGCGTGGGAGAATTCTTCACCGAAAAGCTTAAAATCTCTTCGCGCCAATTTTTCTTAGATAGCCGGCCCCAAGCTGGAAGTCCGGCCTTATGGTTTAACAAAAGATCATAATCTTTTTGCCAAAGCGTTGGGTTTTTATATTTAGTGGCAAAGAGTGTCAGTGGCTTAGTCAAAGAGGCCAGATCAAAATAAAGGCCTGGTTCAGTCTCAAAGGTTTTAAATTTAGAATTTTTAAAATCCAAAACTCCAACTGATAGACAGTCGAAGTTTTGATCTTTTAAAGATAAGTTATTTAACATTCCTTAAGGTTGCCTGAGCTGCAGCTAACCTGGCAATAGGCACCCGGTAAGGAGAGCAACTCACATAATCAAGGCCCACTCGGTGGCAAAAATCAATAGATTTTGGCTCACCACCGTGTTCACCACAGATCCCCACAGAAAGCTTAGGATTTGCCGCTCTTCCGGCCTTATTGGCCAGTTTAACTAAAAATCCCACTCCCTCTTGATCTAGAGAGACAAAGGGATCTTCTTTAAAGATTCCAGCATTTTGATAATGAGTTAGAAATTTCCCTGAGTCATCTCGAGAGAGACCATAAGTGGTCTGAGTCAGATCATTGGTACCAAAGGAGAAAAAATCTGCTTCCGCTGCGATATCTCCGGCAGTAATCGCCGCTCGGGGAATTTCAATCATGGTTCCGATTTTATAATCAATCTCTTTGCCAGTTTTTGCAAAGACTGCCTTAACTACTGCTTCAGCATTAGATCTTAAAAGTTTAAGTTCACCCTTTAAGGCAATTAATGGAATCATGATTTCTGGAATAACTTTAATGCCTTCACCGTGGGCCTCAATGGCCGCCATCATGATCGCCTTAACTTGCATATTATAAATTTCGGGATAAGAGACACCGAGTCTACAACCTCTATGGCCTAGCATGGGGTTAAACTCAAAAAGTTCTTTTTCCCTCGCCTCGATATCATTTAAAGAGAGTTCGAGTGAATCTGCTAATTCTTGTTTTTCTCTTTGAGAGTGAGGTAAAAACTCATGAAGAGGAGGATCTAGAAGTCTGATATTGACTGGTTTTCCATCCATAACTTTAAAGATTCCTAAGAAATCTTCTTTTTGAAATGGCAGAAGTTTTTCCAATGCTCTCTCTCTCTCTTTCATCGTCTGAGAAAAGATCATCTCTCTAATGGCGAGAATTCGCTCTGGAGCAAAAAACATATGTTCGGTTCTACAAAGTCCGATACCTTCCGCTCCAAATTTTAAGGCCACTTCACTATCTTCGGGGTTATCTGCATTAGTTCTAATTTTTAAAGTTCTAATTTCATCGGCCCAACTCATATACGTTTGAAAATCATCAGATATCTTGGCATCAATAGTTGGCAGAATTCCGTCAAAGATTTCTCCTGTCGCCCCATCAATGGTGATCGCGTCACCTTCTTTTAATTCTTTTCCTTTGATGGTTACTTTTTTTTCACTTGAACAAATAAGCATCGAAGTACAACCGGCCACACAAGGTTTTCCCATGCCTCTAGCGACAACCGCCGCGTGAGAAGTCATGCCACCTCTAGAGGTTAAAATACCCTCAGATGCAACCATGCCGCTAATATCTTCAGGGGAAGTTTCTCTTCTAACGAGAATTACTTTCTCCCCTTTTTCTTTCATCAGAGCTGCCTCTTCTGAATCAAAAACAATTTTCCCCGAGGCCGCACCAGGAGATGCGGGAAGTCCCTTGGCCAGTATATTTTTAACTGCTTCAGGATCGAGTCTGGGGTGTAGTAATTGATTGATATCTTCCGGATTAATGGAAAGGATCGCCTCTTCTTTTGTTTTAAGCTGCTCACCGACCATATCAACGGCAATCTTAATTGCCGCCGCCGATGTTCTCTTGCCATTTCTAGTTTGTAGAATATAGAGCTTACCTTTTTCCACGGTAAATTCAATATCCTGCATATCTTTGTAATGTTTTTCTAAAATTTTATAAACATCACAAAGTTCCCCGTAAGAACTAGGCATTAGCTCTTCCAGAGTTTTAACGTTTCTATTGGAATCATTTTTAGAGGGTTCATTAATCGGCGCGGGAGTACGAATTCCTGCTACGACATCTTCTCCTTGAGCATTTGCCAGGTATTCACCAAAAAATATTTTATCCCCAGTGGAAGGATCTCGGGTAAAACAAACACCTGTGGCGCAATCATCTCCCATATTTCCAAACACCATCGCCTGAATATTAACGGCAGTTCCCCACTCATGTGGATAGTGGTGAATTTCTCTGTATTTTTTTGCTCGAGGATTTTGCCAAGATTTAAAAACAGCTCCAACTGCTTCCCATAGTTGTTCTAGTGGGTCAGTAGGAAAAATTCTTCCCGAGTCCTCAAGAATAATTCTTTTATAAGCGGCCACTAGATCTTGCAGGTCCTCAGCGGTGAACTCAGTATCTTCGGTTACATTTCTCGCCTCTTTTAAATCTTCCAGCGTAGATTCTAAAACCGCAACGTTAAGTCCCATAACCACGTTGGCATACATTTGAATAAATCTTCTATAAGAGTCCCAGGCAAATCTGGCATCACCAGTTTGTTCCGCCAGCCCTGCAACTGTCTGATCACAAAGACCTAGGTTTAAGACAGTATCCATCATCCCCGGCATGGAGACACGAGCTCCCGATCTCACGGAAAAAAGCAGCGGGTTGTGATGATCACCGAATTTTTTCCCAGTGAGTTTTTCAATTTTGGTCAAACTCTCTTTTACTTGTGTTTTTATTTCATCAGATAAGCTGTCTCTGGAATTCCCAAAATCTAAACAGGCCTCGGTAGTAATGGTAAGACCTGGGGGAACGGACAGACCAAGGGATGACATTTCTGCTAGATTGGCACCCTTGCCACCTAGAAGATTTTTCATTTCTCTATTACCTTCGGTTTTTTCGGCATTGAAATTGTAAATCCATTTCATAGAGATCTCCTTTAAAGCTTACCCTTAAGATAGTTTTCAACCTGGTCTATATTGACCCTTTCCTGGGCCATAGTATCGCGGTCTCTAATTGTCACGGCCTGATCATCTAATGTGTCAAAGTCGACAGTAATACAAAAGGGAGTCCCCACTTCATCCTGCCTGCGATAACGTTTTCCAATTGAGCCGGCCACATCATACTCTGCTTTGTGATTAGAACCTACGTCTTTGAAAATTTTTCTAGCAATTTCTTCTAATTGGGGCTTTTTGGAAAGTGGCATTACAGCTAGTTTTATAGGCGCTAATTTGGGATCAAACTTCATAACTGTTCGCTCTTTTTCCTTGTCCCCTGCATTCTCCACTCTATAGGCATCAGATAAGATCGCCAGTAGAGTTCGATCACATCCCACTGAAGTTTCAATAACATAGGGGATATATTTCTTATTTCCATCGGCCTGATCCGTATAGGCCAGGGACTTGCCCGAAAATTTCTCATGGGCGCTGAGGTCAAAATCAGTTCTAGAGTGAATTCCCTCCATCTCTCCCCAGCCAATAGGAAATTCATATTCAATATCAGTCGCATCATCAGCATAATGGGCCAGAGAATCAGGGCCATGAGGGGCCCATCTCAGTCTCTCTTTCCGGATGCCATTTTTAAGATGCCAATTCCAACGGGCCTCTTTCCACTCTTCCATCGCCTCTTTTTGAGACCCTGGTTTGACAAAAAATTGCATCTCCATCTGCTCAAACTCTCTGGTTCTAAAAATGAAGTGACCTGGTGTGATCTCATTTCTAAAGGCCTTACCAATTTGGGCAATTCCAAAGGGAATCTTTTTTCTCATGGTAGATTGAACATTTAAAAAATTAACAAATATTCCCTGAGCGGTTTCCGGCCTTAGATAAATAGTACTGGCGGTATCTTCCATTGCCCCAAGCTCAGTTTTAAACATTAGGTTAAATTGCCTGATGTCGGTGAAAGAATCCTTCGTTCCACATTTAGGACAGGGTTTATTCAAGTCAATATTATCAGCGCGGTATCTCTCTTTACATTTTTTACAATCCACGAGGGGATCAGAAAAACCATCGATATGTCCGGAGGCCTTCCAAACTGTTGGATGCATCAAGATGGAGGAATCAAGTCCCACGACATTTTCCCGCAGGGTCATATCCCGCCACCAACTCTGTTTTATATTATTTTTAAGTTCGACTCCGTAGGGCCCATAATCCCAGCATCCGCCAATTCCGCCATAGACTTCGGAACTTTGAAAAATAAATCCTCTTCTTTTACAAAGAGCAGTTAACTCTGCCATGGATTTTAGATTGCTTTCTGATGCCATAATATTCTCCCTCAAAAAGGGAAAATCCTACCTTAAAGGCCTATCTTTGATAAGAAAAAAATTACTTTTGACCTAGGTTGTAAAGCTTGAAATATTCGCCACGATTACCCATAAGTTGCTCGTGAGTTCCCTGTTCTATCAGTTCTCCTTCACTAAGCACATATATCTGGTCGAAATCTTGGATGGTTGATAAACGGTGGGCCACAGCAATTACGGTTTTATCTTTGGAAATTTGATCTAATGCTTTTTGCACCATTCTCTCTGATTCATTATCTAGAGCTGATGTGGCCTCATCAAAAAGCAGAATGTCAGTGTTTTGTAAAAAGGCGCGGGCGATGGTGAGTCTTTGTTGTTGTCCGCCAGAGAGCTTAACTCCCCGATCTCCGATCATGGTGTCATGGCCATTTGGCAGTCTATCAATAAAAGGTCTGGCGTAGGCCACGTCAATCGCATTATCGATTTGCTCAGTGGAATATGTTTTTCCTAGAGTTAAATTTTCCTTAACGGAGTCATGAAAGAGAAAAATATCCTGACTGACAAGTCCAAAGAGAGATCTCAAACTTTTAAGTCTAATATGATCGACTAAAATTCCATCAACTTCGATCTCACCTTTTTGTGGTTTATAAAGCCCCAGTAAAAGGTTTATTAGGGTTGATTTACCGGAACCTGAAAGTCCTACTAAGGCAACCTTCTGTCCTTTTTTAACTTCCAAGTTGAAATTTTTTAAAACATTATGATCACCGTAGGAAAAATTTAGATTTTTTACTGTTAGTTTATCCAAAAATTTGTCATGTTTTAGCTCACCTTCATCGATTTCTTCCGGAAGATTTAACAGTTTAGAAATTCTTTTTTCCGCCGCATCGGCCTGAGACAATTTTATATTTGCCTGGGATAGCTTTCTAATAGGATCCATAAAAAGTGCCATGGCGGTGACAAAACTTACGAAATCCCCAGGACTCGTCGCTCCAGATTGAATTCTATAGTGAGCGAAGACAATGATGCCAGCAAAGGCAAGTCCACCGACAAACTCCACTAGTGGATGGGCCATTTCTTCCACCCAGGTAGTTTTCATAAGTGAGGTAAAAAACTTATTTTGCGTTCCTTCAAACCTTTTCATGATGTAGTTTTGTAAATTGAAGGCCTTGGTAATTTTTTGTCCGCCCAGTCCTTCGCCAATGTTATGAGTTAAGTTTCCTAACTCTTCCTGGACGTCGGCCTGATTTTTCTTCACGCTTTTTCCACTCTTACTGAAAATAATTATAAATAGTGGAGCAACGACAAAAATAATCATCGTCAAGGCCCAATCTCTATAAAAGGCCAGTCCTAAAAGCGCGATGGCATAGAGTGGTTCTCGCACAAGATCCATGGAGGCGCGAAAACCGCCAGAGAAAACTTGCGTATCATTAATAATATTAGAGGTTAAAATGCCAAGTTTATTTTGATTAAAATAAGCGATGGGCAGTCTTTGGATTTTCTCATAGATCTTAGATCTAAGCTCGCAAGTTGCCTTATCGACAATGTAGCGAATCCAGTAGAAGTGAAAAAATCTTGCGGGAAAATTGACCACCATGATCAGCATCAAAAGGCCTGCTAGCATCAGGGTCTCTTCCATGCTGCCATTTTCACTCAGGCCCTTATCAAAAACAGGTTTAACCAATGCCGCCTGCGCCCATTTAAGTCCTGCTAAAATGATTGCTAAAAATAAAGCTGCAAGGCCCTTTTTCCAATGTGGTCTGACATATGGCCAAAGGGTTTTGACAAGGTGTGTATTCATCGAAGTGACACTACATCATTCACAGCACCATAGGCAATGCTCTAAATTGTCTTTCCTCTATGTGAAACTGATAACAAAAATGTCCTAAAAGAAGCTGACAGAGAGACTTAATACTTTGAAATTTAAAGGTTTTAAAAGAGAAATCCTGATAGCTGGTGGACCTCACCTGCTGTAAAAAATTCCAGGCATCTCTCCCCACCCCTTCTGCCTGCGGCCCAAGGCATAGGTTGCAGGAAAATCCTCCCTGTTCAAAAACCAGGCTCATCTGTGAGACCCTTTCAAGGTCACAGTCACAAAACACACACAATTTCATTTTAGGAAAAATCCCCTGATCGTGAAAAACTTTTCCCAAAAAAAGCAGTAGGTGTTCATAAGTATTAAAGTCTCCTCTTTTTAGACTATCCTCTAAAAAAAAGATGGCATTAGAGAGCACTCTAAAAGGGCCATCATGAATATGGAGCTCATCTTCTAAGTGATCTTCCATACAAAACTTACTGACTATTTCAAAATACAGGCACATTAAAGAGAGCGCCTTATAATCTTCTCTTATTTTTTTGGGTGCCCAAATAAGGGACCACTCTTTAGCGGGATATAGGCCATCTTTTCCTCTACCAAGTTCCACCGCGAGCATATGGCCTAAATCAGCAAGAGAAGATGTTCGCTTTTTTCCTCCCCCCTTTGCGCCATAAAAAACGGCAGAAACTTTTTTACCGTTTCTCAGTAAGAGCTTCCCGATAAAATGTTTATCTTGGAAAGGTATTTTGGAAATGAGTAGGCCTTCTACTTTAGTTCGCATAATTTTAACAGCCGCAGCCAAAGATCAAATAACAAGAATTTAAAAAAACCTTGTTTTTTAAAAGTGTCTTGATGGAAGAGTTCAAAGGGTTCTCCCTTGCGTCCTCCTCTTCCTACCATTTGTATCCAAAAATTTAAATCCTTTAACTGATAACCAATAAAAATCTTAGCAATTGAGGGCAGATTCACACCATGGCTTAACGCACTCGTAGAGAAAATGCAGCGAGGACTTGGCATGCTTTCAAGTCTTTTAATAAAATCTCCCACCTCTCCCCCCTTGCATCCAAGAACAGGAATCTTTCTCAGCTCAAAATATTCTACCCACCTATCCACTTCATTTCGATACTTACAAAAATAAAGCATGATCCCCTCATTTTTTTTCATCTCATAAAGAAATCTACGATGAAAGGCCTTTTTAAAGGGTGAGCAATAAATCTTACTCGGATGATTTTTTAAAACCTGATTGCCTAAATTTAAAAGATATAAATCCTCACAACTATTTTTAAAATCTCGCTGCCAAACCTCAATCCACTCTTTGCCAAAGGTTGCGCTCAATCCCAAAATAGCGATACCGGTCTCGGCCAGTCCCATGGTGCTCTCCCACAAAAGAGGCCTAAAATCCCATCCCCAAAAATAAAAAAGATGAAATTCATCAAAGACAATAAGGTATTTCTCTCCCGCCCCTTTAAGTTCTAAAAAGTATTGCTCGTCCATGATCTCAGGAGTGAGCACTAGTAGCGCCTTTCGTTTTTTAATAAACTGAAATAATTTTTCTTTTTCACATCTTCTCTCCACATAAAGAATATTTTCTAAATCAGATGAGGCAAACTCATTTGCGAGAGCTTTTAAAGGAGAGATGAAGATGATTTTCCGGTCAAAGTCTTTATAGAGAGACCGCAAAATACGGGTCTTACCCCAGCCCGGCGGGGCCAGCATCAATAAGAAATTACCAGGTGAGAGCAAACTATTTAAAAAAGAGACTTCCATGAAGTTACCCATACATGAAATAAGTTGCAAAGCTTGCCCTAAACACCTGGAATTTCTTAGGAAATTTTACCGCTTAATAAAATTTTACTGGGCAAATCCACCTATTTTTTATAACCACCCTTTATGAATAGGTTTCTCATTTTCGAAAATGAAAAATTATCAGCAAACACTTACGAGATCTCCGATCCCGAAAGACTCGAGCACCTAAAAACGGTCCTTAAATCAAGTGTTGGAGATATATTAAAGATTACCTTGGTAGACCAAGGAATCGGTGATGCCTATATTAAAGAGCTCTCCGCGAACTCTCTAACGCTAGTGGTAAAAAACATCTCCAAGAAAAATAGTGCTCCCTATGAGCTAATTGTTGGTCTCTCCCGTCCACCAACTTTAAAAAAAATCTTAGAACACGCTACCACTCTTGGCGTGAGCAGCTTTAATTTTTTCAAGGCCACCTTAAGTGAAAAATCCTACCTCGATGCAAAACTTTTCAAAGGCCAATACCTGCAAAAATACCTCCGCTATGGCATCTCTCAAGCGGCCATTTATCACCAATTACCAAAAGTAAATATCTACCATGAAGTGCAAAGTGAATGGAAAAATCGCGAACAAAAATATATTCTCTCCCCCAAAGCGAGTAAGAGTTTTTTAGATGTTAAAATAGATTTCACTAAAAAGATCACTCTAGCGATCGGCCCTGAAAGGGGATGGACTACAGATGAAATTGATTATTTTAAAAATCTAGGTTTTAACGAAATAGCAATCTCTCCCGCTATTTTAAGAGTTGAGACCGCTGTATTTACCAGTCTAGGACAACTTGAACTGCTGCGAAATAAAGGTGCTATAAACTAATGGAAGTATCAGGAATAACATTTATTAAAAACGGACTTACTCTGGCCTATCCGATCAAGGAAAGCATTCAAAGTATTTCGCCTCTTTGTGATGAAGTCATCATCAATGTAGGCTTTGACGATCCCAAATGTGAAAAGGACGACGGAACTTATGAGTATCTAAGATCTGCTTTTCCTGGAGATAAATACATCTTTTTTAAATCCTGGTGGGATCCGAAAAAAACCGAAAACGGACAAATCTTAAGTGAACAAACCAACCTGGCACTAAAAAAAGCGCGGGGTAAATACATTCAATATATTCAAGGTGATGAAGCCATTCATGAAAAAGATCTAGATATCATCTATGATGGCATCCAGGAGATGAAAAATAATCCTAAGATTGACGGTCTAATTTTTAGATATCTACATTTTTACGGCAATGTGGACATTATAAAATACACCCGAAACGTCTACCGCAGAGAAGTCAGACTAGTTAGAAACAAAAATGTTAAATCCTGGATGGACGCTCAAGGCTTTAGAAAACTAAATGACCAAAAGCTCAACTGCAAACAAATTGAAGCGAGAATCTTTCACTATGGATGGGCGCGAAAAGAAAACATCATGGATCAAAAAGTTAAAAGCTTTGCCAAGATTTATCATGGACGGGAACACCAAGAACCTGATCACAGCTATAAAAAAATCTGGGGCCTAAAACCTTTTAAAAACACCCATCCTCGGACAATGAAAAAATGGATCGTGGAAAATAGAAATGATTTAGACCTCTTTGCCCTAAAATATTCCCCCTCTTTCAAAGATTTTGGGTTAATGTTCTCTGACTTTGTGGAACTTTTAACGGGTTATCGCATAGGTGAATATAAAAACTTCAGGTTGGTAAAATGATTAGAAAATTAGAAAAACTACTAGATAAACAAGTTAGACCATCCCTCAAATCCCATGGTGGAAATGTTGAAGTGATCGATGTGGACAACAATAAACTCTTTATCAAAATGACCGGCGGATGCCATGGTTGTAGTGCTTCCACAGAGACCGTCAAACAAGGTATTGAAACCCTCGTACATAAAAACTTTCCCGAGATCACCGAAGTTGTAGACGTTACCGATCATAATACCGGTACCAATCCCTACATGTAGATTAAAACAGCTTAATTGCTTTAGCTGCTTTTTCTACTCTTAAAAGATCAATATCTGCCACAATTAATTTTTCCCCGTCACAGGCATCAGCTAAAACTTCGCCCCAGGGATCTATAATAAGCGAGTGCCCATAGGTCTCCACTTTATCATTATTTTTTCCCCACTGGGCCGCGGCCACAACAAAACATTGATTTTCAATCGCCCGGGCGCGCAGCAGAGTGTGCCAATGTGCTTTTCCGGTGGGAACGGTAAAAGCACTAGAAATGGTGAGCAAATTTGCTCCTGCTTTTTTATAAGACTGATAGACGGCGGGAAATCTTAGATCAAAACAAATAGAGAGACCAATCTTTAAAGGCCCCACCTCAATTAGACTTTCCTTGTCTCCTGCTGCAAAGAGGTCGCCCTCATCTACTACTTTAGTTCCAAGATCACAGCTAAAGAGATGTCTTTTATCGTAGATACCAATTAACAGGCCCTCGGGATCAAAGTTATAATTTCTATTAACGACCTTGTCCCCAACTCTAGTGGCAGCGGAGCCGCCGAGGATATAGAGCGAGTATTTTTTGGCAAGGTTTTGAATGTTTTTAAAATGCTCATTGCCCTCTTCCACTAAATAGGGAGTACATTTTTTACCATCACTGATTGAGTAAAAGGTCTCGGGAAGAAAAACTGCCTCAACCTTTGCCTCTTTTGCCTCTTGCAAAAAAATCGCTAATTTTGCTAGATTTTTTTTATAATCCAGTGCAGAACATATTTGAATGACGCCTATTTTCATGTTAATTCCTAGATTGACACTATAAAACGGAAACCATTTGTGATCAAGTTGGCAGTTAAATTTATCTTTGCCACAGGCCTGCTCTTTTGGCTCATTAGAAAGGGTGACCTCAATTTTTCCCTCGCCGGACAAGCACTCAGTCAGCACTTGCCTCTCGTTTTACTGGTTCTTTTGATGATTGCCTTCTCCGCTGTGGGAACTGCCTATAGGTGGAAACTACTACTTGAAATTAAGTCCAAACCTCTGCCCTATCTAAAAGTACTAAAGCTAAACTGGATCGGACTATTTTTCAGCTCAATTCTCCCCGGAGCAGTTACCGGAGATTTATTAAAAGCGGTCTATGCTAAAAAACTTGATGATCGTCTGACTAAAACTTATCTCTTAATGTCGACCTTGGTTGACCGGGTAATCGGTTTGATCGGGCTCTTATTCCTCTTGGGAATTTTCACCCTGTTTAATTACCAGGATCTGATAAATGTTTCTCCCATGATGGAAAAACTGGTTCATGTTAATATTTTTCTCCTGGCGGGCTCTATCCTCTTTTTTATTACTTTGTTTATGCCCAAAAAGTTAAAAAACATCTTTCTTCGCCTCGCTGATAAAATTCCCTTTATAGGACATCAGATAGAAAAAACCCTGGCACAAATTTGGGCCATGGGAGAAAACAAGATTATTATTGTAAAATGTCTTTTAATGTCCATGGTTTTTCAGGCCAACAACGTCTGCGCATTTTATTTAATAAGCGCCCCGTTTTTTAATGCCCCTCTCTCTTTGGGTAAGGCCTTCACTTTTGTCCCGATAGGACTTATCGCCACGGCAGTTCCCATCTCTCCTGCAGGAATGGGTGTGGGACACGCAATTTTTGGCACCCTTTTCGGTTACTATGGAATCACTGGTGGCGCCTCACTATTTAATCTTTATTTTCTAGCAATAGTTTCCATAAACCTGTTGGGAGTGTTTCCCTACCTGCTTTCTAACAAGCAGTCTAGGCCCTCGCTTGAACAGGCCTGATCCCTGTGTTTTAATTTAAAAAACATACCAAGGAGTCAGGTTTGAAGTGGATAATTCTATTATCGCTATTTTCCATAGAAGTAGGCGCGAAGGCCTGGAACTATCGAAACAATCCCCATTGGCAAATTGATAAAACTTATGAGTATCACCTAAACAAACTCCCCAAATCCGGGGAACTAAAAAAATATCCTTGGACTGGGAACTACTGGCCTCATTCAGATGGGGGACTCACCTATCGCTGGAACCTACAAGGAGAAAAGAACTTACAAAAATATTGGGATTACCCACTCCATGATATGAAAAATATGACCGGAGTGGATTTAAATACTCTATCTCCGGCAGAAAAATATGATCTCTATCTTGGAAACCTCAACTGGAACACGGTTAAAGAAGAGAGAAATTATTCTAAAATAAATACCCAGATAAAGGCCTCTGTTAAATATGACCCCAGTTATAAAATAGATTCCTGGGCGGGGATTTGTAATGCCTGGAGTGAGTCCACCATCACTTTTAATAATCCAAAACCTATTATCGTTACCGGGAAATTAGGTCATAGAATTCCTTTTGGTGCATCTGATATTAAAGGACTTCTCGCCTCCATGCTCAACATGGATAAGGTAACTCCAGAAAAGACCATTGGAGAGAGATGTTTTGATGATCTAGATACCTTATGGGGACAAGTTGAAAAAGGGACCTTGAGTGAAGATGAGTTTTATGGAATCAGTGACAGAGGTCCCTGTGGAGATGTCAATGCCGGCGCCTTCCACGTAGTTTTAACCAATCAAATAGCACTTAAAGATCATGGGTTTATGATTGATGTGGACCGGGGAAGTCAGGTCTGGAACCAACCTGTTTACAGCTATGAAATACAAAATATGGAGCAAATTCCAAAAATCCACGATCGAGCGGCAAAAGGAACAAAGAAAGTATTCTATGTCCACGTCAAGGTTCATTACGTAAGAGAGATGCACCAAAGCTGGTTTTCAAAAATCCCCCATAAAGGTTTTGGAATTAAAGACTACGAATACTTTTTAGAACTAGATAAAGATGAAAAAATCATCGGTGGGGCCTGGAGTTCATATGAGCGGCCGGATTATGTTTGGCTGCGAAATTCAAAGAAATGGAAGGGGGCCTTTGCTCCACTTAAAAAAATCTATACTGCCTCTATTAAGCAAAAAGGAATAGGAATTAATAATCGTCCTTACACCCATGGAGAAAAAGCTAAATGGCCGGATATCGCCCGTTATAAAAAATGGGCAAAAAGATCTCCTCCAAAAAATAAACAGGAATGGCCCAATATCACTTTGCTGAAAAAATGGAAAAAGATGACCTTTAAAAAAGGTCCCAATCCTTTAAAGCTAATTTACTACAAAGGTAGATGGCCTAACCCCATAAAAAAAGACCTCCAATTTATCAATGCCGTTTCTAAGGGGAATTTATCTAAAGTTAAAAAAATGATCGATGCCGATGTGAGAGTTAATGCTGTCACAAAAGATAAGAGAAATGCTCTCCTCATCGCCGCTGCTAGAAGAGATGATAAAATGGTTCAGCTCTTACTAGCTAATGGTGCAGAATTCTCCATTGACTTTCAAAATGCAGCTGGAATATCTCCACTTATGGCGGTACTAAATTCAAAGGAAAAACCCAACAATAAACTCTTAACCATTGTTAAAGAGCTGATCAACGCTGGCCCTGCTTGGGATTTAAAAGATAATCAGGAAAATAACATATTATTTTATGCCCAAAAGATAAAATATACTCCTCTGGGAAACAACATTTATCAAATGATTAAGTCTTATAAGAAAAGCTGGGACTAGGGCCCATAGACAAAAATTTTAGCGGGGTCTAGGTGGTTGTATCTACGCCACCTATTATAGAGGGTTTCAATTTTAAGCAGAAATTCTTCTTTTTTATCATCATCGTTTATTTTAGCAATTCGACGGGACTCACGTTTTAAAATCGATCTTACTTTACCCGGCAGGATAAAAAATCCCGGCAATAAATAATGGCCATCTTCTAAATTTATAAAACGACCGACAATAATATCTCCTTTGGTTATTCCTAGAGGTAAAATATTCTTAGGAAAAATCAGTTTCTCTTTGCTGATAAAATCTTTAAAAGCTGCCCGGCCTCGAAAGTTTTTTCCATTGTATTCATAAATAGAGTATTTAAAATCTTTAAACAGTGGATTTACTTCAGTGTAATTCTTTAAAACTTTAGATTCATTGAAGCTGAAAAAATACCACTCATAAAAAGAGTTCATTCGCTGTTCAAAATCTTCATGATCTTGATGAATCGATCCGGTTATCCCAAAGAATTCATCCTTGGCCTTAAGGTAATCTTTTTTAAAGTTATCTTTGGAGTAGTTAAAAATTGCCTTATCGAAATCTTCCCTAATTTTAGTTTCCATTAATTATCCGTTTTAAGTACTGCTAAGAAGGCCGATTGGGGAACTTCAACGGATCCAACCATCTTCATTCGCTTTTTACCTCTTTTTTGTTTTTCCAAAAGTTTTCTTTTACGGGAAATATCTCCCCCATAACACTTGGCCAAAACATTTTTCCGGAGTGCCTTAACTGTTTCTCTGGCCAAAATCTTAGCTCCCACTGCCGCCTGAATGGCAATATCAAATTGTTGCCGCGAGATCAGCTTTCTAAGTCTTTCAACTAGTTCACGTCCTTTAACCTGAGCATTTGATCTGTGACAAATTAAAGAGAGTGCATCTACCGGATCATTGTTTAGTAAAATATCTAGCTTAACCAGATCAGACTGCTGATAACCTATTACTTCATAATCCATGCTGGCATAACCCTTGGTCAGGCCCTTTAATTTATCATAAAAATCAAAAACCATTTCCACTAGAGGTAGGTCATAAATTAACTGCACCCGCTCAGTGGTGATATATTTCATATCCTGTTGCACGCCTCTTCGTTCACTGCAAAGTTTTATAACATTGCCCACAAACTCATTAGGGACATGAATATTAATTTGTACAATAGGCTCACTAATTGACTCTATCAGCGTTTGATCGGGAAGCTCCGCGGGATTATCGACCATCATCTCTTCACCCTGGGTAGTTTTAACGGTGTAATTACAAGATGGGGCGGTACTTATAAGATTTAGGTCAAACTCCCTCTCAAGTCTTTCCTGAATAATATTCATATGCAAAAGACCTAAAAAGCCACAACGAAAACCAAGACCTAAAGCATTTGAGTTTTCTGGCTCATAAGTAAAAGAGGCATCATTTAAGGCAAGTTTTTCCAGGGACTCTTTTAAAACTGAATGGTCCACAGAATCTACCGGAAAGACCCCACAAAAAACCATGGGCTTACTTTCCTTAAAACCCTCAAGCATGGGAGTATCTCTAAACTTAGCACTAACTACCGTATCACCAACTTTAACATCACGAATGGTTTTAACACCACAGATGATCATGCCTACTTCACCGGCATTAAGCTCTGTAACTTCGGTAAAAAATGGGGAGTTCACTGCCAGCTTTAAGACTTCATAGTCTTCACTAGAGTATTTAAAATGAATCTTATCGCGAAGTTTTATCGTTCCCTCAAAAACCCGTACTAAAATCACCACCCCTTGATAGGTATCAAACCATGAATCAAAAATAAGCGCCTGTAACTTGTTACCCCTCTCACCCGTGGGATGTGGAATTTTTTTAACGATGGTTTCCATCAGCTCTTCAATCCCAAGTCCAGATTTTGCAGAAACTTCACAGGCATCTTGTGCCTCAATGCCTACGATCTCTTCAATCTCATCTTTAACTCTCGCGGCATCAGCGTGAGGCAGATCGATTTTATTTAAAACAGGAATAATTTCTAAATCATTTTCAATCGCCATATAGACGTTAGAGAGAGTTTGCGCCTCAACCCCTTGACTGGCATCAACAACTAAAAGGGCGCCATCACATGAAGCTAGAGACCGACTTACCTCATAACTAAAATCAACGTGTCCGGGAGTATCAATTAAATTGATTTCATAAACTTGTCCGTCTTTAGCTTTATAAGACAGCCTTACAGTTTGTGACTTAATGGTAATTCCCCGCTCCCTCTCAATATCCATATTATCTAAAAGACGATCTTTAGACTCTCTAGCGGAGACCGTACCGGTAAACTCTAAGATTCTATCTGCCAGAGTAGATTTACCGTGGTCGATATGAGCGATGATGGAAAAGTTTCGAATATATTTATTATGCATTGAGTGGTTTTCTACCAAATAAAAGTTCTTTTTAAAATATCATTTAAATTTAAACTTGGATATTATGAGGCGCTACGTCATCATATCTTTTGATAGAACCATTAGATAATAGTCCATGGACTTCTTTTTTCCCCGAATGGGGATAATATTAGCAAATCCCTTAAATAAAAAGTCTTCCTCTTTTACTTCAGGTTTTTCGCCATTTTCTGCAACTTCAATATTTTCTTCTTTTTCCCCATTTTCCTTTTTAGGAATAAGCACTTCCACATTTTCAATTTTAGATTTTCTTTTAAGCGCTAATTCAAAAGAGGAGACAATAGACGGAGGGCAAGGAGTCTCTTTCAGCTCTTTTCCGATAACATCTTCTGAGGAGACGGCCATCAGTGAATAGAGTCTATTATTCATATAGACGACTCGTCCTTCGGCATCGGCCACAAGAATTGGTTTTTTAACAATATTGGCCAGAGCATCAAATTTTCTATTTTCGACTTCGATCCGCTCAGTTCTAAGCTCATCAAATTGCTTAAAGGAGATAATCATCTTATTCATCTCTTGAGCGATCTCCCCTATTTCATCTTTTTGCGTATAGTAGATGGAGACGTCAAAGTTATTCTCTTGCAGCTCACGAATGGCATCTTTAATCTTTTTAAAAGGCAGTGCGATTTTTCCCGGGATAACCAGGCCTAAAATTATCGAGCCTAAAAAGGCGATGATCAGGGTGATCATCATGTTTCTTTTAGATTCCCGAAGAATCTCTTTAATCTTGTTATCCCGTTCAGATGACTGTAGCAGCTGGAAGTCTTGAAACTCCAGATAGGTATCTAGAATTTTATCTGAGAGCTCGCCAATGGTGGAAATTCCGGCGGTATCTCGATGAAAGAGACTGGCGTTGGATAAAACGGTCTTTAAGGAGTCCACAAAGGTGAGCATCTTCACCACAACATTTTTAATTTCAGAGTCGCGGTAATAGGATTCCAGTTTTTGCAGTTGCCAGGTAAAGGAATCACACAAACTGAGCAGCTTCTCCACCACTTGGGGAGTATGTTTTTGTACTAGAATTTTTCGTTGATACTTTAAGACCATAACCGCAGAGATTCGAATCTCATCAGTTAAGAGTGATACTTGATTAGATTTAAAGGTTATTTCTTCGATTTCTTTATTAAGCGTGTTTAAAAAGTGAAAAACCGTAAACGAGAGAATCAAGACCACTAATGTGGCGACAATAAAGCTGGCCGCAACTCGGTTTCTAAGCGATAAGTTCAACTATAGCTCTCCCAAATCATCAAATAGCAGATTGAAATTCTTCTCACTGCCTACTAACACGACAACATCATCCTCTTCGATTACATCCATTGGCATGGGACAATCGTTGATTTCAACTTTGAAGGCCGCTTTACCATCTTCGGTTATATAGGGAATTTTCTTTTGTAGGGCGACGATATTAAGTGAGTAATTTTGACGAATTTTAGACTCAACCAGGGTTTTCCCGGAAAATTTTCTGCCCAGCTTGATCTCCATTAGAGAATAGCCGGCAGCAAAATTATATCTTTGTAGTACGTGGGGGGCGACAATCTTAGAAGCGATGATCTCTCCCATCTCCTCTTCAACCCGAATAATTTCCGAGGCACCAATTTCTTCTAAAACGTGTTCATGAACGGTACTGGTGGCACGAGCGATAACCCGGCCTACTCCCATCTTTCTTAGCATCGCAACCGCTAGGATGGAGTTTTCAATATTATCCCCAATAGCGACTACCGCCACGTCTACATCGGAAATATTAACGGATCTTAGGGATCTTTCGTTGGTAACATCAAGAGCTACAGCGTGGGTAACTCTATCTTTTAGGTTATCAACCAACTTATCATTTTTATCGATGGCGATAACTTCAGCGCCTTTATCATAAAGTCGCAAAGCTGTTTTGGCGCCAAAAGTACCCAGGCCTATGACTGCTACCATCATAATTTATGATCTCCTTTCACTATGACATATTATATCAAAGGCAATTGTAGGATACATGGGGGCCGTTTTCTCCTATCCAAGTAGTACCCGACCATTGGGGTAATCGAATTTACCTTCTTCTTTTACTCTTCCACCGATTGCCAACACTAATGTTAAGGGGCCAATTCTTCCTATCAACATAAGCATGGAGATAAATATCTTTCCTAGAACAGAAAGTGAAGGGGTAACTCCCAAGGTAAGTCCAACGGTGGCACCAGCGCTAATTGCTTCAAAAAACAGGGGTAAAAAGGTTTGTTTGGGCTCTATTTTCATTAAAACCAAAATAAAAAATGAAATGATCAAGATATAGATAAAAGTTAGCGCTGTGGCACGAACAACCATAGGGCCTGGAATATTTCGATCAAATATGGTGACCCGCTGCTTTCCTTTTAAAGTCGCAATAATTGACTGAACTAAAATGGCCAGAGTGGTCGTCTTAACCCCACCTGCGGTTGAACCGGGAGAGCCCCCGATAAACATAAATAAAGTCATGCCATATAAAGTATAACCATGAAGATTGGTCATAGGGATGGTGTTAAAACCCGCAGTTCTAAGAGTTATACTTTGAAAAATGG
>Ga0164315_10000546_pt1 | contig 26371 bp, 22 predicted proteins | sample GuaBasSedimGuay6_FD_113737 | JGI IMG/M metagenome (GOLD analysis project Ga0164315, IMG submission 113737) | Subseafloor sediment microbial communities from Guaymas Basin, Gulf of California, Mexico - Guay6, Core 4569-2, 0-3 cm | ecosystem: Environmental > Aquatic > Marine > Hydrothermal vents... | reverse complement strand
TCGCCCTTGAAGTAACCCCGGTCTGCCACCACGGCGAGTTTTTTAGTGCCGATTGCTGCTTTGGCTTGTTGCGCCATATTATGGAGTTGGTGACGGTCGTGACCCTGGTTCGTGACTTCATGGGCCACGATCAGATGATGCTTCGCATCCACCGCCGTTTGCACGTTGTAGCCCACCATCCCTGATCCGCGGCCGCTGGTGGCCATGGATCTAGCATCCGGGTCAGTCATCGAGATCTGTTGGTCCGGCTCCACGAGTAACCGGACCTCGATCTTTTTTAGACGATCCATCTCCTTTTCTAGCGCGGCAATCTTGTCCTTGAGTCGACTGGTCTTGTCGTCAGCGACCGCGGATTCCTGCCGGTCTGCACTGGTGATTTGTCCCAGATAGCGTTCAACGCTCTCATCAATCTGGAGCAGGCGGCGCTTCAGCTTGGCTTTGGTAAAGTTTCGATCCCGGCTATTCACGGCCTTGAACTTGCTACCATCAATCGCCACAAACGCATCTGCAAACAAGTTAAGCTTACGGCACAACACCACAAACTCACGACACACTAATCGTATCGCTTCACCATTGTTCTTTCTAAAATTGGCGATGGTCTTGAAGTCTGGCGCCAGGCGACCCACCAGCCACATTAGTTCTACATTGCGACCCGCTTCTCGTTCTAATCGGCGCGACGACTGCACACGGTTCAGATAACCGTAGACGTAGATCTTCAACATCGTGGATGCATGATAGGCGGGGCGACCCGTATCTGCAGGCTCGGTCTTAAATCCCAACCCCGATAAATCGAGTCGATCAATAAACACGTCAATCACCCGGGTAGCGCTGTCTTCACCGACATAATCATCGAGGCGTTCGGGGAACATCGTGGACTGGTAGCGATTCTCTCCTTCGATAAATCCACTCATACAATCACCACTCAGATGGAAAGTTGTATTTTACACTCCGGGGGTTAGTTTTTACACAGTCTGGGTCGGGAGCAGCCGTTGATCCCTGAATTCTGAATGTCTGCTTTTCGCTAAAATCAACTATGTGATTGGCTATAGAAATGGATGTTTAAGCGGGGTAATAATCAATCAAGTACAGCACATTCAAGCAAGTTATCGTGGTGACCAGAATAAAATCCATAGAGAGCAGATACTCAATAACCTTGATCTTCCTGGAAAAGGATCTGTGTTCTTCTTATACTCCGAAATCAGTAATTGCCTTACTTCTCGGATAATTACGATAATTTATCAACCATGCGGGGTAGGAGCCCTTAGCCATGACACCGACAATAGCGGGCGAGCTGCCTACCGCGGCGCGACAGCGACTGGCCGTTCCGAGTAAACTTCTCTGGGCTTTTTTGGTGCTACTGCTCATCGGCCCTGGTGAGGCAGCGGGGCAGGCTTTCGTCTGTTTGGCCAAAGTGCAGCACCACAGGGTCGACATCCCAGAGCTGATACACACGTTTGTTCTCCCGTCGAACCCGAGTATGACCCTCACTGAGCCGAGCAAAGGCATGTTTCTTATCGCTGGGCGGGGTTTGTTGGATCCGAGCTTTGCGCAAAGTGTAGTGCTGTTAGTCGACGTCAACAACAATGGCGCCCTGGGCCTGATCATCAATCGAGCGACCGAGTACAAATTGGCGGAGACGATTCCCGAATTGCAAGAAGACCCAATCGCAGCTGATCTGTTGTATCTGGGTGGGCCGGTGGGCGCTAACACGATCACCTTGTTAATGCGAAGCGAGGAAGCTATCGAGGACGTCCATCACGTGTTTAACGACGTCTATTTCAGCACCAGCATCCCGGTGCTCGAGGCGGCTCTCGAAAAGCTCGATCACGAGCAACGCCTACGGGTCTATGCCGGACATGCGGGCTGGGGCGCAGGGCAGTTGCAGGACGAGTTGAAACGTGGCGACTGGCACCTGGTGGCAGCTGATGCTGAACTGCTTTTCAATACCGAGCCCGAACGCATTTGGCTCCGACTCATTCGCAGCGTATCCGGGCTTTGGGTCCAAAACAGCACTAACCAGGGCATAGACCAGATAAACACCTCTTTTTTCCAACTATTGTTTGAATCGCAAAAGTCTTGAAGACACTGATCTAAGGTGCAAAGGTTGCACGAGAATAGATTTTTGGATTGGTAGAGGAAGCGACTATCGAATAGTGAGGTGCTTTTATGTACCGATTCAAATATGAAATTCGTGTCAGGCATGCTTTTCAATTTCTATTATCGATTCCAATACGGCTTTTGGAGAATAGGCGGGATCTGTATAACCCCGGAAACCAGGGATTGTAAACCTGGATATCGTATGACCGGTTAGTACGGTGGACTCAACCGATCAACGCAATACTTTAATCTTACAACAATAAAGATGGAGTGTTGTATAGTGACCAAATCATGTCTCATTCTACATTTTCTTCGCTTCAGCGAACTTCTGATTAATTCCGAATCTTAAACATGGCCGATAAAAAACCAGAAAATTTTGACCCTATCGCTATTAGTGAACAGCAGTTTGATCGAGCAGTTTGTTATATCGGTAGGCTCAAGAGAGGATTGATCAGTTTTTTAAAAAAACCGAAACGCATCAATGTCGTTAATTTTCCGGTGGAAATGGACGATGGCTCGGTGCATTCAATACAGGGTTATCGCGTCATTCATAATCGAGTATTTGGTCCGGGTAAGGGCGGCATTCGTTATCATCCCGATGTCACCATGGAAGAGGTGGTGTCACTCGCAAAACTGATGACCTGGAAGTGCGCCCTGGTGAACATTCCTTTCGGCGGCGCCAAGGGCGGCGTGGTCTGTAATACGAAAGTATTGAGTGAAAGTGAATTGCGTCGAATTACCCGTCGTTTCACAACCGAGCTTGCCGATGTTATCGGACCGCATACCGACATCCCTGCACCCGATTTATATACCAATGAACAGACCATGGCATGGATATATGATACTTACGAAATGCTGCATCCGGGTAAAAATAATCGCCCCGTCGTCACCGGAAAACCAATCGAGATGGGTGGCTCGTACGGACGCCATGAAGCAACGGGTAATGGCGTCTATCTTGTCACCGAGCGCTTTTTGACCAAGGCGCTTATTGCGGAACTGCAAACAACCGCAGGTACCCGGGTAGTGATTCAGGGTTTTGGTAATGTTGGCTCAGTATCAGCACAAGATTTTTTTCGAAATGGTGCAAAAATTATTGCCGTCAGCGATAGCCAGGGCGGTATTTTTCACGAGGACGGCCTCGATCCGGAAAAAGTACTGGCATTTAAAAATGAGCACGGAAGCGTTGTTGGAATGCCTCATACTAAAACAATTACAAATGAGGAAATACTCGAGCTTGAATGCGATATTTTGATTCCCGCGGCATTAAGTAACCAGATACACGCCGACAATGCCGGCAAGATCAATGCCAAACTGGTTGTCGAAGCGGCCAATAATCCGACTACTCCGCGTGCCGATGAGATATTAAGCGAGCGTGGAATTTATTTATTGCCGGACATTATGGCGAATGCGGGTGGTGTTACCGTGAGTTATTTCGAGTGGGTACAAAATCAGGCCAACCAGCAATGGGATATTGAAGAAGTGAATGCCCGATTGCAAAAGAGGATGTACAAGGTCGTCGATACCGTGTTCGATCGTTGGCAAGAATTTGTAGTCGGTGAAAAAACGCCATCGGATAACGAAATCGTAAAAAAAGCCAAGGGACGGAATCCGGATTTCCGATGTGTAGCCCTGTCGCTTGCCATAGAACGCATTGCGAAAGCGACACTAATGCGGGGTATCTGGCCCTGATTCTTTAATATTTTGGGTTATTTGATCCCTACCCCTGAAATGATTGCTGCTCAAGACTGGCTGCACTCAGCAGTATGACTTCAATTTCCTCAATGATTTCTTCCTGGCGTAAAATACTGCCTTGACGATGTAGTTCTTCAGATTGTTCGTCCAGGTGTCGAACCGCGCCTTCCAGGTGCGCCACGCGCTGACTATTTTCAGCCATCAGGGAAGTGTACAAAATTTCATATAAAACAACGAACAGGTAATGATAACTCAGCTCAAGTAAAAACTTTCTCGGTTCAAGATTCAACTCCGGTGCATGCGACTCCTCGGACTGTTGATGAAGCAGGGTTTGAAAAGGCGGTAGTAGCTGCTGATTAATTAGCGCATTTTCATCATCATGATAAAGCACGTATAAGTTCAGTGAACCAAAGTGTTCCTGTATAGAAGCTAGCCGATTAACGATTTGATTGAGAACAGTGCCTACTTCTTCCGCGACACTGGCGCCATCGACAAATATTATTTCGCGTTCATCACTTTGCAGAAGTGTTTCTAATTTATGGCCGACACAGATGAGTCGCAGCTTATCCACGGTATCTATTATCGGCATGCCTTCAAAGTGGCGCATCAGGGCATGGTTAAAATCACCGCAAAATCCGCGCTCGGTACCAATCAAAAGATAAACATCAACCGCCGTGTCCGTAGATTCGCTCAGGGTGTCTGCATAAAAGCCCAGAAAATCAGCTGCTACCGTTTCAATGTGATTGACCACGGAATGCTGCACATCAAGAAAGCCGCTAATCTTGCGCGTTTCCATAAAAGACAGGTTTTTCATCGAATTCATGATGTCACGAATTTCATCGAGACTACGACGATGCTTTTCTAGATCACGGCGTCGGCTCACGTTTGAGTTTTCCTGTCGGGGCGGGTTAAGCAGCTGGTGATTAAATCCGACCACTCTTCTCTGGGGCTATCAAGGGTCAGATTGGTGTTTCGTGTATGCTGTATCAGGGCATCAAGTTGACTAGATACCTCCTCGGGATCTATCTCGTCAAAACAACCATCGTTGAAGGCCGTCAGCCAGGCCAGCTGAACTGTCGCTGGCAGGGGCATCAATCGATCCTGCTTAAGAATTTCTCGCAACACCCTGCCGCGTTTGATGGTTGCTTCCATGGAAGCCTCTAGCCGGGCTCCGAACCGGGTAAAAACTTCTAGTTCAAGAAACTGCAAATAGTCCAGTTTCAATCGTCCCGCTTCTTCCTTGATACGCCGATGTTGCGCCTTACCGCCGATACGGGAGACGGACTTAGCTATATCTATAGCCGGCCGAAAACCACCGACAAAAAGCGCGTGGTCCAGGTAAATCTGACCATCGGTAATCGAGATCAGGTTAGTGGGAATATAGGCTGCGATTTCACCCTGTTTGGTTTCGACAATAGGCAGGGCCGTCATACTGCCGCCGCCATGAGCGGCATTGAGACAGGTGGCACGTTCCAGCAAGCGCGCATGCACTGAAAAAATGTCACCTGGATATGCCTCGCGTCCTGGTGGCCGGCGTAACAGCAACGAAAGCTCACGGTAGGTTTTGGCGTGTGTCGTCAGATCATCATAAACCACTAAAGTATCGTGGCCCTGCTGCATCCAGAATTCGGCAATGGCACAGCCGGCGAAAGGGGCCAGGTGTTGCAGGCCGGGTAATCCGCTCGCCTCCGCGACCACCACCGTGGTGTAATCCAGCGCATTGTACGAACGTAGTGTATTGATAATACTCACCACCTTGCTGCGCTTCTGACCAATCAGCACATAAACACAACGAACATCTTTCCCCTGCTGGTTGATTACTGTATCCAGCGCGATCGAACTGCGGCCAAGCCCCTCGTCACCGATAAGCAACTGACGCTGACCCTTACCGATGGGGATCAATGTATCGATAATTTTAATGCCTGTGTAGATGGGCTCGTGCACAAAATCACGCGCAACGATAACCGGTGATTTCGCCTCGAGGCGTTGCCATGGCAGGTGGGGAGGTAAGGACTGATCATCGAGAGGGATTCCCTGTGGATCGATAACTCTACCTAACAGGCTGTCGCCTACCGGTACGCTTGACAGCTTACCGGTAGGATAGGCCGTGATACCGGCGGTTAACTGGTCAGTCTGGTACAGCAGCACGGCGCCAACCTGATTCTCGGTCAGATCAAACACCATCGCCCGACTGCCATCCTCAAAAGCCAGTATGTCATCGATAGCCGCCATCGGCAGGCCGCTAATCCAGGCAATGCCATCACCGATTGAAACTACTTTACCCTGTTCTTTAATGCGTATCGACGGGCGATAATGTTTTAGCCAGTCCGCCTGTCGGCTAACTAACTCCGCAGCTTTAAGATTAGTGTTCGGCATGGGTAAGCTCGATAAAGCCCTGCAATTCATCGCGCACATTCAATTGCAGTACCCAGGCACCGACTGTGATATTCAGGCCAGCCATCAATTTGACATCCTGTTCATAATGCACGGGGACTGATAATCCAGTTATCCTGGTCAGGATATCCTCCAGCCGATGACATTTATCTTCGGCAAGCGGAAAGGCACTGGTGACCAGAATATGTTCAGGCGAATCTCCCCATCCATTATTGAGGACACTGATTTGATCAGCGGACAATACGCTCAGGTCATCCAGCAACAAATCAAATAAACGGTTTTCCAGTTCCGGCCCCGCAGCCTCGGCTAGTAGTCGCGAGGCAAATCCTGCACCCTGTTGCAATGCGCGCTGTTCGATTTCCCGAACCGCCTGCCTATCCTGTCGTGACCTGGCCACACTTAATTTTTCCTCCTCCTGGGCTAGTTCTACCTTCAACTCATCTAGCGCATGAAGCCTGTTTTCTTCGAGTTCACCCATCAAACTTTTCATCGCCTTCTGCCGTTCCTGTTCCCAGTCAACCAGACGATGCTCATACTGTTGTTTTAAGGCATCGGCATCCGTTTGAAGTTGTTTAGCCTCGCTCAGCTGACCTTCTATAGCCGCACGACGTCGTGCAATGAGATTCAGTACCGGTTGATATAGAAAATGTTTCAGGATCCAGACCAGGACCAGAAAATTAAAAATTTCTAACAGAAACGTGGACCAGTTAAGTTCCAATGCCTGTTCTCCTTTTATTGGTTCTACTCATTGCAGTTATTACGTCAGGTACTCGAGTAACGGATTGCGGAACAATACGATCAGCACTATGACCAGCACATAAATGGCTAGCGATTCGATCATCGCCAGGCCGATAAACAGGGTGCGCATGATAGAACGTTCCGCTTCCGGTTGACGCGCCAGTGCATCCATCGCGCGACTGATGGCCCAGCCCATTGCAATGGCCGGCACACTGACACCCACTGCAATACCAATGATGGCCGCCAGCGTAGAGGTTTGCACAAAGACAGCTAAGTCAGGCATGATTTTCTCCTTGTTTTTGTATTCGTAGTTGTTGAGACTGGAGGCCGCCGGCGACATAGATCAGTGCCAGCATGCCAAAAATATAAGCCTGTACCAGTGCTTCGATAATATGCAGCATGAGTATCGGCACCGGTACCAGGAAGCCAGCTACCAGCAGAATAAGCAGTGCTATCATTTCCAGGCTCATCATATTACCGAACAGACGCACCGCCAGGGCAATGGTGCGCGTTACTTCACTGATCAAGTTAAATGGTAACAGGATCGGGCTGGGGCTTAGATAATGAAGCAGATAGTTTTTTAATCCCTGTATGCGAATTCCATACCAGTGTACCGACAGGAAAACCAGAAACGCCAACGCCGCAGTGGCTGACAGGTCCCGTGTGGGTGAATGCATACCCGGTATCAGTCCAATCAAATTGGCGATCACCAGAAACACCCACAGGCTACCAATAAAGGGCATGATCTGTTGATAATGCTGGGGCGCAATGTCGCGTATAGATTCTTCAATAATCGACACTATGGCTTCGGTCAGGGTTTGTAAACGACCGGGACTCATTTGCAGTCGCCGCGTCGCCAGCCAGGCAAAACAACCTATGATGGCGATCACAACCCAGGTGGTAATCACCGTACTGGTTAGCTGTACTGGGCCCAGTTCAAATATGGGCTGAATAAACAGACTGTCTTCACCCATTATGTTATTCCTTAATAAAATAATAAACGTTAATCATACCGACGAACACGCCTAACAAGATCAGGCTTATCGTCCAGCGAACCGAGTAACCGGATGCCATGGAGTCAAGCCAGCGTCCTAAATAGGCGCCGCCCACCAATGGCAATACAAACATAATTCCGAGTGCGCCTACATAAATAGTTTGTCCGATCAGGGTGGGCCGGTCCTTTTCCGCCTGCTTCATGCGTCGCGCCTGTTGCTCGACCTGTTTTCGAAGTTCCTGATGATGATTCATTTTTTAAACCTCGCCACGATGCAATTCCCAAATGTGTTTGAGAACTTCCTTTTCCATGTGTTGCAGGCTGTGTTTTACAGCTTCTAACTCTTCTTCCTCGGCTAGCAATTTTTGCTGTAAATCATTGCTGATGCGCATATAGTCCTGATCTCGAAAATAGTGGCGGGTACTGATAGTGAGCAGGTTATTCTTAAAATACAGTACAGCACCGGGCTGTGCCAGGTATTGCCAGGGTTGATTACCGATGCGATAGCGCGCCAGTCCCATCACCAGTATTGTCATAAAACGCGCATGGCCGGCGAGAATACCGAACGAGCCAGACATATCTTCACCAACAAATGATGTTATGCCTTCGATTTTTTCCGCGTGGGTCGCATCCTGTATCTTCAGGATAAAGGTTTTCATCACGCCAGACCCTCCATGCTGCCCCGCATGTAGCACTGCTCCTCGGACAGGTGATCATATTCACCCTGTAAAAAAGCCTCACAGTCGGCAAGGGTCTGTTTCAATGGCACGGATACACCCTCTATACCCGAACTGGTAGCGGTGGACCAGAAGGGTTGAGTAAGATAACGCTGCAATTTGCGCGCGCGCATGACAATTTTATTATCTTTAACCGATAACTCCTCGATACCCAACATGGTAATAATGTCTTCCAGTTCTTTATAACGGACCAGATGTTCACGTACACCTGCGGCAATTGCATAATGTTTTGCACCCAGGGTATGGCGGTCCATCAATGAGCTACTCGACTGCAATGGATCCACGGCGGGGTAAATTCCTTTACCGGCCTGTACCCGGGACAGGATAACACTGGTATCCAGATGACTAAGAATGGCATTAACGGCGGGGTCGGTCATATCATCGGCCGGTACATAAACCGCCTGCACAGAGGTAATATTGCCTTGCCGGGTGGATAGAATCCGGTCCTGCATCTCGGCCACCTCGGTTGTCAGGGTCGGCTGGTAGCCGACGATGGCGGGCATACGCCCCAGCAGACTGGAGACTTCACTACCGGCCTGTACGAAGCGGAATACGTTATCCATAACAAACAGTACTTCTTTTTGTAATGTGTCTCGCAGGTACTCGGCATAGGTGAGCGCGGCCAGACCCACCCTGAAGCGCACACCCGGCGACTCATCCATCTGGCCGAAGAGCATCAGTGTTTGTGGCAACACACCGGTTTTTTCCAGTTCATGCCATAGCTCATGACCTTCCCTGATGCGCTCACCGACACCGGCAAAAACAGATACACCCTTATGCAGTGTCGCCACCGCATGCATGAATTCCATAATCAACACCGTCTTGCCGACGCCGGCTCCGCCAAAAAGTCCGGTCTTGCCGCCCTTCACAAAGGGACAGAGCAAGTCGATAACCTTGATACCCGTTTCGAGTACATCACTCATACCCACGGCCTCACTGAGTGGCACGGGTCGACCATGAATATGCCGGTAGTCATGCTGGGGTAAGGGCGGGCCATCATCCAGGGGTTCGCCGAAGATATTCAGTAAACGACCCAGACAGTCAGGCGAAACCGGCACCTGCACGGGTGCGCCGGTATCATAAACTGGCATACCCCGTCGAAGGCCGGAGGATGTGTGTAAGGTTATCGCTCGAACATGGCGTTCATCCAGATGTTGATGCACCTCAAACAGGATGTTTTCATGATCTATATGAGCCGTCAGGGCCTGGCGTAAGGGCGGCAACCTGTCACAGGCAATGATGACGACCGGCCCGTGAACACCTACGGTATTGCCTATATACTCGTGCTGATTATCGCTCTGGGTCGCTTCATTAACCATAATCGTTATCTGAACTCGTATCGATTTTCTCGTACAAACTTGTACTTATGCGTCATTGTAAATCAGCTAGATTGAAAAAAAAGACCTGTTTGCAGAAATCAACTCACCCATTAAATGGACTTACTTCAATACCACTAATCTCTGAATGATTCAAATTAAAGCATTCAAGTCAGAACGATGAAAAGCGAGGTTTATTTCTGAGTTCAAAGTAGAAGTGAAGAGTACTTCGCTTGAAGTTTTTATCTGCATCCCTATTTTGTATATCAGTAAACCATATCAAGTTGAGATGCCCGGAGGCTAAAAATGAAATCTTTGATTTCAATTACTTTTCTCATTTTCACGATTTTAATTTCTCCGCACTCTTATGCGCAAACGGGAGGTATAGAGAGCCTGCGGCAAACCAGCAAGGCATTCTCGTCGGTTGCCCAGAAAGTGTCTCCTTCGGTCGTATTTATCAATGTCGAGAGCCTACGGGAAGCCCCGGTCAGTCCGGGCGGTTTACCGCCTGGGCAGGGATCACCATTTGATGATGATCTTTTCAAACGATTCTTTGGAGACCAGTTTAGGGAATCGCCTCAGCAAAGGGCGCCTGAAAAAAGACAGGTCATGGGTCAGGCATCTGGCTTTGTTTTTTCACCCGACACAGGGTTGATTCCAGGTAAGGCGCTGATACTGACCAATAATCATGTGGTCGAGGGCGCTAGCAAAATCCGTGTTACCTTTCAGGATGGCCGCAAATTTGATGCGGAAATTAAAGGAACAGATCCCAAATCTGATATTGCCGTGCTTGAAATAGAGGCAGACGATGTTCCCGCACTTAAACTGGGTGATTCCAGCAAACTCGAGGTGGGTGAGTGGGTAGTTGCGATCGGCAATCCGTTCGGTTTGAGCCACACTCTCACAGTTGGCGTGGTCAGTGCCAAGGGTCGGACCAGTCTCGGGCTTAGTGACTATGAGGATTTTATTCAAACCGACGCGGCCATTAATCCCGGCAATTCGGGCGGGCCACTTGTCAACCTGGATGGCGAGGTGATCGGTATCAATACCGCCATCTTCAGTCGCAGTGGAGGTTACATGGGAATCGGCTTCGCCATCCCGATAAATATGGCCAGGGCTATCGCCCGGCAACTGGTTGAGAGTGGTGAGGTGACTCGAGGATTCCTTGGCATCTCAATCCAGGACCTCACCCCTGAACTGGCTGAATCATTTGGTGTTGAAGATCAAAATGGCATCCTCGTGGCCCAGGTTTCAGAGGGTTTGCCGGCTCAGAAAGCGGGAATGAAGCAAGGTGATATCATTGTCAATTTTCAGGGAGAAGCTGTTAAGAACACCGGCACTTTCAGGAATCAGGTTTCCCTTGTTCCGCCCGGCACTAAAGTTGATATTGGAGTCATGAGGCAAGGGAAAAAGTTGAACCTCGTAGTTGTTATCGGCCGCATGGATGGAGCTCAGATTGCAGTTTCACCAGCAAAGACAATTGATAATACTGGTCTTAGCGTGCAAACAATCAGCCCTGAACTTGCTAATCAACTCGGTGTCACAGCTGGCAAAGGTGTCGTAGTGACCAATGTGGCAACCGGCTCTCCAGCCGAGTCGGCGGGTATTGATACCGGTACTATTATTTTTGAAGTCAATCGTGAACCAGTGAACAGCGTCCAGCAATTTAAGGCTCTGGTGGATCAGAGTGCCGGCAAAAAGAAAGTATTGTTACTGGTTGGCAAGGGAGATTCATCCCGATTCGTGGTGCTTAGCTGGTAAGTTTTGACAGCGGCGTAAATCCTGTATTGAGTATTTAATCGAAAATATAAATGAACCCAATGCAGGCAGACTCGAAGATCATGAGTTAACTCGGAATAAACCCAGCTTTTTTGCTGCTGGAAGTATTAATGGTATGACCATCAATATTGAAATTCCACTAACGCTACCCAACGCTACCACCATAGGTCACCAGCAATACAATCAGGAACAGGAAAATACCGGTCATGATGATGGTATCGAGGTTACCCAGGGTATGATCCTCTTCCAGCAATGAGGACAGTGTATAGAAGGTCGGAAACAGAAATAGCAGCAGAAAAATATTTGACAGAGAGAACTGCAAGGGTAAATCTGGGTGGGTCGGGTTAAAAAAGGACTGGTAAACAGCAATGCCCAGCAGGGTATAGGGTAATACCAGGAACATCACCTGGGTAATGCCACCAAAAGCATTGGCCAGGGCAATGCCGTATTCCTGTTTGCGGTGGGACTGCCAGAGAATCACATACTCACTCATACCCGCGAAAACGGCGAGAATCAATGCCGTGAGGATGGGATTGATCTGCAGATCACTAATCATCACGCTTGCAAATTGAGAAATCTCATGGCCGCCTATAAACGCACCCACGACCCCGGCCATGAATAGTACGGCAATAGTCGCAAACGATCCTGGTTTTATGTTTTCATAGACAATATCGAGGCGCTCTTCAATATCTTTTGCGGACATCGACAGATTCTCTCGAACCTCGGCTTCTTCCCTGGCGTAACTGGTCATCAACTTGAAAAGATAGACAGCAAAGATGGATAAGAGAATGACGCTGACAAAAACCAGATCGATAGAGCTGAAGCTACTCTTGGCCTGGGCAGAAGCATTGAAGGTCAACATCACCAGCCCCAGTATTAAACCCATGGCGCCGCCACCGATCAGAATTTGTGTGCCCGCCTCTGTTATGGGTATTGGCATGAGGAATTTCCCTTGCCTGTCTTTGGGCAGGAAATAGGAATACAGGCTGAATACCAGTGCGTTGTTATAAATGGTAATAACACTGATAACAAACGCCGTAGTTGGACTGACCGGGATAATAAAAGCAATGACCACCAGTTCCGGTATGGTGGAAAGAATTTCTGCCAGGGTGCCAGCAGTGTAATGATTCCAGTGAAAGCGAGCTGCCAGTTTTTCTGTCGCGGATACCAATAACTCGCAGGCCGCCACTAGAATAATCAGACCGGTTACTAATTTCATGCCTGCCTGCAAGAATGGTGACGGTTGCAAAAGAGCTTGATTTGCCAATAAGAACAATACCCAAAGGGTGAGACCAAATGCCAGCCGCCATAGCGAAGGTGGCACTGCAGAGAGATGGGATCTTAGACCGAGCTGGAAAATCGAGAGTCGATCGGGATCAATGCCAGTTTCCCGTAATGCTTCGTCGATATGAGGTTTTGATTCGGGCAAGCCGGCAGTGGCGATGTGGCTTTTCTTTATATGGCTTGTGACTGGCATTGCAAAAAGTGACCGATTAGGAATTGTTATCAGATGCTCGCGATTCTATTAACGCTAAATTGATGCGAGGTACGGTCCATTCCAATTCTGATATCGATACCGAAGAACTACACGGGCAACCCACAATACCTCAAAAGCTAGATCGGTGACAGTTAACCCAATTACAGCAACTCTACCATTTGCTAAAAAACAACGAGATATTTGTGCTATTCCGTGCTTTGATCACGACAAGCCATTACTTACAAGGTGACATGCCCATCGATAATGATATGGGTGTCGCCGCCGATGAAGATTTTATCGGTATCGACATCGGGCCGGATCGATACACGACCGTGTCGATTGATATTAGTCCCCTGCCCCACTGTAATAGCACTGCTTAACCTGCCTTCCGCATACAACCAGTGAGCCAGCGCGGCATTCAGCGAGCCGGTAATCGGATCTTCGCTCATTCCGCTCGATGGCGCGAGCATACGTACCTCGAAATCACACTCTGAACCCGGCGGGTGTGCGCCGATCAATCCGATCGATTTAAATTCAGGCCATTTAACCCGCGACGAATCCAGCGCCAGCACCTGTGCTGCGGTTTCCAGTTGTAACACCTGCCACACGGGGCCGTTATCGAGTAAAGCCGTATGCTTAACTGAACCCGGTGGAATCTCCAGAGCCTTAGTAATCGCCTGCAACGCTTGATCTGGCAGGGGTTCGATCTTTGTCGGCGGTGCGACAAATGCAAACGATGAACCACTGACGTCGATATCGACAATGCCTACGCCGCACTCCTGTCGGACCAGGCCATCCTGCTTTGGCACTCCGCCGGCATGTAACCAGGCAGCACAACTACCGAGGGTTGGGTGGCCGGCAAACGGCATTTCCCGGGTCGGCGTAAAAATACGTAATTTGTAGTCGGCGACGGGGTCCTCGGGCGGCAGCATAAACGTGGTTTCGGCGAGATTGGTCCAGGCTGCAAACAGCCTGAATTGCTCGTCGGACAAACCCTCGGCTTCGACAATCACGGCGAGACCATTGCCCTGGGTCGGTACCGGGCTAAACACATCACACTGGATAAATCTTCGCTTTAAAGGGGTCGGAGCCAATTAAATAGTACCGTATAAATTACCGATTATGAGTGGCATTTAATTGGCTCCGACCCCTTTAATTCAACGATATTACAAATTGCCGTTGTAAGCACTACGGGCGATCTCGGCATAGGTTTTCGCATCATGTAAGATAGGATTACCCCCGGCGGAAGGATCAACCACGGCCATTTCACCAATTTCCGATAAGCGGCTATCTTCCGGAATAATCGCCGAGAGCGCGTGCGGAATGCCAATCTGCTCGCGCAACGACAGTACCCAGTTTAAAAATGCGTCGAAGTCGGGTTCAAGCTCGAGATACCGTGCGAGGCGACCGATGCGGTCATCGATCGCAGATCGATTCGCTTTCAACACGTAGGGCATCAGGATTGCATTCAGCATACCGTGATGGGCGTCGTAAGTGGCGCCGAGCGGATGGGCGAGCGCGTGCATGCCGCCGAGACCACGTTGGAATGCGGTTGCGCCCATGGACGAGGCGACAATCATCTGTGTACGCGCCTCGATATTGCCGCCATCGGCGACTGCTGTTGGTAGATACTCTTTTATCAAACGAATACCTTCAATCGCAATGCCTTCAGCCATTGGGTGAAAACCCGGTGCACAGAATGCCTCAAGGTTATGCGACAGTGCGTCCATGCCGGTTGCGGCGGTCAAACCCGCGGGTAAGCCTATGGTCAATTCGGGATCGAGGATGACGCAGGCGGGCAGCATTTTGGGATGAAAAATAATTGCCTTCTTGTGTTCTTCCTCGTTGACGATAACCGACGCGCGACCCACTTCCGAGCCAGTACCCGCGGTGGTCGGCACGCCGATGATTGGCGGAATCTTATCCGCGTCGGCATTCAGCCAGTTGTCACCAACGTCTTCGAGGTCCCACAGCGAGCAGCTTTGATTGGCGATAACCGCTACCGCCTTACCGGCATCGAGCCCGCTGCCGCCGCCGAAGGCGATAACGCCGTCATGCTTGCCGGCGTTATAGGCTGCGAGGCCATCTTCGACATTGGTTCCGGTAGGGTTTGGCTTGATATCGCTGAATACCGCTATCGACAGTCCCGCCTGCTGACAGTTAGCGACAGCGTCCGCCACCATCGGCAGCCCCGCGAGGCCAGGGTCGGTAACCAGTAGTGGTGCATTCATATTAAGATCACGGCAGACACTAGCCAGTTCGCTTATGCGTCCCGCACCGACACGCATTGCCGTGGGGTAGTTCCAGTTTGCGTTCATGTTGTTTTAAACCTTCTTTATTAGACAGTTTTCAAATGGTAAGACTTGGGTCGGGTCATGTGCTCAAAACCGATTGATGAGAGCGTACAACCACGACCGGAATTTTTTACCCCGGTCCAGGCCAGTGCAGGGTCGAGATAATCGCAGCGATTCATAAACCAGGTGCCGGTATCGATCTGGTTACCGATCTCGATCGCGGCGTTTTCATCCTGGGTGAATACCGCCGCGGTGAGACCGAACTCGCTATCGTTCATCAGCTTGATCGCTTCCTCGTCACCGCTCACCGACATGATACCGATCACCGGGCCGAAGCTTTCTTCGGTCATCACCCGCATCGAGTGGTCGACATCGACTAACACCTGCGGCGCCAGGTAAGGCGTACCCGTCTGATTAATTTCGTACTTGGCCGGGTCAACCAGGGCTTTGGCGCCAGCCGCGACTGCCTCGTCGATCTGGCCACGCACAAATTCCGCGGCGCTGGCCTTGACCAGCGGACCGAGGTTAGTGTCGGGGTCATCCGGGCGACCGAGCTTGTAGCTATTCGCCAATGCGACTACGCCCTCGACAAATTCATCAAATACCGATTCATCGACGTAGACGCGTTCGATGCCGCAACAGGATTGTCCGGTGTTAAAAATGGCGCCATCGGTAACGGTTTCAATCGCGTGTTGCAAATTGGCATCCTTACGCACATAGGCCGGATCCTTACCGCCGAGTTCGAGGCCAACGCCGATAAAGCGCCCTACCGCGGCGCGTTCGACCATTTCACCGCCCGGTACCGATCCGGTAAAGGCGACGAAATCGATCTCGGGCGACTGGATCACTTTTTCAGTATCGCTATGGGTCAGGTGCAGGTATTGAAATACACCCTCCGGTAAACCCGCCTCGTCGAATGCCTGCTGCAACCGTTCCGCACAGAGCGGTGTTTGCGCCGAATGCTTGAGTAGCACCGCATTACCGGCTAATAGCGCGGGCATGATCGCGTTTACCGAGGTCAGGTATGGAAAATTCCACGGCGCGACCACGAATACGACACCGAGCGGTTCGCGTTTGATATAACGCGTGAAACCGTCTTTGGCATCGGGTTTGATATCGGCAAGCGCGATATCCGCGATCTCGATCATATGGCGCGCACGTTCTTCGAAGCCGGCGACTTCGCCGGGCGCCTGCGAAATGGGTCGACCCATTTGCCAGCTCAGTTCCTCGGCTATTTCTGACTTGTGCGAGACGAAGGCATCGACCGCCTTGCCGCAAAGCGCCTGGCGTTCGCCGATGGGCGTATTTTTCCAGCGCTTTTGCGCGGCCACGGCTTTGGTTAACGCCGCCTGAATTTCTGCCGAACTGGCGGTCTCGCGTTCGACATAAACGCTGCCGTCAGCCGGTGATATACATTTGATGGTTGCCATTTTATTCTGACCTTTGAAAATACAATTTAATTTATTCGTTATCCCGGCCAACGAGCCGAGATCCATTAAAACGTAAATAACGTCAATATTCGGGGCTCCGTCATTAATGGATCCCGGCTCGTTGGCCGGGATGACGTTTAGCTCGGAGGCCGGGATGACGGTTGCTGAATAACCCGCGCAGTTTACACCCAGACTATGCCTGCGGAAAATCTCTTTTTGAAAATATGCTTGAACTCAGGCGCGTTCGAATCCGCGCGCCACTTCCCAGTCGGTAACACGTCGGTCGTACTCGGATTGCTCGTGTTCGGCGGCGTGTACATAGTGATCGACCACATCGTCGCTAAAGGCGGCACGCAACATGCTTGATCCATTCAATGCGGTGGCGGCATCACGAAGATTTTTGGGGATCTCGCGTTCTGATTCACCCGTGTAGGCATTACCTTCAAAGGCGTCTTCCAGTTCCATTTTATTTTCGATACCGTCGAGACCGGCAGCAAGTAAAGCAGCGGCAGCGAGATGCGCATTCAGATCACCGCCGCCGACACGACACTCGACTCGAATCGCCTTGCTGTTTGCTCCGCAAAGCCGATATCCGGCAGTGCGATTGTCGAGGCTCCAGATCGCATTCGTCGGCGCGAAAGTGCCCTCGGCAAAGCGCTTGTAGGAATTGATATAGGGCGCAAGGAAATAGGTAATTTCGCCGGCATGACTGAGCAATCCAGCCAGGTAGTGACGCATGGTTGCCGACATGCCGTGCGGCGCATCCGGGTCATAAAACAATGAATGCTTACCATCGGTACTCCACAGTGACTGATGCACATGCGAGGAGTTACCCGCATGGTTGTATGACCACTTGGCCATAAAGGTTAACGCCCTGCCCTTGCTCCAGGCAATTTCCTTACAGGCATTCTTGATTATTGCGTGATGATCGGCCGTGGTCAGTGCATTATCGTACAGTACATTGATTTCTTCCTGACCCGAGCTGGCCTCGCCCTTGGAGCATTCGACCGTCATACCGGCGCCCTGCAATCCATTACGAATCGCGCGCATTACGTCTTCTTCCTTGGTGGTCTGGAATATATGGTAATCCTCGTTGTAGGCACTGATGGTTTTCAGGTCGCGATAACCCTTTTCCTGCGAAGATTCATAACTGTCTTCAAACAGGAAGAACTCCAGTTCGGTGGCCATCATCGCTTTCATGCCGAGGGCATCGATCCGCGCCACCTGTTTCTTCAAAATCGCCCGCGGTGAATGGGGCACATCTTCATGGTTGTGGTGATCGAGTACATCGCACAACACCATCGCGGTACCTTCCAGCCAGGGTGTGCGGCGCAGCGTCGACAAATCCGGTTTCATCACATAGTCGCCATAACCCGCTTCCCAACTGGTGGATTTATAACCAGTGACGGTATCCATTTCCAGATCGGTCGCCAGTAAATAATTGCAGCTGTGGGTCTCCTGCCAGGCGTTATCGACAAAAAACTGTGCATGGAAACGCTTGCCCATCAATCGGCCCTGCATGTCAACCAGGCAGACGAGTACGGTATCAATGGTGCCGGTGAGCACTTCTTTTTTTAATTCTTCGAGGGTGAGCATGCCTGTCATGTGAATAACCTGTATTTGTGTTGATCCAGAAAATATCTGGTTAATTCCGAGTCTTTCAGATGGCCCTTAATAACGAGTCAGATCGTCACCCTTGAACAAAATTATTGACAGTTGATGTCATTTAGTCAAAGGTGGTTGCTTCAAAATAAACCTACAATAACAAACCATCCTGCAGATTACCAAGATGTTTCGGCTAGAATAATTTTTAATATTTCCGCCTTAAATATGACCAGATAGAAACTTTCAGGGGTAGATTTAATAACCCTGGAGTGAAATTGCAGTTTTGCTTATTGTCAGGTTTACTTACCAGCCTAAACAAATATCTATGTAGACTCATGTCTGACAGGAGGGGATATGTCAAGTAAACGGCTCGATGGCCTAAATGCTGTAATTTCAGGTGGCGCCGCCGGGGTTGGTGGTGCTGCATCAGAAATATTTGCTGCTGAAGGCGCAAATGTTGCAATTATTGATATCCAGGAAGAGGTCGGCACTGCTCTTGCCGATAAAATATGCCAGGGCGGAGGCCACGCGTTCTTTGTCAGGGCGGATGTTTCGTCCAGCGATGAAGTAACCGCCGCCATCGCCCGGGTGAATGAACGGTTTGATAACCGCATCGACATTCTCTTCAATCACGCCGGTACGGTTATCATAAAACCGTTTCTGGAGACGACCGAACTGGAATGGGACTGGATGATGAATGTAAACGTCAAGTCCATGTACCTGATGACTCGCGCCGTACTGCCCTCTATGCTAGATCACGGAGGCGGGGCCATCGTCAACACCTCATCCATATCGGCAGTGGCAGGCACACCAATGGAAGTATTGTATTGCACCAGCAAAGGCGCATGTCACATGTTTACCCGTGCTATTGCAACCGAATACCGAGACCAGGGCATCCGTTGTAACGCGGTCTGCCCTGGTTTCATCAAGACCGCGCATGGCCTACGCGAACTCAAGGAATTGCAGAGTTTTGGCGTGGATGTGACCGAAGAAGACCTTTGCCGCTTACAGGGCCGCATCTGTGAACCGGAGGAGATCGCTAATGTAGCCCTCTTCCTGGCCAGTAGCGACGCCAGTTTTGTTAACGGCGAAACCCTGTTTGCCGATAACGGCATGCTGGTCAGCACATAAATGCTCGTTGTGTGCAACAACGAAGACCGGTATGCTTTATGCTTGATTTAACAAAGCTGGAAATGTCGTTATTCCTAATAATAATACCAGTTCCGCTCCACCATCCAGTTCCACGTCATACACTGCCAGGACAATAAAGACAGAATGCCGGGATTTATAAAACGATATGTCGAAATTGTCGACAGGATGAATTATCTCATCGGTCGGGCAACTATGCTCCTGATCTTTTTGATGATCGGTGTACTGTTTTACTCCTCGGTTTCGAAAACATTCTTCCATCCGGCCCTGTGGACGCTCGAGTTCGCCCAGTTTTTGATGGTGTCCTACTTCCTGCTTGGAGGAGCTTATTCGCTCCAGCTAAAAGGCCATGTCCGTATGGATTTGCTTTACAGCCAGAGATCGGAGCGCACCCAACACATCTGGGATACTTGCACTTCAATATTCATGATCGCATACCTGATTATGCTGCTATACGGCAGTCTCTCCAGTTTAACTTATGCGTTCGAATATGGAGAACGCAGTTATTCTTCGTGGAGGCCTTACATGTGGCCCGTGAAGACCGTTATGGCTACTGGCATCATTCTGATGCTGCTTCAGGCGGTCGCGCAATTTTTCAAAGATTTGGCGGCGGCTAGAGGGAGCCCCATATCATGAGTTACGAAATTATAGCCCTCGCTATGTTCCTCGGCATGATGGGCATGCTTTTGACTGGGCAACGCGTTTTCGGCGCAATTGGTTTCGTCGCTGGTATCGCAGCACTGTTCCTATGGGGTGACGGTGGCGCGGAATTACCGTTCAGTGCCGCAATGAAGTTAATGAAATGGTATCCGTTAATGACACTGCCGTTGTTCATCTACATGGGATACATCATGTCGGAATCCCGTATCGCCGACGATCTTTATGAAATGTTTCATGTCTGGATGGGGCCGGTTCATGGTGGGCTGGCGATCGGAACCATCCTCCTGATGGTGGTAATCTCGGCGATGAACGGCCTCTCGGTTGCCGGTATGGCGATCGGTGCGACTATTGCGTTGCCGGAATTACTTCGCCGGGGTTATGACAAGATTATGGTGACGGGGGTCATCCAGGCGGGTAGCTCGCTCGGCATTCTCGTGCCGCCCAGCGTCGTTCTTGTACTCTATGGCATGATCGCTCGTCAACCAGTGGGTCAATTGTGGCTAGCCGGCGTCTTCCCCGGCCTTATGATGGCGAGCCTGTTCGTTATCTACATTGCCGTGCGTTGCCGTTTACAACCCAACCTGGGTCCGCCGCTGCCGAAAGAGGAACGTGATATTCCCTGGAGTAAAAAACTCGCATTATTGAGGGCGGGTATTCTGCCACTATTTATTTTCGTTTCAATGACGGGTTTGTTCCTCACCGGTGTCACCAGTTTGGTTGAAAGCTCTGCCGTTGGTGCTACCGCCGCCACCCTGGCCGCGTTTGTAAAAAGGCGGCTAAATATGAAAGTAATGGAGGCAACTCTGCGTAAGACGCTGGAGATTACCTGCATGTTTATGTGGATCATTATGGCGGCGCTGTGTTTCGGCGCTGTGTTCGACGGGCTTGGCGCGGTGAAGGCAATCGAAGCACTTTTTATCGGTTCGTGGCAACTGACCCCATGGGAAGTACTTATTATGATGCAACTGTCCTACATCGTGATGGGTATGTTTCTGGATGATACCGCAATGCTGGTTATAGTTGCGCCGCTCTACGTGCCGTTGGTCGGAGCCCTCGGGTTCGACCTGATCTGGTATGGCGTACTGTACACAATCACCTGCCAGATCGCCTACATGACGCCGCCATTCGGGTACAATCTATTCCTGATGCGCGCCATGGCTCCGCCGGAGATTTCGTTGACTGACATTTACAGGTCAATTATTCCATTCGTGTTTGTAATGGTATTCTCTCTGGGCATCATAATGGCCTTCCCCGAGGTGGCTCTGTGGCTACCTCGCTGGCACTATGCACAATAATCCCAGTTTGCAAATTTTGGAGAAGTTTTAAAATGGAGGTAATAATAAGGTTCCTTTAGTAATGGGGACCAAAGTAACAATAAAAGATAGTTTTCAATCAGTTTAACCGAAAGGAGATATATAATGACAACAAGCAATAGACGCGATTTTCTTAAAAAAGCCGGTGTTTCAGCCGCTGCCGTGGCAGGCGCTGCAACGCTTGCCGCACCCGCTATACATGCCGCTGCACCTATTAAGTGGCGATTTCAGACCTACGCCGGCTCTGCTCTTGGACAGTTCGTTAGCAAACCAATCATCGATGCGATTAACAAAGCCGCAAAAGGTGAGCTAGAAATAGAGCTTTTTTACGCTGACCAGATAGTACCCACAGGTGAACTGTTTCGCTCACTACAAAAGGGCACCATCGACGCGGTGCATTCGGACGATGACTCGATGGCAGCACCGGTAGAGGTCGCCGTATTCGGTGGCTATTTCCCGATGGCGACAAGGCACGCACTCGATGTTCCAGTCCTGTTTCAACAGTACGGTCTCGCAGATATCTGGTCGGCTGCCTATAAGAAAGCAGGCGGTGTAGTCTGGCTTTCAGCTGCTGGACAGGATCCCTGTAATTTCAACACCAAGAAAGAGATCAAAACCCTGGATGACCTGAGCGGTCTGCGGCTCTATACCTTCCCCACGGCGGGACGCTTCCTGTCACAGTTCGGTGTTGTGCCTGTCCAAATTCCTTACGAGGACGCAGAGGTAGCGGTTCAAACGGGTGAACTCGACGGCATGGCCTGGTCAGGTATTACCGAAGATTACACGGTTGGTTGGGCAGACGTAACCGACTATTTCCTCACTAATAACATCTCCGGTGCCTGGATCGGTTCTTTCTACGTCAACGAGAAAAGCTGGAGCGATTTGCCGGATCATCTAAAGCAGATTGTGATGTCCTGCATAGAGAGTGGCCACTTCTTCCGCAACCAATGGTACTTTGGCGGCGAGGCGAAGTTACGTGCTGAAGGAACGAAGCTCAAGGTCAGAACCATCCCCGCTGAAGAATGGCGTGAAGTCGAAAACGCCGCTGCCAAGTTCTGGGACGAGATTGCTGAAACTGGAGAAGTGGCCCAGAAGGTGGTCCAGATATTTAAAGACTACGATGCTATTCGGCAAAAGGCTGGTGGTCTGTACACCTGCGGCTAATTACTCTAACCAACAACGGATCCCGGTCGAAAGTATTCGCTAACGCGCAGTGTTCGGCCGGGAACCCGGTATTCGATAAAAACAGGTTCAGGCTAGCCTGCATGTTGCATGAAGTCGAACCTGAAAATTTGACTGTATAAACTTAACCGCACTTCGATTCACCGCAGTTAAGACAGGTCAGGCAGCCATCCAGCATAATCATCGCCTTGGTCAGGCATTTCTTACACAGTGCGGCGGATTCTGGATAATCGCTGGCACCGCTATCCTCGACTGAGGTTTTGCGGGCATATTCCGCTGCTTTATCCTTTAGGTATTTCTCCTGGTGTTCGTCTGGCTCGGATTTTTTAAGAATCCCGATCATGCACAAATGATTTTCCAGTACATCGCCGATTTCCGCGACCAGGGAAGGCATGAACTTGCCGCCCTTCTTAAAATAACCACCATGCGGATCAAATACCGAACGTAACTCTTCGACCAGAAACGTGACATCGCCGCCTTTGCGAAAAACAGCGGAAATAATACGCGTGAGTGCGACTATCCACTGGAAGTGATCCATATTCTTGGAGTTGATGAATACTTCAAACGGGCGCCGTAGTTCATGCTCGGTGTCCGGATTGAGGATTATGTCGTTAATGGTGACGTAGAGTGCGTGCTCCGATAAAGGTGTTTTAATCTTGTAGGTCGAGCCCTGTAGCATCGGCGGGCGTTCCAGTTTTTCGTGCATCTGCACGACATTATCGACCTTGTCACTGTCTGCGGGTTGAGCTGTTGCATCCAGTTTAGCGCTGTCCTTGACGACGTTACATTCGGTAATTTTTTTATCTATTTTAATAGTCATGTTTAAATCTCGGCTAAAGCTTGCCGTAATATCCTTCTTTGAGGGCATCGTATAGATTGGCCGCTGTATGGGTTTCGCCGTCGTATTCGATTACTTCATTGCCGTTGGTGGTAATGACTTCACCATCTTCCAGCACGAATTGATACATCGTCTTTTCGAGATCTTGTTTCTTCACCAGTACACCTTGATGAACCTCAGGGTTAAAGCGGAACGTGGTGCAACCCTTTAATCCTTTCTCGTGCGCATAACGATAAATATGCTTGAAGTCTTCATAAGGGTAATCGGTAGGCACATTGGCTGTTTTCGAGATAGATGAGTCTATCCACTGTTGCGCGGCTGCCTGTATATCGACGTGGCTTTGCGGTGATATATCATCACTCGAAACGAAGTAATCGGGTAACTGTTCTTCATCAATCTCACTGTGTGCCGACGCCTTCGGATTGATCAAATGGTGATAGGCGAGTAATTCATATGAAAATACATCGACCTTCTCCTTGGTTTTCTTGCCTTCACGAATAATATTGCGCGAATACTGATGCGCAAAACTGGGTTCGATACCGTTGCTCGCATTATTCGCGATCGATAGTGAGATAGTCCCTGTCGGCGCAATGGAACTATGGTGCGTGAAACGCGCACCGACCCTGGCCAGTTCGGCGACAAGTTCTGGATCAAGTTGCGCAATTTTTTGCATATATCGGCTGTAGTTTGCATGCAATACAGAGCCCTTGATCTGGTCTCCCTGGTGATAGCCATCCTTTTTCATTTCAGGACGCTGGCGTAACATATCGGCAGTCACTTCAAACATCTCGTCAAGGATTGCTGCCGGGCCTTTTTCTTTAGCCAATTCAAGCGCCATCTGCCAACCGGCAAGGGCAAGCTCGCGACTCACTGCCTCGGTAAACTCTATCGACTCTGGCTCGCCATACTTCATCTTCAACATTGTCATTGTCGAACCCAGGCCGAGAAAGCCCATGCCATGCCTGCGTTTGCGTAATATTTCATGCCGTTGCTGGGGTAATGGCAGCCCGTTAATATCGACGACATTGTCCAGCATACGGGTAAAAATCCGCACAACTTCCCTGAATTTTTCCCAGTCAAAGTGGGCTTCATCCGAAAAGGGATTAAGAATAAATTTAGTCAGGTTGATAGAACCGAGTAAACAGGCGCCGTACTCGGGTAAAGGTTGTTCCCCGCAGGGATTGGTGGCACGAATATTTTCACAAAACCAGTTGTTATTAAGCTCGTTCACCCTGTCTATCAGAATAAATCCGGGTTCGGCATGGTCATAGGTAGACGACATGATGGCGTCCCACAATTGCCGTGCAGGAATCGTTTTATACACCCGGCAAGCCACTTTGCCATCCGCGTTGACCGTGTAATTATCGGAGTTAGGCCAATGGCGCCAGACTATATTCTCTGAATCCTCAAGATCAATGCCTTCTGATTCTAATTCAGAATCATGCACTGGGAAGACCAGTTTCCATAAATCGTCGTTGGCCAACGCCTGCATGAATTCGTCGGTTATCAGCAAGGAGAGGTTGAATTGGCGTAAGCGTCCGTCCTGGCGTTTTACCCGGATAAATTCGAGCACGTCGGGGTGGCTTATATCGAAGGTAGCCATCTGCGCACCGCGACGCCCGCCGGCCGAGGAAATCGTAAAACACATCTTGTCATAGATATCCATGAACGAAAGCGGGCCCGAGGTATAAGCACCCGCACCGGTTACATAATCACCTTTAGGGCGAAGTGTCGAAAATTCATAACCGATGCCGCAGCCGGCTTTGAGTGTAAGCCCCGCTTCATGCAGTTTTTCGAGGATATTATTCATCGAATCATGAATCGTGCCGGAGACCGTGCAATTGATCGTCGATGTGTTTGGTCGATATTTTTCGGCGCCGACATTGGAGACAATGCGTCCTGCCGGGATAGCGCCATGCTCCAGTGCCCAGATGAATTTTTCGTACCAGTGTTGGCGCAGCTCTTTATTATTTTCCTGGTCGGCGAGTACGCGGGCTACCCGTTCAAAGGTAGCATGGATGTCGTCATCGATGACCGATCCATCTTTTTTCTTGAGCCGGTATTTCTGATCCCAGATATCGAGTGAGGCAGGCTGAAGCGGTACCTCGTAATTCATTTCTGAATCGGTGTCGAGCGGCTTAATATCTTTTGGAATCATGTTTGTATTAATCAAATAAACTGATGGGAACTGGTCTAAAAAAACCTCTGCTAGTCACTCTAATTTAATAAAATTTTGCCGCTTTGACATAAGTCAATTATAACCGATTTGTTGCTCGTTTCTAAGCAGCATATTTCGCTATTTAGTCATTACTTTTCTGACCCAACTGGGCTTTCCGGGTCTGGGCCAGATCAGGTTTGACAAGCAAGTGCAAAAGGCATTCTAATGCAGCGAGTTAATCCTGCCCGAGGACATCCAATGAAATCCGATCATAATATCTGGGGAATCCAGACCCAGGCAATCCATGCCGGTGAAGAGCCCGATCCGGTCACCGGCGCCTCGGTGCCGAACCTGGTGATGTCGAGTACTTTTGTGGTCGACGAAGAGGTCAGCTTTTCGGCAAATAACCTGTCGGACGAATCCCCTTTCGTTTACACACGATGGTCTAACCCGACCACCCAACAACTCGAAGAAAAACTCGCGGCACTGGAGCAAACACAAGCCTGTGTTGCATTCGC
>Ga0164315_10000545_pt1 | contig 26421 bp, 22 predicted proteins | sample GuaBasSedimGuay6_FD_113737 | JGI IMG/M metagenome (GOLD analysis project Ga0164315, IMG submission 113737) | Subseafloor sediment microbial communities from Guaymas Basin, Gulf of California, Mexico - Guay6, Core 4569-2, 0-3 cm | ecosystem: Environmental > Aquatic > Marine > Hydrothermal vents... | reverse complement strand
GAAGCCCTTTGGGTTAAGTTGTCGTTACCTGGCATTGCAACTGAATGTCGCCGCCTCCACTCTAAACCGAGTGCTAAAGCAGCAGAGCGGTGTAAGCCCCGAAATGGCGTTGCGCCTTTCAAAGGCCCTGGGGCGCAGCCCTGAAAGCTGGCTAGCTATGCAGGATGCCTATGATCTGTGGCAAGCGAAAAAGAACGTAAAACTAAACAAGGTTAGTAAAGTGGAGCTAAATGTCGCATAACAGGCAAGGCTGTCGGACGCTTCGCGCCGCAGCTTGAAGCGTTGCAGCGGGATAGATCCCGTATCGCTTCATCCTCTGGTTCGGGCACGTAGATGGGCGTGAGGTCGTTCTGTTTAAGTGAAGTGGACCCCACCCCTGACACAGTGAACCAGCCTTTATAAGTAAAATCCAAAAGTCTGTTTCATGCCACCATCGGTAGCCCTGAGGGCAGTTCATAATAGACCTGGTCGGGTGTCATCCTACTCAAACTGGCATGCCGTCTTTCCTCATTATAGAACATCAGCCAATCGTCGATACCCTGCCTGGCCTGAGAGAAGTGGCCCCCGGAAACCTACGCTCGCTGTGATGTTGTCAAATTGGGCAAGAGGATAGCCAATGTACAAATCACCGCCTGGCAAGATGACCTGGATCGCGCCATTGCAGTCACCCGCTCGCATTTTAAATTAGTACACGACTAGCGCTCTAACCACCTGACAATTCAGGATGATCAGTCAGGGTCAGTGCAATACAAATCCGGCCTATGCCGATCACACACGAGCCAAGATCAAAAAGGCAAACCCTACTCAGCAGGCGGGCCGAACATGACTGTTTCGACAAAATCCACCACCACGGCTCCGGTTTGCTTCGTTAAAATATGCCTCAGGTCTACCAAAATCATCCCTTTACTGGTTTTGCGTTTAACACGTGCTTCCAACTCAACCTGCAATGTATCTCCAGGATAGCCCGGGGCTTTGACCCTGCCCTCAATCCCGACCATACCCATAAACAATCCCAGTTTATACTTTTCTGATATTTGATCGAGAACACCCATTATATGAGGCGCCATCAGGCCCATACCCACAGAAATCAAAAAAGGCGCTGGAGCAAATCTTTTTTGATGACTTTCAGGCATTGATGACTGGATATATTCAATATCAATAAACGGAGGCTCATGCAGGCCAACCACATTTACAAAAGTAACAATGTCGGTTTCCGTGACAGTTCTACGGGCAGTCACCATTGTAACGGTCTGATGCTCTGAGCTATCGGTTTTTTCTGCCTTGGATCCTGCCATAACAACCTCACTTGTTAAATAAAACTAATATTAGCGATACTCTGATTAATATCATTCCCGCGGAGGTGGGAATCTATAAGTCATTGAAAGCTATGGACTCCCGCCTACGCGGGAGTGACAAATAATGCGTTGACCAGATGTACCTTAGATTACTTTCATACTTTGCGGGCTACATTCCCAATTCGTCAGCCAGCTTCTGATAATGATAATCACTTGTTCCCTGCCAGATTCCTGTTGTTTTGGCCCGGTTGGAATAAAGGTGCAAATCATATTCAAGCGTATAGCCCATACCACCGTGAAGCTGATGAGCCATAATTGCCGTATCCTTATAGGCATTGCCGGTCCAGGCTTTTGCTAATGCAATCTCTCTAGCGCAGGATTTACCCTCACTTAATCTCCAGACGGCATTATAGGCGGCATAATAAGCCCCTTCGATATCCATGGCCATATTTGCCATATGATGTTGCACTGCCTGAAAACTCCCAATTGGGTGTTTAAATTGAACTCGTTCTGCGACATAACTGGCAGTCATTTCAATTATTTCCTGAGCACCGCCTACCATTTCAACACATTGCAGAGCTGTTGTCTGGTCTGTAGTTTGCTTAATGATCTGCTTCGCACTCCCTATTTCTCCAATAATCCGCTCTGCCGGCACTTCGACATTGTCCAATATCACTTCACTTTGACTGTCCAGTCCGAAAGTTTTCAACGCTTCAAAGGTCAACCCTTTACTTGATTTATCAATGAGAAAGAGGGTAATAGCTGAATCCGATGCATTGTCTTCAGTACGTGCCGCCACAATCAAATAATCGGCGGAAACAGTATTCTGCACAAATAGTTTTTGCCCACAAATATAATATTTCCCGTTAATCAGTCGGGCATTTGTTTTCAGATAATTCAGGTCATGTATGGCTTGAGGCTCGGTTATCGCCAGAGTAATTTTCATTTTACCCTCGCTGATCGCTGCAAGCAATTCTGCCTTTTGATCTGTTCTGCCACCATTGAAAATACACAGTGCTGCCGCCATATTCGAGTAGAATACTGTCGGCATCAGTGCCCGGCCGCATTCTTCATACAATACGGCCAGTTCCATCAAACCGACGTCGTCTCTCTGGTATTCCTGGGAAATAGCCAGCCCCAGCCATCCAAGCTCGGCAATCTTCTGCCAAAATTCTTCCTCAACTTCGACATTATTTTCTTGAAGTTCCCGTAAATAATCTTTTGTCAGTTCATTGGAAAAAAACTTTCTGGCGCTGTTCTTAATCATTTTCTGCGGTGCAGTAAAATTGAAGTCCATGTTCCTTCCTTTCGTATCGGAAATTATTCACTATATCTTATGCAGTCGCATTACTATCGGACACCGGCACGTGGTAGCTGCAATCCTTTTTGGGCAACGATATCGCGTAAAATTTCGTTGGTTCCACCGCCGAAGCGATAAAATGGCCACACGATACAGTCTTTCCAAATCCCCATTTAAGGGAACCCATTTTGAATGCTGTCTTAATTGACCATAAAGACCCATTAACTGGGTTCCGATATCACCCACTTTGGCCTTCAACTCACTTCCCATGATTTTCCCCATTAACATTTCCTTAATGGGGAACTGTTTTTCATCAATAATTGATGCCGCCGCGTAACACAGCCATTTACATAATTCCAATTCCGCATATAACTGCGCAACGTGCTGTCTGACCAGTATGTTTTTGGAAAGAACTTCTCCATCAATCGTTGTCTCCTTCAGAAATTCAACCAATTCAACCAGCAGACTCCTGACATCAGCAATGGAACCGATATCGAATCTTTCCAGATTAAGGGCCATCATTGCGTAATTCCAGCCTTCATTCAGATTCCCGACAAGGTTATCGCGAGGGACTCGGACATTATCAAAAAAAACCTGGTTGGTACGCATATCTCCCCATGTGTGTATAGGCGTAACTGTTACCCCCGGATGATCAATGGGCACCAGAATAATCGATATACCCTTATGTTTTGCTGCATCCGGATCGGTTCGACAAGCGAGAAATTCATGGGTGGCGACATGCCCTTCGCTATTCCAGATCTTTTGACCGTTTATGACGAATTCATCGCCGTCAATCTCTGCTTTGGTCTTGAGGTTCGCCAGATCTGATCCAGCGTCAGGTTCAGAGTATCCCAATGCCAATTCGACTTCACCACTCACAATTTTCGGAATCCACTCCTTCTTCATTTTTTCCGAGCCAACCTGCATTATGGTCGGGGCCAGGGAAGTCAGAGTCATTCCCATTGCGGGAGCTTTGGCGCTTCTAAACTCTTCCATAAAAATAAACTGCTTAATCATGGTCTCGCCCATTCCTCCGTATTCTTCAGGCCAGCCAACTCCTACCCATCCCTTTTTCTCCACTTTCTCAAGAAAAGCTTTTGCCAAAGGACCATTGGTAACGGGATCTGAATTCCTCTTTTCTTCCTTCAATTCAGGTGTGACATTTTGGCGGAGGAAGTCCCTTACTTCATCTCTCCACACAAGTTGATCCTCTGTAAACTCAAAACGCATGTCGTCTCCTTTCTGATTCAATAGTATGAGTAAATCCCATTAGTATTATCATCTTTGTGGCCCATTACCGTCATGATATACGTGTTCATAGAATAGCTTGTGTGAATCCGGAAACTCTATTTTTTGTCACCCCCGCGCAGGCGGGGATCCAGCGAGCCTTTGATTTTTCTGGATTCCCGCCAGCGCGGAAATGACGGCAAAGTTGGCGGTACGGTATTTCCGGATGCGCACTAGTGTAGTCACAAAAACCTGCCAAAACAGCAAGGCGGGGCTTTTCATACCCTGATTTGTACCAAAACCTGGAAGATATTACACCCTGTTTTTTTATAGCAGGCAGGAAAATATATTCCTGAGAAAATTTCAGCGCCAGCTTGATTCAGCTGAGGAGTCGCCACTCGATCTGTGGCCGGGATGGCGCAAGAAGGCAGCCCAGGGTCTGTTAGCAAGAGGTGAAGGCACCCCGGGGAATGTATAAACTAGCGGCGTGAACGGCGAGCCGCTAGTTACCCCGGAACGGGGTTACTCCTGCACGGGGCGAAAAAAGGGCAACTTGCCGCCTTTCTCCAGAGGCTCCATAACCACTTCGACCGGCAGACCAACGGCTAAATCCCGATAGTCCATGTCACGCAACCCGGCGGTAATACGGACACCTTCTTCCATCTCGACTATCAGAACAGCGTAGGGAAATACTTTCTCAAACTCTTTGGTCATCGGCATGTGACAAACCGTCCAGGTATAAACCGTCCCTCGACCGTTAGACTCTCGCCAGCCCCATTTTTCGGAACCACAATTAGCACACATGAAGCGCGGCATATGCCGCCAGGTTTCACAATCGACACAGCACTGAAAACACAACATGCCATCGGCACAATAATCCCAGAATTGCTGATCGAGGAGATTCATGGGCCGCGGTGCGGGGTTTGGAATAAATTCGCTCATTAGTCTATTTCCTCAATATAACCAGACTGCCATCACCATAATCACCCCAGCCCGTCACCAGGCCGATTTCAGCATCTTTCACCTGCGTTTCGCCGCCATCGCCGCGTAGTTGGCGGGTTGCCTCGACAACGTGGTTAAGGCCCCAGACGTGCGCTTGCGAGTGTAAGCCGCCGTGAGTGTTCATGGGAAACTTTCCGCCGACCTCGATGTTGCCGTCCTTGACGAACTCACCGACGGCACCGGTCTCACACATGCCCAGGGCTTCAAGCTGGAGCAGCACGACATAGGTGAAACAGTCGTAAACCTGTAAAAAATCCATATCCGTGGGTTTCAGCCCCGCCATCGCAAAGGCCTTGGGCGCGGAATTGGCTAAACCGATGCGGAGCATGTCGGGCCTATTGGCGATGTCGTCCGCGGGATAAGGGTGGCCTTCGGCCGCGGCCATAATGTAGGCCGGCGTGTGGGGAAGGTCTTTGGCCTCTTCGGCGCGACTCACCACCACCGCACAGGCGCCATCGGTTTCAAGGCAGCAGTCGAGCAGTCGAAACGGCTCTGAAATCCATCGGGATTTCAAATAGGTTTCCATATCGAGCGGCTGACCCCGAGTGATAGCTCTATCGTTGTGCTGGGCGTGTTTGCGTGAGGCTATCGCCACCGCGCCGGTTGCCTCTTCGCCGATACCATAGGTGTGTTTATGGCGATTCGCTATCCACGCGTACATTTGCACAGGAGAAGCGCAGCCGTAAGGCAGGTAATACCCAAATAGAGCGCGCTCCATAGCCGGCATGGAGACGGTTTCGACAAACTTGGCGCCGGGTTTGGGTCGCAATGCCGACGAACCGTTCCAACCTGCAACCACCACAATATTCTTTGCAATGCCGGCGGCGATGGCCATTGCCGCGGTTTGCAGAGCTGTGACCGGGCTCGCCCCACCCATATTAACCGTGACGGCGTAACGTAGGTCTTTGATGCCCAGGTTCGCCGCAATTTCCTCGGCGCAAAGATTCACCGGCGGTAACACCAGACCGTTGATTTCGTTGGGCTTGAGTCCGGCATCGGCAATAGCTGTGCGCGTGGCCTCGATCATCATTTCGGCCGATGGCCGTTCAGCGCCCCGCGTGTACTCGGTTTCACCGATACCTACGATGGCGGCCTTGTCTCTAAAATCCAGTGATGGGTCAGCGGACATGGGTTTTCCTCAAAGTCTCGAAAATGTGTAATCCGCACTGAGCAGACAATTAATTTACGACGGCACATAATAGAAACACAATACATAAATATCGTCAAATAACTTAACCGACACTGTTATATTGGCTGACACTGTTAACGCCCTATGTCGGGTGACCCCGGTCGTATCTGCGAGGTAGCTTCTGTAACATATCGTCAGCAACCCGGGATGCCGGCGGAACATCTTACCTCCCTCAACCTGGCACCAGATTTTCATTGACAGGTGGCGGATGCTGCTGGTTTGATATGCTTGTTGAGGAAGCTCTGATTAGAGTCATTCTCGCGGAGGCGGGAATCTATAAGTCATTGAAAGTTATGGGCTCCCGCCTGCGCGGGAGTGACAAATAATGAATTAATCAGATGTCCGTTAAATTAACCTGTTTCAGTAGGATATTATTGATAGCAACATCAATAATTAAAAAAGGGATCTCCTTATGCGCACCGAAATATGTAAGAAGTTGAGAATAGAGTTTCCAATATTTGCTTTTACTCATTGCCGAGACGTTGTCGCCGCAGTAACTAATGCCGGTGGAATTGGCGTATTGGGAGCGACAGGTTTTAGTCCCGAGCAGTTAGAAGTCGAATTAAACTGGATCGATTCAAAAGTAGGTGATAAACCCTACGGTGTTGACATTATTATCCCTAACAAATATGAAGGCCAGGATGTTCGTGATCCTGAGAAAATGATGTCTATTGTTCAAGCGGCGATTCCACAGAGGCATCGGGATTTTGCCAGGCAATTACTTGACGACAATGGAGTACCCTCCTTACCTGAAGGTAAGAAAGTGGAAGAGCACATGTCGATGACGCAACTTACCGCCGCCCCTTTGATAGACATTGCCTTGCAACATGATAATGTAAAACTGATTGCCAACGCCCTGGGCACACCACCCCCTGAAATAGTTAAGCAAATCCAGGACTCCGGTCGTTTGGTAGGCGCCCTATGCGGCAAACCAAAGCATGCTCAGCATCATGTTGATGCGGGGCTTGATTTTATCATCGCCCAGGGGGGTGAGGGAGGCGGACATACTGGTGATATTGGCAGTGTGGTATTGTGGCCCGAGGTGGTTAAAGTGGCGGGAGATATTCCCGTATTGGCCGCTGGAGGCGTGGGCACCGGAGAGCAAATGGCCGCGGCATTGGCTTTGGGGGCGCAGGGTGTGTGGAGCGGCTCTATCTGGCTCACCGTCACCGAAGCCGAGACTTCTCAAACGGTCAAAGATTTAATGTTCGATGCCACCAGTAGCGACACCGTGCGCTCTCGCTCCTTTACGGGTAAATCTGTTCGGATGCTTCGCAATGCATGGACTGAAGGATGGGAGACAGAGGACAACCCTGAGCCGCTGGGTGCGCCTATGCAAATGATGCTTACCAGTGAATCGGTGGGTCGAATTCTTCGCTATCCGGACCAGGCAAAAGCTGTCTCTTTTGCCCCCGTGGGGCAGATTGTGGGGAAAATGACCAGCACTATTAGCGCTAAAGACCAGGTGATGGAAATGGTCACCGGGTATTTGGACGCAACCGAGCGCCTTACAGGCTTGTTAGAACTGGAGTAGAGCCGTCCTGACAAAGCCCGCCGGGGTCTGCCGGGGGCGGTATGACGTCTTAAACCCTATTAACTGCTAAAACGGCGGCATATTGCCGCCTGCAATTTGTCAGCCGATCATGCTGTAACCACCGCTAACACTCAACACCTGGCCAGTGACATGGCCGGATACCGCATTCGATGACATGAACAGCACAGCGTTGGCCAGATCATTTGGTCTGCCGAGTTTCTTTAAAGGCAGGGTAGCCGCAATCTTGGCGAATTGCTCTTCACTGAACATCGCCTCACGGTCAGCCCACATACTGGCGTCACCCACTTCATCATCTTCATGAGGAACCGTGACCCCGGGACATACGACGTTGCAACGTACACCGTACCGGCCATTTTCCTTCGCTATTGTTTTCATGAAGCTGTTGACACCTGCTTTCATGCCACCATAAACCGCTTCACGCGGCTCTCCCTGGCGGCTGGCGTCAGAACTAATGGAAACTATGGCGCCGCCTGTTTTCACCATATGTTCCAGTACTGTGTACGTACAATTCAACATACCGACAAAATTAATCTTGATAACCTTTTCCCAGAACTCAGGCGTTGTCTGGGAGAAGAACATCAAATCATCCCAACCCACATTGTTCACCAGCACATCGATACCACCATAGGTTTCAACAGCCTGACCAATCATAGCCTGGACCTGCGCCATATCTGTGACGTCAGTCTTGACCACCTGAACCCCGGCGGCGCCTAACTTAAGCGCATGTTCAGCGACCTTTTCCGCCTGCACAATGTCAAGTTCAGCGATGGTAATATTCGCTCCCTCGCGGGCGAAACCCAATGTGATGGCCTTGCCTATATTAGAAGCGCCCCCGGTAACGATGACAGACTTTCCCGCTAGTTCAAGATCCATATCTCTTTCTCCATTTCATTTAAGTAGAAGGCTTATCAGCCCTTAAAAAAGTATCGGTATTCAACTATATAAAGAATTGCGCACAAAACCCGCCTAATAGGGAACCGCAATACGGCCGATTTTTTCCCGCGCGATGATCATCTTCTGGATTTGCTGCGTCCCGTCTCCAATCTGCAGGCCCAACACATCCCGCAGCCTCTGCTGGTGAGGCAACTCACGCTGTTGATACAGCGGCGCGACCTTGTCCTCGGCAAAACGACGAACAGTTTCCCGGTATATTTTCTGCTCCGGTGTAAAAGAAAAATCCATTAGAACCCCCTTTGGGAATCAAATTTACCTGGCAAATTTTCGAAAATCCGGTTTGCGTTTCTCACCCAATGCGTTAACCCCCTCTTTCGATTCTTCGGAGTCATAGTACATTTTTACCGACAACATACCCTGATTGCCAATGCCACGGATGTTCTCACTGTCGGCGTTAAAGCTGCGTTTTGCAATCATCAATGCGGTCGGGCTTTTCTCCATGATTTCCGCACACCATTTTTCTACTTCCGTATCGAGTTGATCATCAGCCACACAGATATTAGCCAGCCCCATATCGACCGCTTCCTGTCCGGAATAGCGGCGGCACATATACCATATCTCACGCGCCTTCTTTTCTCCCACGCAACGCGCCAGATAAGCCGTGCCGTAACCCGGGTCGACAGAACCCATTTTGGGGCCGACCTGGCCAAAAATGGCGCTTTCGGAACAGATTGTCATATCACAGAGGGTTGCGAAGACGTTGCCGCCACCAATCGCATAACCCTGGACTCTGGCAATAACAGGCTTCGGTACGTCCCTTATAGCCGCCTGCACATCTTCAACCGGTAATCCGAGAAGTCCCCGCCCATCGTAGGTGCCATCGTGTGTCGATTGGTCGCCGCCGGTACAAAAAGCTTTATCACCAGCACCGGCCAATACGATTACGCCGATATCCGGGTCATAACCGGCTTTGTTAAAAGCCTTGATCAGTTCTTCGCAGGTGGTACCGCGAAAAGCGTTATAGACATCAGGCCGATTAATTATGATCCATGCAGCGCCGTTTCGTTCCTCATAGAGAATATCTTCGTAACTCACTGTAAACCTCCATTGTTATCCATTGATGATAGTTTCATATTTTTAATTCCGCTCGCGCGGGGCGATTATTACTTTCGTGCAGTCACAATGAACTGGGGCAATACTACGAGGTAGTTACCAACTGACATCGCTTCATCCAACTCCGCCATCAATGCATCCACTACAGTTTTGTCCATACTGTTGAGTGTATCGATATAGGATGCCATATTGGTCAATACGCCCCTTAGGGTACCTACCCTGTCAAGGACCTGAATCATGCCTCCGCTGACAAGCACCTCGTGATGTTGTTTCAGCGTTGTTAGCGCATCGGGGACGTACTCCAGTACATTCTTGCAAAATACCCGGTCAACAGAATCGGCTGGCAAATGCATGGTGCTAACATCGTAGCACACTGATTTGTGGATAGACGATATTGAAGACGATTGTAAGAGTGGGCAAGCTTACTCTTAATCGGCAGGTTGTAACAGGCACCATTAGAAAAAAGTGTAGATGGGCGTACAAAACTGTCCAGATTCGAGGGGTGGCTGGCGTGAAAATTCCGGGTAAGTTTTAATCATTAGCAGCCGATGATCCTTACCCGATCATATTTCCACCATCTATATCAAGCGTCGTGCCTGATATAAAACCATTACTCATTAGTGATATAGCCAAATTGCCAATATCTTCCGGCTGTCCTATTCGACCCACGGGCAGGATCTTTGCCGTAGCTTCGAACATACCATCACGTCGCTCTTCCGGCATCATGTCGTATAACGGCGTATCGACCAAGCCGGGTGAAATGGTGTTAACACGAATCGGTTTTAATTCTAATGCGAGTGCTTTTGAGAGAGACTCCAGAGCTCCGTTACAGGCGCCTGCTGGTGCCAATCCTTTCATTGGCCGCCGGCTTGAAACACCGGAAACAAAGGTGATACTGCCACTTTTTGACATGTTTGGCGCAGCATACTTAGCACAAAAATAAGCTCCCCAAAACTTGGTGTCAAAAAAATTCTTGGCCATCGCTGTTTCCATTTTCAGAAAAGGTCCGCCGGCTGTTGCCGAAGCAGTGACGACTAGATGATCTAGCGACCCGAGCTCGGCAAACAGATTTTGTACTTCGTCTTCTTTCTGAACATCCACAGAGAACACGGCGGCTTGACTACCTAACTTATCTGCCGCCGCTGTTAATTTTTCTCTGTTGCGACTGACAATTACTACCTCAGCACCTGCGTCTACTGCGGCCTTAGCACAACCCAGTCCCATTCCGGAGCTACCACCCACTACCACTACTTTTTGACCTGATAACGATGTCATTTTACTTTCTCCTGCTTAGTTCTGGCACCTAGTTACTGTGCCCGGTTATGATATGTGTATGACTGTTGACTTTAAGGGGTAAAGATAAATAGAATTTGGTGACCGAGTCAAGTGCTAAGATGAAGGCATTGATCTGAAAATTAGTGATTTGAATAACGGACAAAAAGGAATTGGATAATGGAAGTATCATATGTGAAAATTTCAGCCAGGTGTCAGCAGGTCTTCCACCCATAACATTGAGGGCATTTCAATGGACAAGTCCCATGATAAATTCTTCTGGCATCCTACAGAAGAGCTAAAAAACAACTCCAACCTGGCTCGTTTTCTGGCCAGCCACCAGTTGGCAGATTATGACGAGCTCCTGGCCAAAGCTGACAGTGATCCCCAATGGTTCTGGTCTGAGTGCATAAAAACGCTGGATATGCAATTTTATGAGCCTCCTACCAAGGTGATGGACCTGAGCAAAGGGATCGAGTGGCCCCAGTGGTGTGTCGGCGGGAAAACCAATTTCGCTCTCAACTGCCTGGACAAACACAAAGGCACACCGGTTTGGGATAAAACCGTCATTGAGTGGGAAGGTGAAGATGGCGCCAGGCGCGCCTGGACATTGGGCCACCTGAACGAGGAAACATGCAAGGCGGCTAATGCTCTGCGAGCACTGGGCCTGGGCAAGGGAGACTGTATCGGCATCTACATGCCGATGATCCCGGAAACCGCGGCCGCCTTTTTGGCAGTGACCAAAATCGGTGGCATCGTCATTCCATTGTTTTCCGGTTTCGGCACCAGCCCGATCTCAGTGCGCCTCAATGACGGTAAAGCCAAGGCAGTTTTTACCGCTGACGGCACCTATCGGCGTGGCAGCGTGGTTCCACTCAAAGATACCATCAGCGAAGCCGCCAAGGAAATTCCCAGCCTGGAGCACATCATCACATTCAAGAGGATGGGTAATGATGTCATATGGGAGGAAGGACGAGACCACTGGTGGCATGATATTGTCTCCAGCCAGTCCGCGGAGGCAGAAACTGAGGTATTGAACGCCAGCGATCCAATGATGCTCGCCTACACCTCGGGCACATCGGGCATGCCAAAGGGGACCGTTTCCAGCCAGATCAGCCTGATCCTGAAAGGGCTTTCCGATTTAAGCCTGTTGATGGACTTCAATTCAGACGACAAACTGTTATGGATGTCTGACTTCGGCTGGATAGTAGGGCCGATGGCCATCGGTGTTACCTGCTACTTTGGAGCGACCTTTGTGATGACCGAAGGCACACCAAATTACCCGGATGCCGGTCGAATATGGCGACTGATCGATGACTACAAAATCACCTACATGGGCATCGCACCGACCATTGCTCGAATGTACATGTCGGCACCCCCTGAAACGTATCAGCAGCACGATGTTTCCTCATTGCGAATGACACTGTCAACCGGTGAGCCCTGGACGCCTGACGCCTGGATCTGGCTCATGGAAAACATCTGCAAAGGCAAGGCCCCCATCCTCAACTACTCTGGTGGTACCGAGATTAGTGGCGGCATTCTCGGCACCACGCCACTTCATTCACTCAAGCCCTGCTCCTTTGGTGGACCCTTACCAGGTATGGGTGTAGATATTGTCGATGACGATGTAAACACGGTTGAAGTGGGTAAAGTGGGCGAACTGATCATGCGCAAGACCTCGCCTGGCCTCACCATCGGCTTATGGAACAATCCCGACAAGTATATCGAAAGCTACTGGTCCTACTTCCCCGGTGTCTGGCGACAGGGTGACTGGGCGTCCAGAGATGCGGACGGTTGCTACTACATCAGCGGTCGCTCAGATGATACGCTCAAGATTTCCGGAAAAAGAACAGGCCCTGCTGAAATCGAAGGCCTGCTCATGCAAACCACCAAACTGGCTGACTGTGCAGTTGTCGGTATTCCTGACGACAAAACCGGTTCTGCTATCGTTTGTGTCTGTATCCCCAAACCGGGAATAGAGGTAAACGATGCACTCAAAGCGGAGCTGTCAGAGATCGTTGTTAAAGGCCACGGTAAATCCTTTTTACCCAAACGCATCTATTTTGTCGAGGATCTGCCGCGCACCAATAACCTGAAGATTATGCGACGAGTCATTAAGGCGGCCATTTGTGGCAAAAATCCGGGAGACCTCTCATCACTGGTGAACCCGGAAACTGTGGAGTATCTGATCGAAATAGCAGACCTCTAGGCCAAATACCGGTTCAGAGAACCAGCCTTTGTGGAAGAGGCTGGCCCCTTACTTCCCGATTCTATTGCGCCGAAGGAAAGTTCGGTTCTCTTTTTTCATGCACCGCGGCAACACCCTCTTTGGCGTCTTCATGCAGGAAGTTAAGCATTTCTTCACGCAGGGAGGCTTCAAAGATTGGTGAGGCCATTTTCATCCAGCCATTAAGCGTATTCTTCGTACCGTTAATCGCTCCCTGGCTACCTTTTGCCAGTTGATTGGCAACTCTGAATGCCTCATCCATTAACTCAGCATGGGGAACGCACAAACTAACCATACCCATACGCTCAGCCTCTTCACCGTTGATGAATTCAGCTGTCATCAGGTAGTATTTTGCTTTTGCCATACCGCATAATAATGGCCAGATAATCGCTGCGTGGTCACCCGCCGCCACCCCTAATTTAACGTGGCCATCAGTGAATTTACCTCTTTCTTTAGAGATAATACTGATATCAGCAAGCAGTGCGACAACCAGACCCGCGCCTACAGCAACGCCGTTAATAGCTGAAATAATTGGCTTTTGGAAGTTAATGATATTGTAAACCAGGTCAGCCGCCTCAGCCATGGTACCTTGTATTTCTTCAGCGTTGCCGGTCATCTTGCTAACCCAGTTCAGATCGCCGCCCGCTGAGAATGCGCGATCACCTGCACCTGTTACCACAACATTTTTTACTGATGCATCATCCTGAATGACGCCCCAGATTTTTGTTAATTCCCAATGCAAACGCCCGTTTGTTGCGTTCATTACCTCAGGCCTGTTAAGGGTTACCAACAGAACACCGTTCTCTTTTCTCTCAAAAAGTAAATGCTCAAAATCTTCGTATTTCATAGAGTTACCTGTAATAGTTAATGTGGTTACGTAGAAAATTTCCAACTTCAGTTCTTTTCCGGCACATCGCGGATAGGGAACTGCTGTATTTTACCTGTGACAGCCACAAGAAAGCTATGGACAAAGGAGGTGGCGAGTCCCTGCGCCGTCTCTTTTTCCAGGTTGGCACGACACTTTCAATTGCCATCCAATTGCCGTCGGGTTGCCGCGTTGCCAACCAGCCCCGTCAACTGGGCAGTCTGAGCACAGCCTTGGAAAGAATATTGCGCTGAATCTGGTTACTGCCACCGTAGATCGTGCTGGGTCTGGCATCAATAAACTCATCGGAGGCGCTGACGGCGCCATCACCCACAGGGATCGGGTCGGTGACGCCACTACACTCCGCGGCAACATCGAGCATCAGGTCCATGACTCGATGTTGGGTTTCGGTGTTCCAGATTTTCAGCATCGACACTTCCGGGCCGATAGGCCCTCCCCGTTTCAACACAGCAACAAAACGCTTGTAGGCAGCGGCCAGGTCTTCAATATCGAGCTTGAGTTGGGTGTAGCTGGCGACAAAAACAGGATCGTCAAATTTACCAGAGACTTCAGCCAGGGATTGCAGGCGAATCATCGCCAGCGAGGCCATTTTCGGGCTGCCGATCAATATGCGCTCATGACCTAGCAAGGCCTTGGCCATGGTCCAGCCATTGTTCTCACCACCGACGACATTGCTGACCGGCACCCGTACATCGTCGAAGAAGACTTCGGCGAACTCGTCGTGCATGCCGAGGTTATCGATGGCTCGAACGGTAATACCAGGGGTGTCCAACGGAATCAGCAGAAAGGTGATGCCCTCCTGTTTTTTACCCTCTTTTTTGGTGCGCACCAGGGCGAAAATCATGTTGGCATCCATTGCCAGGGTGGTCCAGATCTTGTGACCGTTGACGACATAGTGGTCGCCATCACGAACAGCCGCTGTGCGCAGACTGGCCAGATCTGAACCGGCGCCGGGCTCTGAGTAACCCTGACACCAGATATGCTCGCCGCTGAGAACCTTTGGCAGGTAATAATCTTTTTGCTCCTGCGAGCCCTGTTGAATCAGCAGGGGACCAATCAACGTTATGCCCTGATCCGGGGTGCGGCCAACACCGTAGCCCTCGAACTCCTCCATCAGAATCACCAACTTGTTGGCGTCCAGGCCCATTCCGCCGTACTCGCTGGGCCAGCCCGGCGCCAGCCAACCCTTCCTGGCCAGGGTCATATACCACTCACCGCACTGGTCCCAGTGCATCCGCTTCGGGGGAAAGCGCAACTCGTCAGGGTAATTCTCCACCAACCAATCCCGCAACATGGTGCGGAACTCGCCATCATCCATAGCGTTGTAATCGATTGTCATGTTCTCTCCTTCCAGTTCAGTTCAATGTGCGCGACAAACATTAAAGGGCCAGTTCCGCATAGCGCCCGCGATGGGCAGAAGCATTACCCCAAAGGGAGGAGAGATACATGGCCTTTTTCAGATACAGACCGATATTGCACTCGTCGGTATAACCAATGCCACCGTGGAGTTGGATCGCGTCCTTGCCAACCTGTAACGCCGCATCCGAGCAGCGGGCCTTAACCTGGCTGGCGGCAATAGCGCGCGCTGTGTCGTCGGCGTCACCGTCAAACAGGGCCGCGGTTTGCAGCAGCACGGAACGTGAGATTTCCGAAAGCACGAACAGATCCACCGACTTGTGCTGTAGCACCTGAAAACTGCCGATGGGCTTACCAAACTGTTCTCGCTGCGAAATATAGTCGATGGTGATTTCCAGCGCGCGAGTCATCACGCCGAGTAACTCCGCACTGGCCGCGACACGGGCTTCATCAAGGGCTGAGGCAAGAGCCGCCTCGGCAACCGCCGCGCTGGCCACTTCCTCACCCACAGTCACATTGTTAAAGCTGAGCTTGCCGTAAAAACCGCCATCGATGCGCTGCTCATAGCTGATTTTCAGGCCCTTCGCGTCTTTGTCGACCCGATAAAGTACCGTGGCGCCGTCGTTGTCTGCGGATACCAGAAAAGCGTCCGCACCACCGGCGTCCGGTACAAAGCATTTTTCGCCGTTCAACTTACCGCCTTCACAGCGGAGTTTTTCGGCTTTCACCGCCATTGATCCGCGGGCCTCCTGCCAGGCCACCGCCGGCTTCCACTCTCCCGCGATCAGCGCGGGCAGCATCTCATTCTTGAACGCCTCATTATCTCCCTTGACGATCAGGCGCGCGGCCAACACCGCTGTAGCCGAGAAGGGTGCCGGCACCAGGCCCTTCCCCAGTTGAATCAAGAGCAGACTGAGGTCGGAGAAACTCAGACCAATACCGCCGTATTCCTCAGGCAACAGAAACCCCAACCAACCGGCTTCAGCCATTTCCCGCCAGGTAGCCTGGTCGAATCCCGGCTGTTGAAAGCGGTTTTCACGGACCTTGTTCAACCCCTCATCCCGGGCGATAAAGGCCTCTGCGCTGCCCTGTATCATCATTTGTTCTTCAGTCAGCACGTCAATTCGAGACTGTAAACTGATATCCTCCACACTCTTCTCCTGTTTAGCATACGGCGCGCCAGGGCATGTCCGGGCACAATGTCGTATATTACGGTGAAACTACGGGTGTATTGTCATGCAACGCGTTCACGTTTTGCAACTGGTAGCGATCATTACTACAATACACGACTATTCCAGACGCAGTAAACAACTGAATAAAAGTGTATGAACTGGCCGCGGACGGTCAGATCAGCAATGCTTAACCGCTTAATCGGTGGTGGCGGCAATTTTGTAACATTCACTTAACCAAAAGCCATTAAAACGGGGTGACTATGAGCTCGACAAATACAAACTATCCTGAAATTCGCGAAGCGGTCGCCAAACTTTGCAGCCAGTATCCCGGAGAATACTGGCGCAAGCTGGATGATACGGCGACTTACCCGACAGAATTTGTGCAGGCTTTGACCGATGCCGGGTTTTTGTCCGTACTGATACCGGAAGAGTACGGTGGCGCCGGACTGCCGATTGCGGCTGGCTGTGCCGTGCTGGAGGAAATTCAGCGTAGTGGCTGTAACGGCAGTGCCTGCCACGCCCAGATGTACACCATGGGTACGCTGTTGCGCCATGGCAATGACGACCAGAAAAACCGGTATCTGCCGGCTATCGCCGAAGGCAGCCTGCGTCTCCAGGCTTTTGGCGTCACGGAACCCAGCAGCGGCACGGATACCACGCGTATTCGCACCCGGGCCGAGCGCGATGGCGATGACTACGTCATCAATGGCCAGAAAGTCTTTATCTCTCGCACCGAACACTCGGATCTCATGATTTTACTGGCCCGTACCACTCCCCGGGACGAGTCTAAAAAGCCCTCCGATGGAATGTCTGTCTTCATCGTTGATCTGCGTGATGCGGTGGGCAACGGGCTCACCATTACGCCCATCAAGACTATGATCAATCATTCCACAACCGAACTCTTTTTTGACAACCTGCGCGTGCCCGCCGCCAACCGCCTGGGAGAGGAAGGCAAGGGGTTCAAATACATTCTCGACGGCATGAATGCCGAACGTATTTTAATTGCTTCCGAGTGTGTCGGTGACGGGCGTTTCTTTGTTGATCGGGCCAGTGCTTATGCCTGCGAGCGAGAGGTTTTTGGCCGGCCGATAGGACAAAACCAGGGAGTTCAGTTCCCCATTGCAAGAGCCTATATTGAAATCGAGGCGGCAGCATTGATGGTGCTCGATGCCGCCCGCTTATTTGAGCAGGGCAAACCCTGTGGTTCAGAGGCCAATATGTGTAAACTGGTTGCCACCGAAGCGTCCTGGCATGCAGCCGACACCTGCCTGCAGACCCACGGTGGTTTTGGTTATGCACAGGAATACGACATCGAACGCAAATTTCGAGAAACCCGGCTGTATCAGATCGCGCCAATTTCCACCAACCTGATTCTGTCCCATGTGGGGATTCACGAACTGGGCATGCCCAAGTCATTCTGAGTGGTCCTGGCGATTTGAGCACCAGGCGCTGCGGGCCGCTAAACAAAATAGGTATTCATTATGGGTAAGTTACCGCAATGGCGCTCTCTGTTGTTTGTACCGGCTAATGTGGAAAAGTTTGTTGCCAAGGCACATACCCGCGGCGCCGACGCCATCATCCTCGACCTGGAAGACAGCGTCATTTTGCCCGAAAAGGCATCGGCGCGATTGGTAGTTCCGGAGGCAGCGGCCACCATTGCCCGGCATGGACTGGATGTGCTGGTGCGTATCAACCGGCCGTGGCGGCTGGCCGTTCGCGACCTGGAGACGTCGGTTTGTACGGATGTGCATACAATTGTCATACCCAAGGTAACCAGCGCCGACCATATACGTTTTATCGCCGAAGTTATCGACGAGATCGAAGTCGAAAAGCGTTTACCACCAGGCCGGACCCGGATTATGGCGTTGATCGAAGGCCTGGAAGGGCTGACCAACGTGGACGAAATTGCAGCGGCGTCCCCGCGTATGATGGGCATGTTTCTCGGTGCCGAGGATTTTTCTTCAGAGGTGGGTATGGAACCGATTGATGAAGGTTTGTTTTATGTCAACCAACAAGTGCTGTTCGCCGCCCGCAAGGCCGGCATACTTCCCCTGGGTTTTGTCGGTTCCATCGCGGATTACTCTGATCTCGATGATTTCCGGCGCCGGATCAAACAGGCCCGGCAGTTGGGCTTCGTCGGCGCACTGGGCATCCACCCCAACCAGGTCACGATCATGAACGAAGAGTTCATGCCATCCGATAAAGAAGTGGCCCATGCTACCGGCTTGCTTGAGGCTTACGAGCAGGCCATGGCCGAAGGCCGGGGGGCGGCGGAGTTCAAGGGCAAGATGATTGATGCGCCGGTGGTATCGCGCGCCCGGGAGGTTCTGGAGAAGCACCGGGCGATGCGGTAGAAAATGTGTTAAATCCGCTCTGGTGTGCCCTCCTCCACGCGTAAAATACCGGCGATTCACGTACAAGGATCCGGTTCCGAGGAAATAGTTGTCGCGATATTTTAAGTTACTTACCGGCAGGTATTGCCTCACTATTACTAACAAAGTAAAATAGGTGAGTCTTAATCAGTAGTTTGCGCACCAAAGCGGTCACGCCACATTATGGCTGCTGGCGTTGCATGCCGCCTTCACCCACCAGAAAATACAGGAAATACTATGGTTGGAATTACAGCGTACGGCGGCTATTTGCCCCGCTTGCGATTACAAAAAAAAGTGATAGCCGATGCCAACGCCTGGTTTGATCCAGGCCTGAACTCTTTGGCTAAAGGCGAGAAAGCCATGTGTAACTGGGACGAAGACGCCATCACCATGGCCACCGAGGCTTACGGTGACTGTATGGGACGCGAGCCCGGACAGGCGCCAGCCGCGTTATTCCTGGCATCCACCACCCTGCCTTTTGCCGATCGGCAACATTCGGTTATCGTGGCGGAGGCGCTGAACCTTCAGACTGCGGATATGCGCACCATGGATGTGACCTCATCCCAGAGGGCGGCGACATCGGCGCTGATGTCTGCGTTGGATGTGGCGGCGGCGGGGCACGGCAGCGCTGTAGTGGTCGCTTCGGAACACCGTCATAGCAAGTGTGCGTCGCGCGAGGAAATGCTCTTCGGAGACGGTGCGGCGGCGATTGCTGTCGGCGCGGATGCCGTCATCGCGGAGCTGGTATGCAGTTTTACCCAGGCTACCGATATGATCGATCACTACCGCGCTGAAGGTGCTGTGGCGGATTACGGCTGGGAAGAGCGCTGGGTTCGCGACGTGGGCTACATGGGCATTTTGCGCCGCGCGGTTGAGAGCCTGCTGAGCAAAGCCGGGGTCGAAGCGGCGGATATCGCGCATTTTATTTTGCCTACCGAGCAGGGGCGTGTGCCTGGCATGGTGGCCAAAGCCCTGGGTATTCCCGGTTCCGCAGTGGCTGATAATCTATTGCAATCAGCGGGCCACACCGGCACCGCACAGCCTCTATTATTGCTGGCTCACCGACTGGAACAGGCAGCACCCGGGGATTTGATCCTGGTAACCGGCTTTGGCCAGGGTTGCGATGTCCTGTTGTTCAGGGCTACCGATGCGATTGCGGACAAAAAACCCGGGCAGGGGATCTCAGGTCATCTCGCCCGGGGTGTTGCGGAAGAGAACTACAATAAGTTCCAGTCTTTCAATGACCTGCTGATCAAGGAACTGGGCAAGCGCTCGGAAACCGATAAAACCGCATTTTTATCCGCGATGTATCGCAACCGGGGGCTGGTCAACAGTTTTATCGGCGGTGAATGTACGGTTTGTCATACCGTGCAGATGCCAAAACACAATTACTGTGTAAATCCCGAGTGCGGCGCCTACAATACCCAGGAGGATCATCCTATGGCGGGGGTGAAAGGGCATGTAGCCACCTGGACAGCCGACCGCCTGACGTTTGATTTCAATCCACCGGCCTATTTTGGTCTGGTCAAGTTTGAAGGCGGTGGTCGTATCATGATGGATATGACCGAGGTGGACCCGGAAACGTTTGATACGGGCGCCGAAATTACCGTGCACTTTCGAATCAAGCAAATTGACAGCCAGCGCGGTTTCCGCAAATATTTCTGGAAAGCCGTGCCAGCCCGATAAGTCGAACCACAATTAGAGATCACCAGAGGATATAAATATGGCCAGAGGAATTCGAGACAAAGTGGTTATTTTGGGAGCCGGTTGCAGCAAGTTTGGCGAGCGGTGGGAGTGTGAACCGGCGGACCTGATGGCCGAAGCCTTCGAGGAGTGTATCGTCGACGCCGGTATCGAGAAAAACCAGATCGAAGCGGCCTGGCAGTCCACTGGCATCGACGCCTTTAGTGTCGGGCCCGGCGCCATGCCTTTAAGTATGGCCCTGCGCCTGCCCTATATTCCCGTGACACGCCTGGAAAACTACTGTGCCAGTGGTACGGAAGCGTTTCGCGCGGCGACCTACGCGGTGGCCTCGGGCGCCTGCGATATCGCCCTGGCCATGGGCTTTGAAAAACTCAAGGACACCGGCTATGGCGGTCTGCCGCAACGGTCGCGCGGCGTCAGTAACGACATGTACTATCCCAACCTGTCGGCACCGGGAATGTTTGCCCAGCTGGCCGCCGGTTATCGCGCCAAATATGGCACCAGCAAGGAAGATCTCAAACGGGCGATGGCGCACGTTTCTGTGAAAAGTCACGCCAACGGCGCTAAAAACCCCAAGGCGCATTTGCAGCGGTCAATTACTGAGGATCAGGCATTGAACGCGCCGATGATTGCCGAACCTATTGGGTTGTTCGACTGCTGTGGCGTCAGCGACGGCGCCGCCTGCGCGATCGTGACAACGCCCGAAATAGCAAAGGGCCTGGGTAAAAAGGATTTGGTCGGTGTTAAAGCACTGCAGTTATGCGCTTCCAATGGCGAGGAAGGCGGCTTTAACAACTGGGACGGTTCTTATGTTGCGACGACGCGTATCGCGGCCAAGCGCGCCTATGAGGAGGCGGGCGTCAAGGACCCGCGCAAGGAAATCAGCATGACGGAGGTTCACGATTGCTTCTCGATCACTGAGGTGGTCACCATGGAAGATCTCTTCCTTTCTGAAGACGGCGGCGCGGTGAAGGATGTGCTCGACGGTGTTTTCGATGCCGATGGCGATGTGCCCTGCCAGATCGATGGTGGCCTCAAGTGCTTTGGCCATCCGATTGGTGCTTCCGGACTACGCATGATTTACGAAATGTACCTGCAGCTGAGCGGGCGAGCCGGTGATCGGCAGCTGTCCAACCCGACATTGGGTCTCACCCACAATCTCGGCGGCTTTCCCCATCAAAACGTTGTGAGCGTGGCGATTGTCGGCCAGTACGGCGCCTGAGCCCGGGTGTTCGCAGCAGCGCCACTCTTTTCGGGGCATCTATAATGGACGGCCATTGCGCCGGCTCAACGTGATCGGGCCGCTTCGGCCTGACCACTCTACTTTTTCAGCTTGAATTCAAGCCTTAATCTATAGACTGACAAGGATACCGAACATGAGTAACACAGCCCATCTGGCCGGAAAAGCGTTTGTCGTAACCGGTTCCGGGCGCGGGATAGGCCGCGCGATTGCGCTGGAAATAGCCAAAGCCAGCGGTAGTGTCGTCGTAAACGACCTCGACCAGGAGGTCGCCGACGAGGTTGTCGCTGAAATCAAGGCGCTGGGCGGCGAAGCTGTAGCCAACACCGACAGCGTTGCCGATTGGGCGGGCGCCAACAATATGGTGACCCAGGCGGTGGATACCTTTGGCCACATCAGCGGCGTAATCAATAACGCCGGCAACCTGCGCGATGTGATTTTTCACAAGATGACCAAGGGGGACTGGGACTCTGTCATCAATGTCCACCTCAATGGCAGCTTCAATGTGAGTCGGGCGGCAGCCAGGCATTTTCGTGAGCAGGAAAGTGGCGTGTGTGTGCACATGACCTCCACCTCGGGCCTGGTCGGTAATTTCGGGCAGGCCAACTATTCCGCGGCCAAGGCCGGTATCGTCGCATTGTCGAAATCAATCGCCCTGGATATGCAGCGCTACAATGTACGCTCCAATTGTATTGCGCCTTTCGCCTGGAGTCGCCTGATAGCTACAATTCCCACTGATACGCCCGATCAGGTCGCCCGCGTGGAAAAACTAAAGAAAATGGTGCCGGAAAAGGTCGCCATTGTTGCCGCGGCCCTTTGCAGCGACCAGGCCGCTCATATTACTGGCCAGATATTTGCCGTGCGCATGAACGAAATTTTTCTGATGAGCCAGTCCCGGCCCCTGCGTTCGACACACGCTGGCGATGGCTGGACTATCGACAGTATCTTCGAAACCGCAATGCCGCAACTGGAAAGCCATTTCTATGCGCTGGACCGATCACAGGACGTATTTTCCTGGGACCCCGTCTGACAGGTTATGAATTCAAGCCCCCGGCGGCTTACACTTTTACAGTTCCTACGCCCTGTCACCCCTGCTGATACTGGGTCAGGCCTGTGCGGTTCGACGCCCCGGAATTTTATGATGAAACCTTGTTCCGTCAGTTTATTGAAAACCTTTCCCGTGAGGGCGTTCTAACAACAGATGAAAGTGGAAAATTGCAATTTGAAGAAGTGCCACAAAGCATATCTGAAGATGCCAGACTGGTGACGAGTACAGAATTGCGGCACCGGATAATTCAGGTAGCCTCGGGAACGGTGTAGCGGTCGCCAGCGGCCTGCCCTTCCAGTCAAACGAATGCATCAAATTGGCATATGAAAGCAACTAACTGCTCAAATTTGGTGCGTCAAACAACGATTGATCGTTCGATTATCACTGATTTAACCCCCCCTACCACGAAATAACTATTGGCACGCCTCTTGCCTTGCACTTGAGTATCTTTTTATTCTACAGCCTAACAGGAGAGTGCACATGGCTTACTTGGAGCCTTCTGAATTTGTAACCAAAATGGTGGATTCCGGCGAATCAAAAGTCTATATGTCAAATAAAGACACGTTGATCCGTGCGTTCATGGCAGGTGCTATTTTGGCCCTGGCAGCGATATTTGCAATTACCGTCGCCATCAAGACCGGCTCTCCGCTCGTAGGTGCCCTGTTATTCCCTGTTGGCTTTATTATGCTATACCTGATGAAGTTTGATCTTCTGACAGGTGTATTCACCCTGGTGCCGTTGGCATTGCTTGATAAGCGACCCGGTGTGACAGTTAGCCAGGTATTACGTAACTGGGGTCTGGTATTTGTCGGCAACCTTGCCGGCGCGTTAGTGGTCGCATTTATGATGTCATACATCCTGACCTACGGTTACAATGTCGATGGCGGTGTAATCGCCGCTAAAGTGGGTAGTATCGGCGAAGCGAGAACCCTGGGCTATAAAGAGCATGGCATGTCAGGCTGGGTCACTATTTTCATCCGCGGCATGTTGTGTAACTGGATGGTTTCCATGGGTGTCGTAGGCGCCATGATTTCAACCTCAGCCACCAGCAAAATGCTGGCAATGTGGATGCCGATCATGCTGTTTTTCTTTATGGGTTTTGAACATTCAATCGTTAATATGTTTTTGTTCCCATTTTCTATGATTATGGGTGGCGGGTTTACCATTGCCGACTATTTGCTTTGGAACGAATTGTCAACGGTATTGGGTAACCTGGTCGGAGGCTTCGCTCTCGTTGGCTTACCTATACTACACACATGTGAGAACCAGCCCACAACGCAACATTATCTAACCATATAAACCACACCAAAGGGGGTCTCCATTCCTTCTTGGTATGGAGACCTTTTGTTATGTCTGAGCAGCTAGAAATAACCGTTGGCCAATTTACCAGCAAGGGCCGCAAGGCAGTCAATCAGGATTTTCATGGTGTTTACATACCTGACGAGCCCTCCCTTAGCGCAAAAGGTATAGCGATCGCCCTTGCTGATGGTATTAGTAGCAGCACTGTTAGCCAGGACGCCAGCGAAACCGCTGTTAAAAGTTTTTTAGCCGATTATTACTGCACCTCCGATTCCTGGTCGGTGAAAGATTCTGTCAAACGTGTATTGCTTGCAACCAACTCATGGCTTTATTCACAAACCAGGCGCAGCCAGTATCGCTATAACAAAGATAAGGGCTACGTTTGTACGTTTACAAGCATAGTTTTCAAGTCAGCCACGGCACACATTTTTCATGTTGGCGATGCCCGGGTCTATCGTTTGGTAAACGATGGGTTGGAGCCCCTGACAGAGGAACATCGTGTCTGGGTTTCACAAGAAACAAATTACCTCAGCCGCGCCATTGGTATGAGTCAACAACTCGATATCGACTATCAGGCTGTGCCCCTTGAAGTGGGAGACATTTTCCTGCTGGCGACCGATGGCGTATATGAATACATATCAGAAGCCCTTATAACAGCAACGATTCACGATAATACTCACGATCTGGATTGCGCGGCACAACGGATTGTTGATAAAGCTTATGAGCAAGGAAGTGATGACAACCTTACCGTTCAGGTTGTACGAGCAGAGCAGTTACCGAATCGACAGGCTGATGAGCTATATCAGCAACTAACAGCCATGCCGTTTCCACCGCCTTTGCAGCCAAGAATGCTATTTGATGGTTATGAAATCATTCGTGACGTTCACATCAGCAGCCGCAGCCACGTTGTGCTGGCGCGAGACATTGAGACTGATACCCAGGTTATTATTAAAGCGCCTTCAATTGAGCTGCGAGAAGATAGTTCTTATCTCGAACGCTTTCTTATGGAGGACTGGATTGCGAAGCGCCTGGATAACGCACATATACTCAAGTCCCCCAAGGAAAAACGAAAGAGGAACTTTTTTTACATTGTTACGGAATTTATTGAAGGGCAAACCCTCGCGCAATGGATAATCGACAACCCTAAACCTGGTGTTGAAACCGTGCGAGGCATTATCGAGCAGGTTGCAACAGGCCTACAAGCTTTCCATCGTCAGGAAATGCTGCACCAGGACCTGAGGCCAAACAATATCATGATCGATAACACCGGTACCGTAAAGGTTATAGATTTTGGTTCCACTCGAGTCGCAGGCCTGGAAGAAATACACAAGCCAGCGCATCAAGACCAAATGGTGGGTACTGCTCAGTTCGCTGCGCCAGAGTATTTTATAGGTGAATACGGTACAAGGCGATCCGATTTATATTCCCTGGGGGTCGTTGCTTATCAAATGCTATCGGGCAGAATGCCCTATGGTACCCAGATGGCGAAAGCGCGCACAAAAGCAGCGCAGCGAAAATTAACCTATCGGTCGGTGTTAGACGACAATCGCGAAATTCCTGCCTGGATAGATGACGCTTTAAAAAAAGCCGTACACCCGGATCCGTATAAACGTTACGCCGAACTATCAGAATTTATTTATGATCTGCGGCAACCCAATCGCGCCTTTATAAACAAGACCCGGCCACCCTTGATAGAGCGCAATCCAGTACTGTTCTGGCAATGCATTTCACTAATTTTAGTTGTAGTTATTATCTATATGGGTCTGAACCCATCTCCCCCGGGGCAAGTTCTATAGCAAAACCGAAACAAAGGGCTGAGGCGCAGATTGAATAAACGGTATAAGTCGGTGTGCCATTTCAGTCCTTTTTAGGGCAACTCTGATTAATGTTATTCCCGCGGAGGCGGGAATCTATAAGTCATTGAAAGCTGAGGACTCCCGCCTACGCGGGAGTGACAGATAGTGAATTAATCAGATGTTCCTTAGCTTTCATTTCTCTGCACTGTTCATTGGTGGCCATACGCTACAAATCACACCGTCCCGGTGTTACAGTTCTACCCGCCTGCCCTACAAGACCGGATGCCTATGCCAACCAGCAGTGATGACTCGACAACTCAGGCTCGATTTCGCCAGTTACCGGGAATAGACAGCCTGCTCCAACAGTCGCCACAACTATTGGAACGCTGGGGCCACGAACAACTTATCGCGGCCCTGCGTGAGCAATTGGCGCTGTTGCGTGCGGCGATTGAAGCCGGAGAACCCACAGAACAT
>Ga0164315_10000544_pt1 | contig 26466 bp, 29 predicted proteins | sample GuaBasSedimGuay6_FD_113737 | JGI IMG/M metagenome (GOLD analysis project Ga0164315, IMG submission 113737) | Subseafloor sediment microbial communities from Guaymas Basin, Gulf of California, Mexico - Guay6, Core 4569-2, 0-3 cm | ecosystem: Environmental > Aquatic > Marine > Hydrothermal vents... | reverse complement strand
GATGAATACATACCTATCTAACAGGATTCTCAAGATGGAGAAGCTGATTAAAGAACAATCCGGAGGTCATGTTGATATTTCAGAGGATCCAACAGCCGACTATCTGAAGGCTTTAATGCAGATTGAAGTGGACTACGCGGCCAAGTTGCATACTAGGAACAAATGATGGAAATGGAACTGGACAATAAAACTAAAAGCCTCTTTGAAAAAGAAAAAATGGGAAAAGTGCTGTTTATGATGTCATTCCCTGTCATCATCGCTGTAGCTGTAAGCGCCGTCTACAATATTGTTGATACGATATTTATCAGTAACTCCTGATGGGCCGAATCATCGTTATGGGAATACCGGGATTCCTTCAGGAAATCGGGGTCTCTATCATGATCGTTCTAGTGAACAATGTTATAAATAAAATCGGAGCAGCTTCATCGACTTCACTGCTGGCGATATTCGGGATACTGAATCGAATGCTTCTTTTCATAATCACTCCACTAATAGGAATTGCTCAGGGATATATGCCCATTGCCGGATATAATTTCGGAGCGGGGAATGTGGACCGGATGAAGTCAGCATTCTCAAAAGCTGCCATCAGCTCCTTTGTAATCACCCTATTCCTTGTAGCCTTTACATGGTTCTTTCCAGAGAGGATTCTTTCTATATTCACTACCGATACAGCCATCACAGCCGCTGGTATTGTTCCACTCCGGCTGATGTTTTCGGCTCTCCCGTTCGTTTCAATTCTGGTAATAATCACATTCTATTTTATGGGAATCGGTAAGCCTGCTCCAGCGATTTTCATCTCACTTTCAAGACAACTGCTTTTCTTTGTCCCCATTTTGCTCATTCTATCAGCCAAGTTGGGTATTTTCGGTATCTGGTTAACCTTTCCAATAGCAGATGTCCTGGCTATTATCCTTGCAACTGTTCTCTACTTAACCAGTTGGAGAAAACCCATTTAAAAGCTGCAACCTGGTCTATAATAAGTACAACCTGACTTCTCAGGAGAATCTTATGAAGATATTTAAAATCAGTTTTTTTCTCCTTTACCTGCCCCTTGCTGTCTTCAGCCAGACAGGTACGGCAGCCTCGAACGCTTTCTATGTGTCTACTTCGGGGAACGATAGTAATCAGGGAAACCTCGACAGCCCCTGGGCCAGCTTCTCCAAGGCGGTTTCTGAGGTGGCACCCGGCGATACGGTGTATGTAAGGGCGGGAACCTATCACGAGAGACTGGTGATTTCCACATCGGGAACAGCGGGAAATCCTATTGTCTTTTCAGCCTATCCCGATGAAGAAGTAATTATTGACGGAAGGGATCTGAGCTACCCCAATGAATGGTGCGGGGCAATACACATTGATAATGAACATGACATAACAGTGGAAGGTTTCACCGTTCGGGATTCACCGGTAATGGCTATTTTCGCCAACGACTCACAAAACATCATCATCAGCAATAATAATACTGTCAACTCAGGTAATTCCGGTATTATGGCATGGGGAGATAGCGGGCTGACAATTCTCGGAAATGACATAGATCAAGCCTGCAACAGCAATAAAAAACCTCAGGAATGTATCTCAGTATCCCATTCCAACGATTTCATCATCACAGGAAACACCGTTCACGATGGATATATGGAAGGAATCGATGTAAAAGATGGAGCTTATACAGGTCTTGTTTTCGGGAATACTGTTTACAATATGATCCGTCTCGGTATTTACATCGATGCCTGGGCGGCACATACCTACAGCATCGTCGTCAGTGGAAATACCGTCTATGACTGTCTCGAAGGTATCAGAGTCAATTCAGAAAACGGCGGCCTGACTGAAGATATCAAAGTGCGCTCCAATCTCGTATACAACAATACCGAATGCGGAATCTGGGTAAATGCCGGGGGAATCAAGGCCGCGAACCATCCAGTAAATAATATTCTGATAGAAGGCAATTTCTGTCGGAATAACGGCGAAGACGGTATACGGATTTCCGTACCGGACAATGGCACAACAACAAATATCACTCTGCAGAACAACATTATTACCGATAGCGGCAGGGCTGGTATCATTGTGTCAGACTTCACCGATGGTACTGCAGCAATGAGCGGTTTAACCATTGTCAACAACACTCTTTATAATAATGGATTGAAAGAGGAATGGGGCTGCGGCGGCATTTTTATGAATGCAGGAATTGCCACCGATGTGCTGATCAGGAATAATATTGTCAGTAAAAATCATCTTTTCAGCATTGTTGTTACTACAGATGCAGCCGCCGGAGAAGTTACAGTTGATTATAATCTAATTGATGGTTTCAAAGATTTTAATGAAGAAATAACAGGGGACCACTATATAAAGGGCAGCCCATTGTTTTTCGACGCTGAAGCTGATAATTTTCAAATCGGAGCCGGATCGCCGGTAATTGACGCTGGCAGTGCCATAAAAGCACCGTTATTGGACTTCTCGGGAGTTCAGCGCCCCCAGGGGAATGGTATTGATGTCGGCTCCTTCGAGTTTTCTGATTGAGCTGACTGGTTATACTGATGTTTACAGTGCAGTAACGATCTGCTGCAGGTGCTGTATCACCGAACTATAAATAATCTTACACGATTGAATGTCTGTATATTTAAACCTATACTTTAAATATGCAGACATATATTCCGAGGATCAAGGAAAAGGTTATAGAGGAGCATTTGAAAGCTTTTCCTGCGATTGCACTTCCAGGGGCAAGGCAGGTCGGGAAATCGACTCTGGCTAAACGGATAATCGGTAAGCGTAAAAATACTGTCTACCTTGATCTGGAAGACCCGAGAGATTTTGCCAGGCTACAGGAACCGATGGCATTCCTGGAAGCCAACCGGAGTGCTCTTATCTGGACAGGAACAATCGGCCTGGTCAGCTTCTGATTCTCGGTTCCGCTTCCAGAGATTTAATCAGACAAGGCTCTGAAACTCTGGCCGGGAGGGTATCATTTATTGAAATCGTTCCTTTCATTGCCGAAGAGGTAGAAGATCTTAAAAAATTATGGCTGCAGGGGGGATACCCCGTTAGTTTTCTTTTAAGCAGGGAACTCAGTTTTGACTGGCGGTTGAACTATATAAGAACTTTTCTGGAGAGGGATATCCCTCAGCTCGGGATAAATATTCCGGCTGAAACACTTCGGCGATTCTGGACAATGCTGGCGCATGTTAACGGCTCCGTTCTGAACATGAGTACTTTAGCCTCTTCCATGGGAATCAGTGTTCCTACCATAAAAAACTATCTTGATATTCTGGAAGGAACCTTTGTTATCAGACGATTGAAACCTTTTTTCTCAAATACAAAAAAAAGGCTGATTAAATCACCCAAAATATACATCAGAGATTCCGGGCTTATTCATTTTCTCCTGGGTCATCCATGCCTCGGAAACAGTTATGAAACTTTCGTTATTTCAAGTCTGTTAGAAGCCTTCCCCCGATACACGCCAAGTTTCTACCGGAGTTCAAGCGGAGCAGAAGTAGACCTGATTCTGGAGAAAGGCAATAAGAGAATAGCCATTGAGATTAAAGTATCCTCGGCACCGGAAGTAACGAAAGGTTTTTATGAAGCTCTGAAAGTCATTGAACCCGATCACGCTTTTATTGTAGCCCCGGTAAATGAGCCCTACCCCATCAGAGGTGATGTATGGGTGTATAATCTTAAGGCAATAATTGCCAAGGGTATTCCGACTATCCTTAATCAGGAAGGATAACAAATGCCATATATCAACGAACCTATAAAAATCCCCTGGTACCTCAAATGGGGAATCAAGATTGCCGAAAGGAAAACAAGAAAGAAAATGATGCCGGGTAGACTCCTCTCCTGGTATCCGAAAGCGGCAATCGGAGCAGGTGTGCTGGAATCTCTCGTGGCTCATAATGATGAAGAAGTGCCCAAAAGAATACTAAAGCTCATCCGGGTTCAGGTTTCATTTTCAGCAAGTTGTTCGTTCTGTATTGATATGAACTCATTTGAATTCCTGGAGTCCGGCATCAGCGAAGAAGAAATCCTGTGTCTACAGAAACCAGAGGGAATTTCTACCTGCCCGACTTTTTCACCGCAGGAAAAAGCAGCCCTTGAGTATGTCAGGCAAATAACCGCAACTCCGATCAGTCTGAAAGAGGTAACTTTAAACGAGTTAAAGAATCTCTTTTCCCCCCGGGCCATAGTAATTATTGCCAGTACAGCTGCACAGGTGAATTTCTGGACACGGCTTATTCAGGGATTTGGTATTGCACCTGCCGGATATCATGAAACATGCAGTGTTTTGAATCTGGAAAAATACGGAACATTGAAAAAGGGATCGCTGTGAAAAAAAACATGCTGAAAGAGCTCCCCAACCCGAAAAAGAAAGACATCATCCCCCCCGATATGGATTACCTGTACTTTGAAAATTCCGGGGACTTCTCTCTGGAACCTGAGAATACCGAATACTCTCCGGTGAATGCCTGGTGGTTTGCAGAATGTGCATTTCTGGCCTACACCCACCCGGGTTTTGCCAGAATGGCCTATAAGCTAACCGGTTTTGATAATTTCAAATTTTTCCATGGGGTCGGTACTGAATGTATGGTGGTATGGACCGGTCAGCTTGTACTTGTGGCCTTCCGAGGCACCGAATTGAAGAGCCGCTCTGTACTGCATGAGATAAACACCGACCTGAATACCAAACCTGTTCCTTTTGAACTGGGAGGCCGGGTTCATAAGGGTTTCCTCAAAGGTCTTGAAGAGATTTGGGGGGGGCCGGGCGGACTGCAAATCTTTCTGAAAGATCTTCTGGAGGAGAAACCGGAACGTCCACTGTGGATTACAGGTCACAGTCTTGGAGGCGCTCTGGCGGCCCTTTGTTTTGCCAGAATACCCGAGGCAAAGGGTCTTTACCTTTACGGTGCCCCCCGGGTGGGAGACAAGGATTTCCTGGCTCTATTTGAAGGGCGTTCTGTATGGCGAATAGAGAATGCAGGAGACCCGGTACCTCTGGTCCCCCCGGATATCCCGAAGCTGAAATTCAATTTCGAAGATCTGGGTTGTTTAAAGTACATTAACAGGGAAGGAGAAGTTCGCGATCGGCGTCCAATTTTTATACTTAAGGATGAGAAAAAGAAATACCTTGATGCAAAAAACATGATTGACAGCAAAATCAAGGGATTTAACACGCCCCTGGTTCCGGAAAAGAAAACTATCGGCAGAATAAGCAAACAGCTGGAGATTAACAAAATGGAATGGAAAAAGCATTTTGACAGTTTGTATAAGGATTTTGGACTGAACGCCGACGATCACCAACCGATTTTCTACGTTACAAAACTCTGGAATGCCTTAGTTGGGGAATAATCTATTCCAGGTACTAAGGTTTTACCGCTTTTTCTTCTCCGCACAGGGTACACAAATCAGAGACTCAGGGACCGCCGAGAGCCTGCCGAAAGGTATCTCATTCCCGCAGCGGATGCATCTGCCATAGCTTCCATCCTCAATCCGCTTCAAGGCATTCCCGAGGCGTTCCAGCCTCTGCTTCACCTTGATATGCCGAGCTTCATTCACACTCTTCTCCCCGATGGCCTCCATCCGTGTAAGCCGCCCCAGGGCTACGCTCGGTGCAATGGGTTGTGTGACATCTTCAAGATAGATATCACTCTTCTGCAATTCGGTAATAGTTGAAATTATCAGTTTTCGCAGCTGTTCCAGTTCTTTTGCAGTCATGTATGTATCTTGACATAGTTTACAGCTCTCTTTAAGATCCCATTTCAAGATGGATATACAAGAACGAAAGAAACCGGACAATGTTTTAAACCGAGGCATTTGTCCTTTATTAATTTTATGTTTTTATTAAATACCGGCTATTTCAGCCGGTATTTTTTTGCCCTGATTTTTTTCAAATAGGAGTTTTATGAATACAAACAGATTTCAGGGAAGATCCCTGGCCGTAATCGGAGACTTCTCCCTGGAAGAAAGACTGTACCTGTTTAAAAGGGCTGCAGAACTGAAAAAGATTTTATCAAAAAGGAAAATGGAAGGTGCTGATGCTTTTAGAATTAACAATGGAGACTTCGGTATTTATGAAGTCTTTCTGGAGTCCAGTACCAGGACAAAAGAATCATTTAAAAATGCTGCAGAGTTCCATCGGATTAAAATAAACAATCTGGATGTAGCAGCCTCTTCCATCAATAAAAAGGAAAGCTACGCGGATACCTTCAACACCCTCACCGGTTATGATAATTCAGTTTTTATTGTCAGGAGTAAGCTGGAGGGAGTGTGCCGATGGCTCGAAATAAACGGAAAGATGTATGCCCGGCGAAACGGGTTTGATGTTCCCCCATCATTTATCAATGCAGGAGACGGGAAGCACGAACATCCAACCCAGGAACTTCTTGATGAGTTTACCTTCCTGGAAAAAATGGAAGGTAGCAGAGATTCAATTCATATCGCTCTTATCGGAGATCTGTTTCACGGTCGAACCGTACATTCCAAGGTTCAGGGACTGCAGATATTCGATAACGTTCAGGTTGATCTGATCGCTCCGAAGCCCCTCTCACTCCCGGATCACTACATAAAGGAAATGAAGCGTTCCGGTTATCAAGTAAGGATTTTTAAATCTATAGAGGCCTATCTTGAACAAAATACCATTGCTGATATCTGGTACTTCACACGGCCGCAGCTTGAGCGAATGGGCGATGATATTTTAAAATCCGCAGACTCCTTAAGGGATAAAATCACCTTCAAACATGAATACATGGAGAAACTCCCCCGGGGAACCGTTTTCTACCACCCCCTGCCACGGCATAAGGAACATCCCACCATTCCATCATTTCTGGATTCCACAGCTTTGAACGGATGGGAAGAGCAATCGGCTAATGGGAAGATCATCAGAATCATTCTTCTGGGTCTTGTAGCCGGAAAACTGGGGTCCGATTTCAAACCGCTGTCTCACCCCCCGGAGCAGAGAAATAAAACGTTCATTGAAGAAATCCCGATTGATGATAACCGGCCTGTAAAACGCTACACCGAAGGTATAAATCCCGTATCCAACGGTATTGTTATCGATCATATCTGCAGAGGGGATAATCGGCGGGACATCAGAGATCATACAGCCAGAATTATCAATGTAATGAAACTGTTCGGCAAAGGCGGAGAATGGATTACCGCTTCAAGAGAAGATGAAAAAATGATGAAAGGTATCATATTCAGACCCGAAAGAGAGGAACTTAACCCCTCTGAAATTAATAAACTATCTGCTATCGCCCCGGGTGCAACGCTGAACATAATTAAAAAGAGCCGAGTTGTTAAGAAACTGCGTCTTCACATGCCCCCGAAAGTATATAATCTGGATTCAATCAGCTGCACAAATCCCGATTGTATCAGCCATCCATCGCATTGTGAAAATGTCCCCCCTGAGTTTATCAATACATCAGGAAATACACTTCGCTGTATTTACTGCGAAAAAGAACACACCTTCAAGGAGATATGGAAATGAATGAGAATACAAAGCTTCTGATTGAAGCCAGCCTGAATATCGGGGCACTCAAACTCAATATCGAAAAACCCTTTTTATGGGCCTCGGGATACTACATGCCTATATACAATGACAACAGATTGTTTCTTGAGCAGAAGAAGTACAGGCAGATGATTGCAGAGTCTTTTATCCAGGTAGTAAAAGATAACAATATCAAAGTAGATGTTATCGCCGGTACTTCAACGGCCGGAATACCCCATGCCACAACCTTGGCCGATAAAATGGATCTGCCTCTCACATACGTCAGAAACAAACCAAAAGCCCATGGTCTGAAAAACCGAATTGAAGGACTTCCCGAAGAGAAAGGATATGAAGGCCGGAAAGTTCTTCTGATCGAAGATTTAATATCCACCGGAGGCAGTTCCATCGAAGCTGTGAAGGCGATAAGGGAAGCTGATGGGGATATTGAGTACTGTCTTTCAATTTTCAGCTATGGATTAAAAGAGGCTGATGACAATTTCGCATCTCTTACCCCTTCATGTACTGCAGTTTCCATTATTAACTACGACAACCTGATTACAGAGGCAAGTCAAAAGGGTTACATCCTTCAGAAAGAGACGCATAGCTTAAGAGAGTGGAGAGAACATCCTTTTCAATGGGGAGAAGCTCATGGGCACTCACATTGAGCTACATTGAAAAATTAAAACATTCGGCTGAAAGAACCAACAGCATCATCTGCATGGGGATCGATCCGATTCCTGAATATCTACCCAATCTCCACCAGGATACCGGAAAAAAGATAACGGCTTTTTTTGAAACACTTTTTCAGGAGATGATTCAGAAAAGGATTCTGCCCGGTGCTTTCAAACCCAACCTGGGTTTCTTCTCCTGTCTCGACAGACCCCGGGAGAACATTTTTACCGGGTCTGGGGCTCTTTCGGAAATACTCGATATGCTTGATTCCTTATTCCCCGGAATCCCGGTGATTCTGGACTATAAACGCGGGGATATTGCCCGTTCTTCGGCCAATTATGCTGTGGAAGGATTTAAATCCTGGGGATGCGACAGCGTAACAGTTTCCCCCTGGATGGGCCGTGATTCGGTAGAACCCTTTCTCAAGGAGGCGGCTCTGCATGATGGCGGTGTTTACATTCTCAACAGGACATCAAACCCCGGGGGCCGGGAGTTCCAGAATGTAAAATCCGAAGAATCCGGACTGCCGATGTTCCGTATTGCAGCTGAGTATATTTCCAGTTGGGCGGAACAATATCCGGGAACCGGAGCGGTAACAGGTGCAACAAACCTCAGAGAATTAAAGGAGATTACTGACTTCTACAGTAATGCGGTTATCCCTCTTTTAATACCGGGTGTCGGTAGTCAGGGAGGAAGTGTTCAGGATGTAATACGAACCCTGAAAGAAAGCGCTTATGACACCGGAATTGTCCGGATAAATGTTTCCAGCGCCATTACTCATCCCTGGATAAAAAAAGGAGATAAGGCGCCGGAAGACTGGAAGGATGTATGTATTAACAGCCTGCGGTACTTCAATGAAGCGACTGTTCGGAAGACATAAATGGAAAAAAATCAGATTATTCTTGAGACAATGAAAAACCACAGCCTGGATAGTAAAAATATATCCTTTGCGACTGTTTCAGGAATTGTCTCGACAAATCCGGGAATGATTAAAAGAATAGATGCCCTTCCGGATTTTTCTTTGATAACAACAAAAAGTTATCAGGTGAACCCCAACCCTGGTAACAGGGAACCGGTAATTGTGGAACCGGAAGCTGGAAGTTTCGGTAATGCTGTCGGATTACGTAATTCAGGTATGATGAAAGGGCTGGAAGAACTCAAAAAACTGACAACTCAGGAAACTCTTTCCTCAATCCTGAATATCTCGGTTTCGGGAAACAGCATTGAAGAGTTTATTACCCTCATCAGGCATTTTGAAGGTATAGCAGACATTATTGAGCTGAATCTCTCCTGCCCCCACGCTGCTGGTGGTTACGGAATGGCTATCGGGACAGATCCCGAAGTGGTTTACAGCTATCTCAGTGAGATTCGTAAGGTAACTGATGCTCTTCTTTTCCCGAAACTCACACCCAATGTTGATTCAATCTCCGAAATAGCCCTTGCAGCGGTTCAAGGGGGAGCCGACGGTATTACGGCAATTAATACCGCCGGCCCAAAGCTTTATATCGAACCGGTTTCAGGAAAACCTCTTCTGATGAACAAGAGCGGCAACAGGGGGGGGATGTCGGGAAGGTGGGTAAAAAACCTGGCAATAGAAAAGGTTTCTGAAATCCGCAAAGCCCTGGGGCCTGATATCCCCATAATCGGAATGGGTGGAATTGAAACCGGGGAAGATGTGAGAAATATGATGAGAGCCGGAGCCGATATTGTCGGTATCGGTTCCCTCTTTGCATCAATCCACCCCGATGATTGGAACAGTTTCTTCCCGGCTTTGAAAAAAGATGCCTTCAACAACAGCGATACAGCCTCAACCTACCGCAGCACTGAAAAAAAGATGGAGTACGTTCCTCACACCATCACAGGAATAACAGACCTCCCCGGAGATGCAAGGGTTATGGAACTCGATGGTGAAATCTCTTTCAAAGCGGGTCAGTTTGTCTTCCTGTGCATACCGGGAACGGGAGAAAAGCCCTTTGCCGTAATGAAGGGCAGCCCTCCCTCTTTTCTTGTCAAAAAGAAAGGAGCCTTCACCTCCAGGATTATGGAACTTGAAGTAGGCATGCAGATATTTGTCCGGGGAGTCTACGGAAAAGATTCACCTGATACAGATAAAAAGAATGTACTGATTTCCGCCGGGGGAACGGGACTGGCAACGGCATTAAAGCTGGCCGAAAAGCTCAAAAACAAAGGAAAAGAAATACACACATATTACGGTATGAGCTCCCCGGGACAGGAGCTGATGAAAGATGACTTCCTTCAGTACGGGACATTTACTGCAGCTGCTGATAATGGTGTTCCCGGAAGAATCGTTGATACCTTGATTTCAGATCTTGATAAAAACACCCCGGCAGATGACTTTGCCCTTTACACCATCGGCCCGGATCCATTCATGGAGAAAACCGCTCAGGATTTCATCAAAGCCGGAGGCCGGGCAGAGAATATTTTCCTTTCCCTGGAAACCCCCACCCGCTGCGGAGTGGGGCTCTGCGGGGAATGTGAATGCGGAGGACATCTGACATGCCGGGAGGGAACCTTTTTCTCATACGCCTATCTCCAGGAATTACATGATGAGAATTGACCCCCACGTCCACCTCCGGGACGGTGAATACGAGAGCCATAAGGAAACACTTTCCCACGGTTTTTACACTGCCTGGGAAGCAGGAATATCCGGTGTTTTTGAAATGCCCAACACAAACCCTCCCCTCACCTCGGAAAGGGCTATAAAGGAGAGAATAAAAGCCGCCGACACTGCCCGGGAGAAACTGGAAATCCCTTTATTTCACGGAATCCTGGCCGGACTGACCTCCGATGAAAAGCAAATCAGGGAAGTGGTTGCCGCCTGGAAAAAACTGTTCCCCCGTGTCTGCGGCTTGAAAATGTTCGCCGGCCATTCCACTGGAAACATGGGAATCATTGAGCCCCGGGATCAGGCTGAGGTTTACAGTATTCTGGCCAAAGAGAATTTCACCGGTGTACTCATGGTCCACTGCGAGAAGGAAGCACTCTTAAAACCCGAAGCCTTCAATCCCCTGAAACCTGAAACCCACCTTGACGCCAGGCCGCCGGAAGCAGAAGTGGAATCAATCCGGGATCAGCTGAAGGCAGCCGAAGAAGCCGGTTTCAGGGGAACCCTTCACATCTGCCACATCTCCGTACCTGAAAGCCTGAACCTCATTGAAGAAAGCAGGGAACGGCTCCCCTTCAAAGTCAGCTGCGGGATTACTCCTCACCACGCCCTGTTCTCGGTGTCGAATATGATGAAAGAGGAAGGCCTGCTGCTGAAAGTAAACCCGCCCCTGCGTTCAAAAGAGATGCAGAAACAGATGCTGAAAGCTCTTCTGGAAGAAAGAATCACCTGGATAGAGACAGACCATGCACCCCATACCCGGGAGGAGAAGCTCGAAAAGCATTATTCGGGGATTCCCGGACTACAGTTTTATTCCACTTTCATCGAGATACTCGAAAAATATGGACTGGATGAAGAGACACTCGAGGGGCTCTGCTTTAAGAATATAGTGGAAACCTTCGGACTTCCCGATGATCTATTCACCGAAAAGCGGAAAAGGAAAAAGAAGCCTTCCCCCGGCCTGGCGCCATCACGGATGGATTACGGATTCGATCCTTTTAATCTGATTTAATCTGCTATAATTCCCCCATGGACAAGAGAGAATCAACAACAGATCTGGCTGCAGTTGCCATGGGCCGTAAACCCGGAACTTTGATTATCAGAAACGGCAGTCTGGTGAACGTACTCACCGGCATCATTGAAAAAAACACCGATGTTATTGTGTACGGAACCACCATCGCCCTGGTGGGTGATGCTTCTTCCCACCCCATCGGTGAAGATACAGAAGTGATCGACGCCACAGGCCGCTTTCTTCTTCCCGGCCTTATCGACAGCCACATGCACGTGGAAAGCTCCATGGTGGACCTGCCCTCCTTTGCCGCCGGGATTCTTCCCCACGGAACCACAACCATCTGCCCGGACAACCATGAAATCACCAACGTTTTCGGCCTGAAAGCCGTGGAACTTTTTAAATTGACCTCGGAAAACCTGCCCCTGAAGGTATACCCCGCCATGCCGGTCTGCGTGCCCTCCCTCCCGGGGATGGAAGACGCCGGCGCCTCCATCAGCGCCGATGAGGTGAAAGAGGCCTACGAAAAGGGCTGGGCGGAACTGCAGGGTGAGCAGATGAACTTTCCCGGGATGATTTACGGCGACCCTGCCGCCCACGCTATTACCGCCGAAGGCCTGAAAGCCGGCAAGGTGCTCACCGGTCATTTCGCCTCCCCGGATAACCACCGGGGACTTAATGCCTTTATCGCTTCGGGTATCACCGCCTGTCACGAGAGTACTCAGGCCGATGAGGCTCTGGAGAAGGCATCCCGTGGGATGTACGTGCAGATGCGCTACGGCTCAGCCTGGCTGGATCTTCCCAACCTGATTCCCGCCCTGCTGGAAAACCCCGATATGGATACCCGGATGTTCACCATGGTGACAGACGATGTAACCCCCTCAACCATCGTGAAAGAAGGCCATCTGGTACGGGTGCTCCGGGAAGCGGTCCGCCTGGGGGTGCCGCCGGAAAAGGCAGTTCAGATGGTTACCATCAACGCCGCCCAGCTTCTGGAGAAATCCCGGTGGATCGGGTCGGTCTCCCCGGGGCGGGCGGCGGATATTCTGCTGGTGAACAACCTGGAAGATTTCAACATGGAGCTGGTTATCTCAGGCGGAATCCCTGTAGCGGAAAACGGCCGGCTGCTCCGGCCCATGCCCTCTTACGATTACCCCGAGTGGGCCACCGGGTCGGTTCACATCCCCCCTCAGTTGGCCGAAGATTTTGCAGTGCCGGCTATGGACCCGGATTCAATTGACCTCCGGGTTATCCGACTGATACCGGGAATGGTGTATACGAAACAGGAAAAGCATTCCTTCGTGCCGCGGAGAGGTCAATTCCATGCAGCCCCTGAAAAAGACCTGGCCAAAATTTCTGTAATCTACCGGCATGAGGCAGTCATACCCCCGGAACACCACCGCTCCTCAGCCTTCCTCACCGGCCTTGGTTTCAAATCCGGATGTGCCTACGCATCAACGGTATCCCATGACTGCCACAACCTGTTGGTAATCGGAACCGACGATGAGGCCATGGCTCTGGCAGCAAATACCCTGATAGAATCAGGCGGTGGTTTAACCGTCGTTGAAAACGGGAAAGTGCTGTCGTTAATGAACCTTCCCCTGGCCGGCCTGATGAGCCTTAAATCCGTGGAAGAAGCTTCTGTAGAGCTCGAAAGCATCGAAGAAGCCTTAAGGATTATCGGTTGCCCTCACGAATCGGTGGAAATGACCCTCAGCCTGCTGGGACTCATCGTCCTGGGGGAACTGCACCTCTCCAATCGGGGTCTTGTGGAACTCAAAGATGGTGAATCTCCCCGGTTTGTAAACCTGTTTGACTGAAAAAGGAACTTAAGATGTTTGATTTTTTACCCGATTACAGCTCTCTTCAGTGGTGGATACTGGCGTCGGTGGCCTTCTTTGTCGGTATAAGCAAAACCGGCCTGCCGGGAATCGGAATTATCATCGTGCCCCTGCTGGCTATGGTTTTCCCTTCGAGAATGTCAACCGGACTGCTTCTGCCCATACTGGCCATGGCCGATATTTTCGCCGTTTCATACTACCGGCGGCATGCCGATTGGAAAATTATTCTCAAGCTGCTGCCCTGGGCTCTGGCGGGTATAGGCATCGGGACGGTGGTTGTCCGGCAGATTAACGATGAAATCATGAGACCCCTGATCGGGTCGATTATTCTGGTGTTGCTGATAATGAACTACTTCCGGCAGAAATACTGGACAGACGGGGACAAGGTTCCCTCCAACTGGGTCTTTGCTGCGGTTATGGGACTGGCCGCGGGACTCACCACCCAGCTGGCCAATGCCGCAGGACCCATTATGGTTATCTACCTGCTATCCATGCGTCTTCCCAAGGATAAGTACATCGGTACCGGTGCCTGGTACTTCCTGATACTCAACTGGCTGAAGATTCCCCTGTTTATACTGGATGGTAGAATCTCTGTTGAAACGGTGAAGGCCGATCTTATCACCCTGCCGCTGATTGCCGCCGGGGCCTTCCTGGGAATATTCATTCTTAAAAAGATTCCCCTGAAGTGGTTCAACATCATCCTCCAGGTACTGGCGGCGGCCACAGCGGTGAAGCTCACTCTGATGTGGTTCGGGTAGGAACGATATGGATGGTAAGAAATCACCTTTTTCTGGTATACATACATAATTAGCATTGATAAAGGAATCAGGGGAGTAAATATTTTATGGGTAAAGAACATTCTGAAGAGGATGAAAACAGTTTTGCAGACCTCTTCGAGCAAAGCTTTTCCGGAATTGAAACACTGGAACCCGGTCAATCAATAGAAACAACAATTGTCTCTATTTCCGGTGAAAATATTTTTCTGCAGTTGAGCGGTAAGAGTGAAGGTGTACTTGATGCAGCCGAATTGATTGATAAAAGTGGTAATCTCACGGTTGAAGAGGGTGATAGTATCAAAGTTTTTTTCCTTTCTTCGCAAAACGGGGAAATGCAATTTACCACCAGGATCCGTGGTGATAAGGCCGGTAAGGCTGTATTGGAAAATGCCTATAAAAACAAAATCCCTGTTGAAGGACTGATTGAAAAAGAGATTAAGGGCGGATTCGATATTAAAATTGGCGAATCCAGAGCATTCTGTCCGTATTCTCAGATGGGCCAGAAACGTATAGAAAACCCTGAAGATTATATTGGAAAGAACCTGACGTTTAGAATTACCGAGTACGGAGAGAATGGCCGTAATATTCTTGTTTCAAATCGTGTTCTATTGGAAGAACAACTCAAGGAAAAGGTTGAGCTTCTCAAAAAAACTCTGCATGAAAAAATGGTAATTAAAGGTACCGTTAAATCAATTCAGGACTTTGGTGCTTTTATTGACCTTGACGGGGTACAGGCATTACTTCCTATTTCAGAAATCAGCAGAAGCCGTGTGGATGATATTCATAAAGTGCTATCTGCCGGGCAGGAAGTTGAAGCCTCCATCATTAAACTTGACTGGAAAAAAGAACGTATAACCTTGAGTATGAAGGCACTTCTTTCCGACCCCTGGGAGAACGTTAACAAGAAGTATAAAATCGGTTCAAAATACTCAGGCTCAGTTGCCCGGATTACTGACTTCGGTGCATTTATCACACTGGAACCAGGATTGGACGGACTCATTCATATCTCAGATATGAGAACTGATTCCAGAGATAACAACCCGAGTGATGTTTTCAAAAAGGGAGAAACGGTTACCGTTCAAATAAACAAAATAGATATAGAGAAGAAAAGAATTTCACTGAAACAGGTATCCTCAATTCAGGAAGATGAAAATAATAAAAAATACCTGGAACCTGATTCTGAATCCTACAATCCTTTTGCTACTCTATTCAAAAGCAAGAAGAATTAAGATGAAAGGTATGATACCACAGGGCAAGCCCTGGATCCAGAGTTGCCTTTGGCAACTCGTTCCGCCCCAAGGGGCGGGGTATCATACATTGCTTTGCCTGCACTCGTTCGGATAAAGGGTCGTACCGAAGGCATAAGCCGAGGAACGAGCAAGGCTGCATGAGCGAGCAGCAAGCTATGCTTGCGACCAGCTCCCGACATAATACCCAAGGGTACTTCTCTCTCTTCGTTTGGCAATGAAGCATGGCGTCCCCTTTTTACAATCAGAGAATAAGATGCGGCTCAATGAGAGTTGATTCGTGATAAGTGATGAAGGGATTCTCAAATCAGTTTGTCGATAGTTGATAATGCATATAGGGGAATATTCAAAGATTTTGCATCTTTTTTGAGGTTCTGCAAGCTGCTTCGAATCAGAAGCCCCGGTTTGAATTTTTCATTATACGACTGAAGACTTTTACTTTTCAGATTTACGCCAGCTTTAATTTCAAGTGGATAAATGGATGGATATTTTTCAAAAAGAAAATCAACTTCAGCTTTTCCCTGATAATTGGTCCAGTAATAAAGATCGTTCAAATGATTTGCTTTCAATTCCTGAGCTGCATAGTTTTCTACAAGAGCACCGTTGAATTCCACAAAGAGTCTGCTTCCCTCAAGAATTATTTTAGGCGGTAGATTGCTTGCAGCTGCCAGGAGTCCCGTATCATGATAATAAACTTTAAACCCATTCTGCGTATAATGTTTTAAGGGATATTTTGGAGAATTCACATTATGACTGAAATATATAAGACCGGCAGCCTTCAGCCAGGAAAGAGAATACTCATAGTCTCTTCCTCTGGCACCTTTTTTCAGTTTTGAAAAAATAAATTTTTTATTTTCACTTCCCAGGTATTTCGGGATACTCTCCCATACAAGGTTTAGTCTGGGAATATCAATTGCTTTTGCATGTTTTGCGAAATCATAAGTGTATGTCTTTAATATTTCCAGTTGTCTATTCCGGACATCATTCAGCTGACCCGATTTTCGGTATATATCAATGGCTTCCGGCATTCCGCCGATGATGTAATATAATTTTAACAATTCAACCAGTTTTTCATGGAAGGGTAACAGAATCTTTGTATTCGATTTTAAAGAATTGATCAGACTAACATAATTATGATGTTCCAGCGCCTCAAGGAACTCTAAAAAAGTAAATGGGAACAAATCCAGTAAATTAACCTGACCAACTGGAAATGAAGCTTCAGATAGCAGAACCACTCCTAATAATGAACCGGCCGCAATAATATTATATTGGGGGCATTTTTCATTAAAGTATTTCAGTGATGTAAGAGCATTTTCTGAATCCTGAATTTCATCCAGAATTATCAGTGTTTCTTCAGGTTCAATACTTATGCCTTTATACAACTCTATTGAATTGATCAGGTCTGAGGGATTCAGATTCTGCTTAAAAAACAAATCCAGCGATTTATCTTCTTCAAAATTCAGATAGACAGTTTGCTTATACTCATTTCTTCCAAACTCTTTTAGTAAGTATGTTTTCCCTACCTGACGTGCACCCTGAAGTAATAACGGCTTTCTGTTATTACTTTCTTTCCAGCTTAGTAATTTTTCATAGGCAAGCCTTTTCATGTAACCATAATACGCAATGAGCCTCTTCTCTGTCAATAATACGTTCTGAATTCAACCATGTTTGGTTGTTTTACGTTCTAATAATAACCATTTTCAGGTGCTCGGTACAAACCCTCAGGCAGCGGCACAAACTGTGAAGCCTGTTCTAAGGTGATTTTATCAGAGAAGTTCAGTCCTCGGCAGCACCAATCTTCCTGAAGAGAACCATCAGAGGACACCAATTGGTAAAGGAACTCTGAAGAAGATTCAGACCGACAAAAAGGGTGAAATAGAGCCAGTTGGGGGATACAAACTTAGCCAGAACAAGACTCAGAATAATAAAAATCCCGGCGGCCATGCGCAGATAACGGTTGACAGTCATAAACACTCCTTATTAATTATTAGTAATTATATAGTATTAATAAGAAGTGTCAAATGAATCGAATCAGAGCCCGGTGATACTGGCACCAATGGGATATTCAATTAAATAGCTGACAGGCAATTCACGTTCCTCCCCGGGAGTGAGCTTGAATTGCCACATAATCTTCGATTCATCGTCCAGGGAGATGTCTTTCTGATTGTCTTTAATAACCGGAGAGAGCGGCTTTACATTTATCTCCTTCTCTTCTGATATCGGGAATTGATCGTAAACGGAAATCTCAATTTCCTTACCACGGTTGTTGGTTATCCTGATCTGATATTCAAATTGTTCACTGATCCGTTTGTTTACGATACCTTCATTCTTTTTTAAGCGCTTAATGTAACGGTATTCGATTTTGATTCCCTCATCCACACCTAGAGAAATTTCCATCATTTGATCCGGCATTATCAGAGAAAGAGAGGAGCTTGAGACGAAGGACCCGTCAAAAAAGATATTCACCTTTCCCGGGAGGAACGGGAACTCCGTAGTATTGGTAATACCCGCCGTCAGGTAGGCGAACTCTACAATTTTTGGAACCGTAGAATAATTAAAGACAGCAGGAAGCTCCCTATTCATCAGGGATACACGGGTATCACTGTTATCACCATTGATGCTGCCGCCGCCGGCAACAGAAAAAACAACTGAAACACCGGAATTATCTACTTCAGCCTGGGGAGCCTCCATCTCTTCCGCGATAGACATGGATACTTCATCGAAAATCTCTCCGTCTTCTTCCCCAATGGATTTTTTACTCCTGGCCATATAGGAGATTGCAGATGGCTTATCTGCGTACAAACGCCAGGGTGTTATCTCCGGCAGGATTCCTGAAATATTCACCCTTGCTGTGGAGAGTTTAAGGTTTACAGCACTCCAATCCTCTCCTGTTGCCTGATTCACCAGGGCATTGTATTCCAGAGTCACCGAATCGTTATTATTTGAAGCCCTTAAGTCATAAACAGGCCGCCAGGATGGGCCGGAAAGCATATATGAAAGATTAAGCAAGAGGTCCCCGGGATTCTCTTTGGAGAGACTTACCTTGATTATGCTTCGCGATCTCTGAATATCACTCCCGAAATCATCAATCTCTTCTTCAAGTTTTTCAAGTTCTTTCTCCAGTTCACGGCTCTTTCTTTCTGAGCCTAATCTCACCTTATCAATTTCTGAGTTCTTACCATGATAAAAATCCAGCATACTGCTCCATGTGGAGGCATTGAGCCCATCATTTACACTGGTAGTGCTCCTGCCGTTGCCTTCAGTATTCATTGTGGCCGGGGTTGTTATAAAACCAGAGATTCTTTCAATAAAGTTCTTTTCCTTTTCACAAGCCTCCAATTGAAGTGATAGTTCAGCAATGTTGTCTGAAAGTTCCTGCCTCTGTTTCAGCAGTAACTGTTTATTTGAATTGACCTCTTCGATAAAGTACTCAGTCTCGAAGCTGCATTCTCCCAGGATTGCTTCCCCTGCCCCTTTCACCTGAATGCTGTCACGGTCCAGGTTTTCCGGGAGGTCTGTAAAGATGAGTGTATGGTTTCCGGACTCCAGAGAGACTTCTGTCTGACGGGTTATCATGGCCCGGTCTTGAAATACGGTAACTGCCGATACACTTGAATCCACTTCTGTTTTTAAGATTTGCATTTATACTTTCTCCTACCGCTATCACAAACTATAAAGGATATAAGTGGCAGGTGCATACTTTAAAGAGAAAATGCTACTATACTTATGCAGGAAGGAACGGATGGACAGAACACAGATTGCAGTGGGAAAAGCTGAAGAAATGGACGAATTGGATCGTAAATACTGGTCTGCTGCATCAATAAAAGAAAAGCTGGAAACAATCACCTACCTGCGGGAGTGTTTCTATGGGAAAGAGGCAACTACCGGACGACTTCAAAGAGTTTATACAGTGTTTAAACAAGAATGAGGTCCGTTACCTGTTAGTTGGAGGCTGGGCTGTCGGTATTTACGGGAATCCCCGTGCTACAAAAGATATTGACTTTCTCATTGCTATTGATACTGATAATATTGAAAACTTACAGAAAGCACTCTCTGAGTTCGGGGCTCCTACCGTCAATGATAGTGTTTTTCAGGAAACTGGGAATGTTTTCCGAATGGGCCGCTCACCCATACAAATCGATATAATCAACCAGGCAGACGGAATTCATTTTGAAGAGTGCTACCCTGAGAGAGAAACTATAAAGGTTGAAGGTATTGAACTATCTATCATCTCAAGGAAAGATCTACTACGGAACAAGAAAGCCTCAGGCAGATATAGAGACCTTGCCGATGCGGAGTTTCTTGAAAGCGATTCTGTCAATCAACCGTAGGAATGGAAATTGATGCCGTCCACGGTCCGGTGGATTACGGGGAACTGGAAATCAATTCAGTTTTTGCATCAGACCTCTTAAGCGATGTTCTGATGTGCGAACTTGAAAACCTGCTCCTTATTACCTCACTCACCACGGAACAGGTAATCAGGTCGGCAGGAATTATCGGCATAAGCGCGGTAGTGGTCAGCAACAACAAAGCTGTAACAAAGGGTATGATCAAGCTGGCCGGGGAAGAGGATATCGTTATTCTGCAGACCCGTTTCCCCACATTTGAAACCTGCCTCCGAACTTCGGAAACAGGATTCAAGGCGAAGCCCTTCCAGAACCGCCACCAGAGGAGGCGGCTTCCGCTTAAGTGAAAGCCGCAAAGAAATAAATCCTCTTGAGACTTCGCTCCGGCTTCAGGAGCTTGTCTACGGTCTTGAAATAAGCAGAGTGATGACATCAGAAGAAATTACTGTTACCAGGCAGACAGCGATGCAGGAGGCCCGGAACCTGATGAGGGAGAATGAACAACGAGGTGTCCCTCTGGATGACCCGGGAAGTTCATTATCTGGAATCTGTGGGAACGGTGTTTTACGAAATAGAGATGGTGTCTCTTACGGTTGAGAATCTTCAAGAGTTTTTTCGCAGGGTTTCGGAAAAATAACAGTTAAGCGCTGGTTTTGGAAGTTTAAATCTCCTAATAGCACAAGGAGGTACTTTTAGGTTAGCATCACTTTTTTACTCCCATCTGATTAATCATATTTATATCAACCAATCTTCCGTTTATGTATTTGTGTAAAAGACTTGATATTAGTGTCTGGTAGGGAATACCTTCTTCTATAGCTTTCCTCTGTATTGAATGTAAATCCCGCTCACTCATGCGTATATTTACTCTTTTGTCTTTTCTCATGGTATTGCGTGCATATTCACTATGGCGATTTTTATCCATATCCAGATTCTTTACAGAGGTATATTCTCCACTTTCAATACCATTAACAATATCAAGTTCTTCTTTAGAATAACGGTTAGCCATCTTATTCACCTCCTGAATACTTCTTCTTGTACTTCCGACTGGGAATGATAGTTTTCAAAAAGACTTCCTCATCAGTTTCAATAAATGGGACATAAAAGACATAATCATTGATATCTATTATGAAATGTTTTTGCCCTGGATATTTATCCTGATTCGGATTTTCAACTATATCTATTATCTGATCCCTTTCAATATAGAAAAGAACATCTTCAAATGAAATATTTCTTTTTTCTTTTAATTCTATGTTCTTTTCTTTATTCCAGTTAAAAGATTTCACAATTAAAATATATTCCATTGTGTGCACTTTGTCAACAGCGTGGCTTTTCTATTGTTAGTGGTGCTGCCTTTTCCTTCCTCTGTGAAACCTTGTTCGTCTTTGATGGCACAACATGATGTTTAAATCGAAATTGACACGGTCCATTCACAATCCGTTCATCTTCCCGGATTAAATTGTCAGCATCAGGAGGACAACAATGATGATGCATTTTAATGGACTCTGGGGCATCGGAGGCCCAATTATTATGATGATTTTCGGCGCTTTATTTATCGGCGTTCTTATTTATTTTGCAGTGATCTATTCAAGGAATTCTTCCAGTCGTTTCAGCCGGGATACCGGAGAGGAGACTGTTATGGAGATTCTGAAAAAACGATTCGCTAAAGGCGAAATCAGTAAGGACGAGTACGAGTCCATGAAGAACTCGCTGCTATAGCGGGGAAAAAAATCCTGGCCCGTGGATTCCGGGCCAGTTAATATATATCACCATGACGGTACTCTTCACTGGAAGGGGCCGCCTTTTTATAAACAGTTTCCAGCGATTTACTCGTTGCTTTCAAGGAATCCGGAGTTCACAAGCTTTTTCATGAGGGCATAGATATCTTTCTTATCGCCTTCTTTACGTATCCCCACAGCGACAACAAGGACAATAACTTCCCGGTTTTCAACGATGTACACAATACGATAGCGTTGACCGGCAGCTCGTATAGAACGAAATCCGGATAGGGATCCCTGGAGGGCTTTGCCCCGTTTATCCGGCTCAAATTGCAGGTTGTCTATTTTCGCAGCAACCTGCCGACGGGTTCGTGAATCAAGATTTTCAAGCTGTTGTTTTGCCTCCAGGGTAATCCTGATATTATGCAAGTTCGAGTTCTTCCTTCACAGCGTTCCAGTCTTCGGTTTTACCGGATTTATATTCTGCAATACCTCGATTCAAGGCATTCATCATCTCGGGATCGGACATGATTTCCAGGGTTTCTGTGATGGCTTCGTATGTTTCCCAGGGAAGGATGGCTAAAACCTTCTTGCCGCGGCTTGTAACAGATATGGTGTCTTTCATATCCAGTGACCGGGGGAGGTTGTTTATCTCTTTTCGGGCTTCTGTAATCGGCATTTGTTTAACCATGATTCTCTCCTGTACTTGTAAATGTACAGAAATAAGTACGGAGAATCAAGTCCATAATTGATAACCCTCCGGGACTCCCGGGTCAGTTAATATATATCACCACGGCGGAATTCGGCCCAGGCGGTCTCAAACCAGAGATTACTCTCAGGGAGGGGCCGCCTTTTTACCCAGCGGTTCTTAACTTCGCCCTTTTCAAAAACAGTTTCCAGCACTTTCTCCCGGAACGAAGGATCTTCTGCTGCAAAACTCCATTCCATCTTATCCAGCAGTGTATGAACGGCGGTACCCGAGGCATCCTGTACCATGGAGGATCCACGGGAGCCCACGCCGCTCTCCAACTGAAACAGCAGGGTTTCCAGGTACACCCGGTGGGCCAGGCAGAGCTGGCGGTTTTTCAAGGCGTGAACTGCCTCCCGGGGGGTGCTTACCCTGCAGCCCTCTTTTTCCAGGGAAGCCATCTGTTTCCGGGCTTCGGCAACGGCTCTTTTCAAACCATCAACAGAACGGATGTGGGCTCCGTAGCGGGTCATGCGGGTTTGGATTTCGGCACGGACGGACTTCCAGCCCCGGGTGGCTTTCCGGCAGCGGCCCAGGAAGGCCTGTATGTCTTCAGATTCCCTGAGGAGGTTCCGGGTGAAAATCCCCTCTGCAAGGGAAGCTGCTGACGGGGTTCCGGCTATGTACTCGGCAATACGGAAGCCCCCCACTTGGCCGGCGTTCAGGGCCGATCCACCGGGACGGGCCACACCGTGGGATCCGTTTACCTCTCCCACGGGGAAAAGCCCCCGGATATTGAGTGATTCCCACCAGTGATTCCCCGCCAGTCCCCCGTTGTTGTGCTGGGCACAGACGGCTATTTCCAGCGGTTCGTGTTCGATCTCGATGTTATGATCCCGATAAAGTGCAACAGCTCCGGGATTCATATGCATCAGTCTCCCGATGGGATTGGACTGGAAGGCTTCGGATTTCTCCAGATATTCCCGGGCTTCTTCGTCCAGTTTTCCGATTTCAAAACCTTCGGGGTTCTCCCGGAAATCAAGAAACACCCTGCGGCCTTTAATCACGGTTTCCATATAGACCAGGAGGTCGATGATGGAGGAGCCGTCGGGAATTTTTTTTGTATCAAAGGGCCATTGATAGCCTTTGAGAAAGATCAGTGAGTGGAGCCTGGCGATTCCGCCATCAAAGTACTCCCGCAGGAACTCCCGCTTTCCGCTTTTTCCGTCGGCATCGGTGGAGATGAACCTGGGCACCACCTGCATGTAGGTTCCCGAGACGTTCCAGCGGAACTTCACTGAGGCCAGTCCGTACTGGGATTCAGGGAGTCCCTGGGCGGCGGCCCCGGCTTTCAGGGCGATTCCGATGGCCCCGGTATGCACCGCCGGGTATACGCTTGTTTTGTAGAGTCCCCCGGGGCCGCCGACAGCGAATACCACGTTCGCTGAGGCGAAGGCCGCCAGAGAACCGGAGCTGTCCAGAGCCAGGGCACCCAGGATTCGCCTGCCGGGATTCTCGTCAGTCAGCAAACTCACCACATCCATCTTTTCCAGAACGGGAATCTCCCGGCGCTTCACCTCGGCAATCAGAGAGCGGCACATATCCCGGGAGGTGTAGGGACCCACCGAAGAGCCCCGGCGGGCGGGGTCGTGATCGGTTTTATACCCGATGAATTGTCCATAGGCGTCGGTGGGGAACTTCACACCCAGATTCACCAGGTTCAAAAAGGCCCGGGATGAAACGGCGGCTTCCACCAGAGCCAGATCGCCGTGCATGCCCCCGGGTTTAAAATAGTTGGCTGCCATTGCCATGGGGGCATCAAGGTCGGATCCGCACATGGCGCTCTTGTAGTAGGTCTGCTTGTCTGAGCCGGTGTTGATGGAGGTGCCCATTTCCAGGCCCTCGGTGACGATGAGGATGTCGGTGATTCCCCGGCTGTGGAGCTGAACAGCAGTGTTGAGTCCCGCGGCCCCGGATCCGATGATGAGGGTGTGAACTTCGGTGACGGGTATTTCTGTATTTCTGTGTTTCATGCCAGTCCCTTTGCTTTGGCGGCCAGCCGGCCCTTTTTCAGCTCGGGTCCATAGACTTCCCGGTCTTTGAGAACACAGCCTCCGCAGCCGACACCGTCCTTCATAATCTGGCTGCACATGGAGCAGGTGGTGCAGCATTTGGATCGCTCGGCCCGGCCTTCATTCAGGATATCTTTTACCATATCCGGGTAGGCGAATGCCCCCCGGCCCAGGCCGATCAGGCTTGCCCATCCTTCTTTAAGCATACCGGCTGCCGCCTGGGGGAGAAGGTGACGCAGCCAGGTAAGGCCGGCAGTGGGAACCGGGCATTCGGGGAGGGACTTCTGCATGTCCCGGACGGTCTGCTGAAAACGGACCACACCGACCAGCGGATACTCAGGGGGTTCCCCCTGACCCACCAGGGTATTGTCGTGGGGGCGGTTCAGATAGGGTTGAAACCGGGGAAATCCCACTGAAACGTTGAACATGGGCAGTCCTAAATCAAAGCATTCCTTCATAAGACGTTTCGGTTCCTCCAGATCCACCATCCAGGTATCACTTTCAAGCGCTGCAACCCCCCAGCCATAGGGATAAGGCGTGGGCTCGAGAACCGAGGCCCGGGTGGTGACAAAACAGCCGGGGGGCAGTTCCTCCATCATCCTTGCGGCGGTTTCTTTGAGGAAACGGGTGCGGTTTTCATAGGAACCGCCGTACTTTCCTTTCCGGGTACGGGAACCCAGAAGTTCGGCGATGAGATAGCCGTGAACCGCCTTCATGTCCACCCCGTCATACCCGGCCTCGGCGGCCAGCTTTCCCGCTTTGATGAACTCATCCTGAAGGGAATCCAGATAGTCATCACTCACCGGCTCGATGTCGTTCATATCGAGCATAGTATCCAGATGGGGGTTGTGCTGGGCTTTGAGGGGTTTCATCTCCCCGCCTGGGCGGCTGAACCGGCCGGAATGGGTAAGCTGAACCACGAAGGTAATGTCATGGCCGAAGCTTTTACGGGCAGCGGCCCGGGTTTCATCCACCAGTCTTTTATAGTCATCCAGATTATCACGGTTCAGACGCATCTGTTTGATGTTGGAACATCCCTCGGGAACAACCGAGACGGCTTCGGCCCAGATGAGAGCGCTTCCCCCTTCAGCGAAACGCCTGTACCGCCTGAAGGTGAGTTCGGTTGGTGCCCCGGTGGAGGGATTGCCGTCCACCCCTTCCATGGGCTGTATCACGAAGCGGTTGGGAAGGCTGCGTCCGGCAATGCTGATAGGCTTACCCAGGATGGACAGATCTTCACTGATGGGAAGTTCCAGATTCAGGGCTTTGAGCTCCGCCTTTAAGTCATCGATGGTATCGAGGTTGAAGCGTCTGAAATCTGTCACTGACTTGTCCGGCCTTTGTACGATTTTTATACAGTTTAAAGGATAGAGCGGTAGAGGTCATCCAACAAAAACCGGGACAACTCTGATATAATTGTTAATTATGCTGTTTAAAAATCGACCCGACGGCACTCCTGCCAAAGTTCCCGGATACACAAAGATGCTTCCCGTCCTGATGCCCACCCGCACAGAATCGGCAATCTACATGGAACAGACGATAGAAATGGATGAAACCATGGAGTTTCTTTCCCGGTGGAATGAAAAGAGTCCTGAAGGACGTCTGAAACTGACCATGATGCAGGTACTGCTGACAGCCATGGCAAGAACAGTGGCTCAAAGGCCGGCACTGAACCGATTCATTTCCAATTTCAGACATTATCAGCGCAACAATATCTCAATTTCCTTCGTTACCAAAAAGAAACTTTCGGATGACGGAGCTGAGTCAAACGTGATTATGCCCTTCAGACCCTTTGACACCCTGGATGATGTGAATGAACGCTTCACCCGCTTTGTCGGTGAGGCAAAGAGTGATAAGGGGAATAAGACTGATGAGGATGTTGACCTCTTTGAAAAGTTTCCGATATGGGTAATCCGAACTTTTGTCGGGGTCTATAAATTCCTTGACCGGCGGAATTGGATTTCAGGTTCCATGCTGCAGATGCTGCCTTTTTATGCCACGGCCTT
>Ga0164315_10000543_pt1 | contig 26520 bp, 28 predicted proteins | sample GuaBasSedimGuay6_FD_113737 | JGI IMG/M metagenome (GOLD analysis project Ga0164315, IMG submission 113737) | Subseafloor sediment microbial communities from Guaymas Basin, Gulf of California, Mexico - Guay6, Core 4569-2, 0-3 cm | ecosystem: Environmental > Aquatic > Marine > Hydrothermal vents... | reverse complement strand
CATCTTAAAGAATGTGAGTTTAGGTTTAATAATAGGGGCAAAAATATGACTTATTTATTATTGAAAATGTTTAGGAAAATGCCTTTATTGTTGTCATGACCCAAAAAAATTATAAACACCAACCAATTCAGTGTTTTTAAAATTGTGGGTATTATAACCTACTCCACCTTACTTGATGGTTTTATTGTTGATTTTATAGCGACAATAAAACTTTATGCCTCTGGGTGAAATAAGAAACGCATTTATGCTTTTAATCTTTGAGATATTTTTTTAAAAACTTGCACTCCATCAACTAATTTTATATCGCCTATTTCAATTTGGCTCTTTCTTTTTTTAACCTCTTGTATCCACATATCATCAACTGATGATTTTATGGGGTTGATGCTGGTTAATATTTTATCCACAATTTGTGTTTTTATGTCAATTGGCAAAATATCTATTTGTTGCAAAAGTTGCTGTTGTCCGTATTCATGTGTCATGATTTGTCTCCGATATTTGAAAATTTTTATTATAACATTTTGTAATTTTATTATTGATTCTTTAACAACAATAAAACCAAACCTATCATTTTGTTTTTATTTTTTTGAAATAAAATAACCTCCATGTCACAGGAATGGGGTTCTATTTATGCTTTGTAACAAATTGTTTTTTAATGGAACTATGGGCGGGACTAAATTCCCACTTCCAATGGTTTCCGTCATAACGAGGCGGACGAGAATAATTGATAATTAATAATTAACAGTTATTAGTTTAAAGTCCGCTATTAATTTTTAACTATTAACTAATAACTATATAGACTGCCGTGGTTATCTCGTGTTATTATTTGCACACTCTGCTTTTAATCTTGTTTTGTCACAGGTTTAGTTCATACACAGAAAGATTGCCGCGGCGGTTTAAATGTTTGATGTTGCATCATTTTTCCGTCCGCCTCGCAATGACGGGGTTTCTTTTTGAGGTGGTGCATAAGCTACCGCCCATTTTTTGCCTGATAAATGGCTATTTCGTTTTTTGTTGTTTCTTTCATATTTTTGCCTTGTATAAAATTGTGGACATTATAACCTATCATTCTCGATGATATTCAATATTTGCTCTGCCGAATCATAACCTATTATCATAGGAAAATTATCCTCAAAAAACTCATCCATAATTTTATAAACCTCATTATCAAAATCGGTTGCTTTTTGCTTTAATATTTTTAATTCTTGTTGATATTTTATGTTGTCAATTTTATTTTGTTTCAAAGTTTGTTTTAGTTTTGCTTTTTCTTCTGCGAGCTTTTCATTATCAATTTTGTGGGGGATATTTTTTATTTTGTTTTTGCTTTGTTTTAATTTCTGGGATAAGTTTTTTATTTCTTGGTAGGTGTAATGTCCGATATGATAAAGCTCTTTGAGCAGTTTTTTTGCTTTTTCATCGCCGTATTCGCCGATAAATGATTTTTTGGCACGGTTAAAAGATGGAATGTGTGATCCTGTTGAGATATTTTTGTAAGGTTTAGTTATTTTGACGCTTATATCACCTGCACTTCTATTAAATATCTCACCTTCAACTACAACATTTTCAACAATTATATTAAGACGATTCATAATAATTCTCCTTAGAATAAAAAGATTGATTTTATAATTTTTATTTTTTATTGTCAAGGGAGTGTTTCTGATTTGGTTTTATATATTTTTGTTTTTGGAGTTATAAAATAATCATTCAACATTTATTAAAGTGCACTATAACAGGCTTTAAGTGTAGTTTTATTGGTAAAAAATTGAGGTTAGAAGTTTTTTGTTAATTTTTTCAAAGGGACAGTTTTTGTCCTTTTTAAAATGAAAAAATGTAGATTTTTTTGATTATCAACTATCCATTATCCGCTTTCAATTATAAAAAAACCCTATCGTGGTGATAGGGTTTTTTGGTGTTGATAAATATGTTTGGTAAAAAATTACATCATACCGCCCATACCACCCATTCCGCCACCCATACCACCCATATCAGGGGCAGATGCGGGTTTGTCCTCTGGGATATCGGCTATCATAGCTTCGGTGGTTATCATAAGTCCTGCAACAGAGGCTGCATTTTGCAAAGCAGATCGGGTCACTTTGGTAGGATCTAAGATTCCCATTTTAATCATATCGCCATATTCACCGTTGGCTGCATTATAACCGTAGTTGGTGTCTTTGTGTTGCGAGATATTATTCAGAACGACAGAATCTTCATCGCCTGCATTTGAGACTATTTGACGAAGTGGCTCTTGCATAGCTCTGATTGCTATCTCAATGCCTACTTTTTGGTCGTGATTATCGCCTGTGGCTTTTATCATATTTGAGGCACGAATTAAAGCAACGCCTCCACCTGGCACAACGCCCTCTTCCACAGCAGCACGAGTTGCATGAAGCGCGTCTTCGACACGATCTTTTTTCTCTTTCATTTCAACTTCGGTGGCAGCTCCGACTTTTATGACAGCAACTCCGCCTGCAAGTTTGGCGACTCTTTCTTGGAGTTTTTCTTTGTCATAATCAGATGTTGTCTCTTCTACTTGTTTTTTGATTTGTGAGACTCTATCACTGATAGCTTTTTTGTTGCCTGCACCGTCTACTATGATGGTATTTTCTTTATCAACTGTAATGCGTTTTGCCTGTCCTAATTGCTCGGTTGTGGCTTTTTCTAATGATAATCCTAATTCTTCGGCGATTACTGTGCCACCTGTAAGCACTGCCAAATCATCTAACATTGCTTTGCGTCTATCCCCAAAGCCCGGAGCCTTTACCGCACAAACTTTTACAATGCCACGCATAGCATTAACTACCAAAGTGGCAAGCGCCTGTCCTTCAATATCCTCTGCGACAATAAGCAATGGTTTTGATTCTTTGGCAACGGCTTCTAACAATGGTAATAATTCGTTAATATTAGATATTTTTTTGTCAAACAATAAAATATATGGCTCTTCTAACACAGCTTCCATATTTTCTTGGTTGTTGATAAAATATGGTGATAAATAACCACGGTCAAATTGCATTCCTTCCACTACATCTAATTCATTATTTAAAGAAGTTCCCTCTTCAACGGTGATAACTCCGGTTTTACCAACCTTATCCATCGCATCTGCGATTATTGTGCCAATCTCTGTATCAGAGTTCGCCGATATCATTCCAACCTGAGAGATTGATTTTGCATCATCACATGGCACAGAGAATGTTTTTAGTTTTTCAACTGTGGCAGCTACGGCTTTATCTATGCCTCTTTTAAGGTCCATAGGGTTCATCCCAGCTGCGACTGATTTTAAGCCTTCACGAACTATCGCCTGCCCTAAAACCGTGGCAGTTGTTGTGCCATCTCCTGCTACATCTGATGTTTGTGAGGCAACCTCTTTTAACATCTGGGCTCCCATATTTTCATATTTATCAGATAATTCAATTTCTTTGGCAACAGATACACCATCTTTGGTGACAGTCGGTGCACCGAATGATTTATCAAGCACTACATTACGTCCCTTAGGACCTAAGGTGACTTTTACCGCATTTGCTAATAAATCAACACCTGCTGCCATCCTAGCACGGGCATCATTGCCAAATTTTACGTCTTTTGCACTCATTTTATATATTCTCCTTAATTATTATTTATCAATAACGGCTACAATGTCGGACTCTTTCATAACAAGATATTCAACACCATCTAATTTTACCTCGTTGCCTGCATACTTGCCAAACAACACCTCATCTCCTACTTTAACATCCAAAGATACAATATCACCTTTTGATGTTTTTTTGCCTTTACCTACGGCAGTAATTTTGCCACGGCTGGGTTTTTCTGTGGCAGAATCTGGAATTATTATGCCACCTGCACTTTGTTTTTCTTCCTCTGTTCGCTCGACTAATATATTGTCGTATAACGGTCTGATTTTCATTTACATGCTCCTATAAAAAATAAAATTAAAGTTAAATGAGACCTTTGCATAATTCAACCACAATTTATAACAACAATAAAATGCACCTATTTTGTCAAAAAACTCGTCAAATAACTAGTTATTTTCCTCATTTTTTAATAAAATATGCACTATTTTCTTATTATTCTAAATCGCACTTGAATTATGCAAAGGTCTCTAAATTAAACAAGCAACTATATTTGTTACTAACTGTTTTATATAGAGGTTGTTATTGATTTTTCAAGATGGCAGGTAAATTTTATTTTTTGTCCTGCCATAAAAGGGATTATGTCACCATCATCTGTGGCATAGTTTGTTGCTATTGTTTGGCAGGTTTTGCTAATAATTATTTTATTTTTATTTATTGGTAGCTGATAAAATTTTGCCCCCACAATTGAGATAAAATTTTCTAATCTATCTATTTTATTGTTATCATTAAATATTTGGGCATATAGTTCCAAAGCAAAAGGTGAGGTGAAACAACCTGCACAACCGCAACTATTTTCTTTGTTATTTTGAAGATGAGGGGCAGAATCTGTGCCTGCAAAAAATTTATTACTACCGCTGGTCGCAGCTTGGATTAAAGATAAACGATGAGACTCTTTTTTTAAAATCGGCAAGCAGTAATAATGAGGCTTGATACCACCTGATAATATTTTATTACGATTATACATAAGATGTTGAGGTGTGATGGTGGCTGCTATATTATCACTTGATGCTTTAATAAAATCCACGGCTTCTTTGGTGCTAATATGCTCTAAAACAATTCTTAAATCTGGAAATTTATCAACAATATCGGTTAATTCCTTATCAATAAAAACGGCTTCTCTATCAAAAATATCCACTTTTTCATCGGATGATTCGCCGTGAATCATCAAAGGCATATCATATTTTTGCATTATTTCAAACAGCTGATATAGGTTTTTAATATTTTTTATACCGTCCTGTGAATTAGTTGTCACTCCCGATGGGTATAACTTTATGGCAAAAACTTTTTTAGAGCGAATTATTGCTGTCATTTGTTCTGTCGTAATTTTGTTCGTTAGATACAAGCTCATCAAAGGCTCAAAAGAATTGTTATGAGGAATATTTTGTTGGATTCTATTATAGTAATTATGGATAGATTTAATGTTATCCAAGATAGGATCAAGGTTCGGCATAACAATAGCACGAGCAAAAGTTTTGGCAACAGAAGGCACAGTGAGTTTTAAAAGAGCACTATCTCTTAAATGAAGATGGAAATCATCTGGTTGAATTATAGAAATTTGCATAAAATATTTGCTTTTTGATAAAAAAAGATTATAATTGTCGCTATTGTTCTTTATCTTTTTAAAATGAGTAAAAAAAAAATATTAGTCCTGAATGGTCCAAATTTAAACATGCTTGGCAAAAGAGAGCCTATTTTATATGGCAGCACAACATTGACCGATATAGAAAAACAAATGCAACAAGAATGGGCTATTATAGACTTTTTTCAAACTAATAGTGAAGCTAATTTAATTGAAAAAATTCATACAGCCGACAATGTTGATTTTATTATCATCAATCCTGCTGCATGGACTCATACATCAGTGGCAATAAGAGATGCTTTGTTGTCGGTTAACATACCATTTATAGAAGTCCATTTGACAAACATTTTCACAAGAGAGAGTTTTCGTCATAAATCATATTTATCCGATATTGCTTTGGCAGTCATAAGTGGGTTTGGTGCATATGGTTATACTGCTGCTATGAATGCAGCTAAGCATTACATAGAGCAACCAATTATTTGAAACAAATTAAATTTTTAGGAAAAAACTATGGATATTCGTAAAGTAAAAAAACTAATTGAAACTATTTCAAACTCAGATATTGCTGAGATAGAAATTAAAGAGGGCGAAGAATCTGTTCGCATTAGCCGTATCACTCAAAATGTAGCCCCTGTGACAGTTGTCCCACCTGCTCTTACCCCTGTGACAACAAATCAACTAGATCCTGCAATCCAACCAACACAACCATCATCCAATGTAGGAGATAATATTGCATCAGATGATAACCAGATTAAATCCCCTATGGTTGGCACTTTTTATAACTCACCGTCACCTGACGCACCCTCTTTTGTAAAAATAGGACAAAAAATCAATAAAGGAGATACAATTTGCATCATTGAGGCTATGAAAATCCTCAACCAAATTGAGGCAGAAGTTTCAGGCACAGTTAAATCCATTCTTGTTGAAAACGCCCAACCTGTTGAATTTAATCAACCCTTATTTATTGTAGAGTAATATTATGTTATCAAAAGTAGTAATAGCAAATCGTGGTGAAATTGCTTTGCGCATTTTGCGAGCTTGCCGTGAAATGGGAATCAAAACCGTAGCCGTCCACTCCGAGGCAGACCGCGACTTAAAACATGTTCGTCTTGCCGATGAGGCAGTATGTATCGGTCCTGCCCCATCTTTGGAGAGTTATCTTAATATCCCTCGTATAATCTCCGCCGCCGAGGTCACAGATGCTGTTGCTATTCATCCAGGATATGGGTTTTTATCAGAAAATGCAGATTTTGCTGATGCAGTCGCCTCCTCTGGTTTTAAATTTATCGGCCCTACTGCCGATGTAATCCGTATTATGGGAGACAAGGTATCCGCTATCAATGCGATGAAAAAAGCAGGTGTGCCTTGTGTGCCAGGTTCGAATGCACCCTTAGACAACAACCAAAAAAAGAATGCAAAAATTGCCCGTGAAATCGGCTATCCGATTATAATAAAAGCCTCAGGTGGCGGTGGCGGTCGTGGGATGCGAGTCGTGCACAGCGAGGCATCTTTGCAAAACTCGATAAATCTTACCCGCCAAGAAGCAGCGGTCGCTTTTAATAATGATGTGGTGTATATGGAAAAATATCTTGAAAATCCGCGTCATGTAGAGTTTCAAGTTTTATCAGACCAACACGGTAATGCTATTCATCTGGCCGAGCGAGATTGCTCGATGCAAAGACGTCATCAAAAAGTAGTAGAGGAAGCCCCAGCCCCTGGCATCACAGCAGAACAAAGAGACAAAATCGGCAGAAGATGTGCTGAAGCTTGCACTAAAATAGCTTATCACGGTGCCGGCACTTTTGAATTTTTATATGAAAATGGCGAGTTTTATTTTATTGAGATGAATACTCGCGTGCAAGTAGAACACCCTGTCACCGAGATGATAACCGGAGTTGATATTATCAAAGAGCAGTTAAAAATCGCCAATGGTGATGAGTTATCCTACCAACAACATGATATAAAAGTCAGAGGTTGTGCGATTGAATGTCGGATAAATGCCGAGGATTCAGAAACCTTTATGCCCTCTCCTGGCAAAATAAAATCTTACCATGCTCCAGGTGGACCTGGCATCAGAATGGATACCCATCTTTATAATGGTTATACAGTCCCACCGCATTATGATTCAATGATAGGCAAACTAATCTCCCACGGATGTGATCGATTAACCGCCATAAATCGTATCAGTGGTGCCCTTGATGAGCTTGTTATTGATGGAATAAAAACAAACATAAATCTGCAAAAACGTATCATCAAAGATACCGCTTTTATCCAAGGCGGTGCTAACATTCACTACCTTGAAAAAAAATTAGGACTGTATTAAATGAGACTCTGTCAAAGCTAAAAATTAGTAATTAACAAAATAATGAGATGAGATATTAGGCCATATCTTTATTGCGAAATAAATTAAGAGTCAGTAATAACAAAAATAATATACTTAGAGCATACATAGGCATGATACCAAATTTCATAAATGGTGTCTGTCCTCTGAATGTTTGCATTTTGTTACTTATTGTCTGCTTTTTAAACTGCGAAGTCTTTTTTATTATTTTTCCTTTTTCATCTATGAAAGCAGATATTCCATTATTAGTCGAGCGAATCATTTGTCTGCCGTATTCTTTGGCACGAGTGCGAGCTATTTGCAGATGTTGGGCAGGTGCAATTGAATCTCCAAACCAAGCATCATTGCTGATATTTATCATTAAACTTCTACCTGATACTCTTTGGTATAAATCGAGAGTATAGGCTGATTCATAACAGATACTCATATCGATAGCAATACCTTTGACATAAATTGGTTTTTGATTTTTGGAATGAGGGCGTAAATTTGACATAGGAATATTTATATATTTTTTAAAAAAATCAAAAATTTCTTTAAGTGGCATATATTCTCCGAATGGAACTAATTGCTCTTTTGAATATGTTTGCACAGGATGGCTTAGTTTTATAGCGCTATTGTAGTATTCCCCATTATTTTTATTTTTAGTAAAAATTCCACTGATTATTGTTATAGGAGATAATTTTTGTTGTAGATTTTTTAAATGGTCTTTTTTTCTGTGGTAAAAAGTTGCAATTGCCGTCTCAGGCCAGACGACAAGCTCTATCTCTTGTGGCTGCTCCATGCTCATCTTAGTATAGATATCAAGTGAATTTTTTAAACGTTCTTTGCTAAATTTAATCTCTTGTTTGATGTTGGCTTGAATGATGGCAGCATTCAATGTTTTGTTATCTTTTTGTGTCCAGCTTATGTCATTTAAACCCCATGCAAATAACAATATAATTACACTAAAAAATACCAACACTTTCGTTTGTATGCAATAAAAAAAATTGTATTCTTTTTTTATGATAGGCAACAACAGTGACAATATGACATATGACAAAAATGCTATGATAAAACTAACTCCGTAGACTCCAACAACAGGTAGATAAGATTTCAAAAAACCGTCAATTTGTCCGGAACCTGCCAGCACCCAAGGAAACCCTGTAAAAATCCAACTCCTTAAAATCTCAAACCAAAACCATAATAGAGGAAGTAATAAATAATCATAATTTGCGGTTATTTTTTTATTTATATAAAAATAAAACAGAGCAAAAACAGCATAAACCAAGCCCAATGTTATGATAAAAACAAATGTAAGAACTCCTGCGATCGGTGCAATTTCTTCACCGAATGTGCTGATGCTATAATATACCCAGTGGATTCCGCCACCATACAAGCCTATACCATACAACCAACCGATAAAAAAACTTAATTTTATGGTGGGAGATTTCTGTAAAGCATAAAAAAATATTATTATACTAACAAAGGTGGTCAGGTTATGGTCAAAAGGAGAGAACGAAAAAACATAAATAAGACCTGCAAATAACGATAATACGAGCAGTTTTATCATTATTTTTGAACCTGAATAATACGAATACGACGAGTATCTGATTTTAAAATTTTAAAATTTAATAAGCCGATTTTCTTTTTGTCGCCAGGCTTGGGGATTGATTTAAATTCGTTTAATAACAAACCACCAATGGTGTCATAAACCCCAGCATCAAGATTAGTTAAAAAATATTTATTAAATTCATTAATCGTAGTTGTGGCATCAACACTCCAAAGATTATCAGAATGCGAGGTAATATTATTTTTGTTATCAATGTCATATTCATCATCAATTCTGCCAACTATTTGCTCCAAAACATCTTCAATAGTGATAAGCCCTGTAACTGTTGCATATTCGTCAATAACTATTGCCATATGGTTACGATTGGTTCTGAAATCTTTTAACAAAAAATTTAAAGGACGACTTTCTGGGATTATTTTAGCAGGTCTCATAGTGTCGCTCATCTGCATAGAAGGTGCATTATTTGCTTTGTAATTTAATAAATCCTTGGCAAGCATTATTCCTATGATTTCATTTTTATTTTTAGATAAAACAGGAAACCTTGAATGCCCTGATTTTATGACAATTTTTAATACCTCATCAAACAAGCAAGATTCATCAACGGTTATCATTTTATTTCTTGGTATCATAAGGTCGCGCGCTTGCAGGGTTGAGACACTTAAAACGCCTTCCAACATATTCAAAGATTCATCGTCAATAATGTTATTTTGATGGGCCTTTGTAAGTAAATCATAAATATCGCTGGTATTTTTTATTCTAAAATCAAAAATTTTTTTAAGAATCTTTAAAAATTTTGCTTGGATTTTTATTTTAACACTCATATGGATTTTTTATACCTACCTTAGATAATAATTTTATTTCTATACTCTCCATTATTTTTGCATCATTATTCGTAATGTGGTCATAGCCCAATAAATGCAATAAAGAGTGTATTATAATATGTTTGTGATGGTAATCTGTTATTTTCTTTTGTTTTTTGGCTTCCATATTTATGATTTGTGGACAAATAACTATATCACCTATGGGTTTATATTCTAATTTATCGGCAATATCAGCAGGTAAATCTGCAGTAAAAGACAAAACATTTGTAGGAGTTTTTTTATTGCGATATTGAAAATTATAAGCGGTTATTTGTTTGGTGGTAACATATGATAGCGACAAATTAGCTTTATTTTGTTTCATCTTTTTTAAAACAAAGCACATTAACTCAATGCATTCATCATCATGCAGATGGTATGCTTTGGTTTTTGTAGTTATTAAAATTTGATGATTTTTTGACAATTTTTATACAACATATAAAAATATTAATATTTTTTGGTGTTGTTATTATTTTAAATACAATTATAAAATAAGTGCAACCAGTAATTTTCAACTGGTTGCCTTGCATCCATTCAAAACATAACTTAGTTTTTAATGCCAGCTGGAAGTTGATGAGCTACACCTTTATGGCAATCAATACAGGTTTTATTCTCATCTAAGCCCTCGGAGTGTCGATTCATTGCACGGCGACCTTGTTTTTCAAAATCCATAGACATCTCTTCGTGGCAGTTGCGGCATTCTCTGGAATCCGTGCTTTTCATTGTGTCCCATACTCTTTGTGCCATTTCTAAACGATGTTTTTCAAACTTTTCTTTGGTATCAATTGTACCCAAAGCTTTATGAAACAATTCGCTTGATGCTTCAATCTTCCTTTTAACTTTATAAATCCACTCTTTGGGTACATGACAATCAGGACAGGTAGCACGAACACCAGAGGCATTATTATAATGCACTGTTTCTTTATACTCCTCATAAACATTATCACGCATTTCATGACAAGATATACAAAATTCTTCATTATTTGTCATCTCCATCGCAGTATTAAAACCGCCCCATAATATAACACCCATGATGATTCCAATAATCATCAACAAGCCTAATGACATGGTAGACGGTTTCTTTAATTTAGTAAATATTCCCATATTAAATTATCTCCTTATTGAAGTCTTTGCATAAACAATGAATCGTTACAAAAACTCTATTAAAATTAAAATCTATTTTCCTATTTTTGAATATTAGACATAGGGGTAAAAGTGTTTTCAACCAAAGGCTTAGCATCTACCTGGGGAGCATGACATTGATTGCAAAAATATCTACTACCATCGACAGAGCCACTATCATTGCCATCGCGATCTGTAAAATGAGTTCTGCTTATTTTGGTAGCCTTCTCCTCTTTATACTTATCCCAGCTATGACAATCCATACACTTGTTGTTTTTTAAATTAATGCTATATTTATCAACACTATGAGGCACCATAGGTGGTTGTTGCACATAAGCACGAGGGATAGTGTCACGATCAGGTTGCACTTTTTTCAAATCAGTTTTAGTGTTTGTTTTATCCAGTGCATTTGTGCCACGCAAGGACTGAATCTCAGCCTGTGCAATAGCCATAAAACCAAATATTAAAGTTACTACAAATATTATTTTTTTCATTATAAAACTCCTTAAAAAGATAAAATTATCAGACTCTATGCTTTAAAATTCGTTAAAATTAAACAAACCTTAAAGAATAGAATCTTTAACCTAATTTACTAAAAATCATTATTTATGATTAAAACCATCAAAAAAAAACAATGACTTTTCTAAAAACGCCAACCAATTTTAAAAACCTTTGGCTCGCATACATCTATACATCTACCACAATTAGTGCATGCTGAATCATTAATAAGTGTTGATTTGCTCTCACCTTTCAAAACTGGTTTTAATATTTGTGGCTCCGGACACACTTGATAACAGTCCATACAATCATCACAATCGTCCCTATTAAAGGCATTTACTTTTATCAGGCTAACTTTGCCAACCAAATTATAAAAAGCACCAACAGGACAAAGTTTTCCACACCATGCACGTTGAGATATAGCAAAATCTAACAAGAAAACTGCTACCACAAAAACCCAAGCAAATCCCAATCCAAACACCAATCCTCTAAACAACATAGTCACAGGATTAACAAGTTCCCAAACTATCATCCCAGTTATGGGAGCTAACATCAGCGATAAAACAACGACCCAAAATCTTATATTTTTATCAAGTGGCACAGATCCTGTAATGTTTAATTTATGCCTTAACCAGTGAGCTGCATCTGTTACTATATTAACAGGACACACCCAAGAACAATATACTCTACCACCAACTATTGCATAAAAAACTAAAACTATACCTGCTCCCATCACAGCCTTGCCATCTGTAATAAAGCCTGCAAATACCGATTGCAAGAGGATAAAAGGATCTGTTAATGGTAAAAAATCCAAAGTCAAGGATGATGCAAGAGATCCCTTAACTATCCAAACTCCAAACCATGGACCGATTAAAAACAACAAGAGAATTAAAACCTGAGATAGTCTTCTCATTATCAGCCATTTATTTTCTTTTAAAAACCCTCTTTTATTTTTTTGCTTCTCACTATCCATTATTTTTATTTATTGAGAGTATCCATGGGATTTTTAGAAAATGGACTATCTTTTTCGGTAACTCCACCTGTTTCGTAATCATAGACTACACCCTCTGGCAAATTATATTCCCTTTTAGCATCAGGAGACACTAAACTACCTCCTGCTTTTTCTTTTTCTTGCCAGCCCAATCTATAATGATCCCCTATATGTCCTTTTGCTAATCTATGCGGTAAAATTTTAATCGCAGGCTCTGCCATAACACAAGCTTGTTCACATTTACCACATCCTGTGCAATAATCTGAATGCACTCTTGGCAAAAACAAACTGTGTCGCCCCGACCTTATATTGTGTTGTTTTTCTAATGTTATGGCTTTATCCGCTATCGGACATACTTGATAACATACCTCACATCTCAATCCTAAAAAAGCCAAACAAGTTTCTTGATCAACTAATACAGCTAAACCCATTCGAGAATCATCGATATTTGTTAAAGAATGATCCAAGGCTCCGGTAGGACATGCTTTGACACAGGGTATATCATCACACATCTCACAGGGTTTCGTGCGAGCTATAAAATATGGTGTTCCAGTTGCTACTTTTTGCTCAGGCTTTCCTAAAAACAACATATTATACGGACAATCTCGGACACATAAACCACAACGGATACAAGCTGATAAAAAATCATTCTCTTTTAAAGCCCCAGGTGGCCGTAAAATATCAGCAGGCAAGGAACTTGCAGAATTAGAATATAGTCCTGCTCCCATCCCAAGCAAACTTACTCCACAAACGGTCTTAATTGTATCTGATATAAATTTGCGTCTTGCTTTTTCTTCTTTTGTCATGGTTAAAAATAAAAATTACACTTAGGGTAAAAATAATTTTACCCCAAGTTTTTATAATTATATCGCTTATGCCTTACTAATTTTAATTGCACACTTTTTAAAGTCTGTCTCTTTTGAAATCGGACACGTGGCATCTAAGGTCAATTTATTAACTAAGTGACGAGCATCAAACCAAGGGATAAAAACTAAACCCTTCGGTGGTTTATTGCGACCACGAGTTTCAACATTGACGGTAATAAAACCACGACGAGATTCAATTTTAGCTTTCATACCTCGTCTTAATTTGCGAGCCTTAGCATCATCAGGGTGCATAAATACCTTAGCATCTGGCACGGCACGATATAACTCTGGCACACGCTGGGTCATAGAACCTGAATGCCAATGCTCTAATACTCGCCCTGTGCATAACCACAAATCAAATTCTTTGTCAGGAGATTCTGCTGGTGGCTCATATGGTAGAGCAAAAATCTTAGCTTTACCATCTTTGTAGCCATAAAATTCAACTCCGGCTCCTTTTTTAACGAATGGATCATAACCCTCACGATAACGCCATAGAGTCTCTTTGCCATCAACGACAGGCCACCTTAAGCCACGAGATTTATGATAAGCATCAAATTCTGCTAAATCATGGCCTTTTTTGGGTCCCTTTAAGCCAAAGATGCGATACTCTTCATACAATCCTTTTTGCACATAAAAACCAAAATCAGCCATTTCATGATTTTGATAAACATTACCACGACTATCTTTGACCTCTTGGGTAGGATACTTATCAACTTGACCGTTTTTATATAAAACTTCATATAAAGTTTTTCCAGCATACTCAGGTTTCTTAGCTATTAAATCCGCAGGCCATACCTCTTCTACTTTAAATCTTTTTGAAAATTCCATAACTTGCCATAAATCAGACTTTGATTCACCAGGTGCTTGCACTTGCTCGCGCCAAAATTGAGTTCGTCTCTCAGCATTACCATAAGCGCCCTCTTTTTCGGTCCACATAGCAGTAGGCAGAATTAAATCAGCTGCCATTGCAGTCACAGTGGGATAAGGGTCTGATACCACAATAAAGTTTTTAGGGTTGCGATATCCAGGATATGACTCTTCGTTCATATTAGGAGCCGCTTGCATATTGTTGGTACATTGCACCCAATAAGCATTTAACTTACCATCTTTGAGTTTTCGATTTTGCAACACAGCATGAAAGCCTGGTTTTTTAGGGATTGTGCCCTCTGGTAACTTCCAAACTTTTTCACTAAAATCTCTATGAGGTTTTTTCATAACAACCAAATCAGCAGGCAAACGATGGGCAAATGTGCCAACCTCACGAGCTGTGCCACAGGCGGATGGTTGCCCTGTTAAAGAAAATGGACCAGAACCTGGTTCTGATATTTTACCAGTTAACAAATGAATATTATAAACAAGATTATTTATCCAGGTGCCACGAGTATGTTGATTCATACCCATAGTCCAGTAAGATGTTATTTTCTTTTTAGGGTCGTTGAATAATTTTGCAAGCTTTAAGAGGTTTTCTTTTGGCACACCTGTTTTCTCTGATGTGCTATCCAAATCATAATCAGATAGAAACTTAGTGTATTCTTCAAATGTCATGGGTTTGGAGCCAACAGTATCTTTGCGTTTTTTGTTGTTTTTAGCTTTTTTCTCTAATGGATGCTCAGGACGTAAGCCATAACCTATATCAGTGTTACCTAATCTTAAATTTACATGTTTCTCAACAAATTCTTTATTGACACCGCCGTTTTGAACTACATAGTTAGCAATATAGTTAGCAATTATTAAATCTGTTTGGGGTTTAAAAATAAGATCATTATCGGATAATTCAAAAGAACGATGTTTGTAGGTTGACATAACATGAACCTCACAGCCTTTGTGAGTCAAGCGTCTGTCAGTCAAACGTGACCATAAAATAGGATGCATTTCTGCCATATTAGGCCCCCACAGAACAAAAGCATCTGCGTTTTCTAAGTCATCATAACAACCCATCGGTTCATCTGCTCCAAAAGTTCGCATAAATCCTGCGACAGCAGATGCCATACAGTGACGAGCATTAGGGTCGATATTATTAGAGCGAAAACCTGCCTTATATAGTTTAGCGGCGGCATATCCTTCCCAAACTGTCCATTGACCAGAGCCAAACATACCAACAGCAGTCGGACCTTTTTCCTTTAGGGTGGTTTTGAATTTATCAGCCATCACAGTAAAAGCCTCATCCCATGAAACCTCTTCAAATTTACCATTTTTATCATACTTGCCATCGGTTTTTCGCAATAATGGTTTGGTGAGTCGATCCTTACCATACATAATTTTTGATAAAAAATAACCCTTGATACAGTTTAGACCACGATTAACCGGAGAATCAGGATCGCCTTGTGATGCCACAACACGCCCTTTGTGAGTGCCGACTAAAACCGAGCAACCTGTGCCACAAAAACGACAAGCAGCTTTATCCCAACGAAGCTCTGTTTTGCTTCCTGCCTCAACTACACTGATACCAGGAATTGTGATTCCTGCGACAGCTGCGGTCGATGCGATTGCATTATTTTTAATAAAATCACGTCTTGAAAGTTTCATTTTTATTGCCTCTTTTTAATTAGATAGTAAATAGTTTCAAACCCCAAATTTTAAAAAACTAAAACTGACTCTTGAAATTATTAACTTAATTTTTAAATTTTATTCATCCAAATCGTCGCCTGAATACTCATATATCAAAGATGCTGAATAAACACCTTCTATATCTTGAATGGAAATTAAAGTATTTGCCATTATTTTGTTGCCACCTCTCTCCTCAATTGTGATAACTATTTTACCATTTTCATCTACTGCATGTATCTCAACGCCCTCAAAAGCCAAAATATCTTTTTTAATTTGGTCTATTTTTTTAAGGTCTGCATGCACCAAAGCACCAGATAAACTGCTACTGTTGCTGTCGTTTTTACCATCTATCTTACCATCTATTATCATCTTTCTGTTGTTTTAAATTCAATGGCATTAGTAGGACACACACTAACACAATAACCACAATTTGTGCATTTTTCATTATCTATGATAATATCCCCCATAACCTTCATATCCTGTTTTTTCATTTTATATATTATCGCTCCCACATCACATGATTCTTCACAACTGCGACAATGAATTCCTTTATCTAATATACACTTGTCAGTTATAACAAGTTGCATACTCCAAGCAGGATTATCTAAACTTTTTAGTGATAAAGCCTGGGTTTGACCTTGGCATACCTCAACACATTTTTGGCAAAAATCACAACCGCCAATATTAAAATCAACAACCGGATAACCGCCACCACCAATTTTAATTATCTTTAAAGGGCAAACATTAACACAATCACCGCAACGATTACAAACATCAATAAAAGTAGAAATCGCCCAAGGAGGATATATTGAATTACCTTTTTTCCCTCTTAAAAAATCTCTTCGAGATAACATCTGCGAATTGTATCTTTTTCATGTTTAAAAATATTGATATACATCAATGTTTTTTGTATTAGATTAGTTAACCCATAGAAAATAGGCAGTATTTTGATTTGAATCAATTTTTTGCAAAAAAAATAAACTATATTTTAATTCAAACTTATTTTGTATGGTATGGTATCGACTGTTAATTTATCAAAAAGCCTCATTATGCAAAGGTCTCATTATATGTCTCCGTATATGGTCTGCAAAACTGTAAGTGCAACTATGGGTGCAGTTTCTGTGCGAAGAACCCTATTGCCTAAGCTTGCTAATTGCCAGCCATTTTTTTGACTTACTTCTATCTCTTGTGCTGAAAAGCCACTTTGGGACCCAATTATCAAAGATATTTCTTGATCTTTTTTTATTCTACATTCACTTAATAATTTTGCCCCACAACAAGGATGAAGAATAAACTTATTATCAGAATTTTCTATGGTTACATCACTTATTTTAAGAGGGTTGTTGAGTTTTGGAATAACGGCTCTTTGAGATTGCTCACAAGAACTTATGATGATTTTTTCAATTCGTGATTTATTGAGCTTATGGTTATTTTTATCGCCCACAATAGGAGTTATAGCGAAAACTCCTAATTCTGTAGCTTTTTGAATACTGTATTCAAATTTTGATCTTTGAGATATTTGCAAATAAAGAGTTATTTTTAAATTAGACTCATTGTTATTTTTTATACTTTCCGTTACTGTAAATTTTATTTGTTTTTTGTTTATGTCTTTAATTTGGCAAGCATAATCAAAACCGTCACCATTAAAAACAACAAACCTATCATTTGTTCTAATCCGTAAAACTCTTATAAGATGTTGATACAAACAATTATTTTCATATGTTTTGTTTTTTTGTATTTTTTGTGGCAAATAAAATCTTGATGTTATCAATATGAGACCTTTGCATAAATCAAGTGCTGTTTAGAGAATGCAAAAAATAGTGTATTTTTACCGTAAAAATGAGGAAAATAGCTTGCTATTTGACGAATTTTTGCTATAAAAAGGCGCATTTTATGTGTTTTATAAATTGTGCTTGATTTGTGCAAAGGTCTCAATATATTCCTAATGTATTTTCCAAAGGCAGTGACTTGTCAGGTGCCCACTCTGCCATAGAACCATCATAAAGATAAGCTTGTTTATTGTTAAAAATTTCATGCATAACAAACCATTGTAATGCTGTTCTGTGTCCTGTGTGACAATATGATACTTGTTTTTTTTGAGTATCTACACCAAAAAAATTATATATTTTTTTTAAGTTTTTTTTGTTGTGAATCAAGCCACTTCCTGCTTGGGCAAGATAAGAATAATTAATGTTTATTGCTCCTTTTAGTCTACCTGATCTTTCTTTTGGTGATGGCGGATAAAGAGACAAGTATTCCTCAGGTGAGCGACTATCAATTATTATAGTGTTGCTATTTAATGCTTTTTGGATATCGTTTTTGTCTACCAGGTATTCTTTTTGGATTCTTACAACATAGGATGATGGAGAGGGTTTATTTTCTTGTTGCTCTATTTTTTTGGGAAAATATTTCATCCATTCTGTCAGGCCACCATTTAAGATTGAAACATTATTAAGGCCTGCAACTTTTAAAGTCCAGTAGATGCGGGACACAGCTGCGACTCCTCCGGCACCTCTTCCTAAATCTACCAACACTATATGTTTTGTCTCATCTATGCCCAAAGATTGCAGTAATTTTTGCAAATAAGCAGCAGATGGCAACAAACCTTTAACTCTCCAAATATTGTATGATGAATTTATTGAGCCTTTAATATGTGCTTTTTTATATATATTTTGAGGCAATATATCAATAATATGAATGTTTTTATTAGTTAAATTATCAGCTAACCATTTGGCGTCAATCAAAGGTTCCGAGGCTTGCAAATTAAAACTTATAAAAAATAAAGATGTGAAAAATAAAGCTTTTAATTTAATCATTTTTTCTGCCGTGTATTGTCTAATAATTTTTTTATGACCTCTATCACACCTTCGTGAGTGCCGCCAGCTTCGGTAGCAGAGGTTACAAATTTTTCGTTAATGACAACAGTTGGCACACCATCAATTTGATATTTTTTTTGCAAAAATTTTGCTTTACGGATTTGCGTTTCTGTATTAAATGAAAACATAGCATCTAAAAATTTATCTCTATCTATTCCTTGCTCGGCAGCAAAGTCTGCAATTTTATTTTTATCATACAATTTTATGTTTTTTTTATTCCATAGTTCAAAAAAAGGTTCGTGAAATTTATCCAAAGAATTTAATTGTTTGGCAGCATAAAATGCTCTGGCATGATTTTCAAAATTTGGACGAAAAATAACAGGAATAATATCTAACTCTGTATCATCTGATTTTGTTTTCTCCCACTCGTGTAAATAAGGCATAAAATTAGAGCAATGGGGGCAACCATACCAAAAAAACTCCTGTACTTTTTGTTTTTTTGTCTCACCTGGTTTGGCTGTTGTAATAGGTTGGGTTTTTAAGGTGCGGAAACCTTCAGGATTAAAGCCTCCATAATCTTTGGCATTAACAACAAAACTCAACAGCACGGAAAAAATAATTATAACAATATTTTTAGTATTCATAAAATTTAAATCCAATAAAATGAGGCCGTTGCATAAATCAAGAATTGTTTATAAAACACACAAAATATGCCTTTTTATAGTAAAAATTAGTCAGAGGACTTGCCACATTCCTCATTTTTGCTATAAAAATACACTATTTTTCTGAATTCTCTAAAATATCACTTGGTTTATGTAAAAGTCTCAAAATAAAAAACAATAAGAGTCGCCTATCATACAATAAGTTCAAACTTATTTTTATTTTTTTATTATTGTGCTATTATTTCTTTTTTTGATTTCTATCATTCCACCTATGAACAAGGATAAAAATTTAGTTTGGATCGACTTGGAGATGACAGGTCTTGATACTTTTTCTGATAGCATTATTGAAATTGCCACCATTGTTACAAATTCAGAGCTTAATGTAATAGCAGAGGGACCTATCATTGCTATATCTACCGCTCCGGAAAAATTAGAAAAAATGAATAAATGGAATACCGAGCATCATACAAAATCAGGCTTGGTGAAAAGAATTACACAAAGCCATCATACCTTGGATGATGCTCAAAAAATGACTCTGCAATTTTTAAAAAAATATGTCAATAAACAGGCATCTCCTATGTGCGGAAATTCAATCTGTCAAGATCGCAGATTTATGGCAAGACAAATGCCTAAACTATTAGATTATTTTCACTATCGTAACTTAGATGTTAGCACTCTTAAAGAATTATCAAAAAGATGGCAGCCACAAATCCAAGTAGGTTTTTATAAACAATCTAAACATCAGGCTATGGATGACATAAAAGATTCAATCGCAGAGCTTAGATATTATCGCCAATATATGCTTGCAATATGAGAGTTAAACACGATTATATTAGTAAAAATAATTTTGATATTATATTTAAAAACAACATTCCTCTGCTTGATGTCCGCGCACCTATTGAATTTGTTAAGGGAGCATTACCAAATTCAATCAATATACCATTATTAAACAATAAACAACGGGAGCAAATTGGTATTTGTTACAAAAAATACGGCAAAAAAAAAGCCATGGATTTAGGATACAGTATTTTTGATAATCAAAAAATTACACATAGACAACAATCTTGGGATAGATTTTTTCAACAACATAAAAATGCTTATTTATATTGTGCTCGTGGAGGACAAAGATCAAAAATATCTCAACAATGGCTCACCGACTATGGCATAAAAATGCCTCGTATTGAAGGTGGCTTTAAAGCCTTGCGCCAATATTTATTGCAACAATTAGATGATATTTGCATCAATAAAGAATTTGTCGTTATAGGTGGTCTTACCGGAGTAAATAAAACAACTATTTTACCGGAAGTTAATAACTCCCTTGATCTGGAAAAATTAGCAAACCATAAGGGGTCGGTTTTTGGTAATTATGCGACAGCACAACCTAAACAGATAAATTTTGAAAATTCTTTGATTACAAATCTTATGAAAATCAATCATAAAAAAATAATAATTGAAGATGAGAGTGCAAAAATTGGTAAAATAAACTTGCCCTATGTTTTTTGGCAAAAAAAACAACAATCACCATTAGTCATTTTAAAAGAAGACAAAAACATTCGACTTAATAATTTATATCAAAGTTATGTTACTGATAAAATCAAAGATTTTGAAAATTACTTTGATAAAAGGACATCACAAGTTAAATTTAAAGACTTTTGGCACAACGGAATAGATAAAATTAAAGATAGGTTAGGAGGAGGATTACACCAACAAATAAAAAGCTTATTAGAGCCTGCACTTATGAATCAAGATAAAAAATCTTTTATACAAATTATAAATCTCTTAACCGATAAATATTATGATCCTTTGTATCAACATCAATTAGATAACAAAAAAGATAAAATAATTTTTACTGGTAACCGACAACAAGTAATATATTTTCTACAAAAATAAAGACAAACTCATAAAAATTTTCATAGAGACCTTTGCATAATTCAAGTGCGATTTAGAATAATAAGAAAATAGTGCATATTTTATTAAAAAATGAGGAAAATGGCAAGTCCTTTGACGAATTTTTTGGTAAAATAGGTGCATTTTATTGTTGTTATAAATTGTGGTTGAATTATGCAAAGGTCTCTCATAATTTAAGTGATAATTGATGATAACATCTTACTATTTTATTTTTACAACAAATTAAACCAATTGTTTTTATTTTATATGTTATACTTCTCATTTTTTTTACTTTGGAGAATTTTATATGAATAAACTTATGAGTATTCTTGTTTTGTCTTTGCTTTTTATATCAACAGGACATACAAAAGAAATTAAAATTGGTGTTGTTATGCCAATGAGTGGTCCAATTGGTGGTTTCGGGCAACATGCTGTAAAAGGTTTAAATCTTGCTCACAGCCTTAACCCTAAACTTAAAAATGGTGATACTGTTAAGGTTATTTTATTAGATAACAAATCTGACAAAATTGAATCTGCAAATGCTGCTACCAAACTTATCTCATCTGACAAGGTCAGTGCAATTATTGGAGCTTTAACCTCTACTAACACTATGGCACTTACCAAAATCGCCGATGATGCAAAAGTTCCTGTCGTAGCCCCTGTGGCAACTAACCCTTTGGTTACTAAAAACAGAACTTTTATTAGCCGTGTTTGTTTTAATGATAACTTTCAAGGTGATGTAGCTGCTAATTTTGTTTTTAATGACTTGAAATTTAAAAATGTTGTAGTAATTACTGATGTTAAAAATGATTATTCAATCGGAATTTCAAAAGTTTTTAAAACAAAATTTAAAGCCATGGGCGGTAAAATCTTAAAAGTTATGCAGATAAATCAAGGAGATAGCGATTTTAAAGCTATGTTATCAAACATTAAAAAACTAAAACCTGAATTAGTTTTTATCCCCTTTTATTCCGCCGAGGTAGCTTTGATCGCCAAACAAGCTAACCAACTTGGTATTAAAACCAAATTCTTAGGAACAGATGGTATGGCAGGAGATAAGGTATTTTTTGAGGTAGGTGGCAAAGCGGTTGAAGGTTTTTATGGCACTAACCTATTTAGCCCAGATGCTCCAAAAACAACTCAAGCCTCAAAAGATTTTGATAAAGCTTTTCGTGCTAAATACAAAGAAGCCCCTCATCCATTTGGAGTCCTATCTGCTGAATCTTATAATGTTATTTTATCTGCAATGAATAAATGCGACGATCCAACCGATACAAAATGTGTAAATAAAAATATCCGTGCCACCAAAGATTTTCAAGGTGTATCAGGGATAATTTCACTCAATGAAAAAGGTGATGCCGTGCGCTCTGCTGTTATTGAAACCATCAAAGATGGCAAAAGTGTTTATTTGAAAACAGTTAATCCTTAATTTTTTTATAACCATCTGCACAAAAAAGGAGGCAAACAAGCCTCCTTTTTTTTAAAAAAATGGATATCTTAAATTTTATTCAACAAGTGGTAAATGGCATTAGTGTTGGTAGTATGTATGCACTTATTGCTATAGGTTATACCATGGTATATGGTGTCCTGCGGCTCATCAACTTCGCTCATGGCGAGATTATGATGGTTGGTGCGTTTGCCGCTTTTATGGCTATGGGTGTCTGGGGTTTGCCTTTATTTATTGCCATAATTATTGCTATATCCTTTGCAATCTTAACCGGAGTTTTGACCGATAAAATTGCTTATAAACCACTTAGATCCGCTCCTCGTATATCTTTGCTTATAACCGCTATTGGAGTGAGTTTTTTCTTGCAAAATACCATCAATGTATTTGTCGGTGGCACAGCTCGTTCGTTTCCTGTTGCCCCATTTTTTGATAAAGTTATAACTATCAATTCAATTGTATTCACCCCTACTTTAATAATTGTGCCTGTTATAACTCTTTCCCTGTTGGCGATTTTATTGTTCGTTTTACATAAAACAAAATATGGAATGGCAATTCGTGCTTTGGCTTTTGATATAAAAACTGTCTCTCTTATGGGGGTTAATTCTAATCAAATTATCTCTTTGGTTTTTGTGATTGGTTCGTCTCTTGCCGCAGTTGGTGGAATTTTTTGGGCGTTATCCTACCCTATTTTAACACCCTACATAGGAATAATGATAGGGCTTAAAGCCTTTGCAGCTGCGGTTCTCGGTGGCATAGGAAGTGTCAGCGGGGCTTTAATTGGTGGTTTTATCTTAGGTTTTGCCGAGGTTATGTTTGTTGCTTTTTATCCAGAAGCAGGCGGTTATCGTGATGCCATAGCTTTTATATTTTTAATCTTAGTGTTGCTTGTAAAACCCACAGGAATTATGGGGATAAACTTTGAAAAGAGTAGATTTTAACTATGCAAAAACCCTCAAAAAACACCATTATTTATACAACTCTTGCAATTATTTTTTTAATAATTGCTCAAAGTTTTTTTGATGATTATACAGTTAGAATTTTAAACAATATTGCTATTTTTATTATTCTTGCCACCTCTTATAATCTTATCAACGGTATTACCGGACAATTTTCTTTGGAGCCTAATGGTTTTGTGGCTATCGGTGCTTATGTTACGGCATTAGTATTATTAACCCCTGAAATGAAAATGGATTCATTTCAATTAGAAGATCCGCACCCTATTATTATGGCAATCAATTTGAGCTTAATTCCTGCTTTGTTGCTCTCTGGGGTTATCGCTGCCGGGGTTGCTTTAATGTTAGCATATCCGGTATTCAGAGTGCGTGGTGATTATCTTGCTATTGTAACTCTCGGATTTGGTTTCATCATTAAAGTTATTGCTATCAATTCACCGGCATGGACAAACGGTGCAATAGGACTCAACGATATTCCATCTCTTATCAATCTTTACTGGACAGGTGGAATTGCTATAATTACAGTTATTATTTTATTAAATATAATTTATTCAAAATATGGCAGAGCTATGAAAGCTGTGCGAGATGACGAAGATGCCGCCGCCGCCATCGGTGTCAATACAATGAAAATAAAAACCTATGCCTTTGGCACATCTGCTTTTTTTGAAGGTGTTGGTGGCGGTTTATTGGCTATTCTACTTACGACAATCTCGCCTGATTTGTTTCAATTTTTCTTAACATTTCAACTTTTAATTATTATTGTTCTCGGTGGATTAGGCTCGATGACAGGTGCGATAATTGGAACTTTTCTGGTTATAGGAGGATCTGAATGGTTAAGATTTTTAGATGCTAATATAAACTTATTTGGTTTTGATTTTGGTGCTCATCCTGGGCTTAGAATGGTTGTTTTTTCAATTATTTTAATCATAGTTATGCTGTTTGCTCGTGAAGGATTAATGGGCAAAAAAGAATTATCTGATATTTTTAAAAGAAAAGTAAAATGATTTTAGAAATAAAAAATATTAGCAAAAGTTTCGGTGGAGTGCATGCCATCAGCAACACAACCTTTGCGGTTAAAAAAAAACAAATATACGGTATTATAGGCCCTAATGGTGCCGGCAAAACCACGATGTTTAATATCATAACAGGCAACTATAAACCGACAAATGGCGAGGTTTTTTTAGACGGCACAAATATCACAAATTTAAAAAATTATAAAATAGTTCATTGTGGAATTGCTCGCACTTTTCAATCTATCCGTCTTTTTAAAACTATGACTGTGCTTGAAAACTTGATGATAGGTATGGACCATGACATAAAATACACCTATCTTGAATCAATTTTTAGATTACCAAGATTTAACAAAGAGGAGCAAAAATCTCATCAATTTGCCACAGAAATTTTAAAAAATTTATCTTTATTAGAATTTAAAGATCAACTTGCCACAAGCCTCAGTTATGGCAACCAACGTCGTGTTGAAATTGCCCGAGCGCTGGCAACACAGCCTAAAATTTTACTGCTTGATGAGCCAGCCGCCGGCATGAATCACAGTGAAACCGCCCAATTAGCAACCCTATTGCAAAAAATAAGAGATGATTATGATATAACAATTTTATTGATAGAGCATGATATGAAATTTGTCAATCACCTATGTGATAAGGTTTTGGTGTTAGATTACGGCAAAGCAATATTTGAAGGACATATCTCTGATGCCATTAAAAACAAAGATGTCATAAGCGCCTATCTCGGAGATAAAAAATATGCTTAAAGTTGATGATTTATCTGTCTATTATGGGTTGATTAAAGCAGTTCGTAATATTAGTTTTAATGTCAAAAAAGCGCAAATTACCTGTCTTATCGGTGGCAATGGTGCCGGTAAAACCTCAACCCTATCATCTATCGTATCAGATGTTAAAAAAACTGGCAAAATAATTTATGATGGTATAGATATAAGCAAATTACCAACCCACAAAATAATCCAACATAAAATCGCATTAGTGCCAGAGGGACGACGAGTTTTTATCAATCTTACGACAGATGAAAATCTGCGAATCGGAGCTTTTAATAATGACAAAAATTATATAGAATTAAAAGATAAAATGTATAAAATGTTTCCAAGGTTAGTTGCCAAAAAAAACCAACTCGCAGGCACGATGAGCGGTGGCGAACAACAAATGTTAGCCATCGCCCGAGCATTGATGAGTTCTCCGAGATTATTGATGTTGGATGAGCCCTCTTTGGGTCTTGCTCCTAAGATTATTGATGAGTTATTTGAAACAATTGAACAACTCAAAAAAAACGGCATTACTATTTTACTTGTCGAACAAAACGCTTTCGCTGCCCTTGAAATTAGTGATTACTCTTATGTACTTGAAAATGGCGAGATAACCTTAGAAGACAAATCATCTGTTTTACTCAAAAGTGACGAAGTTCGCCAGAAATATCTTGGAGTGTAAACTTTTTTTATTGGAAACTTTATTGTCCTATAACAAACTCTTGCAAAACTCTTTTGTTATAAATCGTCCATCTCCACAGGCAGGGTCCATAATGTTTTACCAAGAATATTGGGGAAATTATAGCTTATATCATCAAGAATTTTATCAACAATATAAAAAGCAGTCCAGATTTACCCTGATAGTTTTTCTTTTGAATATTCTTTTAGAGACCTTTGCATAATTCAAGTGCTGTTTAGAGAGGACAGAAAATAGTGCATTTTTATAACAAAAATGAGGAAAATGGCAAGTCCTTTGACGAATTTTTGCTATTAAAAGGCGCATTTTGT
>Ga0164315_10000542_pt1 | contig 26564 bp, 20 predicted proteins | sample GuaBasSedimGuay6_FD_113737 | JGI IMG/M metagenome (GOLD analysis project Ga0164315, IMG submission 113737) | Subseafloor sediment microbial communities from Guaymas Basin, Gulf of California, Mexico - Guay6, Core 4569-2, 0-3 cm | ecosystem: Environmental > Aquatic > Marine > Hydrothermal vents... | reverse complement strand
ATCAAAAGAGATAAGCTTAAAATCGGCCGTGCGGGATGGGAGATCAAATTCATTGGCCCTGATATTTCCTTTTCCTATGCTGACCTCCAGTAGTAGACTATCAGCAGAATTAGAAAAGGCAAAGTCGACATCATCCAGTTCAAGCTTGTGAAATCCAAAATTCCACGGAGAGCCTCCTTTCTTCTTGGGCGCTAAAAGGCGGGGAGTCAGGTTCACCAATCCATCTGCTTCCCCTAAAAAAAGAGATTTGCAACTTATCTCCCGTTCAGGTATAGATACAAGAAAAGACCCAATCTCAATTTCCCTTGCATCCTGGACAATATGGATTCCCGTAAGTGAGTCGTTCATCCGGAAATGGATATTCGTGAGTACTCCCTCTCTGATGGAGATCTCCCACCTGGCAGGTGGCTTTTCTATGGGTACAGCATCCCTGGGCTTGCCTGATTGAAAGGCCGCTGCAATATTGATTTTTTGTGCACTTGTGTTCCTGTCCAGTTCAACAAGTGCACCATCCAGTACCACATCTTTAAGCATCACCTTGCTGCGAAGCAATGAAACAAGACGAATGTCTGCCTGAAGCTCACCGGCATATATGATGGTATCTCCCTGAATACCCTTAATAACTATCCCCTGAATTTTCACAGAACCGGGCATAATTTTTCTAATTCCATCCAGGTGGATTGGAACACTGGAAGAGCTTAGGATCTGATTGGCCTTTTTGGTGGCGAAACGCTGAGAGAAAGGGAGATTGAGGACAAGAAACACCAGCAAAAGCATTCCCGATAAGCCCATCAGGAAAAACAGAAATATTTTTCGCCCTCGTCGCCTCCTCATTAATCACATTTTGATTCGACTGTTAAGTTAATCTATTGTAATTAAATTTTTCCAATGATGCTTAACAGTATAGAACGCCCTAAGCAATATAATCATGAAAATATCGTACATTTAAATAACCCTAAAAATGTACGATATGAAAACCCCGGCAACGTTACTAATTGCGCTAATGTTTGGAAGTACTGTTTTTGCTCAGGAGGACCATTCAGAATTCATTGAAGGCCCATTTGCCAGCCCTCAGGAAGTTACAGAAACCTGTTTGCTTTGCCACGATGGAGTAGACAAGGACCTTATGCTTACCAGGCACTGGAACTGGTTGGGAGATGAGAACTTTGGAAAGCAAAACATGATCAATAACTTTTGCGTCTCCCTGCCTTCCAATTGGCCCCGTTGCACCAGTTGTCATATAGGCTTTGGCTGGAAAGATAGTACGTTTGATTTTGAGGATCCAAATAACATTGATTGTCTGATTTGTCACGACCGGTCGGGAAGCTATAAGAAAGTGCCCACTGGAGCAGGGATGCCCGATCCTTCAGTAGATCTGGTTAAAGTAGCACAAAGTGTGGGGAGAACCACCAACCTTAGCTGCAGTGTATGTCATTTTAATGGTGGTGGTGGTTCGGGTGTAAAACATGGAGACCTGACCGCCAGTATGTCTAATCCATCGCCAGCCCTGGACTTTCATATGGGTGAACTTGGTTTTTCCTGTTCCGATTGTCACGCCGGAGAAAACCACCAGATACTTGGAGCAAGTCACGGCTCAATAGCAAGCGGCACAAACCACATGGCATGTCTGGATTGTCACGATGAGAAGCCCCATGTAAAGAAGGTCGTGAACGATCATGTAAGTAGCGTTGCATGCGAAACCTGTCATATCCCTGCATTCGCCAGGGCCGAACCCACAATGACCTGGTGGGACTGGTCAACGGCGGGACAAGATATTAACCCCGACCCCGATGAGTTCGGGAAACCCGTCTACGACAAAAAGAAAGGAGATTTTCTTTGGGAGAAAAATGTGATCCCGGCCTACAAATGGTACAACGGACAAGCAGATTATTACCGGGCAGGAGATAAATTTGATCCTGAAAATCTGGTTGAGATAAACAAACTTTCTGGCAACATCTATGATGAGACTGCCAAAATCACCCCCTTCAAGTTGATGCGTGGCAAGCAAATCTATGATTCAAAAAACCGCTACTTAATCACTCCAAAAATGTTTGGGGAGGGTGGTTACTGGACAACTTTCGATTGGAATGAGGCCTCTGAATTAGGAATGGCTGTTAGCAATCTGGCCTACTCGGGGAAGTTCGATTTCGTAGAAACAAGAATGTACTGGCCCGTCAATCATATGGTTGCCCCGGCTAACAAATCACTAAAATGTACCGCCTGTCATACCAAGAAGGAATCCAGGCGGCTCAACTGGCAGGAACTAGGTTACAAGGGTGACCCCATGACTGTGGGAGGAAGAGCCAAGTAAAATTAATAGACAGACGAATCTTTTAAATAATCATTTATGAAAAAACTCCCTATCCTCTTTATCCTGGTTTGCTTACTGGGCCTTTCCACACTCACCATAGCTCAAGATACCCCCGAGGAGCAGGGGATTTCTTCCCGGTCAATTGTGGAGTTTTTTGAAGCACTTGAGAAAGCTCAGCCTGATGCCCTGCACAGCGTGATGATTCGGCGGCATGGGCTTATTGTAAGCCAGGGCTGGTGGGCCCCTTATGCGCCTGAAACACCTCACCTTTTGTGGTCCCTTTCCAAAAGCTTTACCTCAACTGCCATTGGATTGGCCCAGGACGAGGGATTACTAAGCATCGATGACCTGGTAATCTCCTTCTTTCCGGAAGATATCCCTGAGGAACTCTCCTCTAATCTGAAAGCCATGCGCATCAGCGACCTGCTAAGGATGAATACCGGGCAGGCTGTGGAGCCAAGTTTCAGGAACATGCAAAGCGATAATTGGGTAGAAGCCTTCCTGGCTCACAAAGTAGACTATAAGCCGGGGACCCATTTCAAATACAACAGCATGGCCACCTATATGTGCTCCGCCATTCTCCAGAAAGTAACCGGCATGACCATGGTGGACTATCTGAGCCCCCGCCTCTTTGAGCCCCTCGGTATTCAAAAGCCGACCTGGGAAACGGATCCCAAAGGCATCAATGTGGGAGGATGGGGACTAAGCGTGCGCACTGAAGATATCTCCAAACTTGGTCAGCTATACCTGCAAAAGGGTAACTGGGAAGGCAAACAGCTGCTCTCAGAAGCATGGGTTGAAGCTGCAACCAGCAATCAGACTTCCAATGGCAGCAACCCGGAAAGTGACTGGGATCAGGGTTACGGCTACCAATTCTGGCAATGTCGCTACAATGCTTACAGGGGCGATGGCGCATTTGGGCAGTACTGCCTTGTGATGCCTGAACAGGATGCAGTGATTGCTATCACTGCGGGATCGGACAATTTGCAAGGAATCCTGGATGTGGTTTGGGAATACTTGCTGCCGGCCATGAAGGAGGGATCTCTTCCACGCGATGATGCCGGCCTGGAGCTCCTGCACCAAAAACAACAAGGTCTGGCAATCTCTTATGTGGCAGGAGAAGAAAGCTCCCCTTTAGCTTCAGATATTTCCGGCAAGGTATACCACTTCGAGGAAAACACCCGTTCAATCAAATCCATCTCCTTTAATTTTGAAAGCTCCCCTGTGGATATTACCATCAGTACCGACCAGGGAGAACGCACTATTAATGCAGCTTTCAGCCACATGGAAAAAGGGACCATGCCAAATCCATCACTGGTTTCAGACAAGGTGGCTGTAAACGGCGCCTGGGAGAATCCTGATACCTATGTGATAAACCTGATCTACTATGAAACGCCCCAGAGTGTGAAGCATACCTTTACATTTAAGGAGAACAGCCTGTTATGGGATACAGAGAACAAGGCTTCATTTGGTTCAAGGAAAGCCAGGCAGCTGAAGGCGACATTGTAAAAATCCACTGCTTCATTCATCCTTCACGCAACCAACTGCATTTGATCTATGGACATGAGTAAGGGAATCTCCTCTTCTAAGGAAGTTAAAATACTATCAATAATTTCTCATTAGCCAACAAGCAGAGGTCAGGAGGTGAGATATTCTGGAAAAATTCATACCTTTGTTCGGTAATTAACGAACAGTATGGATAAAGTAGAAGTCATCTCAGAACAACAGAAGACTATGGCCCGCTATGCTAAAGCCATGGGACATCCCATCCGGATGTATGTTCTTGAATTACTCTCAAAACAAACATGTTGTTATAGTGGCGACCTCACTGAAGTTCTTCCCATTGCAAAATCAACTCTGTCCCAGCACCTGAAAGAGTTAAAAGATGCCGGGTTGATACAGGGAGAAATTGAAGGACCAAAAATTAAATACTGCCTCAACCAGGAAAACTGGAAGGTGGCACAGTCACTTTTCCAAAGCTTCCTGAAAAGCTAAAAAATTAAACTATGGAAATAAAAGTTTTAGGTACAGGATGTGCCAAATGTAAATCCCTTGAAAAGGTTACCAGAAAGGCTGTAGATGAATTAAAACTTGATGCTACAGTTACCAAAGTCGAAGACATCCAGAAGATTATGGAGTATGCCGTGATGCGCACCCCGGCACTGGTAATAGATGAAAAAGTGGTGTTATCCGGACAGCTTCCAAAAGTTGCCGAGTTAAAAGAGCTAATAAGCAATCATTCATAAAGCCATGAAAACACTTAAACCCACATTCCTGCTCATCTTTGTTGTACTTATACTTTTTGGGTGCAATGCTCCAACAACAGATAATCAAACATCCGGAAATCAAACAGACCAAATCGTACAGTCCGACGACATTCAGGTCTACTATTTTCACAACACCAAACGTTGCGCCACCTGCAATGCCATTGAAGATGAAACTCTTATGGCGCTGGAGCTATTTTATAAAGAGAATATAGAGGCTGGCACCATCGAATTCACCTCCCTGAATCTTGAAGAAGAGGAGGGAGAAGCCATGGCCCAAACACTCAAGATATCCGGTCAGACGCTACTCCTGGTAAAAGGCGAAACCCGGGTGAACCTGACCAATGATGGATTTATGAATGCCCGCACCAATCCCACCAAGTTTCACGAAATCCTGAGAACGCAAATAGACAATCTTCTATAGTACATGGAGGAGTTTCTCAATAATCTTTATGCAAATACATCAGCACCCCTTGTATCTGCACTGGTACTGGGCTTGCTAACGGCGATCAGTCCATGTCCCATGGCCACCAACATTACAGCCATAGGATTTATCAGTAAAGATCTTGGAAACAGGAACAGGGTCTTCTACAACGGACTGATCTATACCCTGGGGAGGACCTTCTCCTATACAGCGCTGGCACTTATCCTGTTTCTTGGGGCTGATCAATTTAAAATCTCAGGGCTGTTTCAAAAATACGGGGAAAAGATTATTGGCCCCTTACTGGTACTCATAGGCATCTTTATGCTGGGGCTCATCAAACTGAATTTTCCAGCTTTCAACCGCTTGACCTCCAGGTTCCAACAACGAAGCAAATTCTCTTATTGGAATGTGTTCCTGCTGGGTGTGGTTTTTGCTCTTGCTTTCTGTCCCTACAGCGGAGTGCTTTATTTTGGAATGCTTATTCCACTGACCATTTCATCTTCAGGACTTCATTTACCAGTTGTTTATGCCATAGCCACAGGAATACCGGTAATCATATTTGCATGGCTCATCGCCTATACCATCTCAGGAGTAGGGAAATTATACCTTAGCATTAAGTCATTTGAATATTGGTTTAGAAGAGTGGTAGCTGTCATTTTCATCGGTATTGGCATCTATTACATCATTACAGTCTGGATTCTAAAATGAGTAAAATAAAAAACAATATAGTACTGGTACTTATCCTGATCCCCATCTGGATCATCCTCTACAAGTATCTACAGGAAATTTCAGATTTCATTGTGTTCCGTCTGTTTCAGATGACACCTGAAAAGCATATGACCGAGACGCTTCGTTTCTTTATCTATGAAGTCCCCAAGGTACTTATGCTGCTGGTACTGATCATCTTCGTAGTGGGAATCGTCAGAACCTATTTTTCGCCCGAGAAGACCCGGAAGGCATTGGAAGGGAAATCTCTTTTCACAGGTAACGTCATGGCTTCACTACTTGGAATCGTTACCCCTTTCTGCTCCTGTTCAGCCATTCCTCTTTTTTTGGGATTTGTGGAAGCAGGAATCCCCCTTGGCGTTACCTTCTCGTTTTTAATCGCTGCCCCCATGATCAATGAAGTAGCACTGATTTTGCTGATTGGTCTGTTTGGCTGGAAGGTTGCAGTTATCTATGTGCTTACCGGTTTAAGCATTGCCATATTCGCTGGATTTATACTTGAGAAACTGAAGCTGACCAGATACGTGGCCGATTGGGTCTATAAGACCCATGCAAAGCAAAATCTTGAACAAGAAGAAGCACTAAGCATCAGCCAGAGAATTTCAGCGGGCGGAGAAGTGGTTAGAGAGATTGTGGGCAAAATCTGGATTTACATACTTCTGGGAATTGCAGTGGGCGCCGGAGCACATGGATTTGTGCCTGATGAATACCTGGCTGGAGCACTGGGCAACCAGAACTGGTACTCGGTTCCACTGGCTATACTAGTGGGCATTCCCCTCTATTCCAATGCAGCAGGGATCATTCCCATTGTGAGTGTCCTCATCGAGAAAGGAGTGACCCTGGGTACCGCACTGGCCTTTATGATGTCGGTCATTGGTCTGTCCCTTCCTGAGATCATCATTCTGAAGAAAGTCCTGAAGTGGCAACTTATCGGGATCTTTGTTGGGGTGGTCGCCTTTGGGATAGTAATCGTAGGTTTGATATTCAACTACTTGGTATTTATTTAAATTTGTGAATCAATGAAACCTATAGTAATCTTCAGTCTGATGGCCATGATGTTTTCATGCAAGGCCTCAAAAGTCAGCCAGGAAACGGCCGGCGGCCTGGCCCCGGTGCTTGTCTATAAAACAAAGGCTGACTATTCCCGGCTGGTTCCGATCACACTAAATGAGACCAGGGACAAAGTTGTCTCCTTCCCTGCCCCAACAGATCTATATACGAATGGCATCCTTGCAATACCTGTACAACTTGATAAGGGTTACCTGCTCGATATGAGAGGTGTCCATGCTAATACAGCATTTACTTCCTATACATACGAAGCCTATTCAAAGCTGGAATCGACCCCTTCGGTCCAGGATCTGATCAGCAGCATTATTGATCCGGATCCCTTTGAAGAACTATATGATTGCGGGAACAGAAGCCAGTTTAAAAGACTGGAGAAGGATCTGAACAAACTGATCCGCAAAAAATTCAAGGGCTGTAACAAGCTAATCTAAGTCCGCTCACCTCCCGGACTTCCAACTTTCCTGAATAACAGAACCGTCAGGATAACAACCACCAGGGCTAACATAGCATGGATATGCATGGCCTTCAGCATACCGGTCGCATCACGAAGATAACCCAGAATTATATTTCCAACACTGATGCCTGCCCCATAATGAAATGCCCATATCAGAGCCTGCCCGGTTGTTTGCAAATGATCGGGGGTTCGGGCCTGTATATAGTCCACTACGCCAATGAGGAAAAAGGCAATCGTGATACAATGAAATACACTGAAAAAGATGGCCACTTCCGGCTGGGTAATCATTCCGTAAAAAACCAATCTCAGCAGGGAAATTCCCATAGAGAGAAGAATCATTTTCTCAGCACCAATTCGCTTCACGATCCTGGTGCCAATTATATAGGCCGGTATCTCGGGAAGGGCCTGGAGGAAAAATACCCACCCGATAAACGAAGCACTTGCACCAATATCGTTGTAGTATAAATTGATGAACTGCATCAGGGGAGCCACAGCAATTCCTAAGAAGAAAATCAAGAGCAGGAAGAAAAACATCCGCCTGTTTCTGAAGAAGATTCCTAAACTACGAAATGTGACCAGGTTCCTTCCTGTAACAGGTTTGGAGGGCAAGGTAAACAGGTTAAACAGGGCAAGCAGAAGAAACAAGCCTGCAGAGACTTTAAATATGATGTCCGTCCCGTTTCGGGCAAGGTATCCCACCAGTAGTGAAATGGATGCATAACCCACGGAAGTCCATAGCCTGAACTGTCCATATGTAAAGCGGGGATTTGCCCTTACAAACCCAACAGTCATACCATCCACCACAGCTCCCGAGGGCTGATGAAAAACAGAAACAACTGCAATAAACATCAGCATCCAATGGAACTTGAATGTCTCCCCTATCAATAATACCATTAGAGCACAGACCGACGACAATAACAAAAGGATTCTGTTACTCCCAAACTTGTCAGCCAGTATCCCCCAGAAAGGAACAACCAGTGCTGATGTGGCAATAAATATTGCATTCAGAATGCCAATCTGCATGCTGCTAAAACCGATCCCGTCGAGGTGCAGGTTGTAGAAGGATTGCCAGCCGGCAAAAGCACCCAGAACAAGAAAGTAAAAGACCGGGAGCTTAAATTCCTCCCTCATTTGAAAAGTGTGCCCCTCAATGACTCTCAAAACGCTCATCTCTTAAAAGTAGAAACTTCATGTCAGAATTTCCCCTGTTTTTCTAAATTTACGGGTCAGGCATGATTAAGAATAAGTTTAACCTAAGGTATATCACCGGGATCTCTCTTGTGGCAGCACTTGGGGGATTATTGTTCGGATATGACTGGGTAGTGATTGGTGGAGCCAAACCCTTTTACGAGCAGTTCTTTCAAATCGCCCAAAATCCTTCTTTGCAGGGTTGGGCCATGAGCTCTGCCCTTGTGGGTTGTATTATTGGAACAATTATCTCAGGACTTCTTGCCGGGCGCCTAGGCCGAAAAAAACTGCTTATCCTGGCATCACTGCTGTTTCTTGTCTCTGCATTAGGAACCGGAGGTTCAAACTACTTCACCACTTTTATCGCATTCAGGATACTGGGGGGGATAGGGATTGGCCTGGCATCAAATCAGTCTCCTGTTTATATAGCCGAAGTTGCACCAGCCAGTTTGCGGGGACGCTTTGTCTCCCTGAACCAGTTGACCATTGTCATCGGAATCCTGTTGGCTCAAATCGTCAACTGGATCATAGCCGAGTCGGTACCTGATGGTGCTTCCGGATCTTTTATCCTCTCTTCATGGAACGGTCAGACAGGATGGAGGTATATGTTCTGGGCAGAAGTAGTTCCTGCAGGACTGTTTTTTCTTCTCATGTGGTTTGTCCCTGAAAGTCCCAGGTGGTTAGTTAAAAGAGCTCAATCCGACAAAGCCAGGTCCATCCTGCTTAGAATTGGCGGCGAAGCATATTCAAATGAGACCGCCCTGGAAATTGAATCTTCTCTTATATCGGAAAACAGAAATAGTAAGACAACATCCATTCTCAGTAAGTCCATCTTTCCAGTTGTCATTGTAGGAGTGATACTTGCATTGTTTCAACAATGGTGCGGTATCAATGTGATCTTCCTATACGCCGAAGAGATCTTCTCTGCGGCAGGGTATTCTGTTTCTGATATGCTCTTTAATGTGATGATCACCGGAAGTGTGAACCTGATTTTTACACTTGTAGCATTGTCCCTGGTTGATAAAATCGGACGCAAAAAGCTGATGCTGATTGGAGCCGGAGGTCTTGCATTGATCTATGCTATTGTGGGAACACTCTACTTTACCGGTTCCACCGGCCTGCCTTTACTGATTTTTGTGGTAGCTGCCATTGCCTGTTATGCCATGACACTAGCACCTGTCACCTGGGTGGTACTGTCCGAGATCTTCCCCAATAAAGTACGTGGTGCAGCCATGGCCGTGGCCACATTTGCACTCTGGAGCGGAAACGCGCTTCTTGCCTATTTCTTTCCGATCATTAACAAAAAAGTAAATGCTTCTGGAAGCTTCTGGATCTTCGCACTGATATGCGTTGCTGGCTTCTTTTATATCAAAGCCAGGCTAATCGAAACCAAGGGAAAATCTCTTGAGGAGATAGAAAAGGAGTTGCTTAAAAACTAGATTAAATACACCTATTAAATAGAAAGCCCATGAGAAAATTATCTGGATTGCTCCTTATCCTGGCCCTGGCCTCATGCAAGCAGGAAAAAGAACTTTATCTCGATCTTTCAGGCGCGTGGACCGTGAATCTGGACAGGGAAGATCAAGGGGTCACCGAGCAATGGTTCTCTACCCTGTTTACTGAAACAGTCGCATTGCCCGGATCTCTGGTCGAAAATGGCATGGGAGATGATATTTCATTGAGTAGCCACTGGACCGGTCAGATTGTAGATAGTTCATGGTACTTAGCAGAGAAATATGCACGATACCGGGAGGAAGGAAATATCAAGATCCCTTTCTGGTTACAACCTGAACTTAAGTATTTGGGAGCTGCATGGTTTCAGAAAGAGGTGATGATCCCCGAAAACTGGAGCAATAAAAACATCGTGCTTCATCTTGAAAGGCCTCACTGGGAGACCAGGCTGTGGATTGATGATCAGGAAATTGGAATGCAGAATAGCCTGAGTACGCCCCACACCTACAATCTGAACGCTTATCTTAAGCCAGGGAAACATATTATCTCCATCCGGGTCGATAACAGGATCAAAGAGATTAACCCGGGCATCAATTCACACAGTGTTGCCGATCATACACAATCAAACTGGAATGGTCTGGTGGGAGAAATTTCGCTCCAGGCAAGACCATTAGCCTTTATTGAAACAGTTGCCCTGTTTCCAGATGTGGAGAATGGTGTGGTAAAGGCTGAAGTGAAGGTTCGGAATTACACGGGCACTACCCAGCCTTGCACCCTTAAGCTCCAAAGCATGGCAGTGGGAACTGGAGAAAAACAGGAGAAAGTGGTGCATGAATTCAGCATGAAGGATGGTGAAGATGTGGAGACCATTGAGATTAGCTACCCTATGGGAGAATCCCCTGCTTTATGGGATGAATTCAATCCGAATCTTTACCAGATGGATCTGGAATTGAAATCCGGTGTGGGTGTAGATGCAAAGCAGGTTCAATTTGGTATGCGTGAATTTAAAACAGAAGGCCTTCGTTTCACCATCAATGGCAGACCACTCTTCCTTAGAGGCACGCTTGAGTGTTCCATCTTCCCTAAAACCGGCTATCCTGCCACTGATAAGGAATACTGGCTTAAGATACTAAAGAGCGCCAAGTCCCATGGCTTGAACCATCTTCGATTCCATTCCTGGTGTCCGCCCGAAGCTGCCTTTGAGGCCGCCGATGAATTGGGTGTATATCTGCAGGTAGAGTGTTCCAGCTGGGCTAATTCCGGAGCTTCCATTGGGGATGGCAAGGCTCTTGATCGGTGGCTATATGATGAGGCTGATTATATCCTGGAGGCTTACGGAAACCATCCCTCTTTTTGCATGATGGCCTATGGAAATGAACCGGCAGGTGTCAATCAGGTTCAATATCTCAATGAATTCGTGACTCATTTCAAAGAGAAGGACCCGCGAAGAGTATATACCGGGGGAGCCGGCTGGCCCTTTATAGAATCGGCCGATTACTTAAATGATCCAAATGCACGCATACAGGGATGGGGTGAGGGCCTGAACAGCATCATCAATAAAAGTGCTCCGCAAACTGCCTTTGACTTCAGGCACATCATCGAACGAGTACCCATGCCCTATGTGAGCCATGAAATCGGGCAATGGTGCGTCTATCCAAATTTCAAAGAGATTGAAAAATATGATGGCGTTCTGAAAGCAAAGAATTTCGAGATATTCATGGAGAGCCTGGAGGAGAGTGGGATTGGACATCTTGCAGATAGTTTCCTGCTTGCATCCGGCAAACTACAGGCCCTCTGTTACAAGGCCGATATTGAGGCAGCACTCCGTACACCAGAGATGGCAGGTTTTCAATTGCTCGACCTGCACGATTTCCCCGGTCAGGGAACAGCCCTGGTGGGGGTCCTGGATCCTTTCTGGGAAGAGAAAGGCTATATCTCACCCGAAGAATACAGCCGCTTCTGCAACGAAACAGTAGCCCTGGCCCGGATGGAGAAAAGAGTATTCTCAACGGGTGAGACCTTTGAGGCAAAGGTGGAGGTGGCCCATTTTGGCAATGAAATTCTATCAGATCCTGATATCCGTTGGAAGGTAAGCACCCAGTGGGACACGCTGATTGCTGAAGGCAGCTTTGAGAAGAAGGAGATTCTGCTTGACAATGAGCAAGACCTGGGAAGCATCCATATCCCACTGGATCAGATCCTCTACCCACTACAACTGACCCTGGAGGTCTCCGTAAACCAGTTCTCCAATAGCTGGGATTTCTGGGTATATCCTGAAGTCAAAGCGGAATTGGATAAGGGGGATGTCCATGTTACAGGTGTCCTGGATCAGGCAGCCCAAAAGGTTCTAAATGATGGAGGGAAGGTTCTCTGGGCCTTGCAGAAAAATACACTCTCAGCTGCATCCGGTGGAGATATCGAGATTGGATTCTCCTCCATTTTCTGGAATACGGCATGGACCAGTGGACAGGCACCGCATACCCTTGGGATTCTATGCGATCCGGAGCATGGAGCACTGGCCACCTTCCCCACCGAATACCACTCCAACTGGCAGTGGTGGGACGCCATGCATCATGGTCAGGCGATCATCCTGAATAACTTTGAGAACAAGATCGAACCCCTTGTACGTATCATTGACGACTGGTTTGAAAACAGATCACTGGGACTCATTTTTGAAGCACAGGTAGGAGAAGGAAAGATCATAGTGAGTGGAGCTGACTTGCTAACAGGCTTTGAGGACCGGCTGGAGGCGAAGCAGTTACTCAATAGTCTACTTAACTATATGAGCTCATCTCAATTTCAACCTGCTGAAAATATTTCAATAAACGAATTGGAGAGGATGGTAAAATAGTTTCATCTTCCGCTATCACGAAGGAGTGTTTTATATGATCACCACCAATATGGCAGGTGGTGGACTTTATGCAAGCTATTTTAGATACTACCGTACCTTAAAAGTGGTTTCAGCCACGACAGGCTCACCCTTGTCGCTAAGACCGCGAAAAAGAATCACATACTCGCCCGGGTAATCGGGTGCAATAAAAGATATCCCGTTAGCTAATCCATTCCGCAGTGTATAGTTGGGCATCCACAAGAGGGTATTCCGTATATCGGGTATTTGATCATCCAGTGTGGCAGGGCTCAAGCTCTGCTGAACAGCAGGCTGCATGCCCAGGTAATCAATAAAAAAGGAATTATCGGGCAGGTCAACACCTGCCATATCCCCATCCATGGATTGCATATTGATAACACCCCCGAAGCGCAATTCCCCTTTGACATATACATCTTCAATCACATCGATCTGTTTGATTTTTGCCGGGGGAAGGGACATAAAGCGCTCCACATCAAGAACAGGCACCTGATCGACCATCACCAGGGACTCATACAGCGAAAGGGACGGATTTTCACTCTCGATCAGCAGGGAGGTTCTCTTCTTCCGGGTAATGGGAGTTACACCGGGAACAAAATTCAAAAATACCTCCCTTAAGGTTGGCAGGAGTACATACTGATCCAAATCCACCGACCGAGTGGGTGTACCATAAAATAAGGACGCTCTGTCATCGGAAGTATGATTTAAGAGTGTATCAGCTTGCCCATATATCCCGGAAAGCTGCACATTCCGGGCCATGATGATTGCCTGTTTTCTCTCCTGATCTGTCAGGGTAAACGGAGGAAGCAGAAAATGAATTTGGCGGGGATCAAAATCCTGATCGATTCGCACCTCCACAGCTTCATTATCGGGACCTTCCGGCTGAACAAAAATTTCGAGCTTTCCACTTCGAAATGGAAGTCCCACGGTAAACTTCCCCTTAGAATCGCTGCGGCACATAAAATATCCGGCCGCATCGCCCATCAGGGTAAAGTGGATCAAGGCCGGGGGAAGCCCTTCACTGCCCCTATCCGGATATTTAACAGAGCCCGATAGGGAGGGCCCGTATCTGTCCGGCAGAAAGTCCACCCGGAAATTTTCCTCGGGATTTTGTTCAGAATAGTGACTGACAGAAGGCGCAAGGCTGAGAGGAACCACGGTAAAGCATCCGCTTATGCTATCCGGCAGTTGCCCACCAGATAATAACAGATCCAGCGCTACACTGTCCCCCCTCTCAAAGGAAGAAGTATGTTTCTTAAATTCCAGCTTTCTCTCCGAGCCGCTATGGACCGGAAGAAGATCCCTGTCTGTTTCCGTCGAATTGACCCTGTACAGTTCAGACCGGTGGGGATTGATAATACGCAGGGGTAGATAAGTGAAGGCCTCCGGTCCCCGGTTTCTCATCCAGCGGGTATAGCACCTGAGATAGTAGTGCCCCGTAAGCAAATCCGCCGGGATCCTGATCTCCCCAGACGATACTCCCTTACGAATGGGATACTTGCCCCAGGCCATACGCTTTCCATCCACCGATACCAGTTCAACATAGAGCACGGTGCTCCAGGGTCCGGCACCAGTGGGTCCGCTAACAGATACCAGGGCCCTGAAGCGGATCAGTTCTTCGCACATGTAGATAGACCGGTCCGTAAAAAAATCAAGCTCTTCCAGGATTTGAGAAGCTTCACTGGTCCAGGCCGGATCGAAGGGCGAACGCTGCGCATCAAGATCAGCACAGCTCAGGAACAGCTCTGCCAGCATCAGCAAACCCAGAATCCATCCCTTCGGGAAGAATACCCTTCTAACGCTATGTATGCTGATTACCATGATTCCCAATATTTAGGTACAGTGGTATCCCCCCCCTGAACCCTGCAATCGAAACACTCCTCGGGTCCCCAGAAGGAGGGTTGGAAATTCCCCGGGATATAGAGGTATACCGGGAAAAGGTCGGGTCCCAGCACCCCGATAGAACTCATGGGTTCATATTCGCACTGGATATGGGGAACATAAAATTCAAAGAGGTTGTTGTTATGGACAAAGAGTCGCTGCTCTCTGAGCTGCGTGGCATAAAAGTAACCCAGTACCACCTCCTCCGGATCGTCCACATTATAGATGTTTCCGGCAACCGAAGCTGGCTGTTTCTCATACATCCCCCCCGACTCCACAGACTGGTCGTTCATTCGCTTCCAGTAGTCATATGCTTCCGATGATAAAGATTGTTGTTGAACGTGCAAACTGTAGGTCACAGAGAGCCGGTCCGTTTCATTGGAAACGAAATTAAGAGGGACCCTTCTCAATTCGTTGACCGACAGGCTCCTTGTGCTTCCGATATAGACGTGATCCAGGGGAGCCCGCTTCCAGCACTTATAAATCGTATTGGTCCGGAACTCCTTCGAATTTCCCCAGTCATACAAAATATGGGTCCCAAAGAGGGAGGCCCAGTACTCCCATGTTTCATCCACCTGCCAGATGATATTTCTCGAATCGGTGGACTTTCCCGACATATCAAGATAAAACTGGATGCCGGGGCGGGTAAACTCCGGATCGGGAGTCTCCTGCTGACCCAGTTCGTAATAGACACTATCCAGCTCCGGGCAGGCCAGAATAGTATCATACGACGATCGGTATAGCCGGTCATCCGGGGTAAGCACCTGCAGGCTGACGGCATCGCCCACTTCCAGAAAAGAATCCGGAAGATCGGCCACATAGACACCTTCCCCAATATTGGTGTAAGGAATCATGTTACCCTCCTGGTCCTCTACGCTTACCACACAGAAATCCACCCCCTGAAAAACTGGTTTTTTATAGGGGGAAGATAGGGATACGGTAAGCTTATGAGGGCCCGGCCGGTCAGTGATCATCCCGCTGATCACCATCACCTCCTGTGACTCCTCCAGCACGGGCTCGAAAGGTTCCACGCACGATCCGCACAGAAGGGTCAGGATCAGGATGATAGGGATTTTATTCACTGACATAGTTTCCAAGTCTTACATTCCACGACACAGTCAAAATAGGTTGGGAGAAAATAGAGAGTTTATATCCCCTGATTAAGCCACTTTCGTTCTGGAAATAGACCGAATAGGCATTGGTCCTCCCGGTCAGGTTATAGACCCCCAGCATCCAGTAACTATGGAAGCGTTTATGTTTTTTCAGGCTCCCTTCGATGTTCATGGATATATCGATGCGGAAGTAGTCCGGGATCCGGTATTTGTTGCGCTCTGAATATTGTATATAAGGGACCCCATACTCATAATAGACCGACACCGGGTAAGTGCTGGGCCGGCCGGTCATATATACCAGGTTGCCAGAGAGACTTACACGCCTGCCCCGTTTGTAATTGAGCACCAGGGATAAATTATGAGGCCGGTCAAAATTGGAAGGATAGGGATTTCCTCCATTGATCTGTTCTCCGGTTTCCGCCAGATCCACCAACATAAACGAACGGGACCAGGTGTAGGACAACCAGCCATTCAGTCCACCTGCATCTCTCCGGATCATGGTCTCCACCCCGTAGGCTTTCTGCTCTCCCTGGAGAGTTGTACTTTCCACATAGGGGCTCTCCGTAAAACTAGCACCATCGCGGTACTCCACAATCTGGTGCCCCCATTTGTGATAGAGTTCCACAGAGGTGCTCAGTCCCACCCCGGGGAGATCAAGATAATAACCGGCCGACAGCTGATCCAGGAACTGAGGTGCAATATGATAGTCAACCAGCTTCCATTGGTCCGTGGGTGCCATGGCCACCGTGTTACTCAGCATAAATAAATACTGGTATCCACGGTTATAGGAGAACTTCAGGGAAGACTGGTCATTAAGCAGATACCTCAGGTTCAGCCGGGGCTCCAGTCCGGCATAGGCCTTGCTAAGTTCTCCCCGCCCGAAGCTAAGAGTGTCCACGATGTTCTCCTCCATAAGTGGCATCCCTGGAGTGTAAGTCCTTACTTCAGATGGCCCCAGAGCAAAAAAGCTTGAAAATCGCAAGCCGACATAGATACTCAGACGATCCGTCATTGTCAACTCATCGGCCAGGTATAGGGCGGTCTCCACACCGTTCTCCAGGCCCAGATCCAGTGACTCCCTCAGAGAAGTGGATCCATAGGGTTCAATAATACCCCTATCCAGCCGGTAATAGATCCCACTGCCCCCAAAGGTCAGTTTGTGCCGCCCCAGCGACAGCCACTCGAAATCAGATTTAAGCTCATAGTGCTGGATATAACTGTCCTGCTCATATCCGGCTGTAAGTATTTGGGTATCCTGGTTTTTGAACTGGTAGCGACTATAAATCAATGCAAAGTTCTCGTTGATCTGTTGATTAAAGCGATGACGCACATCCACGGCGGCCCCGGAGTTGCCATAGGAATACTCATTAACGGTACCCAATTTGAAGCGGTCCCTGCTTAAATAGCCAAACACCTTCAGACGGGTCTTGTCACTTGCTTTCAGCGTGTAGACCCCGCTCGCATCGTAGAATCCGGCTTCACTGTTTCGGAGCTGGGGATCTTCCATCAGACTCAGGATCCAGTCCGAATAGGTGGACCGAAGGCTCAGGGCAATGGAACTTTTGTCCTTCTTCAATGGCCCCTCCACGGCCGCATAGGCCGAAACCAAACTGATCCCTGCCCGCGCCGATAAATGTTTCATGTTTCCCTGCTTGGTCTGGATATCAAAAAAAGAGGCCAGTCTACCCCCGAAAGAAGCAGGCAGGTTGCTTTTGTACAGGCTAAAATCCTTTACAATTTCCGGGTTAATGGCTGTAAAAAAACCAAAGAGGTGAGCGCTGTTGTATACCGGAACCTTGTTAATGTAAATCATGTTCTGATCAGCCCCGCTGCCACGTACATTAAAACCGGACGAACCCTCTCCCACACTCTGTACCCCCGGCAGCAGTTTCACCACATTCAGAATATCCCTTTCGCCCATGAGCAGTGGAACCTGCTTCAATACATTGTAGTTGAGCCGCTCATAGCCCATCTGAGAACCGCTTACATTATCGTGCCGGCCGGCCGTAACCACCACCTCATCCAGCGGAATAAGGGTTCGCCTCATATCCAGTTCCAGTTCCCCGGCAGAATGTACCACCAGGGTGAATTGCAGCGATTCCATGCCCATGCTCTGACACTCCACCCCATAGCTTCCGGGAGCGATCAGGAAGTTAAAGCGTCCATCCGCAGCAGTGGAGGCTCCTTTTTTAATGGCTTTCATGTAAACGGTGACACCAACCAGGGGCTCCCCACTCTCCTCGTCATGAATCTGCCCGCTTATCAGAGCATTCCTCCCCGGTATGGCCCGGTCGGCACTTCCCACATGGATCTCCTCCAGGACCCTCACCTTTCGTCCATCGATGTATTTCTGCTCGGCCGATGTGAGTTTCCTCTCCCCCATATCCGCCTGCTCTCCTTCGGCCGGGGGTGTCGTCTCATTAATACCTTCATAATCTGGCAGTCCGGCAAGCAAGGTGACACTATCTGTCAGAAAAAGATGATTCCAATCGTCCAGGTAGTAGTGCAATCCAGCCGGGCCAAGGATGGAATCCAGGACAGTAGCCAGAGAAAGGTCCCTACCCGAAAGGCTCACCCGAAGATCCCGGACCCAGGAGGCGCGATAGTATAAGGTCGTTCCGGTTTGTTCCTCCACTGCTGCTGCAAACTCCACAAAGGGAGTCTCCTCAAAATGACCACTAATAGTGAGTGCTGCTTCCTGACCACTCATCTCCTGCAGAAAGGCCAACAAAATCAACAAGCTAATTAAAACACTCCGTGTCATGGCTCCCCTCCTTCTTCAAGAAGCCGGATGCTTGCCAAAAGCATCTCTACCATCTCCCGGGTGGTCGCACGCCAAAAATAAAAATTCTGTTGTTTAAGCAGGTTTTTTGAAGCCCTCTTCTGTTCCTTAGGGAAAGCGCGGACATAACTTTTCTGGTTCTTAAAATGCAGCCATTGTTCCCCCTGATGAATCCAGTATTCCCGCTCGATCGGACCAAAGCTGGTTCCGGAGGATCTAGTCCCTAGCAAATCCCTGCTCCACCTTATATAGCTGGTAGTGGCTCCTGCTGAGACCACCTGGTAATAGGCTGACTCCTCCTCCACGATCTGCACACGCCTGAACATATAGCCCCCCAGGAAAAAAGCACTGATGTTTTCAGGAACCGTAATAATTTGATTCATGTGGCCCTCCGGAGTCAGATATCCCAACTCCAGCTTCTGGGAAAACAGGTTGTAGCGAAGTTGTAACTGTTCAAACCACTGATCGTTTATGCATACCGAACCGGTCTTGAAGCCTCCATCTATCCAATAAGGATGACCCTCCGATCGGATATACTGATTGGTGAACTGAATTCCATTTACCAACTCCTGGTTACTCCCAAAAGCCCGGTCGACCATTTCGGCAAAGCCTCCTTGACCGCACAAACTCCCTGGAAATAAGAAAGTAAAGGCCATCAGGTAAAACAGATATACCAATCGGGTAGCAGAAGTCATCTCGATAAATCAAAAGAACGGGAAATTAATACTTTTTATTGAACTCAAGTAAGCTCAGAATATTAGTCGTTCTTATGTGCATAATCGACGGGCTCCAGGTGAATGGTTGACTTTAAGGATAATTTTTCATCTATCAATTCCTCTATGGCCGTAGCAATGGCATGACCCTCTTCGACTGAAAGCATATTATCGATTTTGATATGAAAAGTTAATTCTTTGCTGCTGATATAGTTATGTAGGTGAAAATGATGCGGATGCAGGTCATAGTCATAGAGAGATCGCATATGCCCCAGTATTTCCTTAATAAGCTCCTCACCTGGTTCTTCCCCCAGGATCTTACTGACCGATTCCTTCAATATGGCATAAGCTGCATACATAATCATCAGTGATACAAGCAAGCCCAGAACACCATCAATCCACCAGAAATAATTCTTGAATAGAATACCAATCAAAATTACCAGGGAGGATAAGGCATCGGTTCTGTGGTGCCAGCCATCGGCTTTCACTATTGTACTATCCGACCTCCGGCCTAGAAAAAATGCATACTGTGCCATCAGCTCCTTCACCACGATGGAAACAACAGTAATCACAATAGCGAGAGTACCGAAATTTGCACTTTCCTTCGTTCTCAGTTGTGAGATTGAATCCGTAATAAATCCGAAAGCAATCAAAACAAGTATAATGGCGATAATGATTGCCGAAATCAATTCCCATCTGCCATGTCCAAAAGGATGATCCTCATCAGGCTGTTTTGAAGCTAGTTTTGCACCGACAATAACCACAACAGAACTGATTGAATCGGACAGGGTATGCCATGCATCGGCCATCAGGGCAATGGATCCTGACACAATCCCGGCCCAATATTTCAGGGCAAACAAACATATATTACCAATGATAGATACCGTTCCCTCCACGTAACTGGCCTTCTTCCGTTCCATTTATCTAAGGTAAGAAAGAAATCTCTGAAGAATCCTATATTTACGACCAAATCAAATCCCAGTGAGCCATGTCCTTGAAACGAGTACCACTTTCGATTTTTCTTTTACTAATCATGGTCTCGTGCGCTGACAAAAGCGAATTTTCTCAATGGCGCGGTCCGGACCGCAATGGCAAATACCCTCAAACCGGATTATTGAAACAATGGCCTGACGATGGTCCTGAATTACTCTGGTCCTTTGAGGGACTGGGTGAAGGACATGGAAGCCCTGGTATAGCAGAAGATCGCCTGTACATTTTGGGAATGCCGGACACCACCGGGATTATATATTGCTTTGATCTGATGGGTGATCTTTTATGGCAAAAAGATTACGGGCCGGAGTGGCATACTAATTATACTGGGCCACGTTCCACCCCAACCATCACGGATGGTTTGCTCTATTTTGTAAGCGGACAGGGTGTGGCATTTTGTATGGATGCAAAAAACGGAGATGTAATCTGGAAGATAGATATGTTCGAAAACTATGGCGCCCAGGGTACTTCCTGGGGAATTGCCGAGTCTCCCCTACTCGATGGTGACAGGATTATTTTGACTCCGGGAGGACAGGAGCATAACGTGGTTGCCCTGGATCGTTTTTCAGGAGAATTAATATGGTCAGGTAGTGGAAATGGCGAACAATCAGCCTACTGTTCGCCGATTATGGTAGAGCACAATGATGCACGACTCATCGTTACCATGACTGCCGAATCAATCCTGGGCATAGATGCCGTTGACGGAAAAACCTTATGGCGGATTCCGCATAATCAGGGAAATAAAATACATGCCAATAGCCCGGTTTATGAAGATGGCAGGGTTTTCTGTGCCAGTGACTGGGCCAAAACAACAAAGGGCCATGTAATGATACAGCTTTCAGAAGATGGTAGAACTGCTGAGGTAGGCTGGCGAAACGAAGAGCGGTTCAACCTCCTGGGTGGAATTATTTTACATGAAGAATGCCTGTATAGTTCCTCATTTGATAAAAAGGAATGGTATTGTCTCGATGCTGCCACAGGGCAGGTTAACTATGTATCAGACCAGGTGGCCGGAGGCGCCCTGATTTTTGCAGACGGACTCTTTTATTGCTATGGAACCGATGGAGTTATGGCATTGATCGAGGCCAACGAGAATGGCTGCAGGGTGATCAGCAGTTTCGAGGTAACTCTTGGAAGCGACGAGCACTGGGCCCACCCGGTCATAGGCAAGGGGGTGCTATACCTAAGGCACGGAAACACGCTTATGGCCTATGATATATCGGCTGCCCCCAGCCAGCCTGAATAAAATCCCGCCCAGTATTTGACAGAAAACATTTCATACATCCACATCAAGGTTCACCAAAGCACATCTCCTGGCTTCCTGAACAACTTCCAGGTATGCCTCCCTTGATACATGGCTGTCTATTTCGGGAAAAAGGTGTGCACGGTAAGCGGGGCGGTACTGGATCATGATATTCACATAGGTATCGCGCGGAAGATTGCTTGAGATCCATTGCATGGCTTCAAGAGAACCACTGGCGTCACCGGGCATCACCAGATGCCGGACCATCAATCCCCTGTACACCAATCCGTTTTCAGCGGGCATAGCCACTCCCACCTGCCTGTTCATTTCAATAAGGGCAGACCGGGTAATTTCAGGATAACTTGTTGCATCGCTTGAATAGAGTGCCGATTTACCTTTATCCATATATTTAAAATCAGCCAAATAGATATCTACGATGCCATCCAGCAGGGCCAAGATATCCGGTTGTTCCCATCCACAGGTATTGTAAACCAGAGGTAGACACAATCCCTGTCCGGCAGCCAGGTCCAGTGCCAGGACCACGTGTGGCGCGAAATGGGTGGGAGTAACCACATTGATGTTCTGGCACCCTTGCTCCTGAAGTTGAAGCATCATTCCAGCCAGAACAGCTATCCCCACTTCGGTTCCTGAACCCTGGTGGCTGATATCCCAATTCTGGCAAAAAACGCAACCCAGGTTGCAATGGGAAAAAAAGATGGTGCCGGATCCACCAACTCCAACTAAAGGTCTTTCCTCTCCGAAGTGAGAACTGAAAGATGCCACTCTTAGCTTTGCGGAAGCTTTGCAGAATCCCTTTTCTCCAGCGATCCTGTTCACTCCACATTGGCGCGGACACAGCCTGCAATCCTTCAGCATCTCCCATAAAGACTCTCCCCGCATCTTCAACTCCCCGCTTCGGTGTAGATTGACATATCCCGGCTTGAAATGATAACCATTCACATCTTAAAATTATGAAATCTCTTTTTATCACCAGCAATAATTCGCATTTGGCTTTCACATCCGGATACCATATATTTAGTAACCAAAGCCTTTACAGATGTCTGAAAACAATAGCATTAAGAAAATCATCTCCAGCCCGCTCATTCAAGCTTTCCTGATATACCTTAGTAGCGGCTGGATCATCTTGGAGATGACTGATTATTTTATCAGTAATTATGACCTGACAGAAAGATTCAGGGACATAATGCTGATTATCATGATCATTGGTCTTCCTATTACACTCGTCTTAACCTGGATATTAAGCAGGGAAAAGCCAAAGGAAGAAGAAAAAGGAGTAAGAGGGTTTAAATTCCTTCTGAAAAGACCCTGGTTTTCCATTCCCGGAGTGATAGTGATCAGTCTGCTGATATTTTCAGCTGTTCGATATATTTATCAGCACAATACAGAGGATGCAGCATTTCCAAACATTTCTGCGGCAATGCAACAACCAGAAGTTTCGCTGGCAGTGCTTCCTTTTACCAGTTTCACCGGGAACACCGACCAGGATTGGGTGATCGGAGGACAGCATGAATCACTGATCCATGAACTCTCCCGGGTAAGTCGGTTCAGACCCTTAAGGATCATTTCCCGTAGTACAGTGGATGCCTTTAAGAATTATGACAAACCCATCGCAGAGATTGCCAGGGAAATTGACGTGGATTACCTGGTGGAAACTTCTGTACTGGCATCGAAAGATTCAGTAACCCTCCAGCTCAGGCTGATCCATCTAGATCCGGAGGAAAGCGTCGTCTGGGCGGAAACTTTCTCCAGCGATTTCGCGCATATCCTTGAATTTTACAGCAATCTTGCCCATCAGATCGCACGAAGAATCAACCTGGGTCTCTCACCCGATGAAGAGGAGATACTTGGCATTGACAGGGAGGTCAATCCCGAATGTTACAAGGCTTACGTCCGGGGTATGTATCAATTAAACCTGCTGACGCCTGAGGGAATGGAAAAGGGACTGGAATACCTGCATGCAGCTGTAAGGATCGATCCGGCCGAACCTTTTGCCCATGCAGGCCTGGCCCTCGGCTACCTCGAGCTTGCACACAGTCCCCTGGACCCGGGTGATGCTTTAACAAAAGCCGAAGCCGCTGCCGCACAAGCATTCAAACTGGATACGACTCTGGCTGAAATATATACTGCCCTGGGGGAGGTATACCTTTATGAACTCTGGAAATTCGATCTGGCCAGGGAATATCTGGAAAAAGCGCTGCGCATAAATCCCAACCTGGCCATCGCCCATTACCACTATGCCTGGGCCCTTTTTCTATTCGGCGACACGGAGGAAGCGATCCGGGAGCATAATCTTGCCCGGAAATATGATCCCTTTAATCCCTTGCATACAGTCTGGATGGGTATTTTATATTATTCAAACGGACAGAAGGAAAAGGCTATTGAAACCGCACTGGAGTCATTTGAAATCGAAAAAGATAATTCAGGTGGGTATTACGTACTCGGCCTTGCGTATCTACAGGCCGGGATGCCGGAGAAGGCCATTGAAACACACCAGAAAATGATTGAACTCTACCCATGGTGGTCCTGGGGGCTGGGCTATACCTATGCAGTTACTGGTCATACAGCTGAAGCAGAAGAGATCGCAAAGCAGTTGGAAAGTATGGACCCAAACAATTGGAACGCAAATGGGCTCACTATGATATATTCAGGACTCGGCAGGATGGATGAAGCCTTCAAATGGCTGAATTACGAGCCGCACCATGCCTTCACCGCATGGGCCGCGGTACAGCCAGAGTTCGAAGAGTTACGCAAAGATCCCCGTTTTAAAGAATTCCTGGAAAGACTGAATCTTCCGGGATAACATACGAATTCAAACCAGTCATATGCACTTATTTACTCAAACCGCTCTGAGGGGACTTACCTTCCTCATCCTGTTTACCTCTGTTTCATGTAATCAGGATTATGTTACCATCTCATTTGACAGCGAAAAGGAGGTTTCAGGAATGAAACTTTCGCTGGAGGATATTTCACCTGGATTACCTGCTGATTGGGATGATTATGAATATGTTGTCCTGGAATTTATGATCACCAGCCCCCAGCGCTTCCAGGTGGGTTTCACCACAGAAACGGGATATAATGAACTGCGGATAATGAGTTATACCCCGAACGGTTGGAACAGGCTTGCCATCCCGCTGAGTTTCTACAAAGAGCCACCGGCTGCCCGTAGTGATCTGGCAGCTACCTATAACCAGCCCCGCTATACGGGATGGATCAATCTAACCGGACAGCGGAGTCCCATGAAAGGGGTGGATTCCATTGGTATCAGGATGCATGCACCCATCGGTAACCCGGTCTTGAAACTGCGCTCCGTAAGCCTGGCGAAAGAGGATCCGGGCGATCAATACCTGGGTGAACTCCCCGTGGTGGATGAATTCGGACAGTATAACCTGGGGGAGTGGGAAGGCAAAATATCTTCCCTTAAAATGCTTCAGGAGGAATGGACAGCCGAGGATGGGCAGCAAGTGGACAGTTCCCGATATAACTATTCAAAGTATGGGGGTTACCTGTATGCAAGGATTGATGAAGGTACCGGCTTCTTTAGAACTGAGAGCATTGACGGCCGCTGGTGGTTTGTGGATCCTGAGGGTTATCTTTTTCTTTCCCATGGAGTAAACTGTGTAAGTCCTGGCGGGGGTGGCAGTGTCAACAGGCTTGAACACCGCCCGAACCTTTACAAGGAAATTCCACCTGAGGATCCCGGTCCAAAGACCGACCAGTACCGGGCGCCTTCCTTTAGTAAATGGAATCTCTCCCGCAGATACGGGGAGGGGTACAGGGAAAAATCCATTGACAATATCATCACCCGCATGGATCGCTGGGGGCTGAATACCATTGCCAACTGGTCAAATCGCAGTGTTTACAATCGCAACCAGAAGGCCTTTACACTTCAGATGCGGGGAATTGGCATTGAAGGTGAACTGATGGGCCTGGCCGATGTATATGCTTCGGATTTCGGGGAAAAGATTGATAAGGCGGTTCGATCCACTGTGGAACCCTACCGCGATAATCCGTGGTTACTCGGATATTTCACCTTCAATGAACCCTCCTTCCTGGGTCGTGAGCAGAGACTCTGTGATCTGATCCTTGAAGGAAAAGAGCGATCCATAAAAACGGCCCTTCAGGAACATCTGGCAAAGGCCGATACCCCTGAAAATAGGATTCACTTCATCCACAACACCTTCCGGATTTTTATTGAAACTGTGGACGGCGCGCTGGAAAAGCACGATCCCAACCACCTGACGCTGGGGATCCGTTTCGGCCAGGAGGCTGATACCGAAATCCTGGAGCTATGCAAAGATGTCTTTGATGTATTCAGTTTCAATTGCTATGACCTGTACCCGAATAAGGCGATGATGGACAAATTTACGGAGGTAACAGGCAAACCCATCTTCATCGGGGAATATCATTTCGGGACAGTGGACAGGGGGATGGCCCAGTCCCTGTGGCAGGTTAATTCGCAGGTTGAAAGAGGGGTGGCCTATCGTTATTATACGGAAAAGGCCTATGAGCACCCCGGGCTAATAGGCACATCCTATTTCCAGTGGTGTGACCAGGACCTGACCGGCCGGGGTAACGACGGGGAAAATTACAACTGCGGACTGGTGGATGTGACCGACCGGCCCTATCCCTACCTGGTGGAGGCTATTTCGGAAACAGCTAATCGAATTTACCAGGTTCACTCTGGCTCCACCCCTCCTGTTGACAGGCCCCCCACAAGGGCCCGGGGACACCATGCCATTCCTGATCTTTGGAACGAATAGACTGTCTTAAAGACAGGGCCAACGCATATAATGCGTTGAAACTGAACTGGGATTAACAATTTCGTTAGGGTTGTTAACACCCTTGGATCCGTGAACTTGTGAAAAGGAACTGTTTATTAACAATTGTGCGTAAGTTAAGGCGAAGTGTTGGTTGTTAGACGCCTCAATTACTGGGTTTTACATTCAAACCTAGCGATTTTTGTTGAGACACAGAAATCTCGACAAAATGAAGACATCACTTCACCACTATTTCAGTCAACTTCCTGACCCTCGCATCCAGCGCAACAAGAAACACCTGCTGATAGATATTGT
>Ga0164315_10000541_pt1 | contig 26566 bp, 21 predicted proteins | sample GuaBasSedimGuay6_FD_113737 | JGI IMG/M metagenome (GOLD analysis project Ga0164315, IMG submission 113737) | Subseafloor sediment microbial communities from Guaymas Basin, Gulf of California, Mexico - Guay6, Core 4569-2, 0-3 cm | ecosystem: Environmental > Aquatic > Marine > Hydrothermal vents... | reverse complement strand
TCGGGCTCAATGAATACGCGCATATCAAACGTAGCGGCGTAGGCGAAAGCACGTTTAAGTATCAGTGAGTTTTCGATCGGTTCGCGGCAGTTACTTAAACCCACACAACCGGCCTGTTTTAAGGCATAGATTTCACTTAAATGTTTACCATGTAAACCGGCGCTTAATGCGCCGAGCATGACAACTTTGCTGTGTGCAGCCTTTGCGGTTTTCTGGTTGATTAATTCTACAACAGCAGGCTCGTCGATTACCGGGTTGGTATCCGGCGGGCAGCATAAGGTGGTAATGCCGGCCCTGGTTGCGGCAACCGTTTCACTGTTGATGGTGGCTTTGTGTTCCAGTCCCGGTTCACGCAAACGAGCGCAGCAATCCACCAGTCCCGGGATGATAGTTAGCTGACTGGCATCGATTGTTTGTCTGCTGTCACTTTCCCTGATGCTGTTAGCGGCTTCGATAGCCGCAATTTTGCCATTAATGATATGGATGTCTGCGCGTTGATTGATATTATTTGCCGGGTCAATCAGCTGTCCATTTTTTATCAGGATGCTGCTGCTTAAAATATTGCTCATTTGCGAGTACCCGCGCTGTCAGCGGCATGGCCATCTTTTTTATGACTCTCCTGCTTTGTGTTATTTGTTTCCGGCTCCCTGCCTAAGGTCATCGTCATCACCGCCATGCGTACCGAAATGCCATTGGATACCTGGTCGAGTATCACGGAGCGGGGACCGTCGGCTACATTGGAGTCAATTTCAACGCCACGATTAATCGGACCAGGGTGCATTACGATTGCGTCACTTTTTGCCACCTGCAAACGTTCTTCAGTGAGGCCGTATAGCTGAAAATATTCCTGCTCACTGGGCAGTAGAGCGCCTTGCATGCGCTCTTTTTGCAGGCGCAGCATGATCACCACATCAGCGTCTTTAATGCCGGCCTCTAAATCATTAAACACATTTACTCCCATGCTTTCAATACCAACAGGCAATAATGTTTTAGGTGCAATGACTCGAACATCTCCTGTGTTTAAGGTGTTGAGTGCGTGTATTTGTGAACGTGCAACACGAGAATGTAAAATGTCACCAACAATGGCGACACGAAGGTTGCCAAAGTCTGCCCCCTTATTTCTGCGAATGGTAAACATATCCAGCATTGCCTGGGTTGGATGTGCGTGACTACCATCACCGGCATTGATCACACTTATATTTGCTGCAACATTGTTTGCGATGTAATGAGCTGCGCCGGAATCACTATGACGCACCACAAACATGTCGCAGTGCATGGCCTGAATGTTTTGCAGGGTGTCGAGCAGGGTTTCGCCTTTTGATGTCGCCGAGGTGCTGATGTTAATGTTTAATACATCGGCAGAGAGTCGTTTTGCGGCCAGTTCAAAAGTTGTGCGTGTTCTTGTACTGGCTTCAAAGAATAAATTAACGATGGTTTTACCGCGCAGCAGCGGTACTTTCTTTACGCTTTTTTCATTGATATCGGCAAAACTTTCGGCGGTGTCCAGGATTTGAGTGAGTATTTCTGTGCCCAGTCCTTCGGTGGTGAGAAAGTGTTTTAAATGTCCGTTTTTATCTAATTGAATATTCCAGGCATCGTGTCCTATTAAAGTGTCAGTAGGTTTTGTTGCTTTGTTTACCATTATAAAAGTTTATTATGTGCTCTGTTGTAACTCGAATGCCAGTGGTTCGGGGCCGGTCAGTTTAATGTGTTCGCCTTCGTCCAGGGAGATATGATCGCCAACTATGTCAGCTTGAAGCGGTAATTCGCGACCGCTGCGGTCACACAACACAACCAGGGTTATGCTGGCAGGGCGGCCGTAATCAAACAATTCATTCATTGCGGCCCTTATGGTGCGGCCGGTATGTAAGACATCATCAACCAGGATAATATGGCGGTCATCAACATCGGGAGGCAGTTGTGATGGTTTAACTTTTGGGTTCATGCCGATGCGGGAGAAGTCATCACGGTAGAAACTGATATCCAGGGTTGCCAGCGGCTCGGGAAAGAGGGTTTCGGAAAGGTTAAGTTGCTGGTACAGTCGGCTGGCGACCCAGACGCCACCGGTTTGAATACCTACCATCAATGGATTAACTATTGCTTTTTTGTTAAGCAATGTTTGTATTTTTTTTGCCAGTTGTGCCAGAAGTTCATCCGGTGTCGCTAATGGTCGCATAGAGTTTATTCAGTATCTTCGTGTTATTGTAACTGTTTAACATAGTATCGCGATCAGGAGGCAGGTCGTTGTTTTATCAGGTCGCTGTGAATACATCCATGTACGCTCTACTACAAAGCTACTGCATCCTCGGCAATTGCTCCTGCATTGCCCTAATACCGTACTTCCTGTACATATGCTAACGCCCCTTACCTGCGTCCATGCAGGCAACATCCATGTTGCAGAAGCCTGATAAAACAACGGCCTGCCTCCTTTTTTATGTTATGCAGAATAGTTACGTGTTGTTTATATTGTAGACTCCTGCATTTGTTGATTAAGCCAGCGCTGCACAATGATGGCAGCCGCCATTCTATCAATCTCGTGTTTATTCTGCTTATTTATTTTTATATCCTGTTTGAGCATTTCTTCGGCCTGTTGCGAGCTTAAGGCTTCATTGACTTCGATCACGGGCAGTTTAAATCGTTTTTCCAGTTCATAACAAAATTGCCTGGCAGCCGCAGTCATTTTATTTTCGCTACCGTCGGTGTGATAGGGCATACCAACAATTAATGCCTGTGGTTTCCATTGCTGGATTTCAGCTTTAATAGCGGGCCAGTCAGGGTTGCCGTCGATCTGGTTCAGCGTTTTACAGGGCGTTGCAGAATGGGTGATGGTCTGACCGGTAGCAATACCGATACGTTTTTTACCGTAATCGAAACCCAGGACGTTGGTTATTTTCATCGGCTTAATATTACACAAACGTAAAAACTTTATTGGTCCACAGATGAACGCAAATGGTCGCTCTTACGCATCCATGCGTTCGCGACATTAGTGCGTCCGGGCACGTCAACGCAAATGAAAAAACAATAAAAAGCTTTTGAAAGTTTTTATTTGCGTTCATCTGTGGACAATTATCTTTTTTTTTATCTATACGTTAATACAGTTCTGCATAATCAGGCATGTCCTGCATCACTGCTTAGTAATGACAGGTCAACACCAATTAAATTAGCGGCAGCCTTCCAGCGTTCTTCTACCGGTGTATTAAAGATAATCTGTTCATCTGCCGGACAGCTTAACCAGGTATTGTTTGCCATTTCACTGTCCAGCTGGCCGGCTGCCCAGCCGGCATAACCTAAGGCCACGATACTGTCTTGCGGGCCTTCATTTTTAACGATTGCCTGTAAAATATCTTTTGAGGTGGTTAAGGCAACGTTGTTGTTTACCTTAAGGCTGGACTGCCAGTTACCTGTTGGTCGATGAAGGATGAAGCCACGTCCCTGGTCAACCGGGCCACCAATGAAAACCGGCTGCTTATTATGCTCATTGTTTTCGCTTTCAATTGCCATTTCTTTGGCAATTTGTTTCAGGGTTATGCCTGTTTGCTGATTGATAATGATGCCAAAACTACCGTTTTCATCATGTTCACAGATATAGGTGACCGCCTGGTTAAAAAAGCCGTCATTTAGTGAAGGCATGGCGATAAGAAAATGCCCGGTCAGGCTATCACCGGTTGTTGTGGTCCCAGCTTGTTCTGCCTTTGTCATAAATATCCAGGATAATCTCAGCGAGTGCGAATACGGCTGTTGTTTAAAAATTCCCAGCTACGGGTAATATGTATGACATCAGCTTCTTTGCGAAGTTTTTTAGAGAAGGCAGAAAAAGGTGCGGCTAGTTGAACAATACGTTTTGCCGCGTCATCAAGAATCTGGTGACCTGAGGACTGGCGTAAATCTGTTTTAAGCAGCTTGCCGTCAGCGCTGATGACGACATCCAGGATCAATGTACCGCTAAGTTTGTGTCTTTTAGCCTGATCAGGATAATTAAGGTTACCTACTCGCTCCACACGATCAATCCATTCGCGCATATATTTAGCGGGGGTAAACGCTTTGGTGCTTGAATTTAAATAACGTGTTCTATCGATGCTTGCCTGTAGCTCAATGGTATTGCTGATTTCGGCCGCCAGGCGCGCGGTTTGTGTATTTCTGCTGGTAGTAGATTCATTTATTATGCTGTTATCTTCAGCTTTGGCTGAATTTTTTTCAGTATTGATTATGTGTTCAGCATTATCTTGCGTGAGTAAGGCTAATTGTTCGTTATGTTTTTGTTTTTGTACCTGTTGCACACTGCTTTGTTTCGCGATGCCGGGCTGGCTGGATAAGGTGGCTGCGCTGAATAATTCCCTGGGCCTGGCTTTTTTGTCTGTTTTAGTGCCACCTTGCTGTGATACCTGTGCCAGGTAATCGGCATCTTCGACATCATTCGGTGACTGTGTCTGCACCAGAATAATATCGAGAGCAGGTGAGGTTTTACTGTCGGCAGGGGGGGCTATGCTGAAGGTTACGCCTAAAATGACTATGCCATGAAATATTGTGGCAAGAAAGAAGGTCATGCCAAAACGGTCGTTATCGGTAATTTTTGCTTGAATTGTTTTGCGTTTCTTCATGATACCCCAAAAATATTTGGCTGTTCATTTTGTTATTATTATTTTACTGATTAATTATCACTGCTGTTCCGTTAAAAAATATATTATTGTTTGCAAATAGCGTCATAGCAGACATTAACAGATGATTCTACAAACCGAGACATGAATCGGTAACTTCTTGCTGAGACACGCAATGAACCCATCCATGGGGCTCGCACCCGCATCCCTGCGGGTGACGGTCTTAGCAAGAAGCTCCCGAGCCATATCTCTAGTTGTTAACGGCACAGCAGTGATTAATTATAGTTCTTTGCTAACAATAATGTGTGAACCAGGTGATTTATTTAGAAATTTTAAGCGTTTTTTCATTGCCGGTGTCAGCTGAATATTGCCCTTTGCATCGACCAGTAAAACATGGCTAATCCCCATGTTTTTTGCGATACGTTGCCAGTTTTTGCTGCCAGCGACTGCAATGGCAGTGGCAGCAGCATCGGCGCGCCCTGCATCCTGATGCAAAACGGTAACAGATTGAGCGTCTGCGGTTGGATAGCCGGTTTTCGGGTCAAGAATATGGTGAAAGCGCCTGCCCTGATAAAAATAAAAACGTTCGTAATCGCCGGAGGTGAAAATGCTTTCATTGTGTTTTACTTCGATGCTCGCCAGGATGCTGTCTTCACGGGGGTGGCGGATACCTATATTCCACTGGCGGTCACCATGCCGGCCTATTACGCTTAAATCCCCGCCGGCATTAATCACGGCATTCTGGATATTCAGTTTTTGTAATATTTTCATCTCAAGTTCGATTGCATAGCCTTTTGCAAAAGCGCCAAAGTTTAAAGATACCGCAGGATTAATATTGATTAGCCGGTTTTGGCTGTCGAGTGATAAATCACTCATTTGAGGCTTGAGTTTTATTAAACGCTGGATCTGGTCGTCTGCAGGCGGTTGTATGTTTTTATCCTGGTATTTATGGAATTGCCAGAGATTGATTAATTTGCCAATGGTCGGGTTGTAAAAATGTTCACTTTGTTCACTTAATTCGATTGATCTTTTAATTAATGGTAGCAGGTGATCAGGCAGTGAAAGGCTTGCATTGTTGCCTGGATTGTCACTGGTTTTTTCTAACTGACTATTTAAGCGGGCCAGGTCGCCATCAGTCCATGGTGACCAGTGCTGCTGATAGAAGTCAAAATCTTTTTGCAGTTGTTCAAATGCAGTCTCTGCCTGGGTTTTATCAACATCATAAAGTGTGATATCGATTAAAGTGCCAAAGGCAAAGATACTGTAATTGACCTGTTTGCCGGCTTGTTCACAGCCGTTTAGCAGTGTGCTGGCAAAAATCAGCGAAGCGAAAGCCCAGTTTCTAAGGCCTGCTGTGCTTTTTAGTTCAAATGTTTTTCTATGCATCGCATTAAATCACCAGCAATATCCAGTGAATAAATCCGGTCAAGCTCACGTATGCAGGTAGGGCTGGTGATATTTATTTCAGTTAAATAATCACCAATAATGTCGATGCCGGCAAACAATATTCCCTGTTGTTTTAATACTGGAGCTACCTGCTGGCATATCCAGTGGTCACGTTCCGTGAGTTCAATACCAACGCCTGTGCCGCCTGCAGCGAGGTTGCCCCGTGTTTCGCCCGCTGCGGGGATACGGGCTAATGCATAAGGTATGGCTTCACCATCAACTAATAAAACACGTTTATCGCCATGGATGATTTCAGGAATAAACTGTTGTGCCATTACTGTGCGTGATTCATTTTCGGACAGGGTTTCAAGTATCACCGAAAGGTTGGGGTCTTGCGGATTAACCCGGTAAATGGATGTGCCGCCCATACCATCAAGGGGTTTTAAAATTACATCCTGTTGTTCTGCCTGAAATCGTTGTTGAACGAATTCACGCAAGCGACTTTTATTTCGGCTAACCAGAAAAGGTGTGCAACATTGCGGAAATTGTGCGATAAACATTTTTTCATTGTTGTCGCGTAAGCTGGCTGCTTTGTTGACGATGAGGCTGCCGTTTTGTTCAGCTAATTGCAGAATATAAGTAGTATTTATGTACTCAATGTCAAAGGGTGGGTCTTTGCGCATTAAAATGACATCCAGTGAGCTTAAATCGATGTCCTGTTCATTGCTGAAATCAAACCAGTGATCTGGATTGTCTTCGACATGGGTTATTCGGCTATAAGCGCGAGGGCTTTCGTTTTCGGTGTATAGATCGGGCTGATAGATTGTATGAATTTCCCAGTTGGACTTTTGTGCGGCAAGCATCATGGCAAAAGTACTGTCTTTTTTTATATTTATTGATGACAGCGGATCCATAACGAAACCTATTTTAATACTCATGAACTTCTCCAGTCAGGGTTGAAAATACATTATATCTGTTCACTGCTGTTGTGTTAACTTCGCCGTAGTGTCTACGGCCCTTGCACTGTCCGGGTGAGACTATATTTATACTATCGAGACATGAACTGGGCAGCAGTGATATCTGTCAATTTTAACAGTAATTTGTTGCTGGTACTGCGACAAGGTTTTTGAGCTGAAAAACAAGCAAATTCTTAGCCAATATTGCGTCAGTTTATATTAATTGTTGGCAATACACTGAATGTGGTCTACATTCAGATTATCTAAGAGTTTTTGTGAGACTTTTCAAAAAGAGTCTTTTTTTTGGTTTTATATTTTTGACAAATTTAAATGGTACAGCAATGATTGAAGAGAATTCAAAATGAGTGACCTAAAAGTAATGGTCATTGATGACAGTAAGACAATAAGGCGAACCGCAGAAAATCTACTTACAAAAGAAGGTTGTGAAGTGGTTACAGCTATCGATGGTTTTGAAGCTTTATCAAAAATTGCTGAAAACAAACCAGATATTATTTTTGTCGATATCATGATGCCACGGCTTGATGGTTATCAAACCTGCGCACTGATAAAGAATAATAAAATATTTAAGGACACGCCGGTCATTATGTTGTCGAGTAAAGACAGTATTTTTGATCGGGCACGCGGTCGTATTGTCGGTTCGACTCAGTATTTAACAAAACCATTTACTAAGGAAGATTTAATCGGTGCCATAAAAGAATATTGCTCTCCAGGGTGATGATTTTAAAATTGGCATAGTAGAAAGCCATGTATAACAGAAAAAATACTGGACGTGATTACCCCCGTACAGTTGATAACAATAGAAAAAGCGGTGAGCGAGATGGCAAAAGTATTGATAGTTGATGATTCACCTACGGAAGTGCATGTATTGCAAACCATGTTGGTTAAAAATGGTCACGAGGTGGTGGTGGCAACTTCTGGTGAAGATGCTGTTGTGATGGCAAAAAAGGAACAGCCTGATCTGGTTTTGATGGATGTGGTGATGCCGGGCATGAATGGTTTTCAGGCAACCAGACAAATATCTAAAGGTGAAAGGACTGCATCTATCCCTGTCATTATGGTAACAACCAAAGATCAGGAGACAGATAAAGTATGGGCAATGCGTCAGGGAGCTAAAGATTATATTGTCAAGCCGGTGCAGGAAAAAGCATTAATCGAACATGTAAACATGGTGTTATCAGCGTAATTAGCTGCTGATAAGTGAATTGTGTGCTGTTGCGGATAAAAGATAAAATAAACATAAATGAATAAGAAAAAACCATTTGATTTATTGCTGGATCTTGAGGCACGAACAATTAAAAGTTCAGTGGGTTTGCCCGCGCTCGATCAGGTGGATAATGAATGGGCCGGTGTTGGATTCAGGGTTGGAGATTCGAAACTAATGGCAGCTATATCAGATGTGAAAGAGATACTCGATGTGCCTGAGTTCACTATGGTGCCAGGCGTTAAGTCATGGGTTGTTGGTATTGCTAATGTGCGTGGCAGTTTGTTGCCAATTATGGACATGAAGGGGTATTTGTTAGGCGATGATATCAAGCAGCGGCAAAAAGGCAGGGTCATTGTTATTGACTATAAAGGATTTAATACCGGTTTGATTGTTGAAGAAGTATATGGCATGCGTCATTTCAGAGAAGGCGATGAAAGCACTGATTTTCCCGAAGTACATGAAAGTATATCCCCCTATATAGAGCGTGCGTTCAAGCAGGATGATGAGCACTGGTCAGTCATTAACTTTTATGAAATGACACAAGATGAACGCTTTGCACATGTGACTTTGTAAATAGTAAGAATATATAACAAAAAAATTAGAATAAAAATTATAGAGATAATAGCTAGAGAGATTACTGCATACGCCAACAATAGAATTGGTGAATCAGGCAGATTGGAGATGATGCTTTATGAGCGCACAGAAAAAAAATATCGCAATTGGTAAACCGCTGATTATTATTGGCCTGTTACTGTCAGTATTTATTATTCTTATGCTTGGTAGTCTGGCTTATGTGGGTGATAAACGAGCGGATTTGCAACGCCATGTGGAACTATCGGCGGATCAACTCCTGTTGTCACAACAAATGGCGACCTACTCGTTAGGCGCATCATCGGGTAATGATGAAGCATTTGAAAACCTGCTCAAATCTCGAGTCGCGTTTGATAATATTTTAATGACTTTTCATTCTGGCGATGCTATTACCTCCGCATTACCTCGGATGCTGCTACCTACACTTGATGTTGCTGAATCAGACTGGAGAAATTACCGTAATAATGTAGAAGTTATTTTGAATGGTCGCCAGACAATTACTGAGGTAAGAGAGTTGTACCAGGTAATTGAAAGTTTTATTCCTCAAATGTTAACTTATTCTGATGAAGTAGTTGGCGTGCTGATTAAAAAGAATGCTTCATTGCGTCAGGTCTATTTAGCAACACGACAAATGATGTTGTCACAACGTATTAAAAATAATTTGAACCAGGTTCTTGCCGGTGGTGAGGCAGCTGCAGCTGCAGCAGATAGGTTCGGCCGGGATGCCGCCTTATTTGGTCGCGTTCTTGAAGGTTTATTGAAAGGCTCCACTGGTCTGCGTATTGAAAAGGTTACCGATAAGGAAGGCGTTGCCAAATTGCGTGAAGTAGCGATGCTGATTAGCGCGGTGAGCGACAATATTGCAGGCATTCTTGAGTTATCACCCGAACTGTTTGAGGTGAAAGATGCAGCAGGTATGGTGAATGGTAATGCTGAACGTTTACTTAATTCTCTTGAAACATTTCAGCAGGAAATTATTGCCCAGGGTGAAGATCTCGATTTAATTCAGTTGGTGGGTGCTGGTTTTGGTGGTGTAGCGGTAATACTTATTATTATCGGCGGCATCCTGTTGCTCAAAGAGGCGAAAAAACGTGAGGAAAGTGCCCTGGAAAACAACCGACGCAATCAACGTGCAATTCTTCGTTTATTAGACGAAATGGCAAATCTTGCGGATGGTGACTTGACCGTGCATGCAACGGTAACTGAAGAGATTACTGGTGCAATTGCAGATTCGGTCAACTTTACTATTGACGCATTGCGCACACTGGTAACAACCATTAATAACACAGCGTCAGAAGTGTCACGGTCAACAGAAAAAACACAGCATACAGCGATTGAATTAGCCGCTGCATCGAATAAGCAGGCACGTGAAATTGCCTCGGCCAGTGCTGCGGTAACCGATATGGCTGAATCTATGTCAGCGGTATCTAGCGATGCCGATAACTCGGCAAAGGTAGCGCAGAAGTCGATGGAAATTGCCCAAAAAGGTGCGCAGGTGGTGCGTAATACCATCGGCTCAATGGAAAATATTCGTGAAACTATTCAGGAAACATCAAAACGTATTAAACGTCTGGGTGAATCCTCACAGGAGATTGGCGATATCGTAGGGCTGATTACAGAGATCGCCGACCAAACCAATATTCTGGCGTTGAATGCAGCCATTCAGGCATCTACTGCCGGTGACGCAGGTCGTGGTTTTGCAGTGGTGGCCGATGAGGTGCAACGACTGGCGGAACGTGCAGGTAATGCGACCAAGCAGATTGAGGGTCTGGTTAATACTATTCAGGCAGATACAAACGAAGCGGTTAAATCTATGGAAATAAGTACTACCGGAGTGGTAAGTGGTGCCGCCATGGCAGAAGAGTCAGGCGTTGCACTGAAGGAGATTGAGTCGGTAAATACAGAGCTATCCAATCTTATTAAAGGTATATCTAATTCCACCAAACAGCAATCGAAGGTAGCCTTATCAGTATCTGATTCGATGAATGTTATTCAGGAAATTACCCTGCAAACATCTGAAGGTACCGAAGAGACATCTACTTCACTGTCTGCGTTGAATGAGCTTTCAGGTGATTTGGGCCGTTCAGTGTCAGGCTTTAAACTGCCATCTTCTGGTGATTCGGATAATGTTGATACCGTGATTTTAGAGCGTCCGGCATACGTTAACCTGGTATAGGTAATCAGTATAATGAATCCAGATAATATAGTTGAATATAATTCACTTAGTTGGGTAAAAGCGCAGCTGGATGATGTTTTATCTGAGGCGCAAGCAAGTCTCAATGAGTATATTGAAAACCAGACTGATGGCGAATTAGAAAGCTGTATTGAACATTTGAAGTTGATTACTGGCACCTTGCAAATGGTTGAAGTGTACGGTGCATCTATGCTGGCTGAGGAGATGAGGCATACTACAGAGGCATTGCTAAAAGGCAGTGTCGAGCGTGCCGAAGATGCATACGATGTTTTAATGCGCGCCATGTTGCAATTGCCTGATTACCTGGAAAGCATTCAGGCAGGAAAAAAAGACGCCCCTATTGCATTGATGCCGCTGATTAATGATTTACGTGCTGCACGTAAAGAAGGGTTGTTAACAGAAAGCGGTTTATTTTCTCCTGATCTGGAAACTGCTGAATTAAACACCGATGCTTATGATGCAGCTGCAATCAAGTCTGGAAAGCTTCAGGATGAAACAAGACGGTTACGTACACATTACCAGCTGGGTCTGCTGGACTTTATTCGAAACAAAAAAGAACGGGTTGGCCTGCAGCGTATCAGGGCAGTATTAAACGCGCTTGAAAAAGTTTCAGCTTATGATGAAGTTCGCCGTATCTGGATGGTTGTGGGAGCACTTGTTGAAGGCTTGATGAAGCATGGCATCGATAGCAATATCAGTATCAAAATGCTTTTAGGCGCAGTTGATAGACAGTTGAAATTTATTCTTGATAATGGTGAAGATGAATTTTCCAAACAGTACTCAAAAGAGCTTGTTAAAAACGTTCTCTATTATGTTGGGCTTTGCACAATAGACAGTAAATCAATTACTGCTGTAAAAGAAGCATATAATTTATCCGGTTTAATTCATCAGGAAACAGATGACAGTGTTGCTATCGGCGGTTTAAATGCTGATCTCTTTGATACCGTATCAAAAGGTATTACAGAAGACCTTACCAAGGTTAAAGATGTTCTTGAACTGTTTATGCAAAGTAGTGAACAGAATGTCGAGCAACTTGAGCCTGTTGTTGAGCAGTTAGGGAAAATTGCTGATACATACGGCATGTTAGGCATGGGAGCTACGCGCCAGTCAATAATGGATCAGCGTACGGTTATGGAAAGTATTGCCAATGGTAATACCGAAATCAGTGAGCAGCTTGTCCTGGGTGTTGCATCAGGATTATTAAACGCAGAATTAGACCTTAAAAACTATATCGATTCACGCTCTGGTTTAGTTGATATAAACACTGATAAAGAAGACCAGGTGGTTCCTGCATCAGAGTATCGGCAGGTAGTACATACCGTAGTTGCTGAAGGCTTGAAAAATTTCAGTGAAGCGAAAGAAGCAATCTTGTCTTATATCTCAGGTATTGGTGATAAAGAACAGCTGGATATCATTATAAACCGCCTGGAAGAAGTTCGCGGTGTTTCGATGATGCTGCCATTAGATCGTGTTGAGTCTCAAATTGAAAAGCTGCAGAATTTTATACGTGTTGTTTTATTACATAACAGTCATAAGGTAAGTGATAGCGAGCAGGATACTGTTGCAGATGTTGTTACTTCGATTGAATATTTCTTTGAAGCATTGTCAGAAGGCAGGCCGGGTGTTGAACAGGGTTTAAAAACCGGCGATGAAGCAGCCAGTAAACTTGAAGAAATAACAGGGTCTTATGATGAAATAACAGAGTTTTCTAGTGAGCTGGAGCAGGAAGGTGCAGCAAAAAAGCGGGAAGAGAAAATTGCAGCAGAGCCGGTTGAATTAGAGCTGGTTAAAACGAAACCTGCTGAGACCGGACGGGATAAAGCTAAAATAGCAGAAGCGAGACAAATTACTGAGCAGCAAGATGTTACACAATACACGATTCTTGCTGATGATGCCGATGAAGAAATTGTAGAAATCTTTATTGAAGAAGCACTGGAAGTATTAGGCGAGTTACATGAATACATGCCTCAATGGAAAGCAAACAATGAAGACCAGGAAGCCCTGGCGATTGTGCGTCGTTGCTTTCATACATTAAAAGGTAGCGGTCGCCTGTTAGGCGCTGAGATGATTGGTGAGTTTTCCTGGAAGTTTGAAAACATGCTCAATCGTTTTATTGATAAAAAAGTCACGGTTAGTGAGTCTTTCTTCAATGCATTAGATGAAGCCGTTGCTGTCTTGCCTCAGTTAATTGAGCAGCTTAAAGGAAACCGTGAACCCATCGATAATATTGCACAATTGATGTCATCAGCGGAGGCGCTGGCCGAAGGTCGTGATATTTTGCCGGAGTCAGTTGATGAAGGTGGTGATGAAGCAGCAGGTTCTGACGCTATAAGTGAAGACGAAAAAATTCATCTTGTCAGTGAAGTTACTATTGAAGCTGATGTTGATGCCGTCATAGAAGAGAGTGGCGAATTAGAGAGCGCCGACGAAAAAGGCGAAGTAGATAGTATTCCTGATCTGGATGTTTCTCCGCTGGAGATTGAAAGCGGCATAGATGAAAACAGTATTAGTTTGCAGGACAGCACAGCAAGTCCAGTTGAAATCGTGGAAGATTTTGTAGCGGAAACTGACCTGGTTGAAGAAATAGCAATAGTTGACGTTGTTGATGAAGTTGCAGAAGAAGGGGCTGTTATAGAGGAAGTTGTTTCATCAGATGCTGAAGAAATAATTGAAGATGCAATAGAGTTAACAGCTGATGATGAATCCATTACAGAAACAATAGAACTGGCAAGCGCAGATGCAGCAGATACAGATTTAATCGAGAAAGACGAGGGTGGCAGTAGTGAAGAGTTAACTGAGCTTGCAGATGATGTTGGCAACGAATTTGAAATAGTAATTGATGAGGACGTTGTAGATGTAACTGAAGATGTACTTGATATTGATCCGATGTTGCTGAAAATTTATCATGATGAGAGTCAGGGTTATGTCGAAACTATCAGGCAGCTAATCGATGACAGTGAAACGGGACATAAACCGTTAAAAGTAGACAAAAATTTAATACGTGTGTTTCATACTTTATATGGAAGTGCGCGCACCGCTGAAGTGGAGGCAATTGCGGGTTTAAGTGGATCGGCTGAAAAATACGTAAGAGTACGTCAGGAAGGTGGGGAAGAAACTATTCCCGATGATGTTGTCAGTGTTTTTAAGGAGATTGAGCGGGCGATCAGTGGAATGTTATCTTTGGTTGAAGCGGGTCATCTACCTGTCAGCAACAAAGCATTACAGGACAAAATACATAAAATTGTTCAACAGGAAGTACAGGCGCAGCTGCAGAAATCATGGCAGGACAGCACCGCTGATAGCAAAGATCATACAACTGAAGCAAGCTCATCTGAAGATGCAGGCTTTAGCGATGTTGATGAACAGGATAGTGCTTCAGATGTTGGCCATGCCGATGCCACTGGCGTTGAGTTAGACGATATAAACGCTGCAGTAACAGCAAACGAGCAGAGCACAGAACAGATTGTTGAAGTGTCTTATGGCGATATTGATGATGAATTAATCGATATCTTTCTGGAGGAAGCAGAAGAGTTGCTGGAAAGCTGTGAGCAGACATTAATCGAAATTCAAAGTACACCGAATTCCACAGAACACATACAGCAGTTACAGCGAAATATGCACACCTTGAAAGGCGGCGCGCGTATGGCTGATTTAACCCCGGTTGGTGATTTAACACATAACCTTGAATCGCTGGTGGTTATGGTAAGTAATAATAAACTTGATGCGGATAAAACGTTTTTTGATTTATTGCAGGAATCACTGGATGCATTAACAAATATGCTGGCGAATGTTAAAGACCGGCAGCCACTAAGACAATCAAATGATCTGAATGACCGCATTGAAATGTTAATGCGAGGTGAGGTTGAAGAAAAACGCGCAGTTGAACGTTTTGATATTGACTTGAGTGAGTTAGCGTCTGAGAACGCTGAAGAACTTGAAGTAGCTGAAGTAGAAGAAGTAGAAGAAGTAGAAGAAGTAGAAGAAGTGCCTGAGGATAATGACATCGCTGACAACACGGCAGAAAAAACTTTGCCGGTAGCTAAAGAATTAGCGCAAAAAAAAACTGTAAATAAGGGCAAACAGCCAGGGGAACGCCCGCACTGGGGACAACGGGCTACAGACGTAAATTTCAAGGATTCACAGGAGCAGGTACGTGTTCGCTCCGATTTGTTAAATAACCTGGTTAACTATGCCGGCGAGGTAAATATTTACCATGCACGCTTGGGTAAACAGATTACAGATTTCGGTTTTAACCTTTCAGAATTAACGCAAACGGTTGTACGCTTAAAAGAGCAATTAAGACAACTTGAAATTGAAACAGAGATTCAAATTCGTTCAGGTTATGAAAAGGAATCTGATAACTATGATGATGATTTTGATCCACTGGAAATGGATCAATACTCTACCTTGCAGCAACTGACTAGAAGTTTAAGTGAGACTGCAGCAGACGTTGACAGTATTAACGAGATTTTAACAGATATCACCCGTGATTCTGAAACATTACTGCTACAGGAGTCACGGGTAAGTACCGATTTGCAGGAAGGTTTAATGCGAACCAGGATGGTACGTTTCGGCGGTTTATCGTCACGATTACGAAGAATTGTACGACAGATAGCAAGAGAATTAGGCAAGGAAGTTGAGGTTGAAATCATCGGTGAAAGCAGCGAGGTTGATCGTACCGTTTTGGATCGCATTATTGCGCCAATGGAACATATACTACGTAATGCTGTTGCGCATGGAATTGAAAAGCCGGAAGTGCGTAAGGCTGTTGGTAAAAACGAAACGGGTAAAATTATAATAAAAGTAGATCGTCAGGGCACAGATGTTGTCATCTATATAAAAGATGATGGTGCCGGTATAAATGTTAACAAAGTTCGCGAGAAAGCCATTAAACAGGGATTGATATCGGCGGATGTAAAACTGTCTGACCATGATGCATTGCAATTTATTTTACAGTCCGGCTTTAGTACTGCTGATGAAGTAACGCAGGTTGCTGGTCGTGGTGTTGGCATGGACGTTGTTGATAGTGAAATTAAACAATTGGGTGGTGTGCTTGATATAGACACCGTACAGGGAAAGGGCGTTGACTTTACTGTTCGTCTGCCATTAACACTGGCAATTAATCAGGCTTTACTGGTAAGCGTAGGAGATGATGTGTTTGCTGTACCACTGGCAAGCATTGAAGGCGTCGTGCGTATGAACGGTTATGAACTGCAACGTTTTTATGATAGTGATAATAGTCTTTATGAATTTAATGGTGTTGAATTTGAATTAAAACACCTGGGTGGTATGTTAACAGGGTATCAGCCAGATTATTCTAAACAGCTGCAGTTATTCCCGGTTTTACTTGTGCGTGTGGGCGATCAACACTTTGCTTTGCATGTGGATGATATGTTAGGTAGACGTGAAATTGTAGTTAAACCTGTTGGTCTGCAAATTGGTGCGGTGCGAGGCATTGCCGGTGCAACCATTCTTGCCGATGGTCGCGTAGTAATTATTCTTGAAATGTCGGCACTGGTTGCAGCCGAAAGCCTGTTTAAACCTCATGTACCTGTTGAAATAGTAGAAGAACCTGCTGTTGATACCAGGAAAACAATTATGGTTGTTGATGATTCAATTACTATTCGTAAAATTACAGAGCGTATGCTTAAACGCTATGGTATTGATGTTGTTCTTGCAAAAGATGGCGTCGATGCAACCACTCAGTTACAGGAATGTATTCCAGACTTAATGTTACTGGATATCGAAATGCCGCGTATGGATGGATTTGAGGTGGCAAGTTTTGTGCGAAATGACGCGCGTTTAAAAGATATTCCTATTATTATGATCACATCAAGAACGGGTGTTAAACATAAGGAAAAAGCGACGAAGATTGGTGTCAACCAATATCTGGGCAAACCGTTCCAGGAAGATGACTTGCTAAGTAATATCAATGAAATCTTACATACCGATTTTTAATCAGAGCGTCTTTATACGCATTTAAAACAGAAACAAGAGAATATTCAATGGCTGAAGATACACAATTAATCAAATGCGTTATTCTTACTCTTCTCAGGGAAAATGTAATTATCCCTAATGCCCTGGTTGCTGAAATAACTTCTGTTAAAGAAGTTGTAGAAAGTGAGAATACACCAAACTGGTTTCTGGGCAAAATGAACTGGCGTGGTAAGGACGTGCCATTATTGTCTTTTGAAGCTGCGGCCGGTAATGAAATTGCTAAAGTGAATTTGAACACGCAGGCAGTAGTTCTGTATGCGGTAGGTAAGTCTGGAGAAGATGTAGGAAGTCCATACCTGGGCCTGGTGATGTCAGGTGTGCCCCATGTTAGTCGTTTTTCACGTGAGCAGATTATAACTGATAGTGAAGATCAGGATGATGATCATCCTATGGTTGCACAGAAAGTACGTGTTAATGGTGCTAAAGTAAGTATCCTGGATGTGGATGCAATGGTTAGCATGGTTCAAAAATTAGCGGCCTGAAAATGCTCAAGTAGTATTTAAAACTGCAAGGATAGATTGTAGTCATACATGTGATAATCAGCTTTATTATGAATCAAGAAGCATTGTAGTGTATTCCCCATTCCTTTAATGCTTCACTGAGATGGCCCTGTGCGTTAATTTTTTCCCAGAATTTGGTGAAGTCGGCCTTTACCGTTTCAAGTGATACATCTAGTTTGTTGGTTTTGTCCTTAAGAAATAATTCAATATTGGCTTCAACTGTTTCAATGTAGTCAGCGGCAATATTACTGGCAGGAATAAAATGTTGTTCGTGCATCAATATCCCCTGTTCAAAAGCTTTTAATATTCCGTAATCAATACGCCTGGAAAAACTGGTAATAGTGTCTTCAGGGTTTCTTTTTAAGTGTACATAAAACGCTGAATTTCCATACACTTTATCAAGCCTGCCTAATAACCATGACAGTCGATTATCAGCTTCAATATGATCTGGTGGATAATTAAAACGCAAAGAGCCGGTTTCAGTCGATAGTGATTCATGTGCAGAAGAATAATTTGTGATGTGCTGGCATGCTTTTATGAATGTGCTTGAGCCGCAGCGTCCTGTGTTTAAGATAAATATGTTCATCAGAGGTGCCCTGGCTTTAAAGTGCCTTTTCCCAACTGTCCATATCATCTTGATAATGCAGAATTGCCTGCGCGATGGAATCTAAATATTTCGTGGCATGGATTGATGATATTTGTTGATAAGCATAACTGTTCTCATCAAAGTTTGACTGGATGTTATCCAGGAAATTACCGAGGTGTATTCTGGCCTGATTAATATTTCCTGATTTGTCAGCTATGTTATTCCACCAGACGGTTTGATCGATTAGACGTGTATATATCCGTGCTTTCAGCTGCAGAACAGTGTTATGCTTTTCTGTATAGTTTGCTTTTATATTGTTATATGTAACATCAATAATGGACTGGATACTATGGCTGTTGATTCCTTTATAAGAGAGACCTGAATCTGTAATTTCTTTTATAGCAAACAGCATGACGTCACCATAAAACTGGCGAATAAATTCATCGCCAAGATCAATGCCTGGGCCAGTAGTGTTATCATGATTTTTAACGCCGGCGCGGAATTCAGCCTGCCCGGTTGCATCAACGGTTCGGTTGTGCAGCATAGGCAAGTTTGCTGAAACAAATTTATCCTGTAGTCTGGCATTTAATATACGGCCCAGTACCGGACCTGCCATGCGCAGTTTAAGTGTGGCAAAGGGGATGAAGTGATCCAGGTTTTCAGGCTTAATAACATAGTTTCCGGTATAAACGGTTCTGGCTGGTGTGGTTGTAGAAAATCCGTCCTCATAATGAAAAAAAGTTTTCCGGGTAGGGTGTTCGCCATAAAAAAAATGCCCGAGTTTGCCGGAGAAATCACTGAAACAATCAGCGTTAGTGTGTTTACCCTGTAGTGTGCAATGGTAATCGTAAGTCTGCTCGTGGTTTGAAAAACCGAAAAGGCTGGCCATGTCATGGTAGGCGGCGTCATCCTTACTGTTTGTTTCGTGCTGATGAAACTGGCATGGTTGCTTCGGGTTTGATTTTTCTATGGTGTTTAAAAAGTTTAGAATGTCCTGTTGGAAGTTTGCTGCCATTACTGAAGGAGAAACAGGCGGGTCACCAACAACTTTTCCGGTAAGGATAGAAATATCCTGTGTTTTGAAAATCTCGTTTAGATAGTGAAAATAATTAATCGCATGAAAATTACCAGCAGAGTTTAAAGTAAAATTTATAGCTGGGACTATAGTATTAATGCAAAATTCCTGATCGCTGTCGATAAAATATATCAACGTATTTTTATTTTTTTTACCCTGAGAAAGCGTCTTATTTAATTTTAGATAGGTGATGTTTCGCATAATGGATGCACCTTTATGCGAAAAACTGACTGGATCATTTATCGCTGCTGCGTTAGAAATGATCCGGCTCAGGCAGTTTTTCTCAGCCGTGGTTTCCTTGACCAGTCTTAGTTGCTCTTCTAGTCCGAAATATTCTGTATTTATTCCTTGCGCGGTAAGTTCGCTGCAATAAGACTTGTGCTGTTTGATATTGTTGATGTCTCTGGAGTCATCTGCAATTAACACGGATATTTTACTAAACTGTTTATTTTTATAGCCACCATAGCCATAACTTTTGCAGAGTATAAGCAGGCTGTCCAGGCAGTGTTTCAAATGCTGTGGCCTGTCTGCTACCGGAATAACGATTTTAAAGTTATATCGGGTGTCTGCAGTTTTTAGTTCGTGCAGTTTTTCCAGTACTATGAATGCGTTTTGATATTGTTCAATATTTTCCTGTGTGGGCTGATTTTTCCAGATTTTCTGCTCAAGCCTCAGTATTGTTTTTTTATAAAGAGAAATTACTCTATCGATTGCATTGTCATCTGCAGACTGAGATAACTGTTCAAGAAAATCATTTAATTCATCAGGGTTTTGTGACAAATGCCTGGTTTTTTGCAGTAATGAAGTGTCAGGAGTGGAAATCATTGTCTGATGTTATCGTCTGTGATTATGGTCGGCTATTATTGCCGGCTAGTATCGTCGGCTCATCGTCTTGACGAGTAATTTGGAAAAGCATTTTTATCGATAATGATTTCGATAAGATTTATGCCTGCTGTAAAGTCGGTATTATTGAACAGTGTTTCAACATCTTCTTTTGATTCTATTAATAGATGATTAATGCCAAAGGATTCAGCCAGTTTGCTGTAGTCCGGATTATTGAAGTCGCAATCAATAAATCGATTGTTGTAGCTTTGTACCTGGTTTTTTCGAATCAAGCCCATGCTGCTGTTGTTGAGCAGAATAATATTTAATGGCTTTTCATAGTTAACCGCAGTCATTATTTCCATGCAGCACATTTGAAAACCACCGTCACCTATAATGGCAAACATTGTTGTCTGCTCTGAAAACTGCGCGCCAATGGCGGCCGGAATGGCGTGTCCTAATGAGGAAATTCCTGAGTTAGGGTAGAACCGGTTCTTAGTTGATACCTGTAACAGGTTTTGGGCGAATATGATGTTGTCATCAAAAACCGAGATGCCTTCCGGGAAATGCTTATTCATTTTTTCAAAAAATAGTTTTATCAATGAAAACTCCGCCTGGAAGATTGAGTTGCCATCTTTATTGCTTTTGCTTTCAAAACTGTTTTTATAGTCGTTAATGTTTTCCAGGTGTTTTTTATCGAGTGACTGTTTTTTCAGTTTCTGTATAAGGCTGGTCAGAGTTTGTTTGATGTCGGCATTAATTGTCAGGTCAGCCTGGTAAACTTTGTTGAGCTGTTCATTATTGATATCGACCTGCACAATGTTTTTGTCAGCGAGTAACTTATCGTTCCATAAATAACTGGTGCGTTCGTTAAAGCTGGCGCCTAAAACAACAACCAGGTCAGACCTGTTAATGATGTAGTCATAAGCATAACCACTGGAGGTGACACCTAAGCTACCCAGCGACAGCTCAGAACATTCATTGATAGTGCCTTTGCCTTTAAGACTGGAGGTGACTGGAATGTTCAGTGACTGGCTTAATTCAGTGACCAAAGACTGGGCGCCTGACTTAATACAGCCGTAACCGGATACAATAACGGGCTGTTTGCTGCGCAGAAGTAAATCAACAAAGTGGTCTATTTGATGCCACGATTCGACATGCATTTGCGCACCGTTTAGCGGTGTAACAGATGGTTTTTTACTGGTAATGATATTATCGAGTATCTCGAGTTCGACCATTTCTTTTTGCACATTAAATGGCAGACTGAGCAGTACCGGGCCAGAATTATCGGCTAATAAAATTTTTGCGGCCTGGTTAAGTACGTTCTCCAGGTAATCGGTGCGTTCAATCACCCGGTTATAACGGGTAATGCTGGCAAACAGAGCGCTCTGGTTAATGCTGCCGCCTTCACCAGAACTTTCCTGTAAGCCACCTTTGCCAAAGATATAGGTTGGCGTTTCACCGGTAATAATAAGTATGGCCTGTTTATCAGCATAAGCATTGGCAATACCGGTGACCAGGTTGGTCGCACCCGGTCCTGCCGTGGTGATGCAGGCAGCAATTTTTCCTGAGGCACGGGCATAACCGCAGGCCATGAAAGCTGCCCCCTGTTCATGTTTGGCGAGCACAGATTGAATGGGCGAGTCGTAGAGCTTGTCATAAACGGGCAATATGTGGGCACCGGGCATGCCAAAAATGGTTTCAATGCCAAGACGCTCGATATACTTTACAATTAATTCACTTACTTGAACTTTCATATAATTACAGATAAATCATATAGATAGCTGTTTTCGACTGGCTCATGACCAGTATTTTTTATTTAAGGTTAACTGACAACATTGTCAGACGGTAAATTTTACCATTAGATAGACTGACTATCTCCTTAAGTTTTAAGTAGTGATATTGTCTTCATGAAGTTGTAGCAACGGAAGTGTGTTCCATAGCTCTGTCCTGAACAGTAAGCGCTTTTTCTTTTGTAATCGTAGGTAATGTTTAACATTCGCTATCACAGCTGCCCCGTTAACTTTGCTGAGTAGTCTACAGTCCTTGCGCTGTTAGGATGAAGCTTTATTCATACTGCCCGAGACCTGAATCGGTGCAGCCTGCCTGGACGACGTGTCTCAGACAGGTAATTCAGGTACATGTCAGTTTGTAAAACACAGGAGCTACAATAACAGTCAACAGAACTAAGAAGTTATGATTTGACAGGCGAAACGTGGAGGTGAGAAAACCTGGAACTATTCAAACTGTCGAATGACACCGGTTACCACACCGAGTACCTCGACTTCTTCATTTTTAAGAAGAATGGCTTCCATATCAGGGTTCGCTGGTTGTAAGCGGATGCCGTCAGCTTCGATATAAAACTTTTTCAGGGTGACCTGTTCATTGTTAATGAGCGCAACCACCGACTGACCATTTTCAGCAGACATTCTTTTTTCGATAATAACAATATCACCGTCCTGAATATTGTCGTCTATCATGGAATGCCCGCATACTTTTAATGCGTAAGTGTCTTTGCGAACCATATTCGCCGGCACTTTGACCTGTTCGTTGTCTTCAACACGTTCAATGGGGTTGCCAGCTGTAATTTTTCCTAACAGAGGGATGCTCACTAAATTAGATATTTCAGCATCTAGCTCCTCATCAATAGCTGTGAAGTCAGCTGTCCATACAGGGCGGCGGTTTTTGGGTAGCAGCAGAGAGATATTATTCATTTTATATTTTTATTATTGTTGTATGTATAGAAGCTTGAAGTATAGCTTAGATTGTAAAGAACATTATACTTGTAATTATGCTATTACGGATTTATATTGTCTTATAACTGAAAACTATATACTAATAACTAATAACTTTTTTAAAAGAGGTGCGTGATGGTTTTATCTTCGTTGAGTCCTGATACTGGAAAGTTGATTCTCAGGTTATGTGTTGGTGGATTAATGCTGTTTCATGGGGTGGCTAAAATCATGCACCCTGCATCGCTGGATTTTATTAGTGGCATGTTAACGGCTAATAACCTGCCGACATTTTTAGCCTATGCTGTTTATATTGGCGAGGTGCTTGCACCGCTGATGGTAATAGTCGGTTATCAGGCGAGAACAGGTGGTTTGTTAATTGCCGTTAATATGCTTTTCGCCCTGTTTTTAGCGCACACAGGTGATTTCTTCAGTTTATCTGAACATGGTGGTTCAGCCGTTGAGTTGCAGTTGTTTTATCTGCTTTCAGCAACAGCAGTGGTCTTTTTAGGCAGTGGTAAACTGGCATTCAGGCAGGACTAATGCAGGATCAATCAATATCAGCATGAATATGAGTATGAATATGGTTATATCTAAAATTAGTTTCAGTGTTTTTTTGATGCTGGTGCTTTCATTGTTGATTAACAATGTTTCTGCAGATGAAAAACCGTTTTTAACGGTGGATGAGCTTATTAAAAATGGTTATACCCGGTTAAGCGGTTTGCAATTAATTGATTTGCTGAAACAGCATAAAATTGTAATTCGTGATATAGAAACGGATGCGGTTTCTATATCTACTCGCACTAACCCTGATACGGGTAATAGCAGAAAATCGCAAGAGTTAAAAAATGACAGTGCATTATATTTTCTTGATGCAAGGTTGCTGGCAAGAGCGCCGTCGCTTGAAGGTAAGCCCGATTATAAGGTAGCAGGCGATGAGTTGATTGCTACAGATGGAGTGCGAACCTACCATATTACGTTTTATGAAAAACAGGGAAAGATGTTCGGTGCGCGTGACATCGATAACGGTAATGTGTTCTTTGAAATTATACTGGATTAGTGGTGGCCGCTTAAACCCTACTACCGTACGTCCTGTACATATGTGGTGAGTTGTTTTTAGATTTGATGCCCTGACTTATATCGATAAACAATCAGTGTTTTTCTAACCAACTCGTAATTCCTCCATTAAATAACAAACACAATCCTGCCTGATGGCTTTCTCGTGGCTGGTAAACATGGCTAAGGTAATCGTTTTCTTAAACAAAAGCTTGTTGTCCTGCCGTTCGATATATTCATCGGTTATATCTTCGTGACTCTCACTGTTTACAATAATTAGTTTTTCCTTGTTAGAGTTGCTTGAAGCAAATTCAGTGCCTGGCTGTATCTGGTGAAAGTTTTTTTCTTCTAACTGTGTGTTTAACACGATATCATCAGTGTGCCCACCTATGCTTACTGTTTTTGGAATGGTGACGCGAGCAATGGTGTGATAAAGCGTTAGATTGTTACTGTCATGTGAAGATAAGTCATCCAGTTGTAAAATGGTTTCCAGGTAGCTGAAGGCATGGTCTTCGCCAGATTTATCACTTGCCTGGCCACACTCAAGTACAATCGAAGGGCAAAAATCAGAAAAGGCTGATGACTGCACGCCTTTAGGGTCAGTGAAATAAACAGCAATATCACTGAATTTTGAAGCCAGCACCAGGCCATGCGGGTTGAGTATATTGATGCAACCATAATGTGGGTTTTTCCCGGTATTGTTGTGAACGTCGATGCTGGCAAATGGTTTTTTTTTCTCCATGATATGCGTTACGGTTTGCATCATATCTTTTTCAGCAGAATCGCTGTGATGACTACCCGGCCAGATGCGGTTGTAATCATCCTGACTATCCAGTCGCCGCTGATTTTCTTTTGCCGCTGCGATGTTGCCGATAAAGATAGAAATTGCCCGGGGTAAGGGCTTGTTCTGATATTTTTTTAACAGGCGCTGAATAGCATAAAACCCGGTTGTTTCATTACCGTGTAATAAGGTACAGATAAATAATGGTTGTTTGTTAATGCCGTTTAGATGGAAAAGAGTGGGTGCGCCGAGAATATCAGCTAGTTCTTCAGCTTTTGCATTGAGCAGTGCTTCAGGTATGTGACTCATTTCGTTTAACATGGCTTTATCTTGCTGGTAATGTTTTATTGGCTGGTTTCAAAATCCCATTCGTGTACCGGTCGGCCAGATACCTGGTTTTTTAGATAATTTAACGTGAGCTGAGTTCGATTATCTTGATGTGCATTAAGAAAATTTAACTGCCACTGGCTTCCTGTTTTATTTTGTTCAACACGTTGCTGAATAACACCAAGGTAACGCTGACTGTCCTGTTGATTGATGCCTAACTTGTATAAACCAGTTTCGGCCTCAACAAGTAGTTTGTCGAGAATAATTTTTTGCAAGGTATCGGTTTTTTTGCTGAGCCACCGGGTTTTATGTTTTAGTCCAACCAGGGCAGCACGGTAAAAGTTATTTTTTGCATCAGCAAATGGCATAGAGAGTTCAGCAGGCGTTTCAGTTGTAGCATAATAATGTACCAGGCCATAATAAAACGCGATATTGGCAATATTGTCTACCGTGCTTGGCGCGCTTGCACATACACGGTGCTCGATACGCAAGTGTGGTGTGTGGTCCTGGTCAAAACCGATTAATGGCCGGTTCCAGCGCCAGATGGTGCCATTATGCAAACGCAGGTATCTAACCTGATCAATGCTTGTTTGATAATGCACAGGAAGCAATACCGGGAAGTGCTCAAGATTCTCCTGGAAGCACTCGTACAGTGATTCGCGTACATAACTGGAGCCGAAGCTGACGCGCTGTACCGGGCCTGAAGCCGCGCCCCCGTAACCGCCGGTGGATACCGCCTGCTCAAAAACGGGTATGCGTGTTTCCTGCCACAATTGCCGGCCGAATAAACACGGTGAATTCGTGCTTACCGCAACCATCGGCGCTGACAGTAAAATAGACGCATTATAATAACGTGCAGCAACTTCCTGTGGCACCTGTATATGGATCTGCAAAGAGGTGGCGGCAGCTTCCAGCATCACGTCCTTATGGCTTACCTGTAAATGGTCCTTGCCATTAATGTTTAAGCTGATTTCAGCACCGTCACGATGGCGCAGAACCTGTTCGTTGAGCGCCCGGTAACGATTAAGCAGTGATATATTGTTGAGTGTGAGATCGCTGTCTTCCAGGGTAGGCAAGATACCGATACCAAGCATGTTTGCATCCAGGGATGCCGCTGTGGTTGCACATTGTTGCCATAGTTTGTCGAGTTTGTTTTCAAATGTGGATAATACATTGTGTGACAATTGCTCTGGTTCTACATTGAGTTCAATATTAAATTTTGCCAGCTCAGGGCTTAATAATGTATTGTTTGCCCGTTCAAGAAATGTTTCATTTATTGCGGCAGGTTTACCTGCCTGGTTAATTAACCAGGCCTCAAGTTCATAGCCAGCCATTAGTCCCGTTGAAGAGAATTGGTTGTTATCAAACCAACTTTTTAACAGTGCTGTCTCTTCTTTAAGGTGAGAAGTAAACTTCTGGTAATCAGACTTATTAAAACGACTGTATTGGATTTCTTCGCCCATGTGGTTAGTCTAGTCTAAAAGTACAGTAAGGTGGACCTGGCTTTAAGCTATGTTTTTTCACTGCTGCCCCGTTAAAAAATATATTATTGTGTACAAATGGCGATATAGTAGGCATTTGTCAATGATTATACAAACCGAGAGATGAATCGGTAACTACTTGCTGAGACACGCAGTGAACCCATCCATGGGGCTCGCACCCGCATCCTTGCGGGTGACGGTCTCAGCAAGTAGTTAACGACCCATATCTCTAGCTGTTAACGGGGCAGCAGTGAGCTGATTA
>Ga0164315_10000539_pt1 | contig 26603 bp, 23 predicted proteins | sample GuaBasSedimGuay6_FD_113737 | JGI IMG/M metagenome (GOLD analysis project Ga0164315, IMG submission 113737) | Subseafloor sediment microbial communities from Guaymas Basin, Gulf of California, Mexico - Guay6, Core 4569-2, 0-3 cm | ecosystem: Environmental > Aquatic > Marine > Hydrothermal vents... | reverse complement strand
CATCAGGGTGCCGGGCTTGGCCCGGAAATTCTGTACGATAACCTCCTGCAGGTGACCGTGGCGTTGATGGACCTCGCGCAGCGCCAGCAGGGACTCAATGCGCTCACGACGGGTTTCACCAATCCCGATAAGAATGCCCGAGGTGAAAGGTACCGCCGCCTGTCCGGCCAACTCCAGCGTCTGCAGGCGCCGCGCCGGATCCTTGTCAGGAGAGCCATAGTGCGGCATACCCTTGCCACACAAGCGCGCTGACGTGGACTCCAGCATGATGCCCATCGAGGCGCTCACCTGGCGCAGCCCGGCGATTTCCTGTGCACTCATGCAGCCCGCATTGATATGCGGCAGCAGCCCGGTCTCGGCCAGTACACGGGACGCCACCTCTTTGACATAATCCAGCGTACTGGCAAAACCCATGTCCTGCAGGGCGCGCCTGGCCGCACTGTAGCGTAACTCGGGCTTCTCCCCCAGGGTTAACAGGGCTTCCTGGCAGCCCATGGCAGCACCCTGGCGACAGAGCGCCAGCACCTCGTCGACAGGCATAAAGGCCTGCTCAATCTTTTTCGGGGTGCGCGCGAAGGTGCAGTAATGACAGACATCCCGGCACAAATGCGTCAACGGGATGAACACCTTGCGGGAATACGTCACGACATTGTGGTGGCCGCAGTCACGCAATACTCCCGCTACCTCAGACAGTGCCTCCGTGTCAGTGAAATCCGCCAGACTCAGCGCCTGTTGATCACTGGGGAGATGCCCCTGCAGCAGGTGTTCCCGCATAGATTGCCACGCTACCATCAGTTTGCTACTCCCTTGTCCAAGTCCCGATTGTCATCCAATGTTGCCAGAGCCAACTCTACTCGCGCTCCCAACTCACTGCCATGAAGCAGGTCAAATGTCTTGCCCGCAGCCGCACAATCCAGTGCCGCCATAACCTGGTGCATATCCCGGGGCTCGTCCACATCCAGGGCGATACCCGATCGTTGCAGAACCTGGACGGGCACACCTGCACGGCGCGCGGATGCCAGATGCCGGGCACAACTATCCACACCAAAGCAGAACTGTGGCGCGCTGGCACGGGTAAATGCCAGCAGGTTGGTTCCCGCCCCCGCCAGATCGCAACCAATCACCAGTCCTTCCAATTGCCGCTGGCAGTGCAATACCGCCGAGATATCCGCCGTTGTCAACAGAGGCAAGTCCCCGTGCAGAACCAGTAGCGGCTCATCGCCGAGCGCCAACAGGCGCGTACTGGCCTCCTGTACAATCGGGTTCAGCCCACTGCAGCCCAGGGAACTTTCTTCCCAGTGGTCGATGTCGTACCTGGCTGCCAGCAGACCGGCGCCGGGATCATCAGAGACCAGGGTGACCCGGTTAATGCCTTTATGACGCGACAGCACCGCCAGAACATCTTCCACCATCGCCTGGGCCAGCGCTCGACGCTCGGAGGGACGCAACAACCCGGCCAGGCGCGACTTGGCCCGGACCAGATCTTTCAGGGGGACCAGTGCCTGTGCCATCGCTATGACGCCTCGCCCAAGTGCAGGGTGAAGCGCGCCAGGCGTGCCTTGTCTGCCCTGTTTTTCATCACCGTGGATGTGACTGCCACCTCAACCCCGAGCTTGCCTATGTCGTCCGCCAGTGTAGCGTCACTGTCGTCGATAACAAAATAGTCCAAAAGTCCCGGGTAGCGGGCACAGTAATGCCGGGCAACGCCCAGCGCCGTGACCGGCACCCCCAACTCAGCCATCATTTTGGCGGCGGGCCCTTTGATAGCCAGGCCGGCCACAATCGGCGATACCAGTACCACCGGCGCCGGGTTATCCCGCAGCGCCAGCCACAAACCCGGCAACTGTAATATCGGATCGACACTGACAAAGGGATTGGAGGGACAGATCACCACGCTGGAAAATGCATTGTCCTGCAGCAGGCGCATGGTGTTGCGATTGGGCCGCGCCGCCGATATCCCCTCGAAACTGAATCCGCTTACCTTCGGTTCGCACCGCTCACGCACGAAATAATGTTGGAAGCTCAGGTTTTCTCCGGCGCAGTGCACGGTGGTACGCACCGGCTCTTCGGTCATCGGATGCACATGCGTCTGCACACCCAACTGCTGCGCCAGGCCAGTGGTGACTTCCCCCAGGCTTTTACCTTGTTGCAACTGCCGGGTGCGCCACAGGTGAGTGGCCATATCCTTGTCACCCAGTCGAAACCATGTCTCACCGCCCAGGCGCTCCAGGGCCTCCATAGTCTGCCAGGTCTCACCCGCCTGGCCCCAGCCAAGCTCTTCATTGGCCATTCCGGAAAGTGTATATAACAGGGTGTCTATGTCGGGACTGATATGCAGGCCCATATGCTCGAAATCGTCGCCAGTGTTGACCAGCACATGCAACTGCCCCGGTGCCAGTTCATCGGCCAGGCCCAGAGCCAGTTTCGCACCGCCCACACCACCGGATAAGGCCAATATACTGCGCTGCGCTGCACTCATCAGCGGAACATGTCCTTGGCCTTGTCTCGAATAAGCCCGCCAGACCCGCCCTCAGCCTGTCGCAGATTCGCCCCGCGTACCAACACCACCGGACAGGCCTGCGCTGCCTGCCCCATCACCAGAGACGCGCCGGCCGCCAGTTCATCCGCTACCGCAGGTTCAGTGACTTCCAGCACATTGCCGAACAGGTCCTGCTCTCCAACCTGGTTGTTTAATGGTGCCAGGCCGGCGGTGCCGATGGCCAGACCCACGGTGCCATTGCGCCAGGCACGGCCCATGCTGTCATTGATGATCACTTGCGGAGCAATTGTGGTCCGCTTGGCCAGAGTCTGTCGCAATGCCTGCGCTGACCGGTCCGAATCTTCAGGCAACAGTAGTACCCGGGGGTCGTCGGGGTTATTGGGAATATTGGATTTGTCTATGCCGGCATTGGCGTGCACATAGCCATTACGGTGTTCGACAATAATCACCCCCGGCCTGACCCGGACCACCGCAGTGCTCTCGCGCAGAATCAGCTCCACCTGTCGAGGGTCTTTATCCGCCTGTGCAGCCAGTGCCAACGCCTCGGGCCCCGCAGTAACGTCCGCCAGGCGCACGTAGCGGCCCTCCGCCTTGGACACGATTTTCTGTGCGATCACCAGCACGTCTCCCTCCTGCAGTGCCAGGCCATTGTCACCGAGAGAATCAATAATCAGCTGTGCAAGATCGTCCCCCGGCCGCACCAGGGGGAAGCCCGCCAGGGGAATAAGCTCCAGTCGGACTGTCATCCAACATCATCCTGCATCAAGCAAGCCGCTGATCTTGATGCCTGCATGGCAATTATATTGCTTATTAATAACAATCAACACCGAGGTCAACGCCTCTGCCGCCGCGGCATTATTGATCATACCCGCGTGAAAACCACGCATGCCGGCCGCCTCTACCAATTTGATAACCTCTTCGCGTGCCGCTTTCTTATTGCCACAGACCAGCACGTCGCATTCCACGCCCTTGCCGTCCTGCAGGTGTGCCGCGGCCACATTCTGGAAGGCGGAGACCACAGCCACTTCCTCGCCCAGTAATTCCTGGGCGATCTGCCCTGCACTGCCCTGCGGTGGCAACTGCACACGAGCGACTTTGGGCGGCACCAGCGGCACAGTCACGTCAATGAGTATTTTGCCCAGTAACTCTGGCTTCACCAATTCCAGGGTACTGGCCTGGTGGCTAAAAGGTACGGTCAAAGTCACAATATCGGCAGCCTGGGCCGCCGCCAGATTCTCCATCGCCTGTACCGTCACCTCACTCACGCCACGCTCGGCCATTACCTCGCGCAGGTCAGCCACCGCGGCTTCGGCTTTCTCCTGCGTGCGCGAACCGATAATGACCTGATAGCCGGCTTCAGCCCAACGCCGGGCCAAACCCGTCCCCAAATCCCCGGTGCCGCCCAGAATGGCCAGCACGGGTAAGCTTTCTGTTGTCATAGATTTTATTCCTGATGAAGTATCGATACGCCGGGGTACAGTATTCGCAACCGTCCCCGGATTGTTTTGAGTCGTTATGGATCAGTACTCTCATAACAATTTCCAGCCTCCCGGAATTCGGTTAGGATAAGCACAGTCCGGGAGTCTGTCGGGTTTTTCCGCAGTAGGATAGTATTAAATCCGATAGACTCCGCGACATTTTATGTGAATCAAAGGCTGACCTCAAGGATGGATGGCGGCGCGCCACGCGCAGCCAGTCTGGCTAGCAGGTACCAGGGGTCAGCACTATAGACAATCCGCTGGATTTTAGCTGTTCAAGCGGTCGGTGCGGCGGTGCTTGTAACCGGAGGCGGTAAGGGTGTATGCGGAGGGGGGGGAGAGAGCAACCCGCCCTCCGCGATGCCGCCACCGCCGGGCGGTGATTCTCACCCAATATCTTGTCCGCGCACAATATCGAGGTATACTTCGGGAAGTTTTTGCAAGCCCAGAGTCAGTGCACAGATAACGCGACGCGCAGCGCCGTAGCGAAGCCAACCCAGAGGTCCAATGCTCAACGCCCAGGCACCATCCAGCGCACTTCAGGCCACCCTCAAACTGGAAGGGCCTGTGCACCTGACCGGCGAGTTGTCCGCCTTGCTCGACGGACGATTACAGTTAGGTGCTACCCAATTATTGGAAGGTCCCCCCGATGGCGGCAAAGTCAGCCTCAAATGCGGTTCGGTGGCGATGTTATCCGTTACCTCCACGGGTGCGCTCGACGGCTCGCTACACGATGCCCAGGTCAGTATTGCGGGAATATCCGGCGACTGCATAACACTTGAATTTGCCGACCCCGCTGGCGCTTGTGCACTCAGTTACCGCAACGCCATCGCTGGCGGATTCAGTAACAGCAGTAGCCCGGCTCTCACCGCGGCCACAGCACAGTACACCGAGTTGCTAGGCATCCTGCAGCAGCAGAGCCTGAGTCAACTGGAGCAGTTGCTGCTGCCGTTTTTCGATGATCTCACCGGCTACCTGGTGGACCTGTCCTCGCGTATCAAGCAACCCAAGTCGGGCGAAAATCTGCACTACAACGCATCCATTATCATGCGGCGCATGGGCCAAAAAATCATCCGCGATATGGTGCAACAAACCCAGGACTACTATCAGGACTTGACACCGGCACAGACCGACGATCAATTATGGCAACACAATATAGAGGATGCGAATGAACTCGACCTGATAGACATTCAGGATTTTGAGGACTTCCTCGCCATTGACCGCATGATCACCCTGGGAGTGGACCTGCACCAGGTACTGCTGGAGGCACTGGTCATCCGGTTGGCAACCCTGATCGATACCGACCCTAACAAGATCAGGCTACCGATGCATGTGCGGCAATTGTGCGGAGTATTTCAACGGGCTCTGACGGCGCAAAAAATACCCAAAGAAGTGCTTCCACATATCTTCGACTACTTTGCCAGGTACTTTATACGCCAGCTGGACGACTACTTCATCGCCCTGAATGCCATCCTGGCGGAGCGCGGGGTGCGCCCCGATGTGGAGCAGGAAATAAGAAGCCATGGCTCATTGCTGGGAGACCAAAAGCACGCGCAAAAGCCCCGGCGCAAAACACCCACTGCCAAACCGGAAGCGGCGGCGCACGATCCCTCACTACATGAGACAGTGCCCGTAGAATCGGGAAAGACCAACCTGGACCAGGTGCACCGGCAACTCGGAGAACAACTCACCGGCGCCATCGGTCACTTCAGCCCCGCGAGCCTTTACCGCTCTGTCATAGATGCCCTCAACTTCAAGCGAGAGGCCGAGGGCCTTGCGGATGGCGAGACACTGGCCAGCGGCACGGCGTTGAGCGGCACCTGGGATGGTGCCACTGTCGCCAGCACGGAGGTCGATCAGGACAGCCTCGCCGATGCCCATACCATCGCTCAAGCCCTGGGCACCCTGCAGCGTGACTCACAGGTGCGTGCCGATGTGCAACAGAGCGATTCCCTACGCGAATACCTGGCCAGCAACAAGGATCAAATCGGTAGCCTGCGCAACACCAGCGGGCTCACCGCGGACAGCCTTAACCAGTTAGACATGGTCGATAACCTGTTCGGCACTATCAAATCCCAGCTGGACGTGACCTCCGAACTGAAGCCGGCACTGGGTAACCTGCAAATTCCCCTGGCCAAACTGGCGCTACTGGAACCGCGATTTTTTGTGGATCGCAGCCATGTCGCCCGTACCGTGGTGGACAAGTTGTCGCAGTTGGCCACCTCGGCCAACTTTCCCAATAAGGCGCTGGAGGGCCGAATCAACAACATCGTCGATGAAATCACCTTGGATTACGAGAGCGACAGCTCGGTATTCGATGTAGCGCTGGAGAAAATCGACAAACTGGTCGCACAACAGGAACGCGCCCTGTCACGCAATATAGAGCGGGTGGTGCGCACCCAGGAGGGGCAGGAAAGACTGCAAAAAGCGCGCCAGGCTGTCGCTAAAGTTATCAGTGCCAGGATCAAACCTCCAGCCGCCCCGAGGGTACTTATGGATCTGGTCGAAAGCGGCTGGCGCGATTTGCTGGTATTAACTCACGTCAAGGAAGGGCCGGACAGTTACGCCTGGACAGAACACATAAAAACACTCGATTTACTCTGTCTGTGGTTGAACGAGCAGCAGCAGGGTGACATCGATGAAGACCTGGTCGTGCAGCGCGGCCTGGAGGCCGAGCCACTGATAGACTTGATCGGCCAGCAAATTGCCAACGCGCTGCCCACCAACATTTCCCATGAAATAGTACTGCTGGAGTTGCGCGACATACTGGCAGGCAACAGGGACGTGGTCTGCGCCGAGGTCAGTGCCGAGCTGGCGGATGTGCAACCTGAGCCCGCCGAGGTGCGTGCCAAGATCGAAGACCTGCCGCGTCTGCGCCGCTGGGTAAACCGCGTCGAGCAACTGCAAAAAGACAGTTGGTTGGCCTATCGCGACAAGGATGGCCAGAAACGCCGCATGCAACTTGCGTGGATCAGCGAAGCACGGGATCGTTATATATTCGTCAATGAGCGCGGCCAAAAAATCGCTGACCTGAGCGCCATAAAACTTGCCCGACAACTGAGCCGCGGCGTACAACCACCGGCGCCCGCAGACAAGCTCTCGGTGGTCGACCAGAGTATGTACCACACGCTGGAGCACGTACAAAAAACCCTGAGCTTTGCCCGTAATCATGACTCGTTGACCAAACTAATCAATCGCGAAACCTTCCTGGACCAGATGTCACGGGCCCTGCGTCACACGCAACTCAAACAGTCGCAGCACGCCGTGCTGTACCTGAACATTGACCAGTTCAGCCTGGTCAATGATGTCTACGACCGGGTAAACGGGGACCAGGTGCTGCTCGAATTCGCTAAATTGCTGGCGCAGATGCACGGCAAAAAATCGTCGTCGGCCAGGATTGATGCGGACGAGTTTGCGCTATTGCTGCTGGATCGGCCCATGGAACTGGCGCTGCAGGTAGCCGAGAAGATCCGCCGCGACATTGAGGCCAGTAGCGTGGATATCGACGGTGAGAGCGTCACTTTCACCGTTTCCATCGGGGTTGCGCCTATTCTCGAACACAGCCCCGGAGTGGAAGATGTACTAGATGCTGCCCGCACGGCGATGCATCACGCCAAAGAAGATGGACGCAACCGGGTCGTCGCTTACGAGGAGGAACAGGCCAGGGCCAGCACCTACAAACAGGATAAAGTTCGGACCCGGCAGGACCTGGAAAAAGCACTGGCCACGGAACGGTTTGTACTGCGCGCCCAGCCCATCGTGCAGACCACCGTGGACGGGACGGGGTCCAGTACCCTGCACTTTGAATTGCTGCTGGGCCTGTTGAACAAGGACGGCACGTTGGCATCACCTGTGGAGTTCATCGAGTCCGCGGAACGCTACGGCTTTATGAGTCTGGTGGATCGCTGGGTCGTACGGGAGGCATTCAACTGGATCAGCCAATTGATGGATGCGCAAAAGGTTGTGCCCAACCTGGCTATCAACCTGTCCGGCTCCAGTGTCACCGACGACAGCTTCATGGATTATCTGCTGGAGCAGATATCGGAGTTTGGCGTGGGTACCAGTCGCCTTTGTTTTGAAATAACCGAAACCGGCACCATCTCAAATCTGGTAAAGGCCGCGGACTTTGTTCGCGCCTTCCGCAATATCGGCTGTAAATTCTCCATAGACGATTTTGGCACCGGCCTGGCCAGCCACAATTACCTGCGGGAACTGCCCGTTGACTACGTCAAGATCGATGGCAGTTTTGTCACCGGCATCCATAAAAACCGCAGCGATTACGCCATGGCCCGCTCTATCAACGATCTGGCCCACTTCCTGGGCCAGGAGACCATCGCGGAATCCGTAGAGAACGATGAAATCATCGTAAAGCTCGAAGAAATTGGCGTCGATTACCTGCAGGGCTGGGGTATTGGCAAGCCCAAATTACTGGCGGAGGTCAGTGACCACCTCTCCAGTATCGAGAAGTAACAGACACGTAGTCATTGCCGATCCACTATCGCCGCTACAGTCACGCTGCTTGACCTGGATCAACACCCCTGGGGCGGCATCTTGTTATCGTCTCCCACGGTTAGATGACAAGCTGTGCTCGATATGACAAGTATTCCCCAAGACCTGGTAGCCGCTACCAGCATTGCGCCAGAACATAAGCGGGACATGGATCTGGCGATAAAATATGCCTGCCAGGGGCCGCGCTATACCTCCTACCCCACCGCGCCCCAGTTTCGCCAGGATTTCCCGCTGGACCAGTACAAAGCCTGGCAGGGCAAAGACGGCGACCACAAGCGAGCCCCCCTGTCCCTCTATATACACCTGCCGTTCTGTAACGACATCTGTTATTACTGCGCCTGTAACAAGATCGTCACCCGTGAGCAAGGGGTCGCACGCCAGTACCTGAGTCACCTGGAAACAGAGATTGAGTTGCAGTCACAGTTAGTGGGCGACAAGCGCCCCATTACCCAGATGCACTGGGGTGGTGGTACGCCCACTTACCTGGACCATGCGGAAATCACCGAGCTGATGCATACGCTCGCCAGTCATTTTCGCCTGCTGGACAAGGGCTACCGGGAGTATTCAATAGAGATAGACCCGCGCACCATCGAGAGCAGCACGATAGCACTGCTCAAAGGTGTGGGTTTTAATCGCATCAGTCTGGGCATTCAGGACTTCGATCCACTGGTGCAGAAAGCGGTCAATCGGATCCAGCCCTACAAGGAGGTCGCGCCGCTGGTGGACTGTATCCGCTCCCACGACTTTCGCTCGCTCAGTTTCGACCTGATTTACGGCCTGCCCCATCAGGACCGCTACACCATGAGCGAGACTCTGCGCAAAGTGATTGCCCTGCGACCCGATCGCATTGCCTGTTACAACTATGCCCACCTGCCCGAACGGTTCAGCAGCCAGCGCGCCATCGACCGCCTGACCCTGCCCGAGCCGCAAGAAAAACTACTGTTACAGCAGATAATCAGCCATGCCCTGCAGGATGCGGGCTACCTGCACATTGGCATGGATCACTATGTCCTGCCAGACGACGAACTGGCCCTGGCTCAACGGGAGGGCCGTTTGCAACGCAACTTCCAGGGCTACTCGCTGCATATGGCGGACGACTTGCTGGGACTGGGGGTATCGGCCATCAGCCAGATTGGCGATTTCTACCTGCAAAACGAGCGGGGGCTGGACGCCTACTACGAAATGATCGACCAGGGCCAATTGCCCTCTACCCGTGGCTGTAAGGTCAGCAGTGAGGACAGGCTGCGGCGTCATATCATCATGGGGCTGATTTCGGAGCTGAAGCTGGATATTGCCGAGTGCAACCGCCAGTTCGGCATAGACTTCACAACGAAGTTTGGTGACGAACTCAAAGCGCTGCGCCCCATGGAGCAGGACGGGCTACTGGACATCAGCGAGGAAGAGATCAGCGTCAATCACCGTGGCAGGCCATTCCTGCGTAATATCTGCATGCCCTTCGATGCCTACCTGGACGATCATCGCGGCGACCAGCCGCCACCCAGGTTTTCCGCAACAATTTAAGGGTATAAAAACAGATTAGAGCCCGCCGGCAATTTGGATTATACTTGCTCCCTGTGTGTCGCCATGGAAGCAACTATGACAATTCATCTTGCGGATGCCGGGGGGAGTGGTACGCTCGCGCCCTGCCCCCACGATTATCAGGTCAACTGCGGCAACTGCAGGCTTAACGGCATCTGTCTTCCACTGGCTCTGGAAAGCGGTGATATCCAGCAACTGGATGACATTATCCAGCGCAGTAAGCCCCTACAGAAGTCCCAGCATTTGTACCGCGAAGGGGATGGCTTCCAGTCCGTGTACGCCGTGCGCTCGGGCACCCTGAAGGCCTACAAAACCACCGACGACGGCAGGGAACAGGTTACCGGGTTCTACTTCCCGGGTGAGATAGTGGGCATGGACGGCATCAGCAACAATTCGCACGCTTCCTCAGCGAAGGCACTGGAAACCGCCGCCGTGTGTGAAATTCCCTTTACTTCGCTGGAGAAACTGAGCTCGTTGATGCCCAACCTGCAGCGACATTTCTTTCAGCTAATGAGCCGCGAAATCACCGAAGACCAGCAACTTATCACTCTGTTGAGTAAAAATTCCGCCGACGAGCGCGTGGCGGCCCTGATGCTCAGCATTTCCACCCGCAATGCCAGACGCAAGCTCAGTTCCACCCAGTTTCGCCTGCCGATGTCCCGGGTGGATATCGGAAACTACCTGGGCCTGACAGTAGAAACCGTCAGTCGGGTGTTCAGCCGCATGCAGAAAATGGATATACTGCGGGTGGACAACAAGGAAATTCAAATACTGGACGTCCATGGCTTACAATCCATGGCGAATCTCGGCAGCTGATTTCTCACTATCGCGTCATACCAACAGCTGGTCCTTGATTCGCGTCAAGGCTGTACACAGTGAAAAAACACAATGCCTTTGCAAAATAAATGTAGTTGCTCCGGGGAGAACAGAACCTAATGATTCAACATACCTTTGGCTTATTGGTCAGGCCCAGCGCCCAATGGAAAGCTGTCGCCGATCTTCCCCAGAGCTCATTCAAGACCCTTGTCCTGTATCCTTGCTTTTTAGCCATTCTGCCGGCCGTTGCCTGGTATTACGGTACCAGCCAGGTGGGCTGGACTGTAGGCGCCCACGGTGAAACCATCAAGCTTACGGCGCAGAGTGCCAGGCAGATCTGCATCCTGTTCTACCTGACAATGGTCGCCTGTATCGCCGTAATCGGCTGGTTTATCCACTGGATGGCCGATACCTACGGCGCCGAATCCACGCCGGCCAAGGGGATTGTCATTGCCGGCCTCACCGCCACCCCCCTGTTCATCGCCGGCCTGGTGGGCTTCTACCCGCTACTATGGGTAGATCTGCTGGTAGGTGTCGGCGCCATAAGCTGGTCTGTATACCTGATGTACCTGGGCATTCCCATCGTGATGAAAATTCCCGAGGAACGGGGTTTTCTGTTCGCCAGCGCGGTACTGGCCATCTCGATGGTCATCATGATTTGCCTGATGGTTGGCTCGGTGATCGTCTGGGACTTCGGTGCCGCTCCGGTATTTACCGATTAACCGGCCGCTGTGGAACATTGGCCTTTATCCAATTTGGAATCTATAACTGGAATTGAACCATGAGTGAGCTTAACTCTGCACTGGAACACCCCACATACAACTACAAGGTGGTGCGCCAGTTTGCTGTAATGACTGTTGTCTGGGGCGTCATCGGCATGCTGGTGGGTGTGCTTATCGCTGCCCAGTTAGCCTGGCCCGAACTGAACCCCGGTGTGCCCTGGCTGCACTTTGGTCGCCTGCGCCCGCTGCACACCAACGCGGTGATCTTCGCGTTTGGCGGCTGCGCCCTGTTTGCCACGTCCTACTACATTGTGCAGCGCACCTGCCAGGTGCGCCTCATCTCCGACAAACTGGCCGCCATCCACTTTTGGGGCTGGCAGTTGGTCATTGTGGGGGCGGTAATCACCCTGCCCATGGGGTTGACCAGCAGCAAGGAATACGCTGAACTGGAGTGGCCCATCGACATCCTCATTACCGTGGTCTGGGTGATCTATGCCATCGTGTTCTTTGGCACCATCGCCAAACGCAAGACGTCACATATCTATGTGGCCAACTGGTTCATGGGCTCATTTATCCTCGCCGTGGCGATGCTGCATATCATCAATAGTCTGGCGATTCCGGTCGGCATGTTTAAGTCTTACTCTATCTACGCGGGCACGGTAGACGCGATGGTGCAGTGGTGGTACGGCCACAATGCCGTGGGATTTTTCCTCACCGCCGGCTTTCTGGGCATGATGTACTATTTTGTGCCCAAGCAGGCGGGTCGCCCGGTTTACTCCTACCGCCTGAGTATCGTGCATTTCTGGTCGCTGGTAGCGGTGTACATCTGGGCCGGACCGCACCACCTGCATTACACCGCCCTGCCCGACTGGGCCCAGAGCCTGGGTATGGCCATGTCTCTCATCCTGCTGGCCCCCTCCTGGGGTGGCATGATCAATGGCATGATGACCCTGTCCGGCGCCTGGGACAAGTTGCGTACAGACCCTATCCTGCGCTTCCTGGTGGTGAGCCTGTCTTTCTACGGCATGTCGACTTTTGAAGGTCCGATGATGGCGATCAAGACCGTAAACGCCCTGTCACATTATACTGACTGGACCATTGGCCACGTGCACTCCGGTGCGCTGGGCTGGGTGGCGATGATTTCTATCGGCTCCCTGTATCACCTGTTCCCCATCCTGTTTGGCAAGGAGAGAATGTACAGCATCAGCCTGATCAACGCCCATTTCTGGATGGCCACCATCGGCACCGTGCTTTACATTGTCGCTCTGTGGGTCAACGGCATCATGCAGGGTCTGATGTGGCGCGCCTACAACCAGGACGGCACCCTGACCTACACTTTTGTAGAGTCGGTGGCAGCCAGCTATCCCGGCTATGTGGTACGGGTGATCGGCGGCGGGATTTTCTTCTGCGGCATGCTGCTTATGGCCTACAACGTGTACATGACCAGCCGCAAAGATGTTGAACCACAACCGGCCCCGGCCGCGGCAAGCGCAGCGTAAGGAGCAGACCATGAAACATGAAGTCATTGAAACAAATATTGGCCTGATGATTATCCTGACTATCGTCGCGCTCAGTTTTGGCACTCTGGTGGAACTGGTACCCCTGATGTTCGCCAAGGAGACCCACGAGCCGATTGCCGGTCTCAAACCGCTACCCGCGCTGGAACTGGAAGGTCGCGATATCTATATTCGCGAGGGCTGTAACACCTGCCACTCGCAGATGATTCGCCCCCTGCGTGCCGAGACCGAGCGCTATGGGCACTACTCTGTCGCCGGTGAGTTTGTCTATAACCACCCCTTCCTGTGGGGTTCCAAACGCACCGGGCCCGACCTGGCACGCGTCGGCAAGCGTTACAGCGACGACTGGCACCGCGCACACCTGTACAACCCCAGGGATGTGGTGCCAGAATCCAATATGCCGGACTTTCCCTGGTTGTTTGAGGATGAGGTCGACGGCGAGAAAACCGGCGGTAAAATGGCCGCCTTACGCAAGGTTGGCGTGCCCTACACCGACGAGGATATCGCCGGCGCCAGTGCCGCGGTTGCCGACAAGAAAGAAATCGACGCCCTGGTTGCCTACCTGCAACAACTGGGTACCCTGCTGCAATCGAGGCGCTAGGTGGACATGGATATTAACGACCTGCGAGGTCTCAGCACACTGTTTCTCATGGTGTCATTTATCGGCTTGTGCTTCTGGGCCTACAGCAGGAAACGCAAAAATACTTTTGATGAAGCCGCCAACCTGCCATTCGCAGAAGCAGATGCAGAGCTGAATCAACGCACCGTGCAGGAGGAAATACAGAATGACTAGTTTCTGGAGCATGTGGATCATTGTTCTCACCACCATCTCTTTTGTGGGGATTATATGGGTCCTGTTTGCCAACCGTAAACGCGAGCAACAATCTACAGACGAAACCACAGGCCATGAGTACGACGGCATCCAGGAGCTCGACAACCCCCTGCCCGCCTGGTGGTTTTACATGTTTGTCATCACCATTGTCTGGGCTATAGGCTATTTGATCCTGTACCCCGGCATGGGCAATTTCCCGGGCGTTTTGGGCTGGACCCAGATCGGACAGCACGACCGGGAAGTAGCCGCTTCCGACGCAAAATACCGCGACATGCGTGACCGCTACATGGCGCTGTCGATTGAAGAAATAGCCACCGACCCCGCGGTGCGTAAAATGGGCATGCGCATGTTCGGCAATAATTGCGCCCAGTGCCACGGCGCGGATGCCAAAGGTAGTTATGGCTTTCCCAACCTGACCGACGGGGACTGGCTGTACGGCGGCTCCCCGGATGAAATCAAGGCCAGCATCACCAATGGCCGCCAGGGGACCATGCCGGCCTGGGGCGATATTATTGGTGACCAGGGCGTGACTGATGTCACCGCGTACGTTCTTTCGGTCAATGGCCGTGAAGCCGAGCCAGCACAAGTCACCGCTGGAGAGAAAGTTTTTCAGACTTACTGTATGGCCTGTCACGGTGCGGATGCCACCGGCAATCCGGCTATGGGCGCACCCAACCTGGCTAACGGCATCTGGCTCTATGGCGGCAATGTAGAGCAGATCAGCCACAGTGTGCGCGCCGGCCGCACCGGTGTCATGCCCGCACACAACAACACGCTGAGCGAGGATAAAATCCATATACTCACGGCTTATGTTTACGGCTTAAACCAGTAATATCGGCTGGGGACGCCTCTCGTTTACCCCGGGAATGCCAGGGATGGTATTCCCATGACCGCAGGCCTGGCGTACCCCGTTTCGCATATTGTGGCATTCAGGAGCTCCCTGCGGGCGAGCCGCAATATGAGTAACGAAGTACGCTATCACACCATGGAACAGGGCTATGTCTGATCAGGATCTCATTGATCTCCAGGAAGTCGCGCCTGCCGAGGTCGGCGAAATCGACCTCTACCAGCGCCGCGAGAAAATATACACCCGTAAAATCGAGGGCTATTTCCAGCGAATACGCCTGTATACCGGCTGGCCGCTACTGCTGGGCTATCTATTTCTACCCTGGATTTCCTGGGATAGGCGCCAGGCGGTATTGTTCGACCTGCCCGCCCGCAAATTTAACATCCTGGGCCTGACGTTCTGGCCGCAGGATTTCCCCATGCTGGCTTTCCTGCTGATTATCGCCGCCTTTTTGCTGTTCGCAGTCACAACATTTGCAGGCCGCGTCTGGTGCGGTTACACCTGCCCACAGACGGTATGGACCAGTATTTTCATGTGGCTGGAACAAAAAACTGAGGGTAGCCGCAACCAGCGCGTACGACTGGACAAAGCACCCTGGTCACTGGAGAAAGTCTCGAGAAAAATCGCCAAACACGGTTCCTGGTTATTCATCGGTTTTATCACGGGGCTGACTTTCGTTGGCTATTTTTATCCCATCAGGCAGCTTGTTCCCGATCTCGCCACGCTGGATATCAGCGGCTGGCCCCTGTTCTGGATATTTTTCTTCACCTTCGCCACCTATATCAACGCCGGCTGGATGCGCGAGCAGGTGTGTAAGTACATGTGTCCCTATGCCCGCTTCCAGTCCGTCATGTTCGATCACGATACGTTAATTGTCTCCTACGACAAAGGCCGGGGAGATCCGCGTGGTTCACGCAAACGCAACGTCGATTACATGGACCTGGGGCTGGGCGAATGCGTCGATTGCGAACTCTGCGTACAAGTCTGCCCCACGGGTATCGACATTCGCAATGGCCTGCAATATGAATGTATCGGCTGTGCCCTGTGCGTGGACGCCTGTAATTCTGTAATGGACAAGATGAATTACCCCCGGGGACTGATCCGCTACACCAGCGAACATGAACTGGACGGCGGCACCACCCACTGGCTGCGCCCACGTATCGTCGGCTATGTGATTGTCCTGTGTATTATGACAGGTGTATTCTTGTACAACATGTTCAGTCGCATTCCGCTGGAACTGACTGCTATCCGTGATCGCAATCAGCTGTATATCACCACCGACAGCGGCGCCATCGACAATATCTATACCCTGCGATTAGCGAACATGGACCGCGACAAGCACGAATTCGTAATCACTATCTCTGGTATAGAAGGTGCCGGCATCATCGGTGAGACCGCACATACCCTCGACGGTGGTGAAGTGCGCTCTATCAGTATTCGGGTGCGGGCAGAGCCCGCAATGCTCGACAAGCCCAGCACGGAGCTCGATTTCAACGTGGCGGCCACAGACAGGCCCTCTTTTCGCATAACCAGTGAATCACGTTTCATGAAGCCTCTGTGATGAACAGGCCACTGCCCGACGCAGACACGCTACCGTGGTACCGGCAATTCTGGCCCTGGTTCCTGATCATGTTACCAGCCAGCGTGGTGGTCGCGGGGCTATTCACCCTGTACATCGCCAATCGTGGCGCTGATGACCTGGTAGTGGACGATTACTACAAAGACGGCCTGGCTATAAACCGCCAGTTGGAAAAGAAGCAGCGAGCCATAGATCAAGGCATTACCGCACGGTTGCAATTCACCGGGCAGACCGTAAGCGTACAGACCCCCCAATCCGTCATTGCCGGTGAACTGCACCTGCTCATGTCTCACCCACTGGAAGCCGACCGCGACTTCGATGTCGCCCTCAGCCGCATCAGTGAGGGACTTTATCGCGGTAGCCTGGCGCAACCGATCGCCCCTCGCTGGCACTGGACATTACGGTTGCAGGCACCTGATGGCTGGCGCCTGGACGGGGCAGTGCACGCCGCCGATATTGGCAATGACGCCATCGACTGAGTCCCCACCCGCCGACGCAGCGCAGCTGTGCTATCACTGTGGTGAGCAAGTACCTGCGGGGGTAACGCTGGCCATCGACATCGGTGGCCAGCCCCGCCCCATGTGTTGCCCCGGTTGCCGCGCGGTGGCGGGACTGATCTCCGCCAATGGTCTGGACAACTTCTACCAGCAGCGCACCGCCTTCAACGAACGACCTCAACAACAGGATTCGACGACACTTGAACAGTATCTGATCTACGATGACCCGGAACTGGCCGCCGGTTTCACTGTTGTCGATGATACGGGTATGCGCAGTGCCAGTTTACTGCTGGGCGGCATAACCTGCGCCGCCTGCACCTGGCTGATCGAGCAATCCATGTCCCGTTTGCCGGGGGTCGACCGGGCTCTGGTAAACCTGCAACAATCGAGACTGGATATTCACTTCGATCCCGTCAAACTCCCCCTCAGTGAGATCTTCGCGCGGGTGGAGCAACTGGGTTATCGCCCCCGCCCCTTCCAGACCAGCACCGCACGCCTACAAATGGCCCAGGAATACCGTACGGAATTACGGCGCCTTGCGGTCGCGGGACTGGGTATGATGCAGGTGGGCATGTTTGCCATCGCCCTGCATGCGGGGGATATTCAGGGCATCGATGTCCGCTACCAGGGCCTGCTGCGCTGGGTCAGCCTGCTGGTCGCCAGTTTTATCGTAGTCTATAGCGCTCGGCCATTTTTTAGCACCGCCTGGCGCCACCTGAAAGTCGGCGCCCTGGTCATGGATCTCCCCGTTGCCCTGGCCATCGGCCTGGCCTGGCTGGCCAGCGCCTGGGCCACTATTAGCGGCACCGGCCAGGTCTACTTTGATTCCGTGGTGATGTTTACCTTCTTCCTGTTGCTGGGCCGTTTTCTGGAGCACCGGGTGCGCCAGCGCCACGCCCTCACCTGGTTCGACGCTGAGAGCACCCTGCCCGGCGTGGTCGCCACGAGGCGCGATGGGCAGTGGGTCACGGCGCCACGAACCCAGTTGCACGGAGGAGAGACCGTCCTGGTAAAAGCGGGGGAAACCGTGCCGGTGGATGCGCAGATCGTAGATGGCAGCAGCGCGGTACAAGAAGACACCTTCAACGGTGAACACCTGCCGCGTGAGGTGAGAGCCGGCGACACTATCTATGCCGGCACCGTCAACGTCGAGGGCGCACTGCAAGCGAAGGTACTGGGCAGCTACCGGGAAAGTCGCCTGGCGGCCCTGCAGCGCTCGGTGGAAGTGGCCCAGACGGAGAAGCCTCGACTGGCCAAACTGGCGGATCGCATCGCCTCCTGGTTCGTGGCGGGCATACTGCTGGTAACCATGCTCACCGCCGTAGTATGGAATCAGTTGGCGCCGGAGCAGGCTTTCTGGGTCACCCTGTCAGTGCTGGTCATCAGCTGCCCCTGCGCCCTGGCCCTGGCAACACCCGCCGCCCTCACCAGCGCCGCTAGCGCCCTGCGTGCGAGCGGTGTTATCGTGCGTGGCGAGAATGCGCTGGACTCCTTGTCACGCACCACGCACCTGCTATTCGACAAGACCGGCACGCTGACCGAGGGCTCACTGACCATCGCCGATGTACGCCCACTGGGTGACATGAGTGCAGAGGACTTGCTGGCCATGGGCGGCGCCCTGCAGCACTACTCCAGCCACCCGGTTGCCCGGGCTTTTGCGGGAATCACCGGGACCGGCAGATTCGAAGACGTGGACTACCGGGTGGGCGCCGGGCTGGAGGCACGCCAGGATGGTGGCACCTATCGTATGGGCAGTGAGCAGTTCTGTCGGCAACTTGCCGCCGACCTGCCCAAGGCTCCGGACGACCCACTCTACTGGATAGCCCTGTGCCGCGAGGGTTCACCCCTGGCCTGGATCGGACTCAACGACCGCACCAGAATCGAGGCCGCAGATGTCATCGCCAGCGCACAGCGGGCCGGTTTGCAGGTGGAATTGCTGAGCGGGGACAGTTCGGCCCAGGGGCCACTACTAGCGCGCTCTCTGGGGATAAGCACCGTAAACCACGGCCTGACGCCACAGCAAAAAATGGCCCATGTGCGTCAGTTACAGGCTGAGGGCGCGGTAGTGGCCATGGTCGGGGACGGCCTCAACGATGCGCCCGTACTGAGCCTGGCTGATGCCTCCTTCGCGGTAACCGGCGCCACAGACCTGGCGCGTACCCAGGCCGACTTTGTCATCGTCGGCGGTGACCTGCACGCGGTCACCGATACCTGGCGCAAAGCGCGGCAGTGTCGGCGCATCATCGGCCAAAACTTTGCCTGGGCGCTGGGCTACAACATCTGTGCAATTCCGCTGGCGGCCATGGGTTATATTCCACCCTGGGCGGCGGCTATCGGCATGTCGTTGAGTTCACTGCTGGTAGTTGCCAATTCACTGCGGTTAAATAGAAAATCCTCACCCTCCCAGGGACACATTGGACGTGGATAGTCTTTACCTGTTGATTCCCATCGCTCTGGTATTCTGCGCAATTGCCATCAAGCTGTTGCTGTGGGCGATAAACAACGGTCAGTACGACGATCTGGACAAGGAGGCCTGGCGCATCCTGGCCGAAGACGACCCGGTACCTCCCGCACCAGCGGAGAATGGGGGCGCGCAGCAACAGGAGAGCAAAAAGCCTTGATTGATCCGGCACTGGTGGCCAGCGCGTTTGCCCTGGGCCTGGCGGGGGCTGGCCACTGCCTGGGCATGTGCGGTGGCATTGCAGCCGCACTCAACCTCGGCGGTCAGCGCTCCAGGATCGTCACCCTGTCTTACCACAGTGGTCGCATCAGCAGTTACACGCTGCTCGGAGGGTTGCTTGGCCTGGCCGCAGACAGCATTGATATCGCCGCATGGACCATGGGTCTGCGCTACCTGGCGGGTCTGCTGCTGATAGGCATGGGCCTTTATATCGCTGATTGGTGGCGCGGTATGGCATTGCTGGAGCGTGCCGGTACCCGGTTGTGGCAACCGGTACAACGCCTGTCCTCCCGCTGCTTGCCGGTGCGTCGCTGGCCCCAGGGGTTTGCCCTGGGTCTCTGTTGGGGCCTGATGCCCTGCGGTCTAATTTACAGCAGCCTGGCCTGGGCGGCCACGGCCCAGAACGCAGCCACCTCGGCACTGATGATGTTCCTGTTCGGGCTGGGCACGCTGCCGGCCATGCTCGCCACCAGCCTGGGGGCCGGTCGGTTACAGGCCTTCCTGCGACGGCGCGGCTTGAAACTGGTGATCGCCGTGCTGTTGATTGCCTCGGGAGTGTGGACTGTGTATCTCACCATCGCCCATGGGAGCCACCTGCAGCATGGAGGGCAAGGTGCGCATCAACAGATGGACCACTCCGGGATGGATCACTAGTGTAGTGCATCGACCACACTGATCCGAGCCGAGCAATAAAAAAAACCCCGCTAGAAACTAGCGGGGTCAAGCACCATAGGGTCGTAGGTGAGCCGACCAAATGGGGTATTAGAACTTGTAGGCGATACCTATGTTGTAAACCCACGGATCGAGGTCCACATCGAACTTGACCTTGGCAACAGTGGCGCCGTCAACCTTGGCGTCGATTTTGGCGGTGGTATCGATATCGATATACCAGACGGCCATGTTGAACGCCCAGTGATCATTAAAGGGAATATCCACGCCAACCTGGCCGGCGAAACCCCAGGAATCATCCAGGCTCAGGTCAGCGCCGTTTACACCCGGGATAAGCGCGCCAAGAGTGTCCTTCAATTCATTGTCAACGTCTTCGTCAAAGAATATGGTGTAGTTCACGCCGGCACCGATATACGGCTGCCAGCCACTTTTACCACCGCGGGGGTACCACTGCACGCTCACGGTCGGAGGCAATTGCTTGGTGGAACCGGCATCCAGGTTCAGGCCCTTGATTGGACCCTGACCGTTAGCACGAATATCGTGTTCGAAGGGTGTCGCAAGCAGTATCTCGACAGCAAAATTGTTCGTTATCATGTAAGCGGGAATGATACCCAACTGGGTGTCATCGTCTACATCCGCCTGAAGGGTTATGGCCCCGGGAATACCAATTTCATCGCCCGGCAGCTTGATATCGTCACTGTCTGTATCGGGGTCTACCGTGGTCGCACCGAGCCGTACAATCCAGGCACCCTTCTCGTGGGCCTGGGTCATTACACTACCACTCACCATGGCGACTACCAGTGCCATCATCAACGCTTTCTTCATTGCTCTACTCCTCCGTTCTGCATCAAAAGCATAGCCCCACAACACCACTTGTTGCGTATGATAAAAGCGGGTGTGGTAGTGTACATTGATGTTGATCAAGATAGTGCACATGACTCGGTACATGGTATTGGCACTATTACACAAATTTATCTTTTTACATGTTATTCAATGAGTTAGTTTGCGACAGGATGCCATCTGACAACGCTATCAGAGCCGTTCACACCATAGGCCCGGACGTGAAAAATGAATAGTTACTCTTGATCGACGGTGAATTAAACTCTGGCCGATGACTTTTCCCCGTTCCGCACTTTACTGCATCGGTCTTTTGTTGCTCTGCTTGCTGGGCGTCGGCATCTATTGCTATCAAAACCTGCCGTTGCTGGCGGCGCAGCAGGCCAAGCGATACCTGCTGGAGTACGGTGTGCAGGATATCGACTTTGAGGGCTTTGACGTATCCGTTAACCATTTCAGCGCGGCAAGGCTCTGGCTGCGCGGTGCGCGCGATGGCCTGGCATTTGAGGCCACGCTGTCATCACTTGAGATCGACTATGACTGGCGTATGCTGTTGACCGGTCGGCTGCAATCCGTCGTTCTGTCTAATCTGGATATTGTGCTGGAGGAAACCGCAGTCAGCACAGAACCGCCAGCCACCACAGTGGGCGTAGAGGGCCTACTACCCCAACCGCTGATTGCGCAGCTGCCGTTGCAGTCGTTAAAAATCAACAAATGGCGCCTGGACTATCGGTCGCCTGAATTGCCGTTGATCGCCGCAACGGGCAATTTGCTGATTGAGAAGAAGGGGCTGCGCCTGCATGTGAAAACAGCCTATCTGGACAGCCAGATCACGGCCGAGCTATGGACTGGTGAACAACAGCAATCACTGGGCGCAAAGATTTTGCTGCGCGACAGTGCAACCGATATCATGGAACTGACGGCGCAACTGCTGCGTGTAGCGCCTGATGAGTGGCAATGGAGCCTGGGCGGAGAGTTGGGATATGGTCCAACTCTGGCATGGCTACACCGACTTGACCTGGAAACGGAGTTACCGCTGGATATCCCTGCACTTGAGGGTCTGATATTACGAGGAAACAGTCAATTCAGTGCACAAATCAAACATCCGGATGTATTGCAAATCTCATCTGTGACAGGCCAGTCCATGCTGGAGCAGTTCAACGCTACTGTCAGCGTAGACAGCGCCATTACACAATTGGATTACCTCGCCACCATAAAAGGCCTTGCTGGTAACCTGGATATCACGCTTAAACTTGACGCCGGAGTCTTCGAACTTCTGGTCGCGCCTACTGAGTTAACCGGCCACGTCTGGACTCAGTTTGTGTCACTGCCGCAAGATACCCTGCACTGGTTGCGCTGGGACAAAACAACACCGTTGCGCTGGCAAAACCCCGGGCAGGTAAAAATTAATACTGCCAGTGAAAACGGCTGGTCTTTGCAACTGCGTGACAACCTGCTGGTACTGGGCAACAAGGACAGCCAGCTACGCTGGGAAGCCCTGGATCTGGATGTAGTTATTTACCCTGGGGAGCAGTTGCAACTTGGCATCCAAATCAACACCAGCATCAAGACCCGGCTGCGTAAGCAGCAACTACCGCAGATGGAACTATCGTTTAAGCAGCAGGGCTCATTTGAGCAAAGCGAATTCAGTGTCCTGCTGGGTGACACCGCACAAAGCATCAGTATGACCTTACAGGGTAACGTGAACCTGAATACAGGCAGTGGGAAATATAGCCTCAACGCGCGCAGCCTGGATCTTGCCTACGCGACCAGTACCGCACTACCACTGCTACAAAAGTTTGACTTGCTACAACAAGACATCGAGGTACTGAGCGGGACTATAAGTTTTAGCAGTGAATTGAAAACCCAGAATTTTGACGTCACAACCTGGCAACAGCAAGCTAAACTTGATATCCATAACCTGTCCGGCAGCTATAATGAATACAGCTTTGGAGGAGTGGCACTGGCTGCCAACTGGAGCGGCATTGAGCGGTGGCAAACGCAACAGCCAGTCGAGTTTTCCATGGCAAAGCTGAACGTGGGTTTTGACCTTATAGATATACAGGCACGGCTGGATATGCCACAAGCCACGCCTATCACCCAACCGGTGGTAAACATTGAGCAATTCTCCACCGGCATGTTTGGTGGACGGCTCTACCTGCCCGAGCCTCACCAATGGGATTTTGGCGCCGAGACCAACCAGTTCACACTGCGCGCCGAAAAATGGCTGCTGGCGGATCTCGTCGCACTACAGCAGGATCAGGATATTCAGGCACTGGGGGTACTGGAAGGGGAGTTGCCGGTAACAATGACAACTGGCCGCATCATTATAGAAAAAGGCTATTTGCGGGCATTGCCACCGGGGGGCAGCATTCGTTACGTTGCCAACGAGGCCAGTCAGGCACTGGCTGCCAGCAGCCCGGAACTGGGGCTGGCACTGGACCTGCTCAGCGATTTCCAGTATCAGGTTTTAAGTAGCGAGGTGGAGTTGGACAAGGAGGGCAACCTGCTACTGGGACTTTCCCTCTCGGGTAAAAACCCCGCCCAGTATGAGGGGCGGCCAATCAACTTCAATATAAATCTTGAACAAAACCTCGATCCTTTGTTACAAAGTCTGCGACTAAGTGATAAGTTAGTGGAGAAAATAGAGGGTCGTCTGCACTGAACTTTATGGTGTCTTTTGACTCAAAGAAACAAAGCTGATCAAGGGGGTTCTAATGCGAATATTGGTTTGTTCATGTCTGCTGTTAATGTCGATAGCCTGTACGCCCACGGTGCAGGTAAAAGCGCCGGAAGAGCCGATTACTATTAACCTCAACGTGAAAATAGAACACGAGATACGGGTCAAGGTCGATAAAGAGCTTGATGACTTGTTTGCCGAAGACAGCGACCTTTTCTAGGAGAATCACATGATGACTTTCAAAAAAACTTCACAGAAAGCCCTGGGTACCCTGGCACTGTCGCTGTTGATGGCCCTGCCCGCTTTTGCGCTGGACCTCGGCGAGGCAAAATCCGGAGGGCTGGTAGGGGAAACCAGCAGCGGTTATATTGCTGCGGTAAAGCCATCAGGCGAAGTGGATAAGCTGGTGGCAAGCATTAACAGCCAGCGCAAGGCCCATTACCAGAAGATCGCCAAGAAGAACGGCATCAGCCTGCAGGCCGTGGAGGTCCGCGCAGGCCAGAAAGCGCTGGGGAAAACTCCCGCTGGCGAATACATTAACTCCGGCGGCGGCTGGAAAAAGAAATAGCAACCAACTTCCCCCAAAATCACAGGGCGTGACCGCGGTCTTCACGGGGAACTATATTTAATTCCCGGAAGTAACTACCTGTTGGTGTCTCGCACTCGCCTGAGACCTTTTCAACAGGCCGCTAGCTCAATTCAATCCAGCGCAACATGCCGCCGGAAATATTGGCAACATTGGTGATGCCCGCTTCTTGTAAAATGTTCACCGCCATCGCAGATCGACGTCCAGACCGGCAAAGGCAGACCACCGGCTTATCCGTTGGTACTTCATCAATCGCATCACGCAACTGTGTCAGTGGCAGTACTTGCGTGTTTTCCAGCCTGTCAACAGAATTTTCCAACTCCGCAGCTTCGCGAACATCCAATATATGGACTTTATCCCGGTGGGAAATCACCCACTCGACTTCAACCTCGGGAACGCCCGAGAAAGTATGATGAACAGGGGCCCAGGTAACCTCAGCCGGCAAGCCGCCCTTTTCTAGCTCACCACTTTTCATATTGGCTGGCACGGCATGATCAATTAGCCTCGGGTGAGGGAGCTGCATCGCATCCATATACCCCACAAAATCCTGCTGGCTGGCGTCACCACCCAGCCGTGTATTAAATGCCTTCTCTTCTGCCACTGTGGTTTTTGTCCGACCGCTGTAGTCGTGTCCGGGGTAGACCTCGCAACTGTCTGGCAAGCCAAATAATTTTTCTCTGACCGAGTGGAACAAAGTCACCGCATTGCCCTGCTGGAAATCGCAACGACCGCAACCGCGAATGAGTAAGGCATCCCCGGTAAAGGCTTTTGCATGATCGGCCATGATAAAGCTTAAACAGCCATCGGTATGTCCCGGTGTCGCGAGTACTTCCAGTCTCTCATTACCCACCTGGATTACATCCCCGTCGACCAGAGGAAGATCGACATTTGACGCACCAATAACTTCAGCACTGGCGACTTTGCACCCCGTCTTCTGCTTTAACAACCAGGCTGCAGTGACATGGTCGGCGTGGCAATGGGTCTCGCAAACGGTTTCCAGTGTCAGCCCCAGTTCAGCTATCAGGGCCAAATCACGCCGTTGCAATTCAAAAACAGGGTCTATGAGTAGTGCTTTTTTAGTTTCCTCACAGCCTATAAGATAGGTGTACGTTGAGGAAGTCAGGTCAAACAGCTGTCTAAAAATCATAATGGTAGTCCGTCATTGGTGAGACTGGATACATACTTTTGATGGTTTGGCCATAAACCGGTGATCGAGACTCAGTGCATTAACAGCCTATACCACCCGCTCCCGTAATGGTACATTTAGCCTTGTCCAATACGAGATGATACTGAACGGGAGCCGTGTTTCTAACACAAAATGATACTGAACTAGCCTGATCTCTGTTCATGATGGAAGGATGAATACCATCATGAATGACAACGACATCAAAACACTGCCGCAGGTGCGCGGCTTTCTCGACGGTACCCGGGCGGTTGAATTCTCCATGCATACCAAGTCTGAACGGTATGATTTTGTACGCCGCACCCTCATCCGGCTTGCCTATCACACCTTGTCGAAGCCCGATAAAGGGATGGTGCTCAGCTTTCTGGTCCATGTTAGTGGCTATTCACGGATACAAGTGAAGCGGCTTGTCAAAACCTGGTTAAAGCACGGACAACTACGACCCAATACCAGCGCGGGTAATGGTTTTACCCGCAAGTACACGGATGCCGATCGACGACTTTTGGCCGAATTAGATGAACTGCATGAGACACTCTCGGGACAAGCCACTAAAAAGCTCTGTGAGCGCGCCTGGCGGCTGTTTGATCTCCCGGCCTATCAACGCCTGGCCGGCATCTCGGTATCACACCTTTACAATCTGAGACATTCCAGCACTTACCAGCGGGCGCGTCGCAAGTTTGAAAAAACACGATCGAAAAACTCCCCTATTGGTGAACGCAGAAAGCCTCAACCGGATGGTCAGCCCGGTTATATTCGAGTCGATACCGTCCACCAAGGTGATCAGGACGGCGTCAAAGGACTCTATCATATCAATGCCGTTGACGAGGTTACCCAATTTGATATCGTTTGTGCAGTTGAAAAAATCTCCGAACGTTACCTGATTCCGGTACTCGAACAGCTACTGGATCAATTCCCCTTTATCATTGTCGGCTTTCATGCAGATAATGGCTCTGAGTACATCAATCAGCATGTGGTTAAGCTGCTCAAGAAGCTGCTGATTGAACTAACAAAATCTCGCGCCAGGCATTCCAATGACAATGCCCTGGTCGAATCAAAGAATGGCTCTATTGTCAGAAAACATTTGGGATATAGCCACATCCAGCAGCACTGGGCACCGTTAGTGGATCAGTTT